>VOFC01000121.1_pt1 | contig 180565 bp, 313 predicted proteins | sample 5384161 | NCBI WGS metagenome assembly VOFC01 (sample SAMN12384722, study PRJNA508395) | human gut metagenome | isolation source: healthy gut B | host: Homo sapiens | reverse complement strand
CATCTTCCAACTTTTTCTGTCTTTTCTAATTTTACAATAGTAACATCTCTATAATATGTTTTTTTCTTCTTTTTCAAAAGGAATTATATATAACCATTTTAAACTTTTAGAACTTTCTACAAAATCCCCAAATTCTTTTTACTTTGTCATAAGATTTAAAAGTATAATGTTCCTTTTGGATTTTTTTTTTTGAATTTTTTTATTATTTTCAATAAACTCATTTCCTAATTGTACAAACTCAATATTGTAAGAATATCCTAACTCAGAAGGAGATGTAAGAAAACATCCTTCATCTAAATTATCTAATCTAAATTGTTGTCCTTTTTTCATTTTCAAGTATAAATCTTCTTACTTTCATCTTTCTCATCTCCTTCTACATTACTTCTCCAAACTTATTATTAACGGATGTAATAACAAATCTTCCTGCTACATCTTTATCAATTATTATTTGTGCATCCAAATTTTTTTACAGCAGTTACAAAAGATTTTGTTATATTTTCTAATGTCAATTGATTTGATGTATCTGTTTTTGTTACTGCTGAATTAATATCAAATTCCGTTGGAATTGATGCAGCCATATCGTTTGATACTGTTTTCATTGTATCAGAAAATCCCTCTCCTACACCTAAGGCAAGGTTTGTTCCTATTTCATCTTTAAATACTTTTGAAGGTGAGTGTATTCCGAAAAAAACCTTTTATGCCATTTATAATATTTCCACACCATTCTTTTATTTTTTCTAAGTAACCAATCTTTAGCATTTTTTATTCCTTCCCATATACCAGATACAAGATTTTTTACCTACTTCGCCCATATTAGAAAAAAAAAGTTGCAAATCCCTTATTAATGAGCTTATAATTTGTGGAATTTTACTAACTAGTTGTGGAATTGCTTTTATTAGCCCTTCTGCTAATTTTATTATTAATTTTATACCCATTTCTATAATTTTAGGTAAATTATTAGTTATAGCCATTATTAATTTTTCAATTATTACTGGTATTTTATCAATTAATTGAGGTAAAGCATCTATCAGTCCTTCTGCTAAACCAATTAGCAATTGTATACCAGCATCAATTATCATATCTATATTGTCTAATAATGAATTTACAATTGTTACAATAGTTTTTACCATTTGAGGTATTAATGTTGGTAATTGTTCAGATAACCCCTGTACTAATGCAATAATTATTTGCATTCCACCTTCGATTATTTGTGGAAGCATATCAATTAATGCTATTAATAATGTACTTATTATTTGATTTGCTCCTTCCATAATTTCAGGTAAATTCTCCATGATTCCTTGTATTATAGTCTCTAATATCTGTATTCCTGAATCTAATAATGTTGGTAAATTTTCATTAATTTTTTCAATTATTTGAGGAATTGCTTGAAATATACTATCTGCTATTATGTTTATTTTAGGTAAAATATTATCTCCAGCAACGAGCACAGTATCAACAAAATTATTAATTTCATCATCTAATGACATATCTGAACTTATAAAAAGATGTTAATAAATTGGTCCAAGCAGATTTCATTGCTGAAACTGAACCTTGAATAGTTGTATTTGCTTCTTTAGCAGTTGTTCCAGTTATATCTAACTTTCCTTGAATAGCATGTATAGCTTGATATACATCGTTTAAATTATTAATATCATATTTAATACCAGTTATTTTTTGTGCATCTGATAAAAGTCTTTGCATTTCTTCTTTGGTTCCACCATAACCTAATTTAAGGTTATCAAGCATTGTATAATTTTGTTTTGCAAATCCTTGATAAGCATTTTGTATTAATGACATATCTGTTCCCATTTTGTTTGCATTATCTGCCATATCTGTTACTGCCATATTTCCTACTTCTGCTACCTTTGCTGTATCACCATTTAAAGATTGAAGCAAACTAGCACTAAAGCCAGTTATTGTTTCCATATAATCATTTGCAGATAATCCTGCAGTTTTATATGCATTGTTTGCATAGTTTTCAACTGTACTAGCATTATCTTTGAATAATGTTTCTACACCACCTACAAGCTGTTCATAATCTGCATAGCTATCTAACGCCTGCTTTCCAACACTTAAAAACGTAGAATCAATTTTTTTAATGCCATTTCCTACTGCTTTTAATCCACTTGTAATAAAATCACCTAGAACGTTTGCTTTTAATAAATCTCCGAACTTTATTGCTCCTTGCCCTGCATCATCAAAACTATCCTTCATTTCTTTAAGCTCTTTGTTGCTTTTGTCTGTTGCATTTTCCATTTGTATTAATTGTGCTTCAGCATTATTAAGCTGTGTTTTTTGAATGTTTTTACTTTTTCATTATTTGATCCATATTCTTTTTCCGCTTCTGATAGTGCACTTCTTAAACTGCTGATTTTTTCTTTTTTGTTCTTGAATGGTTGTATTCATATTTGTATAAGCATTTTTAGTTTCCTTCACTGTTTTATCTCCAGATGAAAACTGTGTATTTGTTAATTTTAGTTCACTTGAAACTTCTTTTAAATTAGTTGTTATATCTCTTAATGCTTTTCTGTATTCACTCTCTCCTGTTAATTTGACTGTTCCTCCAAAACTTGATGCCATTTTTTCACCTTCTTTATTTATAAAAAATCTATATAATAAAGAAAGGTATTGGGTAACTACTTCACCAACTCTGTATGTGCGTGTTCCTCACTCTTTTCTTTTTTTGTATTCGTATTTTATTTTTTTGCATCTTGTGCATTTTATTTCTCCTTCAATGTGACTTATAAAAAGCAGAGTTTGTCCACATTGAGGGCATTTAATTTTTTCCATCTTATTCATCACTAAACATTTCTCCTTGATGATTTATTCTTTCTTCTATTTCTTCATATGTTATATGTTTTAATTTAAAATCATAATCGTTTTTATAATGCTTATATAATTTCAGAAATTTTGATAAAGTCATTCTCCCCACTTCTTTTTTTCACTAAAACCTAATAAGCAATGTCCAATAAATAATATCCACGAGAAATCAATAATAAATTCTTCATCCTCGTGGATTACACGTTTTTTTTTCTTCTTCGTTTTTCTTTGTTGATTCAATTACTGTTTCTTGAACTTTGTCTGTTAATCTCTTCATTCCTAATTCTGTTATAAGTCTTCCAACTTGTTTTGCTGTTAAAAATTCTCTTTTTTGTTTCTAAGTTTTCATTTTCAATGTCTATTCCTTCGTTAATCATTTCAGTTATTCCAAATTTTAATGCTCAATGTTTGGTTCTTGTTTTTTACTGTCTGTCATATCTCCCCATTTTTCATATGAACCATATTTATCTTGTATTTTTTCAATTACATTCATTGTAAATGCCAACGGATACTCTGTATCTCCACATTTAAAATGTTTTATAGTATTTGTCATTTTTACCTCCTAAAAAATTAAAAGTAGACTAAAAAATAGTCTACTTTTTTTTTTAAATATTTTGATGGTGTTAGTAATTCATCTAGATATGCTTGAGCTTCTGGTAATGTTGCAAATGTTTTCATTTTTCTCCAAGTTCCAACTTTCATACCATTAATTTCTTCTTCTAATTCTTTCAAATCTGCTTCAATGGATACTGTATTGTATTCTATTGATTCCCCTTTTGTTTTTCTATCTGCAGTTACTTTTGTTATTTGAATACGTGGTAAAAATTCCACTTTATAACTTTTTACCCCTTTGTATACTTTAGTAACAATATGACCATAACCAATTTCTGGTGCTATATCTTCTGAATTGTCTATAACTTCTTTTTCAGTAATTGTACATCCTTTTATATCTGCATACACTTCATCAGTAACATCATCAACTGTTATATTTACAGTTCCGCCTTTAAATGATGTGTCACTTTCTGCTTCTATATCATCTGCATAAAGTTTTGTGCTATTTTTTTCTGGATTTGGTTTTGCATCAATTAATCTTCCCAAAATTGGTACTATTGATTCTTTTTCTAATGCTGCATATTTCTTTGTAGCATAATCTATTTTATTATATTTTGCTGTTCTTAGCCCTATACTAGCCATTTATATACCTACCTTTCTTAAAAAAGAACATGTTCTATGATATAAGCCTGTTTCTTCTTCAAAAAACTCTTGACTATCTCCATCCCATGTCCAATCATTTTCTTTCATTTTATTTTTTATTGAACTCATTATTTTTAAATAATTGCTATCACTATAAATATCTATATCAACAGTTACTTCACTATCTGTTATTTCATCATCACTTGAAGAAATTGGTTCTTCATCTATTATTGTCCATACAACATAAGTCTTTTTGTTTCCTTTATACTTTAGATGTGCAACTGGAATATCTAGATTTAAAATCTTCTTTATTTCACTTTCCATAATTACTCCTTTGGTAAATATTTTTCTTGAACTTTCTTCATTTCCGCTTCTATTTCTGCTTTCCTAAATGATTTACGCATAAATGGTTGTTTTTTTACTGTTGATGTACCATGTTCAAAAACATTAGCAACAAGTGGTGCTGGTGTTGTTACTCCTCTTTTATTCTTGAAATATCCATATAGGGCAACTTTAGTATTTATTCCTCCATCGCTTGGTGTTTTATATACTTTTGTTATTTTTAAGCACTTCATTATATTAGAATTTTTAAAAAGAAGCAGGAACATTTTTAAGTACATTTTTATATACCTTTTCCGCTCCTGCCTTTGTCATTTCACCAATCATTTTTTCACTGTCTTGATCTAAATCTTGAAACATTTTTATTAAATCATTTGGTAATTCTTCTTTAAATCTAGCCATTATTTTGTAACTCTCTTTACATTGCATTTCAAGTTCAATATTTGCCTCATCTACATTATTTAAATATTCAACAGTATAAATTTTATCTTTATATTTTACATATACATCTCTGTTTGAATTGTAATATGCATCTTCTACTTTTTTTGAATATCTAATAGTAAAATTAGTATAAGCTTTTTCAAAATCAGAACCATTTGCAATCAAAGTATAACCTTTTGTTGTTTTTACTTTAGATAAAGGCTCAAGGATAATAACTTCATTTTTTTGCAACAAATCCATCATTATCCTCCGTTTCTTCAATTTGATATATAGATATTTTTTATTATAATCACCCGCATTTATCATAAATTATTCCTCGTATGCATATCAAGAATAGTTTTTACAGTATTATTTATGTTTTTGCCATCTACATACATAACTCTATTGTCATACATGTCTTGACATAGAACATAAACAACAATGATAAAGTCCGAATATGTATCAAGTGTTTCCTCTTCTTCATTATCGGACTTTTGTGGTATTCCTGTATAATTTTCAATATAATTTTTAGCAATATTTAAAAATAGTTCAATGTTTTTATTATCTTCATTACTAACTTCTGATAATCTCAAATAATTAGTTATATCCTTTACAGTAATTTCACTTACTTTCATTGTTTGTCCTCCTTTTTAGGAAGTCTATTTAGATGCTGGGTCTGTTGCTCCAGATACTGCAACAGCTATTTTTTGTGTATTTTCAACCTTAGCATCTAATTCAGAATATCCAACAACTCCTATTGCGTGTTGTGTAGCAAATTTTTCTAATAAAATTTGAATTTCCATTTCTTCTGTTTCTTTTATAGCAAGTCCAGAAAAATCTCCATAGAATACAACGGCTTTTGATGCAGTTCCTAATTTTTCTACCTTTTCAGAACAATAAACAGGTTTACCTAACAATTCGTAATCCCATTTTTCATTAAATGCTCTATTTAAAATATAGTTTCCATCGCTATCTTTTAATTTTCTTATTTTCTTTCTTGTATCCCTATTCATAATCCAATAAGCGTTAGCTTGAAAAGCGTCTGGTACAGTTTCTTGAATATCTATTAATTCATCTGCAGTTATAGAAGATTTTGCAGCTAATGTTACTTTCATATTTGTTGAATCATAAGATTTAGTAATACCTGAAATTTTACCGTCTGTTCCATTTAACATTTCGCCTTCATAGAATAGTTTGAATTTTTCAGCCATTTTATTTACAACATAATCTGTTAAATTAAAATCATTGTTATTTAGTAATGATTTTGATATTTTTGTTAATGCTCCGATTAAAAATCCTGTTAATTCAACTGTAGCAAATTTCCCAGAATGAGAAACTAATTCGTCAAATTCTGTAGCATAAGCAACTGTTACATCATCTGTTGTATTATCATATTTTGGTACAGCTAATGTTCCTTTTGCGTCATATCTTGTTGCACTTGCATATAATGGTGATATTTCAATAACTTTATCATTGACTTTTTGAGCTATTGTTTTTGGCATTATCACTCCATTATCACCTTTTGTTAATTGTGTTTCAGAATTTTGTGGTACACCACTTACATAATTTTTTATGAATGTTGCAAATGCTTTAATATCTTTTTCTTCTTGTGTTAATTCTTTTTCGCCTTCTGTTTTGTTACATTCCATTTTGTTTACTTTTTCTACTTCTTTCTAATGTTGCATCAATATTTTTGATTTCTTTTTTCTACATTGTCAAAATCTTTGATTTCCTCATCATTCATAGCTCTGTTTTCAACTTTTGCCTTGTTTAATATTTCCTCCATTTTCGCTTGTAAATCGTTTCTTTTTTCCATTAATTGTTTTTCATTCATATTTTTTACCTTCCTTTTAATTTTTTTATAAAATAAAAAACAACTAAATTAATAGCTGTTTTTGTTATTTTTTATGTTAAATAATCTTTTTCAAAATCGGAATAATCCAATTTTGGTTCTTCTGCTTTTTAAGCATATTTTTTAATGATTTTGGTACATTCTTGTAATTTTTAAATAGATTAGATGCACATGCAGCAACTTGCTTTTTGCTCTTTTATTAAATTAACATCAAATGTATCACCCACTTCTTTTGCTCCTAGCCAACTTTCAGCATTTATAAGTTCTTTTATTTTATTTTCGTCGACCTTTGCTTTTTTCATATAAAGTGGTATCATAGTACTATTTTCAATAGTATTTAAAACATCTATGCATTTTTGAAAATCTAATGCATTACCATAGCAGATATTGATTGGTTTATGTATCATTACAACTGAATTTTCATAAATATTTACATCGTCACCCATCATCAAAATAAATGTACCTGCACTCGCACACAATCCATCTACATATGTATGAATTTTAGTTCCAGCATCTTTTAGTCTTTGTAACATACTGCATATTGTAGTTGCGACAAATACTTCTCCACCTGGGGTATTCATAAATATGTTTAAATCTGATATATTTCCTAAATTATCAAGTTCTTCTTTGAAACTTTGTAATCCGATTAAATTATTATCTTTTTTCGCCAGTCCACCAGTCAGTGTCGTCTGTAACTATTTCTCCATACAAGTAAAGGTCAGCACTTGCATTTGGTATTATGTTTTTAATTTCATAAAACTTATTCTTCAATTTGCTCACCTCCCTCCGCTTCTTCACCATTTTGTTGTTTATTTTCCTTGTTGTTTTCATCTATCTGTTTGTCATCTTTGTTTACTTCACCCATTTTAACTGTTTTGTTAGTGTTTGGTGTATAAATTTGTTTTGTTTTTGGGTCAAATAATACACTTCCTAAGCTTAAATTTACTAAATCTAAACCTTCAAGTGCGTCATCGCCTTCTAAATATCGAACTTCATTTATTGTTTTAAATCCAGATTCTATTGCAGTTTTATATGCCTCATATCTTTCTTTTTATTGTGCATCTGATTAATTCTGTATAATCTGGTGCAAAATAATAAGACTTCTTTTCTTTTTCAAGTAAGAAGTCTCGATTTAAGGCAGTGCAAAATGCTGTTGCCAATGGCATAATTGCATTTTTAGAAAATCTTCATTTGTTTTTCCTATGTGAAATATTTCTTTTACCTCTTCACTAAATGTTTTGTTCTTTTTCATTCAATTGATTTTCAACAGATGTATTTGATGCTTCTTGAAATTCCATTTCATCATTTAAAATTACACAACTAGAATTTCCAGCAAAGTAATCATTCCATTGTTTTTTTTAATGTTTTCATTCCTTTTTCATCTAAATGTTTTTGTGCTTTCAAAAAGCCTTTTTTATTTCCACCTGTTCTCATTAGTTCTAAATCGTATATTATTCTTTTTATATGCTGTTTCCAAGCTTTTACTTATTTCTTTTGTGTATCCTGTTCCGTATGCTCCATTTTTTGTATTTCTTAACAATTTTATAAAATCATACGGTCTATAGCTTTTTCCATCAATTAATATGTAATAATTTTTATATATTGCATCGGTATTTCTTTCAAATAAGACCTTCTTTTCTTCTACATAATTTAGTCCAACAAAATTATTACCTTTTTTGTTGATATATGCATATCCGCCTTTTCCTAAAAGGTAATCTTCTGCAATTGCTTTTTTGAATTGAAACCCATCCAAAGTATCTTTTGTGTCTAAATTTATAATATTTACTCTGTCATCTTCTACTTCTGATGTCTGTTTCTTTCCGTCTTTTGTTGTTTTTTTGTATAACTTAAATGGTATCATTGCAAATGAATCACAAATTAGTCCCACTGCACTTGAAACTGCAGGTATCATTAATACTTTTTCTCTGTCAATTTCTTCTCCAGATATTAAAGCTTTTAGTATTACATCGTTTACCGAATTTTCATCAATAATTGTCTTTATTTGCTTCATTTTTTATATTTCTTTTAAAAATATTTCTTATTTTCACTTTTCTCACCTCCTAAAAACTTTGACATACAAAATTATCTTCATTTAATATTTCTTGCTGTAATAAATACAACGCATCTATTGTACTCATTACCATATCTACTTTTCCATTTGATTTCTTTTTGTTTATATACTTATTTAGATTTGTATCTTCAACACATCTTGCATTTTGAAAATTTATTTCATATAATCTATCACCATCATAACTAAATTTTCTTTGTAAGATGTGTTCTTGTAACCATTTTGTTGGCATATGTAATATTGTTGAATGCTGTTTTACTTCTACGGTTTCATATCCTTTACTTTCTAATTTATTTACAGTTGATATACAATTAAATCTATCATAAGCTATTTGAACTATATGTACACCATATTTCTTTTCTATATTCATTATAAAGTTTTCAACAAACTCATAAGAAATTATTTCATCTCCACAAGCAAAACAACTACCATCTTCTATAAATCTTCTATAATCTGTTCTTTCTCTTCTGTTTTTTTCTTCTATTCTATCAGCATGTATAAATGCCCACGATTTTGCATATATCATATCATCTTCTATTGTTACCATCGAAACTGCTGTATTATCATTTGTCATTGCTAAATCTAGTCCAACATAAACATCTTTTCCTCTCCAGTCAAATATCCCTCTTGTATTTTTGCATAGTCTTAATTTATCAATTGTAATAAATTCTTCGCCAGAATTTGAAGGCATAAAATAATTCATATTTTTGGTTAAAAATTCTGTTCTTTCACATGGTTTTGCCAATGCATTTTTTTCTAGCTCTTCTTATTTCTTCATAATTTTCCTCAATTCTTAGTGGATTTGCCATTTGTAATCCAATATCGTCCCATAAATGTTCTTCTGTTGCATAATATACAAGTGCAAATAATCTATCATCACTCTCTAATCCTTTATAAATCTTTTTTAAATATTCCAATTCATCAAGCATTATTGATTTATCTTCTGCATAAGCAGTTGTCAATTTGAACATTAACGGATTTCTAACACTTAATTGACCTGAACGCATTGCTTCCACATTTGCATTGTCTTTCATTGCACCATATTCATCAGCTATAAATGCACTTGGTCTAATTGAGTTATTACGATTAGCCTCTGCCGTTCTTGGCTGATAGAATGAATGCGTTAAAATACATTCCATTCTTCCGCTTAATGTTTTGGGTATATTGAAATACTCTGATACTAACGGACTTGCATTTAGTATCTGTGATATTGCTTTTTTTACTTCTCCAGCTAAATCTCTATCAAGACATATAGAATAAAATTCTGAATATTCATCTTCTGTAAGCATTAAAATTATAATTATTAATGCTGCTAAAAATGTTTTTGAATTTTTTCTCGGAATAAATAAATCCACTTCTCTATATCTAAATTTTCTTGAATCCGATTTATATCTCCAACCAAAAATATTAGCAATAAAAAAAAGCCTGAAATTTTCCAAACCTTCGTATATGCTTTTTGCCAACAATATTTAATCCTGTTGCAAAATTTAATAATTTTAAAATACCTTCAATTATCTCAATTTGTTTTGTATCAAAATAATAAGGATAATAGTCATTATTTTGTTTTTCTAAATCTTCTAAAAACCATTTGCACTGTGTTTTAACTTCAAATGTTGTTATTTCTTTTCCACTTATGCAGTCTTGAGCATTTCTTTTGCTTTTTCTAATAACATTACGCTTCACCTCTTAGTACTTTTAGAAGTGGATTATCTGTCTCTTTGTCTTCCTTTTTTTTCGGCACGCATCTTAATGCAGATGCTATTGTCATAACATTTTTCAATATCTAATAGCATTTTTCTTTTTTGCTTGAATTTGTTTATCTATAGTTGACATTGAACTCATCATTTTGGCTAGTGATTTAGCGTATTCCAATTTATAATCTATTAATTCATCTATATTTTCTCTATCTTTTAGTTCTGCAATTAATTCTTTTTTTCTTCTTCTCTTAATTTAGATATCAAATTATAGCATTCTTCTCTTCTTTCTTCTAAATCAAAACACTCTGCTTGGAGTAAACAATATCTATTTATAACAGCTTCATAAATTGCGTCATTTTTATCTATATTTTTTAATATTTTTTGTACTCTTTTAAATTCTTTATGAGCTACTTTATTTTGTCTCACTTCTTTTCTTTCTTTAAGTTCTATATCTGTACTTAATGATTTCTCTCCTTCTTCTCTCATCTTAAGTTCAGCTTTTGTTCTATGTGACTTTTTTTCAGATGTTAATACCTTAAATGGTTTTGTTGGCGTTGGCATATTGTTCATCTCCTTTCTTGTATTATTGTTTTATGTTGATGTGGGAATTTTTTTTTTTTTTAAGCGAAGGTATGCAGTCGGTGTAAAAATTTATTTTTGTTTTTTGCCTTTGATGGTAGGGGGATTGTTAGGTTAAAACTCTAACCATTTTCCTATTGGATTGTGCTTAATACACTTTTCACATTTCATTTCATCTCTTTTATTGTTAACCCATAGTCACAACTATAAACTGCTGATGGACATCTATATAAGAGTCCCTTTATTACCAACTTATTTTTTTATTCTACATAATAGTGGTATTTTCTTTTTCATTATTTTTTCTCCTGCTCATCTATTATTCTTTGTACCGCTTCTCGTGGTATCTCTCCACTCTCACACATCTCATGATGATAACTACATACTGTTATTAGATTGTCATTATCTAGTCTTCTGTTATAGTTTTCGTTTATTGGTATGTTGTGATGCACACTTAGTTCCTTCATGTTATACTTTGTTACTGTATTGTATAATTCTCTAATACATATCTGACATAGATATAAGTCTCGTTTCTTTATCTCTTCTCTCTTTCTATGCCATAAGCTTGTCCATCTGAACCTATCCGCTTCTGTTACTTCTTTCTTTCTGTTTGGCTTTTCTTTTGCATATATACTTGCTATCATGTATCTTACCACAATATTGACAACTCTTTAGCATTGATTATCATCTCTATTGTTTATTGCTTTTATATAATCCATTATCATTTCTATAATTTTATTTAGTATTGCATATATGATTGCCACACTTACTATTCCACATAATATAGCAAATGGACTTAATATAATTAATAACATAATCTTTAACATTTAATTCACTCCTTTTAAACAAAAGAAAAAGCACTTCAAAAAGTGCCCTCTCGTTATTTTTATTATTGTCTTAGTGGTGCTCCCGAATTATCTTTATAACCGCCTGATGCTATTCTAATTAAATCTAATATTGTTCCCAACATAAACCAATTTATTGTACATAGTTTTATAATTCCTTTTCCGTAATTTCCTAGATAAAAATCATGTATTCCTCCTATGCCAACAAATCCTATACAACATAATATCATTGCTGTTTTTCTTATTCTTATCACTTGTTATAGTTGTATAATTAGCCATATATATCATCTCCTTTTTTATTTGATAATTATATATTAGCACATTTTGATTTATTTGTTTGTCGGATTTTGTCGAAAGTACTTTTCTTTTTTATATTTTTGTAGTATTTTCTTTTCGGTCTATATCTGAAACAATAATCATAATATTTGCATTGTTCACATTTTCTTTTCATGCAATTTGCATAGTTAATCTTGTCGCTCATAATATACACACTTTGTACATACTATATCATTATTTGTGAACACTCTTATTTCACAGTCAAACTTATCTTTGTTTTTACATTTTGAACAATGCTCTTTTTTTATATTTTTCTATTCTTTCTTGATTAGTCATATGTACATCTCCTTTTTTGTTTATAAAACAGTATGTAATGATATGAAGAGTTGTATTTCCTCAGATTTACAACCCCCTGTTTCCAGAATTTTATTTATATCACTACATACTATTTTATAAACACTACGAAATATGTAAGTTCTATATAATTGCACTCTAGAACTGAACAGCTTGTACTTCATCTACAATAGATTACTGTTGCCATTCTGCTATATATGTTTACATACTTCGTACTACCTATAAGTTAATTTGGCGACAGACTGTGTATTCGAAACACATACTTAAAATAAGTACACATTGCTTAGCAGGCAAGTTCCAGACCTTCTGGATTAATCTGTCATTTGGATGCATCTTCAAGACTCGAACTTGAAACTTCAGCATTCAAAGTGCTGTGTTCTACCATTTGAACTAAGATGTAATATATTTAGAACTCGCTAGGAAAGTTCTATAAAAGTTTATATAAAAAAATTAAATATTCGAAAGGAGGTTTATTACATTCAACCAAACATAACAAACTATATATTATCAGTTACCTAGCATACTGGTAATAACTAATTAATTTTCATAAAATACTTGTTTTCCATATTCTACTGCTACTTCATGTTCTATTTTACATCCTCTTGCTTGTTGCCATCCTGACATAAATACAACTGCATCAGCTTTATCTAATAATTCAATTGATTTTGCTAAATAATATATTGGACTTTTATTTTCTGATATATCTAATACAGTATCTATTACTTCATGTCCTTCTGATTCTAAATTCAATATTAATTTGGTTCTTTCTTCTCTTATTTGTTCATTTGTTTTGCCTCTCATAGGTTGGCTTATCATTATTTTCATAATATTTATTCCTTCTTTCATAACATAATAAAAAAGAATAGACATTTAAAACATCTATTCTTAAAAAGTGGTTACCTTATCGCACTGGGTTTGATATTTCTATCTGCGATTTTTTATAATTTTTCTATTATAATTATATAATATTAGAAACGAAATTTTAAATACAATTTTTGAGAAATTTTAGCGAAATTTTAACGAACTCTATGCATTTAATACTTCTAGCATATCTTTTATTGCTACATCTCTTATATTTTGTAATTGCTTTATTGATAAATACTTTGGAAATTGATTTTCGTATTCCTTTGCTACTCTTTTTCAATCTCCTTTTTCACTATTTATATAAAATTCATTGATTACAAATCTTTGCTTTTCACTAAGTATTGTTAATAGATTTTTTACTCTTACTATCTTTTTGTTTAGTATGTTTTCTTCTGCTTCACATTCTATAATCTTTGAATTTATATGTTGTCTATCAAACTTATTTATATAATTTAATTCTTTTTGATAATTAGCAACTGCATTCAATACTTTATCAGATATTTTATTCGTATTACTATGGATACTATCATATGCTTGTCCAGCTATTTGCATATTTTCTATAATTTCGTTTTCTGTATCTTCATATACTGTTCCTGCATAACATAATTGCTCTTGATATTCTTCTTTCTTTAATTGTACTTCTGTTAATTTAGCTTCATTCTTTTTTATGATTTCTTAACATTATTTCAACATCTTCTTTTATGTATTTACTCATTAGTGTACCTCCTATAACTTTAATTTTTCAATTTCTTGTTTAAACTTATCTATTGTATCATTTAAAATTACTCTATTTTCATATACTAGCAAACAACATATGCTATTATATAAATCATTTATTTTTTTGTATTTGTTCATCTCTGTTCATTTGTACCTCCTAAATTTTTACTTTTTCTGGATTTAATTTTAATTTTGGTGCTTCAATCTGTTCTTTTAATAAACCTAATTCTTGTCTATTAAAACACTCTTTTTTATATGTGTTAACATATCTTCATACATTATGAAGTTTTTATATTCTTTTACTAGTATGTATTCTTGATTGTTTTTACTAATTATTCTTGGTATTTTCATTTGTATCACTCCATTCCGTTATAATAATCTCCTACATTTATTTTATGATATGTATCTCTATCAATAGTTACCCATATTGACTTTGCTTTACTATCTATTTCTTTTTTGAATCTGTATTCTATAACTCTCGGGATGATATTGTGGTATTAATGATTTTCCACAACTCATCATCGTTGTATATGCTGAACGATATTTTTTATCAATAACTTGTCCTTCTTTTGTTCCATAATCATTTTCTTCTTTTATTGCCATTATCATTGCAGTAAATAGTATTACAAATATAATTACAATAATTCCGATTGCAAATATTTCTATTACACCTTTTTTCAGATTTCATATATCTTTACCTCTCTTTCAAATATTTATATATTACTCTTTCTACATAAGCTAATGCTTCATAATTGCTTATGTATTTTCCATCATGTCTGTGTCTTACACTTGATCTTATTATCTTTATTTCTTGATTATATTGTCTTTTATACATTGTTGCTAATTGATTCTTACTTAATCCTGCTTTCCATTTTTGAATTATTTCTTTATTTTGCATACTACACCTCTTTAGAAACTCTTTTTAGATGTAGTATGCTCTTTTATTTATTTAATAATTCTTTTGCTTTATTTTCAAAATATTGTTTTATGCACTCTTTACATTTTTCTTTATCTTCAAATTCATTGCAATTTTCTTTTTTGTCCCCATACGCCTACAAATATCTTCATCTATATCATTATTATTAATTGCTTCTGACATTAAATCTATTATTTTATCTTTTTCTTCTAGCATAGATAGAACATTTTTTTTTAAATCTGATATGTAAACAGGTATCCCAATATTTTTTGTATATTTTTCTGCTATTATTTGTCTTCTAAGTTTTTTAGTGATTCTTCTTGTTCTTTTTGTCATATGTTAGTCCTCCTCTGAGTTATCTAATATAAACTGTTTTACTGTTTGTCCAGTATATTTATATGCTCTATCATCTATATATAATTGTGCTGGTAATTTTCTATTTGTTACACCTATATATTTCAAATCATTCCAAAATGTTTTGTCATTACTTATACTTATTGCTTCACACCAAAATCCTTGTTTATTCCACCAATTTATTATTTGTATTGGTTCTCTTGTAGAACATATAAATATTGGTATTTCTAATTTTTGTAATAATAACATTAAGTCTAATACTTCCTTATTATATTCATCATATATACTTCCATCTTGCCAACCTTTTGAATATTTATGTATTACACCATCAAAATCAAAACATACTGCATGTCCTTTATTTAATTTTAAATCTAAACTTTTTTTCTTTTATTTCCATCCTAATTCCTCTACTTTCTTATTTATTGCTTGTAGTTCTTTTATATTTAAAATAGGATTTACTTTCAATGACATTGTTCTAATCTCTGGTGGTCTTTTATTTGCTCCTATTTCTATTCTTTCACCTACTATATGGAATCTAATATATAAAGTATACAACTCTCCTCTTGTTGTTTCTGATTGCTTATATTCAATAACTCTACAATCTTGTGTTGTCCATTTGTTTACTTCTGGTTTTTCTTCTTCTGGATGATTATCATATTTTTCATACCCTAACTCGTCAAACATCTCATCAGCACTCATTTTATTTGTCCTCCTTTAGCTGCTTTCTAGCCTTCTCAATTGCTTTATTTATATCATTCTCATTAATTTCTATATCAAGTGTTTCTGCCTCTTTTACTTTTTTATTTAGTTGTTTTACTGCTTGTACTAATTCATTGATTTTGACCATTATACAAACAGTTCCATCTATATTGTTAGTAACTGACTCTAATTTTTCTATACTATCTATATCTATTTTATCTTCTAATGGTTCAAAATCTGCTACCATTGTGCTTTGAATATTAAACATTTCAAAAAGATTTTTCTTACCTGTTTCTTTCCAGTTTTCATCAAATCTTATCCAATATAATGTCCCATTGTAATATTCTACTTCACCATTAAAATTATTGTTTTCAAAATCAAATCTTGTTCCATCTTCTATTTGTCCTTTTGATATCATTTGCATTATTTCTAATCCTTTATATTTCATCTTATTTTCTCCCTTCTAGTAGTTCTTGTAAAACATTTATCATCGCTTGTAAACCTTCGTTTATTTCATCATATTTTTTAATATAATTATCTTGTAATTCTTGATAATGTCTTATCTTGTCTTTTACTTTTTTGAACTGGAATATAATCTATATATTTTATGTATTTATTTTCTTTATGTATTCCTTCTGGATTTTCTGCATTATTTAAAATATCATATATAATTTGTGATATATAAAATCTTCCTAGATTAAATAAATCTGGTCCTATATCTTTTGCTATCAAAAATTTTTCAAATGACAAACTTTCTTGTACTTCTTTGTAAATTCTACTTTCTTTTTCTTTTTAATTCTTCATTCTCTTTTAATACTCTTTTATAATCTGATAAAATATGTTGCATAGATTTTGGTATTTCTAAATCTACTGTTTCCCAACCACTATTTTTAAAAAAAATTGCTGTCTATTTCATTTATAGCACTATTTGCTAAATAATTTTCAACTATTTTTATATCTTCTTCTATACTATTTTTCATTCTTCCTCCATTTCTAATGTGTTTAATAACATTTGTTTTAAATCATTTAAAACTGGTTTAATATTTTTTATGTAACTCATCATTATAATGCTTAAATTCTTCACTTTCTATCATATTTGAAAAGCTTGTACCAATATTTAAGATTGGCTCTTTCTCATCATTTATTGTAATATAACATTCTATTTTTTAATATATTAACTCTATCTTCTCTACTATTTTCTTTCACTTAAAACACCTCCTAAGGCTTGTCTTTTTTTTGATATTCTGCTATTCCTAATTCTATAATTTGATTAACTATTTCTTCATCTAAGAAATCAATTCTTATATTTTTCTTTGGATATCTTTCTCTAAGATAATCTTTTATTACTTGTTTTGTGTGTTCATCATCTCGTTTTTTACTACATCTTTTATTACTCTTTCTGAAAAAGAAAATATTTCATTCTCTGTTTTTTTTTCACTATATACCCCCTTAATATCTCGCTAAAAATTCTTTTTAATTCTTTTTCTTAATGTTTCCCAATCTTCTATTTTTTCTAGCAATTTATTTAATTCATCTTTAGTTAATTTTGTGCAATCCCAGTTAGTTTCATCAAAATCATAACAACTACAATGATATCCTTCTGCTAAAACAAATTCATTATATTCTGTATCAGGCATATCTTCTAGCAACAATAATCTTTCCATCTCATAATCTCTTTCACTTGTTGTTGCAAATAATACATTATGCATTTTTATATCTGTTTTATTTTTTAAATTATATTTTTCCATATCTTATTTACTCCTTTACTACTAAATTTGCTTTGATTAAATCTTGTGTATATTCTTCTATTTTCATTCTTCTGCTCCTTTCTCTAATAAATCTAATATTTTTTCTTTTTATTTGAGCAACTATTTCATATTTTCCAGCATTTTTATTAAATTCATCTCTTAACTGTATTGCATAATTATCTTCTATTCTGACATTATAGGCTTTTTGCTTTTATTATGTTATATTCTTCAGTACACTTTACTTCTAATTCTTCTATATAATCTATTAATTCTTTTCCCATACTCTATCCCTCTACTTTCTCGACTAAATTTGCTTTGATTAAATCGTATAATACATTTAAAACTTCCGTTTTTGATGTATATACATATAACTTTCTTGAATATGTGTTTATATTTAAATCTCCATTACAAGCTGACATCGAATCTTTCCAAGCAGTTTTATAAAATCCAAACTTCTCTAATTCTTTTAAATCTACATCATCTCTTATTTTTAACATATCTATTCTCCTCCTAATAACTCTGGATTATCGTATATATTTCCGTAACACTTCAAATTCTTTATTTGTGTACAATAACATTTCTTTGCAGTCATTTTCTTTATCATATACCTCGAATGCTAAATCTATTGTGTCAAATATAATTTTTCCTTCAATTTCAATTAGTGAATTTTTTATTCTTATGATATCTCCCTCATATATCTCTTTTTCCATTTTTATCGTGTAGTCCTGTGTATTGCATTAATATTAGCCCAGTGCTTTCGGGCGCAATAAAAGTATTTTTCATATTAGTATCTAGAAAATCATTCCAATTTAACATTTTCTCAGACACTTCATCCCATGCTCTAAATTTTATCTCTATTCATCTTCTCCTCCTTATAGCAATTAGCCTCAAACTGTTCTTTTGTTAGTATTGTTTCTATATTCCAAAATTGTTTAACTTGTTCTTCTAAAAGCAATAAGTTATCTTCATTTTCTACAAAATACTTGAAACTGCTATATAAGCCTGTCCTTATTTCTAATACATCTCCAACTTCTATTAAGTCTATTAGTTGTTTGCTGTGTTTTAAAAATATTTTATTGTTAAATTTTTCTTCGTGCCATTCTATTTCACTTTTCCATAATTCATTTGGCAAATCTCCGCTCCATAACTCATCTGAAATATCATCAAAAATATATATTTTTGTTCTTCACAGCCATCTACTTTCCTTATTTCTATCAATTTTGATATTCCATACTCTGTTCTCACATATTCGTTTACTTCTATTATCTCTTATGTTCCTCCAGTTCAATTATTTTATTTTTCTCTTAATACTGTTATGTAATCAAATTTCATTTCTTTTGCTAGTAAATATGTTGTATATCCATCAAGCAAATAATTATTGTTATTCAAAACTATCATACTTCTAAAATATTTATGATCTAAATAATATTCTCTTCTTTTTATTAATTTTTTTTCTTTATTTGGTCTTTTAAACACTTTTAGTATTTTTATATTGTCAATTTTAACTATTTCCCCTTCATTTGGTCTGTTTACAATTCTTGAAAATTCAGTTGTGTCTTTTAGAGTATCTTCTATCATTTTTTCTTCTTGAATACATTTCAATATCTTTTCTTCAATTTTATACTTTATTTTTTTTAAATATTTTTAACATCTTTAAAATCTCCTTTTCTTTTTATATACTGCTACCTTACAGTTACTTATGGAATCAAATTTCTTGCCGACTACTTCGACTAATTCGTACTCTACTAATTCAGTTAATCGCGGTGCTGTTTCTTGTCTTTCTGCCGTTCTTGTTAAGCCGCTTCTTATACAATTTATTTGCTAATTCTCTTGCTGTATATTCTCCATCTAAGTTGTCATATATTAATTGGCTTTTCCTTTTCAATTCTAGTTTTTTATAACTTTCTTTTCTTGTTTCTTTTGTTATATTATCCACTTTTATCCCCCTTTTGTGTAAATTGCTTGTCCTTTTTATGATTTGTAATATCAATTTACATTTTTCTATGTTACTTGCATTTTTTAATTCTATTTCTTTTATTATCTTTTTCATAAGTTACCTTTCTAAATTAACAAATTCACTATTAATTTTATTAAATTTTAATCTTGATTTTCCGATGTTTCCCGCTCTTTGTTTTTTGCAAATCAACTGTTACTATGTTATTCTCTTCATCTTCTTGATATAAAAATATTACATTGTCTGCATCTTGTTCAATAGAACCGCTTTCTCTTATATCTGCCAGTGTTGGTTCATTTCTGCTTGCATTTCTATTTAACTGACAAAGTGCAATAATCGGTATTTCTAACTCTATGCTTAAAAGTTTTAACGTTCTTGATATGTCTGCAACTTCTTGTTCTCTACTTTGAAATTTAGCATTGCTTCTAACTAGTTGTAAGTAATCTATAATCAATAAATCTAGTTTTCCTCTGTTTTTCATTCTTCTTGCTACAATTTCTATCTGTTGAATTGTTCTTATTTTTGTTAATATACTCATTTTCAAATCACAAACTTCAGCACATGCAATTCCAATTTTATCTATCTCTTCTGATGTTAAATCACCATTTCTTATTTTTCTTGAATTGACTCTTGCTTCTTTGGCTAACATCTTTTGAATCATTTGTTCTGTTGACATTTCTAAACATATATAAGTTACATTTTTTTGTTTTTTTTAGATATATGTTCTGCTATCTGTAAAGAAAATGTTGTTTTTCCAACGCCGTGGCCTTGCTCCAACTATTGTTAATTCTCCTTTATGCAATCCATCCGTCAAATCATCTAAATCAAAGAATCCTGTGTAGTAACTATAATCTTGTTTTTTGTTAATGTTTTGTTCAATTTTTGTTGCTGTTTTTGCTACTTCATCCACAAAGTTTTCTTCTTTTTCTGTTTGAAACTCTATCTTTTGTATTTCTGATATGCTCTTCTCTAGATAAACATCAACATCTTCAATTTGTTTAATCTCTTTTTGAATATTTTTTGCTAGTTCTAGTAGTTCTCTTTTTTTTAGTTTTATCTTTTAACATCTCATATGCCGTTTGCGCATTTGTTTTGTATATGTAATTTCCTAATTCACTTAAGTATTTTAATACCTTGCTTGAATCACTATCTATTTTGCTTTGTATTGTTAGCATGCTAATTTCTTCCTGCTTCGCTTTTAATTCATTTATTGCATTTATTATTTTTTTTATTGCATTGATTTGTGAAATCTTTTTCTGATAAATCAAATAGTTCATTTTTGAAAATGATATAAAATAATACTGCTTTTTCTATTTCTTCATCATTCATATTTTTTACCTCTTTCGTTCATCATTTTGTTATACTGTTCTTCTGTCAATTCTACTTCCTTGTATTCAATTTTTTCTTTTGTTTTATTACTTTGATGTGTTTGTGTTTTATTTGATTTAAATTCTTCTTGTCTGATTTTAAATTGTTTTGCTGTATACACTTTGTTGTTTATGCAGTCATTTAATATTCCAGTAATATATTTCCAATTCCTTTTATTTCTTGAAACCGCTTCTTTCATTGCTTCAATAATTAAATCTGCATACAGTCCTGATTTTAGATATTTTTCCATATCCTCTGAAATAAATGATGTTATTAGAGTAATATTGTTCTCATAAAATTCAATAACATCTTTTAACTCTTGTTGAAAATTTCTTTCTTCTTCTTTTTTTTATTATTAATACTTGTAATATTCTCTTTGATGTTTTTATCAATACCCCCTTGATTTTTTTGAATATAGGGTATTGACGTTTTCATCAATAGGGTATTACTTTGATTTTCTTGACAATAGGTATTGACGTTTTCGTCAATAGGGTATTGGTTAATAGAAATTATTCGTTTATCTATCTCTTTACTGTCTTTTTTTTGTAAAACATTTTAACTTTTATATATTTCTTTTTTATTTAATTGACTTATCCAACGTGATATTGTTTCATTACTTACATCATATAAGTCTGCAAAATATTCATTTCTTGCCCAGCAAATACCTTTGTCATTACATAACGCTGTAATTTCTCCATATAGTAATTTGGCATTTGCCATTAATTCTTTATCGTATCTTATTTTTGCTGGTATTATTGCATAATAATTTGGTATGTCCATAGTATGCCTCCTATAAATTACTTTTCCCATATCTATTAATAAATTCTTCTTTTGTTTTTTTGTAATATTCCATCCATGCCTTTTGTGCTACTTTTTTTTTCAAGTATCTATTTAACTTATCTCCATTCTTTCCATGAACTCCGTTTGTACCTCGATGATCTTCTTCTGTCAAAAATACAATCAGACCGTCTTTAATACTTTTTTTACTTCTATATGCTCTTGAATAATAAGCCTCGTGTCTTTCACAATACTTTTTAGTTCTTTTTGTACTATATTTTGTGCTTTTGGGCATAATACAAAAATCTGTTACTACATCATTTGTGCCGTTTCTTCTGTTTTTCTTTAATATTGTTTTTAGTTTCATCTGCTGACTTTTTCTTTGTAAAATTACATTGCCCGTTTTGGGCATGGATGAAAACTATTGCTTAAATCTTTTACAACCATTTCTGCACCTCTTGATTTCTATTACTAATAATGCTATAATAGTAATAGATTCATATATTTAAGTGTTTCTGAACTAGTTTGATTTTGGTAGGTCTACTAGTTCTTTTTTATATTCTTTTTCTAATTCTTCATTTAGTTCTTCTTGTATGTCAAAATATAAATCATCAATCAAATTTTCTATTATATCTAGCATTTTTATATTTTTATACATATCATTTGACTTTCCTATATTTCTTGCTATTATCAGTTGATTATATATACTTTGTTTTACTTCATAGTTTTCCATGTGTAGTGCTTTAATTTTTCCTTCTTGCTGGTCTATTAATTCTCTTTGTTCTCTATTTTGATTTTTATAATAATTTTCATTGTCTATCATTTCCTTCATTTCCTTTCTTGTAAATTTTTTTCAAAATAAGTTATACTCTCACTCAGAAAGCGAGGTGATTTAATTATGAATATCATTTGTAATAATATTAATGATTTTTGCACTATGATTACAACTTGTGCTTACAACAATATAAAAGATATTCGTGTTTTATAAGTGAAAAAGAAAGTTATCCTAACGGTGTAATTACCCCATCTACTTTAAAAAAATAATACTTCTTTTACATATGTTTTATTAACTCCACTATATACTGCAATATATAGTGATAATATAAAAACTAACCAATACGATAATATCTACAATTCTTTAGAAAAATGTCAAGAAAATTGTAATCATGATTTTCGTATACAAATATTTGATAAACTTAATTTTAAAGATAATAACTTATATATTGGCAAAGAATTACAAGTTATTTAATATTTGTACTTTTAATGAATATGCCGTTAGTAATTGATTTCTTGAATTGATTGCTGACTCGGCATTATATTTTTGTTCATCTTCTATTTCTTTTATTAAATTATTTACATCAGCTAACGTAATTAATAATTCATTTCTTTTTGTTTTTTCATCCATTATTCTCCCTCCTAATAAGTCATTCCGTTGTAAGAATGCCCAATAAAAAAATACTGATAATAACAAGTTAAATAAAATACATACTGTAGCTTGTCCTATTCTCATATATACTTTGTTTGGATCTAATTTAAAATTCTTCCAACTTCTTTTCATTTGTTTTCACCTTCTTTCGTTTATTTTTTATTTTCTTCCAATTCTTTTTTTGAGCCATTCTTACAAAAAAAAATATTGGCTAGTTTTTCATATACTTCTTCTTTCTCTTCTTCTGTGCTATCAACAACAAAACTATTAACTTTATAATCATTTTTCATAAGACCAGCTCCTTTCTTAATTTTTATTCATATAGTTTGTATATATTGTTTAAATTTATTGTTTCTTTTTGTGAACACTTTCGATAAAAAAATAAGTATCAAATTGTCCTTTATCTGTTCACAAATTTTCACAGCAATTGTTGCACTTGGATTTCTTTCATGATTAACTATTGAACTTATATGTGCCTTTGAACAGCCTATATTTTTAGCCAGACTAGTTATCGTAAAACCAGCTCTAATAATGTCTTCTCTTAATTTTTCTTTATTTATTACTACTATCATTTTTTCGCCTCCTTGTTTTTTGTTGTGAACATTATATATTTATAGTTTCTTTTTGTCAACAGTTTTTGCAAAAAAAATTAAAAAAGATTTTACAAATGTCAACAAATGTGTTATAATGTGAACAAAGGTGGTGTTTAAAATGCTTACTAATAAGGAACTTGGAGAATATTTGGAAAAAATTAGAAAATCTGAAAATTTAAGTTTAAGACAAGTGGATTATAAATCAGATGTTTCTTATAGTCATTTATCTATGATTGAAAAAGGAACTAGAAAAGCTTCTCCACTTACATTAAAAGAATTGGCAAAAGTATATAATTTGGATTATATTGATTTATACGAAAAAGCTGGATATCTTGATTTAGCTGAAAAAGAAAAGATTAATCAAATCCATACTGCCTCTATTCCAATTTTAGGCACTGTAAAAGCTGGCTATGACTGGCTAGCTGAAGAAAAAATGTAGTTGATTATATTACATTAAAAGAAAATATACCTAATATTAAAGAATATTTCGCATTAAGAATAACTGGTGACAGTATGTTACCTCTTCTTTCTGACGGCGATTTAGTTATAGTCCATGACCAAGATGATGTAGAAAGTGGACAAACTGCTGTGGTTCTTATAAATGGTGATGAAGCTACAGTAAAAAAGTTATAAAGACAAACGATGGAATCGAATTACACGCAATGAACCCATATTATCCAGTCAAAAAATTTACTTATGATGAAATGAATACAGTACCAGTAAAAATTATAGGTAGAGTAAAAGAAGCTAAAATAAAAGGTGCTTTTGAATAGGAGTGATAATATGATAGCTATTTATGCAAGACAATCTATAGAAAAAAAAGATAGTGTTAGTATTGAAACACAAATAGAAAAATGTAAATATTATTGTGAAAATCAAGATTATAAAATCTATAAAGATGCTGGATATTCTGGGAAAAACATAAATAGACCTCAATTTTCAAAACTTCTTGAAGATATAAAGTCTGGTATTATTACTAGAGTCATAGCTTATAGATTAGACCGTATAAGCAGAAGTATTGCTGATTTTTCTCAACTATTAATAATGTTTGACAAATATAATGTAGACTTTATTTCCGCTACTGAAAATTTTGATACTAACACTCCTATGGGTAGAGCTATGATCAATATTGTCATGACATTTGCACAACTAGAAAGAGAAACTATTGTTGAACGTGTTACCGACAATTATTATTTTAGAGCTAATAATGGTTATTGGGCTGGTGGATATGCTCCATATGGATATTCTATAGAGCATGTTATTGGAAGTGACGGAAAAAGACATTCTATATTAATTGAAAACAAAAATGAATCTGAAATAGTGAAAAAAAGATTTATGATATGTATACAAAACAAAATATTAGTATGAGAAAAATAGCTCAACAATTAAATTTAAAAAATATACCAACAAAAAAAAGGAGATAGTAATTGGGGTATTAATGCTGTAAATTCTATATTGTCAAGACCGATTTATACTGAAGCTACAACAAAAATATATGACTATTTTAATAAATGTGGTACTTGTATAACTAATAATATTGATGCTTTTGATGGTAAAAAAACTGCAAATTTATATGGAAATGCAAAAAAGAACACAAATGTTAAAGCTCTTAGAAATTATGATGAAATGTTCTTATCTTTAATTAATTGTGTACCTGTTATTTCAAACGAGGATTGGTTTAGAGCACAAAATATTAAAGGTACAAAGAAGAACTTAGCTCCACGTTCAAATTCTTCAAAAATATCTTTCTTGTGTGGTTTAGTTAAATGTGGAAAGTGTTCTTCTAATATGGTTACACAAGGGTGCAAAAATAAACACGGCATTCAATATTATTATTTAATTTGTAGTACAAAAAAAAAATTTAGGCAGAATTAAATGTGACAATAAAATGATTGATATTTCAAAATTAGAAGATATAGTTATTAATGATATAAAAAACATTTTAATTCAAATGAAATAGAAACTAAGATTGAAAAACATATGAAAAATAATAAAAAGAGAAAATATAAATCTATTGAAACAAAAAGAAGAATTTGAAAACCAAATTATAAAAATAGATATACAAATTCAAAATCTAATAAATTCTATTGCAGAAGGAAATATAACTATTTCAAAATATATTAATCAAAAAAATAGAGAATCTAGAAAAAGAAAAAACAAAATATTTCTTCTCAATTAAGTACTATTATTGAAAAAAAATAATATAACAGATGATAATTATTTAATAGAATATGTTAAAAATATTAATGAAAAAAATTAATACAACTGATTTTGAACAATTAAAATTGCTTTGTCATACAATTATAGATAAAATAGTTATAACCGATAAAAATATAGATATACACTACAAAATTTAGTGTATGTCTTTTTAGTTTTAATGTATCATTATTAAAAACTAAAATTTTTGCCAAAGTAAAATCCTCCTCATACTTTTTATTTATTATATGAAAAGGATTTGCTTTTTGGTTATATGTGTTTAACTAATTATTTTACAAATTAATTATCTATTTTACTTCTTTGCATTTTACTATAATTCTTAATGAACTATCATCAGTACAAGTAATTAATGTAACTTCTTTCTTTCCACCAGTCCATTGAGTGGTATCTTTTGTATCATTTGGATCTACAGTATGTTTATCATACACTTGATATGTAATTGTTCTTTTGCTTAAATCTTTAATTTGTATTGTATCTCCAACAACTAAGTTTTTAACTTTACTAAAAAATCTATTATCTCTATAATTGTGTCCTACAATAGAAGTTTCCAACTTCATTTGGTTGTGGTCCATGGAATTTACATGGTGATAATTTTAGTAATTCTTCTGTCTCTGCATCTGACCCTGTTTCTCCTTGCAAAATTGGATAATTAACATTTATTTTTGGTATGCTTATACTTGCTATTGTAGAATATTTATATCCACTTTTTGATGTTCTTTTTTTTTCTGTCTGGTTTGCCAAAGTTTCTAACTCTTGTGCAGTTGTTTCTTCTGTAGCTGCTTCTGTAGCGTAATCTCCCATATTATTTAATATTACAACCAATACATCATCGTCAGAGCTCTTTGTAGTATCACTTTGTGCTGTTTCTGTAAGTACCTGATTAAAATCCGATAAAATTTCCGAAGAGGTTTTTTTCATTTTTTTGTTCTATCATATTCAGCATATATACATAAAGATGTTAGAACACAAACTAAAAAAATAGATATAATAAATTCAAATTTATATACTTTCTTTTTTTTCTTTTTAGTTCTGGTGTTATATATAACTTTTTTTGTAACTAAAATTTGATTCATTCTAACCTCCTTACATAAATATTCAATTCTATTATATCATATACTTTTTTCTTTTTTGAATACTCTATGACAAAAAATCTGAAATTTTTTTTAAATTGTTCTATTGTTAATTCTTCTGGTCTGATATTTTCATTTATATTAAGGCTATTTAGCATATTAATTCCTTGTTGTTTACTATCTAAAATATTTGTATTTACTAGTGAATTTAATAAAGTTTTTCTACGTTGTGTAAATGCACATTTTATTACTTTAAACATTTTTTCTTTATTTTTAGGTTCTACAATTGGTGTTTTTCTTATATTCAATTTTATTACTTCTGATGTTACTTCTGGTTCTGGTATAAATGAATCTTTTGGAACTTCTAATATTTCTTCTGAGTCTGTATAATAATATACTGTATATGTTATGGCTCCTGTATTCTTTTTTCCCTGGTATTGCTGTCAATCTATCTGCTACTTCTTTTTGTATCATTACCGTAATACTTTCTAAATCTAATTCTTCTTCTAAAAGTTTCATTATGATTGGGGTTGTTATATAATATGGCAAATTTGCTACAATTTTTACTTTTTCAAATCCATTTTTTTCTTTCTCTTGTTTTATTTTATTTTTCAAATCAACTTTTAGAATGTCTTGATTTATTATTCCTAAATTTTTATATAAAAAAAATCTTTCTTCTAAAATGTTTATCATCTTAGTATCCAACTCTACACATATTACTTTTTCCTGCTTGCTCTAATAGCCTTTTGGTTAAAGTTCCTAATCCTGGTCCAATTTCTATTACTAAATCTTTTTCTGAGATTTCACTTGCTTCTATAATATTATCTACTACTTCTTGACTTATTAAAAAATTTTGTCCCAAGCTTTTATTTGCTTTAATATTATATTTTTTCATTATTATTCTTGTTTCTTCAAAAATATTTTCCATATATCTCTCCTATTTTTTCATATATTATACTCATTTTTATTACTTTTTTCAAGTTTCAATATCTAAATTATTGATTTTTGCTATTGTTTCATATAAAATAGTATTGAATTATAATGTTTAAATGATGTAATTTTAAATATACAACTTAAAATTACCCTAATTAATTATAATTACTTTACTAAAGAGTGGTGAAAATATTGAATAATAAAAGAAATAATTCAAAACAAAATATAACTTCAAAAAATAAACCAAGGATGTCTTCCTTAAAAAAATAATATACCTACTAAGGAGACTAAATCAAATAGAAATAAACTTAATACTACGAAAGTAAATCCTATAAAATCTGATTTAACTATTAATCCTAGATCATCTAATATTGTTAAAATAAATAATGATTTTACTTCTCAAAATTTCATACATGTAAAAAAAAATTAAAAAATATTTTTATAGTTATTATTTTAATTTTTGTTTTACTATTAGGAAGATTAGGCTATTTGCAATTTGTTCAGGGTGGGTATTTAAAAGAACTTGCATATAGACAGCAATCTATAAATCAAATAATTAGTCCTAAAAGAGGTTCTATTTATGATTCTACTGGAAATGTTTTAGCAACAAGTGCTTCTGTTGATACAATTACTATAAATCCTAAAAATATAAAAAGATAAAAAAGGTGATGAAGAAACAAAAGTATTAAAAGAAAAAGTTGCAAAAGCATTCTCTGAAATCTTCGAATTGGATTATAATGAAATGTTGAAAAAGTAAATAGTTCTGCTCAAGTAGAAACAATTGCTAAAAAAAGTTGACCAAGATAAAGTTGATGAACTTAAAAATTGGATGAAGACAAATAAAGTTACTTCTGGTATAAATATTGATGAAGATACTAAAAGATATTATCCACACAATACTCTTTTTATCTCAAGTTTTGGGTTCTTGTGGAAGTGACAACCATGGTCTTTCTGGTATAGAGAATAAATGGAATTCTATTTTATCTGGAACTCCTGGTAAAATAGTAAGCTCACAAAGTGCTAGTCAAGAAGAAATTCCAAATGCTGAAGAAAAAATATATTGCGGCCGAAAATGGAAGTGATTTAACTCTTACTATTGACTTAAATGTTCAGAAAACCGTGGAGAAATATTTACAACAAGCTGTTGATAATAATGTTTGTACTGATGGCGGTAGTTGTATTGTTATGGATCCTAAAACTGGCGACATACTAGCAATGGCAACTTATCCAAATTATGATTTAAATACACCTTTTACACCTAATGAATCTCTTTCTAAAACTTATGATAGTTTAGACACAGAAGCTAAATCTGCGGCTATTTACAAAATGTGGTCTAATAAGTCTGTATCTGAATTATATGAACCTGGTTCTGTTTTTAAAGGTAGTAACTTCTTCTATTGCATTAGAAGAAAATATTACTGATACAGATGTAGCTGGTGATTTCAATTGTAAAGGTTATGAAATTGTAAATGGTAAACAAATTAAATGTTGGCATTATCCTCAGTCTCATGGCCCTCAATCTTTAAAAAATGCTTTGGAGAACTCTTGTAATCCTGCATTTATGCAATTAATAACAAGAATTGATACATCTACTTTATATAAATATTATCGTGCTTTTGGTCTTTTAGATAAGACAGGCATAGACTTACCTTATGAACCAAATTCTATATTTAGAGATGAAGATAGCTTAAATGCAATTGATAAGGCTTCTATGTCTTTTGGACAAGGTTTAAGTATTACTCCTTTGCAAATGATATCTGCAATTTCTGCTGTTGCTAATGATGGTGTTTTGATGAAACCTAGAATTGTAAAATCTATAACAAATACAGATACTGGTGCTGTTACTACAATTGAACCAACAGAAGTTAGACAAGTTATATCAAAAGAGACTGCTGAAAAAGCTTGTTATATGATGGAATCAGTTGTTGTTAATGGTACTGGTGGTAATGGCTCTGTTACAGGCTATACTATTGGAGGTAAAACTGGTACATCAGAAGTCTTACAAAATACTAATCAAAAAGATTATGTAGCTTCATTTGTTGCTATTTCTCCAGTAGAAAATACACAAGTTGTTTTATTACTTACATTATATAATCCAACTGGTGCTAGCCATCAAGGTGGTACTGTTGCAGGTCCAGTAGTTTCTCAAATGCTAACAGAAATTTTACCTTATTTAGGTGTTCCATCAGATGTTGAAGAAATTGAAGAAGATGGATTAATACAAGTACCAAATGTTCAAAATAAAACAATTACAGAGGCTGAAAAGATTTTAAAAGAAGCCGGATTTACAACAAAAATTAATACTTCTAATAATAAGAATAACACTATTGTAGTTGATCAAGTTCCAAAGCCTGGAACTACATTAATAAAAAATTCTATTGTTATGTTATATGATCAAACAACTAGAACTTCTACAACTGTCCCTGACTTGAGCAAAATGAGTGCTTCCCAAGCTATTAATGCTTTACGAAATGTTAATTTAAATATTTCTATTGATGGAAGTGGCACTGTAGTTTCTCAAGATCCTGCCAAGGTACTCAAGTTGATGAAGGTACTGTTGTAAAAGTTACATTTAGATAATATTAATTGTGTTTGTGATTAAAATTCTGATGAAAGTTTTGACAAGCTTTCATCAGAATTTTTAAATTGTTTTATGTGTCCATACAAAATAATTAAATAAATTATTATTTTTCTACAAATTTAAAGTATTTTAAATGTTAACTTTTTATTCCATTGTTTCATTCTCCCAATATTTTTCTAATTGTTTGTCCAATTTGCATATATATTTGTTTTCTTCTTTTTATTTTCTCTATTTTTTCTATATTAGAGCCTTCTAAATATATTATCCACTCTTTTTTTTTCTGTTCATCTTATCATTACTATATTTTACTTTTGGTAATTCTATTACATATAATTCTATCTCTTTTGATTTCACTTTTTTTTTTCATTTGTTTCAATTGATATCTTTTTTCATAATTTTGTGTTTCAAAATAGTTAAAATCCAATAGATTAATAGTTATAGTTCTTGCAAATTCTCTATTATCATCATAGTCTAGCTGATTTAAGTGAATTTGTGAATAATACAATAACATTTTTGTTTGAATATAAATACCATCTACATATTGAATTCCTATATTAAAATTTTCTCCTTCTTTTGTTTGAATTCTACAATCTAATACCCCAAAATTTTCTTCTGATGGTAAATATTTTTCTTTTTTTTCTTAAGTATTCATTTAATTTTATTTTTTCTATGTCTATTTCTAAAATAGCCTCAATGAAATCTTTTATAATATCTATATTTTCTTTTGTATTTAAAACTTTCCTTAGTACAAAATTACTTTTAGATACTAATTTTCTATTCACTTTGTATATTTTTTCTCCCTTCTTTTTTAATTAATTTTTGAAATTTTTATAGATATAAAAATGTATTTTGATTTTAAAAATATTGTTGTTTGATTTAAAAAATCTGAATCAAATTTTTTATTATTATATATTGCTTTATATTGAGTGTCAATAAAAATTGTATTTTCTATTCAACTTTTCATCGCAAAATTCGACAAAAAATAGGATAGGGAACTTAAATTTTCCTATCCTATCCTGTTCTATTTTGTTGCTATATAATAACCTACTCCTCTTTTGGTTATTAATATTTTATGGTGCTGATGTATCTTTTTCTATTTTTTCTCTTATTCTTCTTACTGTTACATCTACAGTTCTTATATCGCCATAATATTCGTATCCCCAAACTTTTTCTAGTAGTGTTTCCCTAGTTACAACTTGTCCTGGTTGCCCTGCTAAGAATTTTAATACTTCAAATTCTCTTAAAGTTAAATCTATAATTTCTCCTCTAACTTTTACTTCGAATTTATCTAAATCTAATTCTAAATCGTTCACTTTTATTTTATTTTCTGATTTTCCGTTAAATTCTTCTACAGTATTATCTTCTTCTTTTCTTATATTAGCTATTTCATTTTTTCTTAAATTTGCTTTTACTCTTGCCATTAACTCTCTTACACTAAATGGTTTTGTTATATAATCATCTGCCCCTAATTCAAGTCCTACAATTTTATCTATTTCTGCATCTTTAGCTGTAAGCATTAAAATTGGTATATTTAAATAGTTTTTTACTCTCTTACATACAGATAGTCCATCTAACTTTGGTAACATTATGTCTAATAACATTAGGTCTGGTTTTTGTTCTAATGCCATGTTTACTGCTGTTACCCCATCTGTTGCTTCAAGTGTTTCATATCCTTCTTTTTTTTTTAAGTTGTATACTAATACGTCTATGATTGCTTGCTCATCATCTACGATTAATATTTTTTAATTTCTTTTTCTGTATTTTCTTCCACAATAATTCCGCCTTTCTGTAGCTTTATTTTTTATATAGTTATTTTATATCACAATTTTTGTGAATATACAAGTATTAACTTTAATTTTTGCAAAAATGTTAGCTATTGGTTGTTACGGTAAAAAAATCATCCAACATACAGACCACATTCCTACTGGAGATGTGTTCTGTATAAACATTATTTGAATAATACTCCCCCATTTCTGTAGTATCTCATCTTTCTATAATTAAAATACTCAGAATCTATGAAAAAGTTAATAATTTATAAAATATTTCATAGACTTTATGTTATTTATTTTTCCCTTATTAAATTTTTCAAAATCTTAATTCTGGAAATCCATTTTCATCTATATACCAATCATTTACAAAATCCCAATTTTCAAAATTATTACTATCTTTGAATTCATCGGCTTGTATACCAGTTCCTGAATAAATAGATGATGTTTGCGTAGTGAATAATTCTAAATTATAATATGTATCTGTTATCTTTCTTCCTGTTGTTCCTCCTGTTGGAAAAATTGCGCCTCTTGCTGTTGCATTATTTGATATACTTCCTGAAAAATAACACTTATTAGCATACATATTTGCAGTTCTTCTATACCCTACAAATCCTGCTGCACTGGAGTTACTTTTACTAGTTATAATTTCTGTTCTTGCATAGCATTTTTCAAAACTTATTCCTCCTCCATTTGCAACTCCAATAAAACTTCCTACATTGTCTCTACCAGCAATTTTTCCTGTTATTCCTATATTATAAAAATAACTAGTATTATATTCTGTAGTGCCTGCTATAACTCCTATTCCAGAATAACTGCTATCAATATTAACATCTTTAAATATAATATTTTTAAAAATTGCCTTATTTATTAATTTGAACATTCCTGATTCACTTACTGTTACACTCATTTTAAAATTATATATTGTATGTCCTTGTCCATCTAACATTCCTTTAAAACTTCCTGATATAGGTATAAACTCAAATCCTGTCATATCTATATCATTCATAATAATATAATCACCTGACATATCTTTACTCATATCTTGTAAATCTTGAGGAGTATAAATTCTATAAATTTTATATTTTTGAGTTTCTATAGTTATTTCTTTTGTAATATTCTTTGTTCCATATGTCGTAGAAACTACAAATGTATATGTTCCATCATATGTTATTTTATATGCTTCTGTTGTTTGTATTTCTAATTTTTTACACTTACATTTATTTCTATATCTCCAGTTACTTTTTCTATATATATTTTTCCTGCTGTTTTGTCTACTATATTATTTTCAGCTGTTATTACTTCTTGTTCTCCCATTTTTACTACGATATTATCTATAACATATAATGCATCTGTTCTTACTGTTCCATCTTCTGCTAATACATCTTTTGTTATTATATTTGCTAGGTATGCTTTGTTGTATTCTGCTTTTTTATTGCTGGATTATCAATCTTTGCACCTTCTGCAATATTTTTTGTTATCTTATGCCAATAAGTATTAACTAATACTGTTTCATCTTGCTCTGTTCCACTTGAAGATATTATTTTAAATTTATATTCTGTTCCTATTTGTACTGTATAATCTATTGCCTTTTCTTGTTTTGTTCCATAACATTCTATGATATTTCCATTTGGACATTGTATTTTATTCAATCCGTTTTCTGTATCACTTACTTTTATAAGTATTTGAGCATTTTCTCCATCTCTTGATATTGCTTCATATGAGAACTGTATTTCTCCATCGTTTTCTATTTCTGTTATATTTAGCTCTTCAGCTATTAAAAACTTTTTAGTTATTCCATCTTTTTTCATTGTTATTTTTTTTGCCACTTATTGATGCATCATTTTTTACACTTGGGTTATACTCTGATAATTTTTCGTTTATCCATTCTTGTGTTATATCATCAAGTGTTGCATCTCCAACTTTTTGCACTTGCAAATCTTGAACTGCTAAAATTAAACTTTCTTTTATTTCCGCTTCTTCCAGTTAATGTTGCTATTGTTACACCAGCTAATATTAATAAAATTATTATAGTAATTACAAGTGCTATTAATCTGATTCCTTTATTTTCTAAAAATTCTTCATTTGTTACCCCCCTACTTAATTTATTTTAATCCATTTTAGGTTATATGTCAATAACCCAAAATAGATTATTTTAGAATAGAATAGAGGTGCTGAATATGTATAAAAGAATTCGTGATTTAAGAGAAGATAAAGATTTATCACAAAAAAGAAATTGCTAGTATTTTAAATATGTCACAAACTGGATATTCAAAATATGAAGTTGGTACAAATGATGTTCCTACAAAAATTTTAATTCAATTAGCCAATTTCTATAATACTTCTGTCGATTATATTCTTGGATTAACTAATGAAATTAAACCATACAAAAGATAAAAATGTGAAACTTTTTGCATCCTTTGCAATTAGTTTCACATTTTTATCTTTTAATTTTGAACTTTTTACATCCATACCTCTATATTATATTCCATTATCTTCAAGTTTTATAAGTCCCTTTTCATTATTACTTTCATTTGTTTCAATTTCTTTTCCATTTACTATAACTTTTGTTACTCCTGTATTTTTCCCATTTGGATTTTTTACAACAATATTATAAATGCTATTTTTCCATTTATATTGAATATTATATTCTTTCCAATCCTTTGGAATACATGGTTCGATACTCATAATTTCATTTTTTATTTTTAATCCTAATATAAATTCTATTCCTGCTTTATAATACCAACTTGATGAACCAGTATACCATGTCCAGCCTCCATGTCCTGCTAAATTATTTGCACCATAAATATCTGCTGGTATTACATATGGCTCTACTTTATATTTTTAGCCGCATCCATTGTTCGAGAATGTTCAATTGATTTATCATTCTATATAGTTCTGTTGCTTTATCTCCAAATCCTAATATTGTTTCTGCAATTATTACCCAAACTGCTGCATGTGTGTATTGTCCTCCATTTTCTCTTACTCCTGGTAAATATGCTTTTATATACCCTGGTTCTAACTTTCCTTTTTCAAATGGTGGGTCTAGCAATTTTATAATTCCATTTTCTCTGTCTATTAAGTGATTTTCTAAGCTTTCCATTGATATATATTTTTTTGTCATTGTCTCCTGCATTGGAAATTGTGCTCCAACTTTGTGCTATACTATCTATTCTGCATTCATCATTTGCCATACTACCTAATACATTTCCATCATCCATGAATGCTCTTCTAAACCATCTTCCATCCCATCCATTTGTATTTAAGGTCTTTTTTAATTGTTGCATAATATTTTTTATATTTTTCTACTTTATTTTCTTCTTTTAATTCATTATTTTGTTTTTCTAATAATTCATTTTCTTGAATATTTTTATTTTCACTATTATTATCTTTTACTTTTTCCATTATTTTAGTAAATCTTGCAAGCACATTATACAAGAAGAATCCTAGCCATACACTTTCTCCCTTCTTCCTTTAGGTCCTACATTGCTAAATCCATCATTCCAATCTCCACTTCCTATTTTAGGTAAACCATGTTCTCCAAAATTCAAACTTCTTTCTATTGCTTTTATACAATGTTCATAAATGCTTCCGTCTTCTGTTGAATATTTGTATTTATCATATCTTTCATCTTCATTTTCATTTAAGGTCTTGCCTGTTAAATATGGTGTTCTTTCTTTCAATATGCTGTAATCCCCAGTAAATTCTATATACTCACATGTTAGATAAACCAGCCATAACAAGTCGTCTGAAAATTTTGTTCTTATTCCTCTTCCTGTTTCTTCATGCCACCAGTGTTCTACATCTCCTTCTAAAAATTGATGTCTACTGTGTTTTATAATTTGATTTTTTAAAATTTGTGGATTTAGATATTTTAATCCTATCGTATCTTGCAATTGATCTCTAAATCCATAAGCTCCTCCTGACTGATAATATCCGGTTTTTGCCATTAGTCTACTTTCTATAGTTTGATATAGTGCCCATCCGTTTAATATAATATTCATTGATTCTAATGGTGTATATACTTGTAGTTTTCCTAATTGTTCTTTCCATTCGTTTTTTACTTTTTCTAATTCTTGTTTACAATTTTGAATTTTACTATATTTATAAGCTATATTTTTGCTGTCTAGTATTGATTCTTCTGCTCCAAGTGTAAAGACTATTTCTTTTTCAGATAAACTTTCCATTTCTATTTCTATTTCATATGCTATACATGGCTTTTTTTTCCCAAGCTGTTTTCGTTATTTAGAGTTGTTTTTTTTTTAAGTCCATCTGGGTTTGATAGATTTCCTTTTCCTAAAAAAAATTTTTTATCTCCTGTATAACTTTTTTTTTTTTCGCTATTAGATACATATACAATTTCATTCTTAAAGTCAGAATTATAAAGATTTTGAGCACATATTATATTGTTATTTTTGTCATAATTTAAGTTTATATATCCATTTGATTTTATTTCATCTTCTCCAAGAACTGGTTTTATATAATATACTATTTTTATTTTCTTTTCTGTTTAAATTCATATTTTTTAATTTTAAAATTGAGATTTTTACACTGTCATCTTTTTGGTACAAATACTTCTAGTTCTTGTTCTATTCCATCACTTTTATGAATATATTTTGTGTAACCAAATCCATATATAATATTATAATTTTTATTATCTGGCATAGGGTTTAGTCCAAGTGACCAAGCCTTTTTTGTTTCTATGTCTTTAATATATATTATTTCTGATGGTATATCAAAATTTGGTTGATTTTCCCATGATGTTATTCTGTTTAGTCTACTATTTTTAAGCCAACTATAGCCTCCCATACTTTCTGTTACTAATGTTCCAAATTTTTCATTTGCCATAATATGTGACCATACTGTTGGCAACCTGTTTTCTTTGCTTGTTTTTATTAAATACTCTTTCCCATCTGGTGAAAATGCTCCATATTCATTATAATATTGTAATTTTTCTGTATTTTGCAATATATCAATATTTTCTGTGTTTCCGCTTCTATACTCTGTATTTTTGTTCGTTTTCTATTGTTTTGTATTTTTCTAAATATTCTTCTTCTAATTCTTTTAAAGCATTTTTTATTCCACCTTTATTTGCATTTATTGTAACTGATGAAAGTAGTTGTAATAATTCTAAATCTTCTTTGTTGATTTCATTTTTATTAAGTTGAAATATTCCACCTCTTACATTTTTTAAATATGCTAATTGACTTCCTTGAACTATACTTTCAATTTCTTCTCTTACATAGTTTTCATAGCTATGTTTTTCTTCATCTATTATTACAAGTTCTACTTCAATATTTTTTGTTCTTATAAATTCATAAGCTTTTAAAACTTCTTTTTATTACATATGAGTCATTTATATCTTTTATTTTAACTAAGATGATTGGTATATCTCCAGAAATTCCATATTTCCATAATTCACTTTGTTCATATATTCTTTTTGTTAATTTTTCTATATTTCCCTTTTTGGTTGGATTGCTAAAATATATATGATAATATTTTTTGATAATCCTGAATTTGACTTCCCTTTATTCTTAGATATCTACTTTGTGCTTCGTTTTTTGCTTTTGATAATTCAAATGCTTTTTTGATATTTTCATTAATTTTATATTTTTTATATTATTTAAAACTCTATCTTTTTCTTCTCCTACAGATATTATTAAATTCACTGTAACTTTTTGCTCTGGTTTTACTTTTATTGTTCTTTTTAATGCTACTATTGGTTCTGTTACAAGTCCCATTTTTTTAGAAAATGGATTAGAGTTTTTAACCATTTGTGGTATTCCTATATTTCCTCTTCCTGTAAACTTTTCTTGGTCAATTTCATACTCTAAATCCCCAATTACTTCATTATCTGTGGATAAATTTGTTCCCATATATAATTCTTGTTCATGTGTTTCTCTTTTTTTTCCTTTTTTTACAATTATGCTATTTGTTTCATGGTCAAAATCATATACTAAAAATAATTTATTAAATGCTGGATGTGCATAATCTTGTTCTTTTTTTTTTGAAAGTACTGGTTCCATATATGATGTTAATTCTAACAGTTCTTCTTCATTTCCTAAATTTTCTAGTGTTACTTGTCTTATTTCTACTGGTTCATCTGGTGCTATTATTGTTTCTATTTTTGTTTTAATATTGTCATTTATCATTTCTTGCTCGATTTTATCTGGCATAAAAAGCTTATTTGATATTTGTTATTTTCTCTTAAATTTGAACTCCATATTTTTTTTGATTTAATGTTTTTTATATTAAAAAATATACCTTGTGAATAGTCATCTGTATTTTTTAAATCTGTTTATTATTTTTGTTATATGCACTTACACCTTCTCCTTTTTTGGTTCATTGCTATTAGATAATTGTCACTAGATATTATATTTCCTCTTATTAATCTATCATCTATTTTTTTTATAAGTTTCTTGTGTATATCCTTCATAATCTACATATTTTGGCTTTTCAACTTTTTCTTTATTTTCTTTTTTTATAATTGCTTTTTCTGGCATTCTTTCTTGTAATAACACTTCTACCGCTTCTATTTCTGGATTTTGTATAAATCTTTTTTGTAAAATATTCGTGTTAAATAAATTGTTTATTGCTAGCAATATCAGACTTTGATGATGAGCCATATATGTTTTTTTACTACACTTGCTTTTTTACCATTTTCAACTCTTTCTGGTGTAAAATCTATAGATTCATAAAATCCATATTTTCCAAGCATTCCTAGCTCTTCGTCTTTTTTCATGTTTTGATATACTTCTTTTGGATAATCTGTTATTGCTAATATACTTCCATATGCTGAAACGACAATTTCATCTGCTAGTCCTCTTTTTTAGTCCTAACCATGGTATTCCAAAGGCTTTATATTGATAGTTTGAGTATAAATCTTTTAAATTAAATGCAGCTTCTGATATTCCCCAAGGTATTTGTAATTTTTTTGCATATTCCATTTGACTCATTATCATAAATTTACATGATTCGTCTAATAGGCTTCCTTTATATTTTGGTATATTTATATTTGGCATAAGATACTCAAATGATGTTCCAGACCATGATATTAGACCTTTATATTTTCCTAATACTGTTAATGTTCTACTTAGTGAATTCCAATGTTTTATTGGTACATCTTTTTTTTGCTATTGCAATTAAACTTGTTTGTCTTGCTTCTGATACTAATAAATCGTAATACGAATCTGTTAATTTGTTTTCTTCTATATTGTAACCAATTGAGAAAATTCTGTGTTCTGTACTGTACAAATATGAAAAATCTGTATTATCTATCATCTTATCTACCATTTTTTCTAAATCATTTAATTCATTTTCTTTTAGCCAAGTTTTTATTACATATAAATATCCTACAAAATTCCCGCTATCTACTGTTGATACATATCGTTGGAAATAATGCTTCCTTTGTTTTTTATGTTGTACCAGTTATATAAATGACCATTCCATTTTGGTAAATTAGCTACTGTGTCTAAAATATTTGTAACTAATGTTATTGCATGTTCTTTTTTTGATAAAATTTAAATCATTTGCCGAAATTACTGCCATTAATGATAATCCAATATTTGTTGATGATGTTCGTGGTACTATTTCTTGTTTTCTTCCTTCTTGGTAATTATCTGGTATTAAATAATTATTTTCTTTTGTTAGATACTTTTCAAAGAAATTCCAAGTTTGTTTTGCTATATCTAAGATGTATTGTTGTTCTTTTTTGTTAATTAATAATTCTATTGATGTTTTTTCCTTTTTTTTCTTTGCTTATATACCACATTGTAAATGGTGCTATAATCCATAAAATTCCCAGTATAAGCAATAGAATATTATTATTCTTATACAAGATATACCCTAATATTGAAATTGCTCCTATTACTACATTACTTATCATATTTTTATAGTAAGAAATTAAATCTGTTTTTGCTTGTTTTTCTGCTTCTTCTGATGTCATCCATTCTAATAAATTTTTATGTGTATATATTAATCTGTTTAATGTTTTTATTATTGCTTTTAAAGCTGTGTATGCTTTATATGGCACACAGGAAAGTGTTATTATCGCTCTTGAAAATATTCCTTTTAAGCCTGTAGTTTTTTGGTGTAAATTTTTTCTGTTCTTCTTCTCCTTCTTTTTTTTCCAATACAATAATTCCATAATTCTAATAAACATGGTAATATTATAATTAAAACTAATAGTAAATTTTGCCCCCATGTTTTTTGTCAAATATGTTTTTCCTATTAAATAACTGTAAATTAGTGCTACAATTACTGATATTTCTAGCATACTTCTTCTTAAATTATCTAAAATTTTATATTTTGATAATCTATTTAATGGGCTGTTTTTTACCTATCCACCTTATTATTTGCCAGTCTCCTCGAATCCATCTTGAAAGTCTATTTGTAAAGCTTGTATATTTAGTTGGATATCCATCCATAAGTAGAATATCTGATACTAACCCACATCTTAGATAACAACCTTCTAATAAGTCATGACTTAATACTGTATTTTCTGGTATTGCATTTTTTAATACTTTAGAAAAAAACTTTTAAATCATATATTCCTTTTCCTGTAAAAATTCCTTCTTTAAAATTATCTTGATATATATCTGAAATGGCATTTGTATAATTGTCTATTCCTCCTGCACCTGCAAATATTTTGGTAAATATTGTTTTATAGCTTACGTCTAAATTAATTCCAACTCTTGGTTGCATTATTCCATATCCATCAATTACTATATTTTTTTCTTTTCATCTATCACTGGTGTATTTAAGATGTGTGCCATTGCTCCTATAAGTTCTAGTGCTGAATTTAAGATTAGGTCTGTATCTGCATCTAATGTAATTATATATTTTATGCTTTTTTAATTTCTATTGTTTTTTTTTTTTTCGCTTTCTGTTATTTCTTTTTGAATTTTGTTTATTTTCTATATATTCTTCTAGTGTATTTGTTAAAAATGGATTTTTTGTATTTCCTAATAGATATTCATTAAATTGATTTAATAAACCTCTTTTCCTTTCCCATCCTATATAACATTCTTCTTTTTTTTCATTCCATATTCTTTTTCTATAAACAAAATTAAATATTGGAAAATCACTGTTTTTGTATTTTTCGTTTAAAAGTTGTACTTGCCTTTTTCCTTCTTCTATTACTTCATTATCAAATGCTTCTATTTCGGTACTGCTTTGTGAACAATCTCCTAATAAGGCAAAATATAAGTTTTTCTGATTTATTTGCAAGATAATAAACTTCTAAGTTTTTCATCATTTCTTTTACTTTTTCTTTTGATTTTAGTATTGTTGGTATTACTACCATGCTTGTGTTTTCTTTGACTATTCCTTTTGAAAAATCCATTTTTGGTATTAGTTTTGGTTTTACTATTTTACTTAAAATGTATTGTGTTATTTGTATTGTTATTTCACTTGCTGGTATTAAGAATAAAATAAATGTTATTATTGTTAAATATGATTTTTTTATTTGTAGATTTAATAAATAGCTTATTATTGCTGATATTGTTATTGTTATTGTTGAAATTACTAATAAATATATTTTTGTTTTTTCCTCTGGTGTTTCTTCTCTTTTGGCTGTGTATTCTAATTTTTGATATAATTGATTTATTCCTTTATCTATTAAATAATAGCCTATATGGCTTTCTTTATTTACTTTTATGTTGTTTTCTTCTGTATTTTCTAGTTCATTTTTCAAAGTATTTTCTATGTTGTTTATATTGTTTGTTTCTGCTAGCTCTAGTATTTTTTTCTTGCAATATAGATTTCCGATATTTTAGTTTTATTGCTTATTTCTTTTATTTTTTTGCTCTATAATATTCTTTGGTTTTGTAATCCATTTTAGAATATATATGTGCTGGGTCTTTTTTAATATTTCTTCTACTCCATTTATTTTTTCAAATATTTCTAAGAAATTTATTCTTTGTATTTTTTTATACTTGTTATGCTATTTCCCATTAATACTTTTTGAACTGCTATATCAAAGTGTTCTTTTTTATTACTTCTGATACTGTTGTTCCTAATCTTTCTACTATTTCTTCTAGAGCTTTTAAGTACCCATTTCCTTTTTTACCATATCTTTTTAATGTGTATGACATATATTCTATAAATGAATATTTCATATCTTGGTATAAGTCTTTTTTCTAACTTTTTACTAATTGTTTTAAATTTTATTTCTGTTTTATCTTTGTTTTCTACTAATCTTTCTGTTATGTTTTCTACTTTGTATTTTTCTAGTTGACTACTATAGATTTTGATACATATGTCTTTTATATTTTCTATAATTGCTATTTGCAAAAATATACCTATATTCCAAATTTCGTCCATACTCAGTGTTTTTTTACTTTGATAGCTTTTTAAGTATTCTTCTAAATTATCTCTTTCAATTTTGTTGTCTGAATATGCAACAATTTCTGTTGCTAGTACATAAATTCTAGCAAACCCTTTATATTCTCCATTTGCTATTCCTACAAAATTTGTGTATTTATTTATTGTTAAATCATTTTGAATTTGTTTTACTGTTTCTTCTATTATATAGAAGTTATCTAATAACCATTCTCCTGCTGGGTGTATTGTTATTCCTAGTTTTAGGTGTTCATTTAGTAGTTTATACACTTCTTCTATCATTTTAAAGTTTTCTATTAAGTTTGGTATTGGATATGTGTTTTTCTCTGATTTTGGTACAATGTTGTGGTTTGTTGCTATTTTTTCTAAGTGGTTTTGCAATTGGCTTTTTTTTCTAGCATTGTGCCTTTTATTTTTAACACTTTTGTTTCTTTCAAAAAATTCCACTCCTTGCATTTTTTGTTTTTTATTATTGTTTGCAAAAAGTGGAAATTTATTCAGTTTTTATATTTCAAATCTTTATTTTATTTTAAAATTGAAAAAGGTCTGTACTACAGACCTTTTTTTTTAAATAGCTCGAAAATTTGTTTTCATAAAAGTATGTCCAAATTAAAATACCTATGAATATGATGAAAACACCTGCAAATACAAGTCCTGTTTTATAACTGCCTAGTGCCCCCCAAAGCATTGTCCACGTACCTATTGCAATTATAATATAAGCAATACAATATGCTATTATTTTTCTTAATCTCCACCGTATTACCATTCTGCTTCTCTGTTCTTTAGTCATTTCCTTCATGTTTTTTCTCCTTTTCTGGCTATATATCTAGCCAATTCATACTATAAGTTATTTATATTATAACACATTTTTACAAAATATGCAAAAATATATCATTTTTTTATTTTTTGCATTATATATATTAATCAAACGTCAAGTTTGGAGTAATTTAAAATTAATTGAAAGGATGTAATTTTTATGGAAATGGATGCTAAAAAACCTTTTTGTCCAGTATTAGATGTTGATGGTGTTATTGCAGGAGGAAAACAATTTGATTTAGATATAACTTTACCAGAAGATAATAGAGATGTTATTTATGGTGTTATTAAAAATTGTTTTAAAGAGCCAGTTCGTAATGCTGTTGTAAAATTAACAGAAATCGTTTACGATTGTGGTAAAGAAGAAAGAAGACCTATTGGTCATACTTTTACAGATAATGAAGGTGAATTTGTTTTTGGGCCTCTTTGTCCAGATAGACACTATGCTCTTCAAATTTGGGCAAATACAACTAAAAAAATAAAAGTTTGTGCTAAATGTCATCATGAAGGAAAATGCCTAAAAGGTGAAAAAAAAAATGAAAAATGTGATTGCTTTATAAATGATGAAAAACCTTGTTTTAGAGATGAACCTTGTGAGGATAAAAAATAAATTTTTTGCGAATAATTTAGTAACATTATTTATATAACAATATTTTGATGTTTGCTATAAAAAAAGAACAATCGACTGAAGTAACCTATATGCATTACTCTATGTCTATTGTTCTTTTTTTACAATACTCTCATTCTTTTTGCGATTTTTTTACCTTTTTTTATCATTTTTTTATTCATTATATTTGTATCTTGATACATCATTATTAATCCTGTTGTTATTAATCCCCCAACAATTAAACCTTTTGCAAATTTCATATATACCAACCCTTTTCTTTTTTATTTATCTTCTCCTATTTTTTTCTTTTTATTCTGTTTTATTATGGTATATATTTCATGTATAGCAATTATTGCTAAAAAAATTCCAAATATTTTTTTTTAATTTTTCCACTTAGGTATGAACTGATAAGTTTGCTCCAATAATTGCTCCTAATATTCCAAATATAGATATAATTATTGCTAATTTTAAGTCTATATTCTTATTTTTTAGATTTACTATTGTAGCAACAATTGATGTTGGAATAAAAAATATCAAATTTGCAGCTTGCGCTACATGTTGATCTATTCCACACAAAAATGTTAATAAAAATATTAGAATTGTTCCCCCTCCCATACCTGTACTGCTTACTATGCCTGAGGCAATTCCAATTAATATTTCTATCATTTTTCCTCCAACTTCCTTGTATTGTTTATTAGTTCTTTTATTATTGTTTCTGCTAAATTTGTCAAACATCTATCACATTTTAATATTTGATTTATAATATCTGTTTTTAATTGCTTATCTTCTATATTATCAACTATATCTATCACTTTTTCTAATTCGAATAAATATTGAGAGTTTTTGTTTTTCCAATTACTATTTTCTAATTTTTTTAAATATTGTTCTTCCATTAAATTTTCCTTTCATTTTTTTATTTTCTTTTACATTTATTCTAGTAATATATTATTCAAAATAATGTAGCTTTTATCATTTGTTTTATGAAATTGCTTTTTTTATATATGAACAATCTTTTATGTCTCTTTTAATTTTATATAAATGTAATTTTAAAATATCATTTTAAAAGATATATAAATTAAAAATATTGTAAATGATATTTTTTAATATTTTTTCTGGTAATTTTTTAATAGTTTTGTGCCTATACATCCACCTATTGCTCCTCCTATACCACATAATATGGATGTTTTCCAATTAATAAAATTTCCTTTGTAATAAAAAACTACTTGTTATTACCATTGGTAAAATACAAAATATTGTTGTTCCTCTAGCTTTTTTAGATTCTAAATTGAGCAAATATAAAAAAACTTGGGACTAATATTAATCCTCCTCCTGTTGAAAAAAAAATCCGCTTATAAATCCAGCTAATAATCCTATTAAAACTTTTTTTTAGTATGTTTTTTGTCATAAAAGTTCCTCTTTTTAATATTAAAAAAGTAATTTTCTAGTTTAAAAAATGTCTTCTGTGCCTTAATATTATTTAAATTATTCTAAGCATTGTTTATAAATAAAAATTGAGAAATCTACTATTTTTATTTAGTATCTTTCCCAATTTTTACTTTTGTATTCGTTATTTATTTGTAAAATTTTTAATATTTATTAGATTTTATTCATCTATATTTTCATCTTTTATAAAATATCTTGTTCCCACCATTTTATCTGGCAAATATTGTTGTTCTACCCAATGTCCTGGAAAATCATGTGGATATAGATATCCTTCATGATATCCAAACTGTTTCATTTGTTCTACTGGTGCATTCCTAATATGCATTGGAACTTCTCCTGTATCTTTATTAGCCACATCTTCTAAAAGCTTGGTTTATTCCCAAGTATGTTGCATTTGATTTTTTTTGACCTTGCTATGTATGTAGCTGCTTCTGATAAAATAATTCTTGCTTCAGGCATTCCAACTAAATGCACTGCCTGCATTGCTGATGTTGCTACAACTAGAGCTTGTGGATTAGCCAATCCAACATCTTCTGATGCTGCTATTACAATTCTTCTTGCTAAAAACATTGGGTCTTCTCCTCCATTAAGAGCTCTAGCTAAATAAAAAATTGTAGCATCTGCATCTGAACCCCTCATTGATTTTATAAAAGCACTTATATTGTCATAATGACTATCTCCATTTTTTATCAAATATTGCTTTTCTATTTTGTACACTATTTTTTATTACTTCATCTGTTATATGTATATATCCATCACTTTCCATGTTTGTTGTAAGAACTGCTACTTCAAGCCCATTTAAAGCTGTTCTTACATCCCCATTTGCTATACTTGCTAATTTTTTTTTAGTGTACTATCTTCTATTTTTATTTGGTAATCTGCTAGTCCATCTTTTCTTGTTAAGGAATTTTTTAAAATTGTATATATATTTTTTTCTGTTAGTGGTTCCAATTTAATTACCATTGATCTTGATATTAAGGCTTTATTTACTTCAAAATATGGATTTTCTGTAGTAGCTCCTATCAATATTATTAGTCCATTTTCTACAAATGGTAATAATGCATCTTGCTGTAATTTGTTGAATCTATGAATTTCGTCTATGAACAATATACTTTTTCCTGCTGGATTTAGCATAAAATTTTTTGTTTCCTCAATTACCTTTTTATATCAGCTACTCCTGCAGTTACCGCATTTGACTTATAAAATTTATATTTTGTTGTTGCACTGATTACTTTCGCAAGTGATGTCTTTCCACATCCTGGAGGTCCAAATAATATGATGCTTGATAATCTATCAGCTTTTATTGTTCTATATAATATTTTGTCTTGTCCTAATACATGTTCTTGGCCTACATATTGCTCTAATGTTTTTGGCCTTATTCTATATGCTAATGGTTCATTTCTGTTCATTTTTTATATTCCTTTCAGAGAAATTATTTTCCTAAGATTGTCAAACCTTTTCTAATCAATTCTTCTGTTGACATGTTTTCTTTTTTGCAATTCTGTCAAAATGCCTTTTCTATTTCTCTCTTTGTTGTATCCTAACACTTGAAGTGCTGCCATAGCTTCATCTGCTTTTTGTTCATTTTCTATTTTTTCTTCTAATTTTGTTTTTTTTAAGCCATTATTTTCTTTTTATTCCATTTGCAGCTTTTGTTAATTCTTGAATTTGTTGTTCTTTCTTTATTTTATCTTTTAATTCTAATATTATTCTTTGTGCTGATTTTGCTCCAATTCCTGGAATTTGTGTTAATGTTTTTATATCTTCTGAAATTATTGCTAATGCGAATTCTGTTGGCTCACATACCGCAAGCATTGCTAATGCTGTTTTTGCTCCAACTCCACTAACTGATATTAAAAGTTCAAACATTCTTAATTCTTCTAGTGTATTAAATCCAAATATGCTTATATCATCTTCCATTACTCTGTAATATGTATGAACTTTTACTATTTCTCCTGTATTTCCTAATTTTTCTATTGCTGAATCTGACATATATATTTTATATCCTAATCCACCTACATCTATTACTATATATCCTGTCATCTTCATTTCTAAAGTTCCTTTTATATATGCTAACATAATTTTCTCCTTTCGCTTCACCTGTTTTGCTCATCATAATCCAAAATTTTTTTCAAAATTTTGTCTGCCAAATCTTATATATGTCAAATTTATATTAAATATCATAAAAAATAAGTTGCTTCTAAATCAGCTTCATGCATTAATAGTGCTAGTGGATATTTTTTTGTAAGCTGCTCCTATTGTGTTGTATAGGTCTTTTGGTTCTGTATATCCCATATGCCAACGGATTGAATATTTTTCTTCTGGTGTTAATTTAATATATTCTGTTATCATCATTACTGATTTTTCTCCATGTCCATATGGTATTGTGTCATCTATTGTATAATATGGTACCTTTTCCCATACTCCTAAAGCATTTTTGGCATTTCTATAATCAACTTTATAAAAATTAGCTTTACACAAATCATGTAATAATGGTACTAGTATAAGTGTTTCTGGGTTTACATTTAATGGTTCAATATTTGTTTCTACTTTATGTTTTAATATTTCATATACTTTCATGCTATGTTCTACAAGTCCACCAGCATAGTCTCCATGAAATCTTGTACTTGCAGGTGCAGTAAAAAAAGTCTGTTTTTTCTATAAATTCTATTAATTGGTCCATTCCTTCTCTTTTTACTTGTCTTAATAATTCTAAAATTGTTCTTTCATTTTATACCTACTTTCTTGACTTATGTATTTAGAAAATAAGAGACCACAAAATGTGGTTGCCAATTGTTTGATATTTTTAGTCCATATCTAGCTGGCTGCAGGATATGGATATTTTTTATTTGCTCAAAATTCTAGCTAATACTATAACCACATTCTGCTTTTTTCTCTCATTTTCTTTGCTTATTATATAAATTTAAAACTAAAAAGTCAATAGTTTTATGCAAATTTTTGTTTGTTTTATATTTCTCCTTTGCATACTGTTGCTGCTGGTCCTGTTAAATAAATTTTATTATTTTTCCCCCATTCTACCAATAGATTTCCTCCTTTTAAAAACACCTTTACTCTTCTTTCTAAGTATCCGTTAATAACTCCAGCAACTACTGTTGCACATGCTCCTGTTCCACATGCTAATGTTTCCCCTGTTCCTCTCTCCCATACGTATATTTTTACTGTATTTCTATTTAAAATCTGTGCAAATTCAACATTTGTTCTATTTGGAAAATAGCTGTTTTTTTCAATTTCTTTTCCATATCTTCTTATGTCTATTTTTTCTAAATCATTTGTAAATATTATTGTGTGTGGATTCCCCATAGATACACAATTAATTTTAAATTCTTTATTATTTATGATTAATGGATAATTTCTTATAATATCTTTTTCTATTGTCGTTGGGATTTTATTTGCTTCTAATATTGGTTTCCCATATCTACTGTCACACTGTTGACTTTATTTTCCTTTACATTTAAATACAGTGTTTTTATTCCACATAATGTTTCTACTTTTATTTCTTTTTTTTGTAAAATTATTTTCATATAAAAATTTTCCAAAACATCTAATTCCATTTCCACACATTTCTGCTTGACTTCCATCTGCATTATATATTTCCATTTTATAATCTGCTATTTCACTTTTGCATATTAAAATCATTCCGTCTGAACCTATTCCAAAATGTATATCACTTATTTTTCTTGCTAATTCTTCTCTATTTTCTATTTTTTGATTAATTGCATCTATGTATATAATCATTTCCTAATCCTTGCATTTTTACAAATTTCATTTTTCCTCCATTCTGTTATTAGATTTCACAAAATTTTTTTTTGCAAAAACTTTAACTTTTTTATATTATTTATTTTTATAATATGCACTTACTATTTAGTAATGCTACTATTATTTTATTTGTGTTAACTCTAACTTATCTATTACCATATTCTAATTTATTTTCAAAATTCTATATGCTTTTTATATTTTTTGTTATATAATAATGGAAATTATGAAAGGAATTTATTTTATGAAATTTTTAAAAAAAATTAATAATTGCAATTATCTTATTATTTATAGTAATCTGTTCTTTTGGTTTGATTATTGGATATTCTACTTATCAAAAAGCTTTAAAAGATACACCTTTATTGACAAGAGTTTCATCTGTTACTTCTGATGAACATTTCACAAAATTTTCTGATATGTCTGCTTATTATAGAAATGCTGTTATTAGTGTCGAAGACCACCGTTTTTTATATCATGGTCCAATTGATGTAATTGCATCTTGGACGAGCTATTTTTACTAATGTCAAAAATAGAGAGTTACAGGAAGGTGGTAGTACAATTACTCAGCAAGTTGCTAAAAATCTAATTCTTTCTCAGGAAAAAATCTTGGGTTAGAAAAGTTGCAGAAATATTTGCTGCTTATGATTTAGAAAAAATTATTCTAAAAATGAAATTTTTGAATTATATGTTAATACTGCATATTTTGGTGATGGATATTATGGTATTTATGATGCTAGTCAAGGATATTATCAAAAGGATCCAAAAGATTTAAGTTTAGATGAATCATCTATGCTTGCTGGAATTCCTAATGCTCCATCAGTTTATTCTCCCTCTGTTAATCCAAATTTAGCAAAAAAAGCGTCAATATCATGTTATTAACAAAATGCTTGAATATGGTTATATAACTAAAGATGAAGCTTTATCTATTAATTAGTGTTTTGAATTTTATATTAATATTTTGTATTATTTTATTTTCCCTCATATATTTATATGGGGGTTTTTGTATGAAGATTTTTATTTTTAAAAAAAAATACCATTTATTTTATTATCTTATCCTTTGTTTTGATTTTTTCATTTGTTTTATTTTTTTTCTTTAAAAACTTCCAATACCTTTGCTATAGAAATTGATAAAGGATCTTTTTTTTAATGTTGATATATCTACTAATTTAACTGATATTACAAAATCTAATGAAAAAATTGCTTACCTTACTTTTGATGATGGTCCTACTACAAAAGCTACTGGTAAAATTTTGGATATATTGAAAGAAGAGAACGTAAAAGCTACTTTTTTTTGTTGTTGGTAAACATGTAAAAGAAAATCCGGATTTAGTTAAAAGAGAATATGAAGAGGGTCATTATATTGCTAACCATGGTTATAATCATAATAATAAATTACTTTATAGAGATATGGAAAGTTTCCAGAAGGAAGTTGAAAACACTGATTTGGAAATAGCAAAATGCTCTTGGTTTATCACATTATTGTTCTCATATTTTTCGTTTTCCTAATGGTTATATGTCTCATAAATACCAATATGAAAAGAAAGAATGCTTTTTACAGGTCTTATCTGATCTAGATTATGTTTATGTTGATTGGAATTGTTTAAATAGAGACTCTGAAAAAAAAGTACTCTGATTCTCAATTATTAAACAATTTGAAAAAAACTGCTAAAAATAAAGGAACTTTAATTATTTTAATGCATGATACTGCTGATGTTAACAAAACATATAATGTATTAAAATCTTCTATAGATTATTTAAAATCTGAAGGTTATGAATTTAGAAATTTTTATGATTTTGTAAATTTGAAATAATCTTTTTTGTATTCCTATTATAATTATCGCAATTTGTATATCATTTTCTTGTAGTTAATTCAAAACGATATAATGCTGTATATACTATATAATAAATTCTAGTCAATAATAATTATATGATTAAGAATTACTTTATTAATATTTTAATATCTGCACAATTTTATTTATTGCCAAATGGTTAATTTTATATTTAGTTTATAATTTAGGTAATTATACTATAACATATAGGTTATAGTTCTATAATAATTATGATGATTATATAGGAGGATTTATATGGATTTTGATGTTGAAGATTTTAGTTATAGATTGACTGTATTGTTAGATGAAAATAATATGAAGCAAACAGAACTTGCAAATAAAATTGGTACGTCTAATGTAACAATTTGTAGATATTTAAATGGTGAAAGAACTCCTCGCTTAGATGTTGTTTCTAGAATAGCTAATGTTTTTCAAGTTTCCTTAGATTATCTTCTTGGTTTAGCAGATGATAAAACTATAAAGAAATCGTCAAAAAATGCTGATTTAGGAATTTCTCTTTTATTAAAGATTTATATAATTTGGATAAAATTCCTCATTTATCTAAATCTCAAATTGAATTGATAAAAAAATTGTTATTAGCAAATAAAGATTTTATTCTTCCAACAAAAGAAGAAGAGGCTTGAATTCTATTGTTCCTTCATCTGATAATTCATACATTGGGAAATCTACTATAAAACAAAATCTATATGTATCTTTTTCTAGTAAGTTTAATCTTTTTCCAAGCTCAATTCTTACAAAGTCCCTGCTATTTTTTTGTGCTTTATGGAATTCATCTGCTATAAAAATATACTGTCTCCTGCTTTTACTCCATATTCATTTAATAATTGCTTTTTTATTCATCTGTTATAAATTTAGCAATTCCCCCTTGTACTGTTCCATCTTTTTTCAAATTTAGTCCAAGCTAATCCTTTTGCTCCAACTTCATCTGTTGTAGCAAATTCTGTCATCTTATCAAAGAATTTTCTTCCTTGCTCAGCACCATCTGGTACAACTATGGCTTTTACTGTTTTATCTTTAAATGCATTAAATTCTATATTTTCAAATACTTTTTGTTACATCTTGAATAATTAATGGATTTCTTAAATCTGGTTTATCTATTCCGTATTTTTCCATTGCTTCTCTATATGGAATTTTTATAAATGGACCTTCATCAACTTTCCAATTAGTAAATTTTTTGAATGTATATGGAACTACTTTTTCTATGACTTTGAATATATCTTCTTGTGTTGCAAAACTCATTTCAAAGTCTAATTGATAAAATTCTCCTGGTGCTCTATCTGCACTTGAGGATCTTCGTCTCTAAAACATGGTGCTATTTGAAAATATTTATCAAATCCACTTACCATTAATAATTGTTTAAATTGTTGTGGTGCTTGTGGTAATGCATAAAATTCTCCAGGATTAATTCTACTTGGAACTAAGTAATCCCTAGCTCCCTCTGGTGAAGAATTTGCTAGTATTGGTGTCTGAATTTCTGCAAATCCAAGTTCATCCATTTTGTCTCTTAGTGTTTTTAAGATTTTTTGATCTTAATAAAATTATATTGTGTAATTTTTTTTCATTTCTTAGGTCTAAAAATCTATATTCAAGTCTTAAATCTTCTCTTACTTCTTGGTCTGTATTTATTTCAAATGGCAATACATTTTTGCATTTTCCTAATATCTCGAATTTATTTGCTACAACTTCTATATCTCCTGTTGGCATTTTAGGATTTTTTGCTACTTCTTTCAACAACTTTACACATATGTGAATACAACTTTCTGTTGGAACATTTTTTACTTGTTCTTGCATTTTTCATCATTTATTACTATTATTATTTCTCCATTTTCTGCATGTTTAAAATAATTTTCTTCGTCTAAATTTGATATATTAACTTTTTGTCTATCTAAATATTCTTTGTATTCTTTTTCATCATTAAACATATGTATACCTCCTAGCATAAATAATTTAATTATAATAATAACTTCTTCTATGTTTTAATTAAATCACATTTTCCTATAGATTACAATATATTTTAATTTTTAACTTGAATAAAATTTTCTTTTTTTGCTACAATTATTAAAGTAATAATATGAAAAGAGGTTTAGTATGCCAAAAAGAAATTTTTGATTTTTATGATAGAACAAGTTTAAAGTCTTATAATTTAGATAAAAGTATGCAATATCAATTAAATATTTTAGGAAGTTTAGATGTTTTTACTAGACAACATTCTGAAAATGTTGCTAGTTTTGTTTGTAGAATCTGTGAGTATTTACATTGCACTAAAAACTTTTACTGAATATTGCACAATTTGTGCATATTTGCATGATATTGGTAAACAATTTATTCCTGCTAGAATTTTGCAAAAGCAAACTGAATTAACAGATGAGGAATTTGAAATTATGAAAACTCATACAACAATTGGTTATAAAATTTGTATGCAAGATGAAAAACTACGTCCTTATTCAGCTGGTCCTATTTATCATCATGAAGCATTAAATGGTACCGGATATCCTAATGCTCTCGTAAAAAAGATATTCCTTATGAAGGACAGATTATTCGTGTTGCTGATGAATATGACGCTATTGTAAGTAAAAAAAGACAATATAAATCTCATATTGGAATTATAGATACCCTTAATATCTTAATTGATGAATGCAATCCAATTAAAAATCCTGAAAATTACAAAATACCTGTAAAGGATACAAAAGTCGGCAAGAATAATCCTATTATTGTTAAGGCTTTAATTAAAGTCGTTATTGATGATTCAGAATATGAAATATCTTGTATAATGGATTATTTAAAAGATTTAAAACCTGATATTAAGAGACTTGAAGAAATTGAAAAATATGATAAAAAAAGAATTAATTCAAAATCTGAAAGTAAAAAGAATTATTATTTAACTGGTATGAAGTATTTGCTTATCGGTCAAGAAACTGTTGATAATTATGAAGAAATTTTGAATTCTTATAGAAGAATTGTAAAAAGAAAAGAAAGAACATATTGATAAATTGTTTAGTGAAATTAAAACTATGAAAAAATTAAAAATTTAGTGGTCATTAGGTGTTTACCTTTTGACCACTATTCCTCTAATCCAAAACTTACACCAAGTGCATTGTTAATTTTATTTATTATTTTTTCATCCTCTATGTGCCCTATTTTTTCTTTTAATCTACTTTTGTCTATTGTCCTTATTTGTTCTGCTAAAACTACCGAATCATTTTTTAATCCACATTCTTCTGAATTAATTTCTATATGTGTTGGTAATTTTGTTTTATTTGTCTGTGATGTAATAGCAGCTGCTATAACGGTTGGGCTATACTTATTTCCCAAATCATTTTGTATAATTAATACTGGTCTAATTCCGCCTTGCTCTGAACCTACAACTGGACTTAAATCTGCATAAAACATGTCTCCTCTTTTTATTATCATTTTCTTCACTCCTAATATTAGTATGTGTCAAGTTTGATATTTTATATTAGTTGAAGATAAATATTTTTATATTTCTTTTGATAGTTCCTTTAATTGAAAAGCAAATATTTTGTTACTGCTTTTATTATTTATATTTATCTCATTATATATTATGTAAATTATAGTATTTTGGTTAATATCTTTTATTTCCATTTTGGTTGGTTTTCCTGTTACTTTATTAATATATAATGTTTCATATTTTTGATATTTATTTTCTGTTTTTAATTCTGTTTCCATTATTATTTGATTATTTTCTTCTTTAAATTTTGAGTTTGAGTTATTTTTATAATTTTCTATAAAACTTATTAAATCTAAATTATTTTGTGTAATATCCTGATAATTTTCTAAGATTTTGGTTATGCTTAATTTACTATTTTCTACTTTTAATGTGTTTTTTTCTTTTATTATTTTTTACTCCTTGTATATTACTTGGTTCTAAAACTTCTTGAGTATAATTTTCATTATCTATGTATGCTTGTTTTATCTTGTATTTATTGCTATTTTTGTTGCTTTGTACTTCTACATCAATAAGACTTTCGTACGAACTAATATTTAAAATATAATCTACAATTTCTTGACTACTACTATTGTTTCCAATTTTTGAAATTTTAGCCGTTTTATTATTATTTTTGTAAAAAATACTGCTCCGATTCCTATTATAATTATAAGCATTAGTATTGCTATAACTGCTTTTCCTTTGTTTGTTTTCTTGTTTTTTTTCGTATGTATTTATTTTTATTTTTTTTTTGCATGATAAAAGCCTCCTAAAAATTATTTGTTATTAATTTTTATTCGGCTTCTTGTTTGTTCATGTTATTTTTTTATTATTTTTCATATCCATATACTTGGAATATAAGTACATCTGTCCTACTTCCCCATGTTTCTGTTCTTGATAAAACATTTAATCTATAGTATTGATATTCATCTATATTTTTTGTTGGATATAAATTATATTTTGTAAATGGTTTACACTCTATTTCTTCTGTTAAATCATTCCATTCTATTTCATTATTTGATCCCTGAATCTTGATTTTATGAATACATCCCCATCCCCAAGAATAACTAGACATATACTCGAATATAACTGGTTTAATTTTCTTATTTTCAAATTTATATTGTAACCATGATGGGTATGTTGTATTACTATTAGTTGTAGTCCATGTCTTATTATTTGAATAATAATTTTCATCTTTACCATATTTCTCTATATTTTCATCATTCCAAAATCCAGAAAAAAGCTCCATAAGGTAAATTTTCACTACTGTTGCTAGCTTTAGCCTCTCCTGATGGCTCTGTATTGCTAGTCATATTTGGGATAAATACTAAATTATCCTTCATTGTTGTACTATTTTACTTTGCATAACTGCTGGCATTATAAATGTTTGACTATTTAATAAATAGTTCATCGCATTTTTATTATTCATTACTTTTTGCATTAATGCTTCATTGTTTAGAATTTCAGATGATTTGTACAAATTAGGATTTTCTCCTGCTAAATATATCCATGTATTCCAGCAATCATATACATTCTTATCATAATTTACTATATTATTGCTATTTGACTCATCTACATATTCGCTTACTTTACTTTCATAATCTGTTATTGTTGCATTTTCCTTTGTTTGTTCTTCTTCAGATTTTTGTTTCGCTTGTTTTGCTCTTGAAAATAGTCCATTTTTTCCTGTTAATGTTGCTATTGCAATTCCAGCTAATATTATTAGAATAATTATTGTTATTACTAATGATATTAGAGTTATACCTTTATTCTTTTTATCATTTGTTTCGTCTCCTTTATACCAAACATTTTTACAATAAAAATTAATTTAATTATAAAGATTTCTTATTAGTATTTAGATTTATAGAATATATGGTTCTATTGTATATACTCTACAATTTCCTTGTGAATATATTGATATCATTTTTGCTTCTTCTGGTATTTCTATTGTTCCACTATAAGTTGGAGCACTAATAAGCATTTGTTTTTTTTCATTTCTTTATCATAAGATAAAATATTAAAGAATCTATAATAGTAGCTTAATTCTAACGTCTTAATTTTTATTTTTTTTCCTTTCATACTTTTATCAACAATTAAATAAGATGTTGCTATTCCATCTACATAAGTAGTGTCATCTTTATCATAAACATTTAATGGCAATTTTGTACTTGAAGGAATTGTTATTTCATAAGTATCACTCTCTCCATATCCATCAGATGTCACAGTTTTAGCTCGTATATAATCATTTTGATTTAAATTTCTTAAAGTTCCTGTATATTCAATCCATTCTCCATTGTTTATTGAATAATAGTTAATTCCTTTTGTATTTGTATATAAAATGTTTGCTGTAATTTCTTCTCCAGTTTCTACAATTCCTGTATCTGTTAACTTTTGATATCCACTTTCTATTGTTATTTCACTTATATTTTCAACATATTCAATTGGAAATCTTTCTTTTTTTTTTGTCCTGTTGTCGTTACAGTTACAATTGTTTTTTTTATCTTTGTATACAGTTAAATCTATTCCAACATTTTTTTTATTATTACATGTTAAAATGGTATTAGTGTATTCTATACTTTGAATTCCATTTTCGTTGGAAAAATTTAATGAATATTCGGTTTTTTCATTATATTTATTAACTGATACTTTTTTATATGTGCATTTAGTTATATTTTGTTCTATTGCATAAATACTGTTTTGTTTTATATTTATAATTTTTTTATTTAAAAAATACTTAAAATTATTGCTATTCCTATAAAAATATTAATTAAGATAATATACCTTTTTCTCACCATATTTTAATTTTCTCCTTTTTATTACAAATCATTTTACACGTAATACGTGTAAAAGTCAATACACTTTTTAAGGATATTTTATAATTTAATTGGTGATAATATGAATTTAAGAATTAGAGATTCAAGAGAAGATAAAGATTTAACTCAAAGTTATTTAGCTAAATTATTGGGCTGTACTCAACAAACTTACTCAAGATATGAATCTGGTGAAATAACTATTGATATTTATAATTTAATAAAATTGGCTGAATTTTACGATACTTCTTGTGATTATCTTTTAGGTTTAACTAATGTAAATAGGCCATATAAAAGAACTGATACTTAAAATAAAGTTATCAGTTCTTTTTTGTCTAACTTATATTGTTTATTTATAGAAATTAATTTTGTATGTTTTTGTTTTTATATTTAATATGGCACTTTAGTTTTAAAGGTTTCCATTTTTTATATCTAATATGAATTTTTCTTTAATATCTGGTGGCATTAATGGTATTTTTTCAATATCTTGTCTTTTTTACTATTTCTGGTATATACTTTCCACTATCTATATATTTAGGATCATTTGAAAATTCAGGTCCTGTCCCTGTTCCAAATATTCCACTTACATATTCACATAGATAATAGATTGTTGTTTGATTAAATTTTTCTGAATATTCTTCATACATTTTTTTTATAATTTTTACATCTATTCCAAATTCTTCTTTTATTTCTCTTAATGTTCCTTCTTCATATGTTTCGTTTTTCTTCTTGTCCTCCACCTGGGAATACATAGTATTCTGTTTGATCTGGATTTTTTAATACATCTTTTCTATGCATTAATGCAAATCCATCTTCCATTGGTATAATTCCAGCTAAACGTATACGTTTCATTTTCTTCACCTTATCCTTTAAAATATTTTTCTATTGCTTCAATTAATTCTTCTTTATTTTCGATTTTGTTAATGCCGCTTCTAAATTCTGAAGCATTGGGCATATTCTTTGTGTACCAAGCTATGTGTTTTCTCATTTCTCGTATTGCTATAATTTCTTGTTTTTCTTGTAGTTCTAGTTCAAGATGCTTTTTTATTACTCTTAATTTTTCTTTATTATCTATTTGTGGCAGTTTTTCACCTGTCTCTAAATAATGTTTTATTTTTTCAAATATCCATGGATTTCCAAATGTGCCTCTTCAATCATTATTCCATCTACACCTGTGTATTCAAACATTTTCTTTGCTGATTCTTCGTCTACAATGTCTCCATTCCCTATTACTGGAATGCTTACTGCTTCTTTTACTTTTTTTATAATATCTAAGTCTGCTTTCCCAGAGTACATTTCCGCTCTTGTTCTTCCATGTATAGTAATTGCCTTCACTCCTGCCTTTTCTGCCATTTGTGCAAATTCTACTGCTACAATATTGTTTGCATCCCAACCTTTTCTAATTTTTAAGGTTACTGGTTTGTTTGAATTTTTACTACTGCTTTTATTATCCTTTCAGCCTTTTCTATATCTAGCATTAATTTGCTTCCATCTCCATTTTTTACAACTTTTGAGCTGGACATCCCATATTTATATCTACAATGTCTGCAAGATTACTAATATACTTAGAAGCAAATGCCATTGTTTCTTCATCACTTCCAAATATTTGCATACTTATAGGCCTTTCTTCTCCTTTTGTGTTCATTAAAAGTTTTGTTTTTGAATCATCATGAAATATTGCTTTGCTACTTACCATTTCTGTGCAAACAAGTCCTGGTTTAAATTCTTTGCATATTTTTCTAAATGGCAAGTCTGTTACCCCTGCCATTGGAGCTAATATTAAGTTATTTTCTAGTTCTACATTTCCTATTTTTAGTTTTTTAAATACATATATTGCTCCTAAAAAGAGATATGGAATAATTTTTCCAATCTCTATAGATTTATTTTTTAGTTTTATATTTATATATTTTTTTTCATTCGTCCCAACTGCCTAACGGTATGTAAAATTATATTATTTATATTTAATAATTTAACATACCGTAAGTTGTTGGTCCCCACACAAGCTCATTAAAAAAATATAAATATAAAGCTAATTTTTTAAATATAACAACAAGGGATTGGAAAAATTATTCCCTATCCCTTTTTTTTTTACAAATATTGTTTTCTGCCTTTTTCCACTTATATTTAACAACAATCCTATTAAGATATAACTTGTTATTAGTGAACTTCCACCATAGCTGATAAATAACAAAGGTACACCTGTTATTGGTAATAGCCCCATTACCATTCCTATGTTTTCTACCATATGGAATAAAAAAAATACCCCTGCTATTCCTGAAGCTATTAGTGAACCAATATTATCTTTAGCTGTTTTGGCTATATAAAAAGGCTTTTGTTACCAGAAATGTATATAATACAATAATTGTTCCCGCTACTATAAATCCCATTTCTTCTCCTATTACAGAATATATAAAAGTCTGTTGTTTTTTAGGATATAAGTAACCTAATTGTGTTTGATTTCCTTTTAGTAGTCCCATTCCTGTTAGTCTTCCTGCTCCTATTGCTAACTTAGATTGTATGATATTATACCCACTTCCTCTTGGATCTGATTCCGGATTTAAGTAAATATCTATTCTTTTCTTTGCATGTTCTGGCAATATAAAATTATATAATATTGGTATAGATATAATAGCTATTATAATTGCTCCAAGTATATATTTTTTATCTAGTCCTGCTGTGAATAACATCATTGCTAATGCTATACAAAATGCCATTGCTGTTCCATAATCAGGTTGTTTTATTATTAATAATAGTGGAAGTGCTAATACTGCAAATATTATCAATAAACGTGTTGGCTTATTTATATTATCTCTATACCTTTCTTGTATTTTTGATATCACATATGCTAAAAATAATATAACTGTAACTTTTGCAAATTCCGATGGTTGAAAAGAAAAGATTCCAATGTTAAACCAACTTGTTGCTCCATTTATTGGTGTGGTAAATAGTACTGCTATCAGTAATATTATGAATATCCCATAAAAGATTGGTGATGACTTTACAAGTGTTTCATAATTTATTGCTAAAACTATTACCATTATTAAACTAGCTATTAGCCATATAATTTGCTTTTTGAATTCATCATAATTATCTTCTTGAGTAGCTGAAAATAAAGCAATAATTCCTACTGCAGTTAAAATTATTGCTACTATTAACAGTCCCCACTCCATATTTTTCAATTCACGTTTTCTCATCAAATCAACTCGTTTTCTTTATTTTTTTGACTTAATTTTTAGATAATTGTTTTTTACAAGATATAAAATTATTTCTATATTTTTTTGCAAATTATAGAAATTTCTTTCTGTAATTTTTTGTGTTTTAAATTAATTTTATGTATTATGCTTTACTTTCTTGAGCTTCTATTACTTTTTCTTCATTTTTATCTTCTTTGTTTTCTTTTGTTACATTATCTTTTTTTCTGAATCATCTATAATATTTTTATTATCATCTTTTACATTTTTTTCTACTTTATTCTGGTCTTTTTTGACTATTATTTTTTCTACTTTTTCTGCCATATCTTTTATCTCTTTTGTTCTTCATTCTCATGTTTTTTCTGATTCTTCACTTTGTTTTTTTTTTTGTTTTTAATATCTTTTTTAGTTATTTTTCTTGTATCATTTTTTATATTTAGAATAGGAATATTTGCATATAATGCTGGCGCTCCATTAGTACCATCTTCATTTTCTTTTTGTTAGTCAATCTAACATCTATTTCTTTTTCATCTATTTCTATATATTTCTTTATTACATCTATAATTTCTTGTTTCATTAATTCTAGAAAATCTGCAGATACATTTGCTCTATCTTGCATTAAAACTAAATGTAGTCTTTCTTTTGCTGCATCTTTTGAACTTTCTTGTGTTTGTTTTTTATCTTCTTTTTTTTTCCTATATTTTTAAAGAAGTTTATGATATTTTCAAACATTATTCCTATCCCTCCAACGTATTTCTCTATTGTTTTTATTTTTTAAACAAACTTTTTATTCTTTCCCAAAGTCCTTTTTCTCTTCCTGGTATTGTTACTTCTATTTTTTCTCCTAATACTTTTTTGCAATTTCCATGTATGCTTTTCCAGATGGTGCTTTTTTATTTTGTATTACTGGTTCACCTTTATTTGTTTGTGTTATTATGTATTCATCATCTGGAACAACACCTATTAAATCTATTGATAATAAGTCTACGATGTCATCTACATCCATCATTTCTCCTTTTCTTACCATGTTTGGTCTTATTCTATTGATTACTAACTCTGGATTCTTTATTTCAGATGCTTCTAATAATCCTATTATTCTATCTGCATCCCTAATTGCTGATATTTCAGCTGTTGTTACTACAATTGCTCTATTTGCTCCTGCAATAGCATTTTTAAACCCTTGTTCGATTCCAGCCGGGCAGTCTAATAATATGTAATCAAATTCTTCTCTTAATTCTTCTACTAATTTTCTCATTTGTTCTTCATTTACTGCGCTTTTATCTCGTGTTTGAGCTGCTGGTAGTAGGTATAATTCTTTGAATCTTTTATCTTTAATTAATGCTTGTCTTAATTTACATTTTTCTTCTACAACATCTACTATATCATATACAATTCTATTTTCTAGTCCCATGACAACATCTAAATTTCTTAGTCCAATATCTGTATCTATTAAGCATACTTTCTTTCCTTCTAATGCCAAACTTGATCCTAAATTCGCTGTTGTTGTTGTTTTTCCTACTCCACCTTTTCCTGATGTAATAACTATAACTTCACCCATAATTTTCCTCCTTAGGATTTTAAAAACACTTTTTTTAAGCTATTATCATACAACGAAAAGGCTAAAAAGTCAATGTGTTTGTTCAATAAAATGTCTGAAATATTTCTAAATTGTTACAAAATGATTACATTTTGATATGCAAAAAAAATAAACCATACATCTATTGTATGATTCATTTTTTGTTTATTAATACATTGCTATTCTAAATCCAAAATTTATTCTTGAATTTTCTAATCCCTCTTTTATACTAGAATTTATTCTACTGCTTGCTTTTCCATAATCTTCTAAATCTGAATAACTTCCTCCTCTTCCGGTGGTTACCATTTCATCTTTGTGTTTCTCTAAAGTCCATTCTATCATGTTTCCTGCAAAATCATATATATTTAAGGCTCTACTTTTTTCGATAGCCCCTGTAGTAATTATTGCTGCTGTTTTTTCAGCTTTAGTGTAATTATTTTCAGTTGCACTTAACCATCCAGCTTGACTCGTTAAATATCTTCCTTTTTTTTTTGTAAAACTCGAATTATATGTATTTGCCCAACTTGAGCTATCATTTGCAATGTCTGTATATTTTAAATCAGAATTATCTTCTATGAATTTACAAATTAAATCCCACTGTATTCCAAATAATAAGCTTTTTGTTTTATCTGTATCTGCTGTGATTTTGCTTGTAAGTGATTGTGCTTGACTACATGTAATGTAATTATATGGTATCATATTTCTTTTTACTAACTGGATTTCCTGTTATTCCACTAGTACTTGTCCTCATACTATAGCTATTAGTTGTTGCAGTTTCATCACCAATTTCGTATCTTGATACCCAAAATCCTTTATTTTTATATACACTTGATAGCATGGTTTGATATGTTTTTGTGTATTCTTCTTTTTTAATCCACATCCATCATACCACTCATCTTTCCAATCTGCACTTATTTCTGATTTTTCTGAATTTAATCTATATTCTTTTTACATATTCTTTCAAGTCAGTTTCTATTTTTTCATATTCTGTCTCATTTGTTGCTGTTTTAAATACCTTGCTTGGGACTTCTACCCATACCCATTCATTTTGGTTTTTGTCTCTTATTACTAGTCCATTTTTTACTATATTCATACTTTTTTTGACATACTTACTTGAAATCCTTTTGGTATTGTTATAGTATCTCCATTTATATCTGTATACTTAGCTTCTTTTGTATATATTTCTGACCATTTTTCTTCATCTATTTTTGTATAAATTACTTTTCCATCTTTATTTTTAAAGTAACCTTTATTGTTGTTTACACTTATCAAAAATTCTTCTTCTGTCTGTTCTTCATTTAATGTTATACTTGCTGGTAGACTTTCTAATTTTGATATTTGTTTTGTCCAAACATATTGATTTGACTTTGTAGTGTCTACTTCTTCATCTTTTATATTTGATATAACTATACTTTCATTTCCGCTATTATCTTTGTACTCTCCAATATAATAGTAATTTTCTGGAATTAATTTTTCATCTATATATCTTAGGTCAACAGTTGTTTCATCTGGTTTAGTATAATCTGTGTAATATTTCTTTTCTACATTATTTTCTTCTATACTTACTCCTTTAACATAGAAAATATTATGGCTATTCTCATTTATAATATAAACATCTGTATATTTTGCGACATTATCTTTATCATTTTTTATTGTATCATAATCTTTTCCATAATTTAAAGTAATTCCTTGCATAGCTTCTAAATCTATTACATAAAATCTCCAATATCATTTTTGATACTCAATACATCTTTTAATTCTGTTAAATTGTCTTTTGGATATTTTATTTCTGCTGGTATTTTTCCGTATTGCTCATAAAAAGTCTGATGTTTTTTTTCTCTTAACAATTCTATATCATTATTTAAATTTGTTATTTTTTTTATATATATCCTATCTAGTGAATTATAGACTAGTACATTTGTTAATATTATTAATACTATAATTGTAATTACTAATGCTATTAATGAAATTCCATTTTCTTTTTACTCTGAAATTTTTCATCTTTTGAATCTCCTTTGTTTTTTATAACATTAGTTTACTATTATTTTATTGTATTTTCAATAGATTTTTAACATTTATATTTTAATTTTCTCTTCTAAATATTCTCCTGTATTTTCTTTTTCTTCTAATTTTTTCTTTTTTATCTATCGTTTTTTTCTCTTGTATCTATTATTTCTTCTATTCTTCTATAAATAATTTTTTTATTGATATATCTTTTATTCTCTTTTATAACTAAATACCATAAATATATATCAATTAAGAATATGGCTATATTTTTTCTTGTAATATCATTATACTTGCAATAGCTGTTAAAAAAATTGTTGTGATAATTGAGATATCATTAATATTTTTTTCTGATATTTTTTTGCCTTTGTATATGTGTAATATTCCCTTTAATATTCTTCCTCCATCTAATGGATAGATTGGTAGTAAATTAAATAGCATTATTACTATATTTGTGTAAATAATCATTAGTCCTTTTTGTATTTCTATGTTGGTATTTGCAGTTATTAAAATTATTAAAAAATTAGTTAATGGTCCGGCTATTGCAACTCCTATTTTCTTTAATTCTAATAAATTTGCTTTTTTTATTTTTCTATTATATTCTTTTGTACTTATTTTAAATGATATTGAAAATCCAAATGGCATTATTTCTATTTTTTCTGGTCTTAATTTGAATAATATTCCTGCAAATAAATGTCCTAATTCGTGTAAAAAAAGCAAAAAAACATTATAAATCCATACAATTCCATTTGTTTTGTTAAATAAAAATAAATAGAAAAATAAATATTTTCAAATCAATTCTAAGTCTCATTTTCTCACCCTTTATTGTAATGATAATATTTTTTCTGGGTCTATTGTTCTTTCTGATATTCTTATTTCAAAATGTAAGTGTGGCCCTGTTGAATTCCCTGTTGAACCAACCTCTGCAATTTCTTGTCCTTGTTCAATATGATCTCCTTGTTTTACATATAAAGCAATTATTGCAATGTGCATATATTATGCTTACTTCTCCTATTTGTATCTTTAAATGTTTTCCATAGTCTCCTTCTTCTGAAGCTAGTACAACTTCTCCACTTGTTGATGCTTTTATTTTTGTTCCTATATTTGCTCCTATGTCAGTTCCTGTATGATTTTTTTTTAGGCACTGTACTTGTTGTTGGTTCTCTTTGGCCAAACTTTGATGTAATTGTTCCTTCTATTGGTTTTATCCAAGTTGTTGTTGCTTTTATATTTTCAATATCTTGTTCTTCTTGTGTTTTCTCTTGTGTACCAATATTTTCTTCTTTCTTAGCTTCTCCATTTATTTCTTCTGTTTTATTTTCTTCTATATTGTTGATTTCTTCCGCTTTTGTTTCATTTTTTTCTGTCCTTTCATTTATCTCGTTTTTCATTTGCTCCACCAATTCCTCCTTGAAATTGATTATTTTTTAAATTTAAAATGCCATTTTTGATGTTCTGATATATTTCAATAAAATTTGTATCATATGATAGTATTTCGTTGGTTTTGTTGATACAATCTTGTGAGAATATGTAATTACTATTTTGAATTAAGTAAATTGTCAAATATATTATTAGGCATACAACAATTTGAATTATCATTTTTTTAATAGCTTTATGTCTTTTTTGCTTTTTTGTGGATTTACACTTACTGTTGTGGTTTTTCTTATGTTTTCCTGCTGTTGTTGCCTTCGTGCATATATTTCTTCTGCTTTTCTAATTTTTTCTTCTACTGACATTGTTCTTTCCATTTTTTTTCACCTCTTCCTTAGTTTCTTTATAATCTATATGAGGTGTTTTTGGTTTTTATGATTTTTTTTTTTGCTTTTTTTTTATATAAAAAAACCTTATTACCAAAAATCTGATATATGATTTTTGTATAATAAGGTTTTATTTTTATAATACTATCAATAATATTGTCTGTATTGCACATATTATTGTTGTTACAATTGCATATTTTCTTAGTTTTTTGTATTTAATTTTTGCTTCTTTATTAAAGATTTCTTTTTTTGTCTTTATTTTCTATTTTGGAAATGTATTTATTTACTATCATTTCTGCTTCTTTTAAAATATATTCTTTATCTTTTTTTAGTTTTTTTAATGATGTTCCTCTATTTTTTTCTATCTTTTCTAATTTTTTATTTTTTTATTGGATTTTAGCACAATAATTGCTTCATCAACTAAATTTGATGGTAAATTCCTTAATACTACCATATTTTTTAAATTACTTGTTTCCATTTGTACCTCCTTGAATATGTATATATTATATTTTTTCCATCTTTTCTAAGGTTATACAAATTATATTTTTAAATTTTTATTTTTTATAAAAATATTGGTATCTCTTTTCTAAATTTCTTTATTCTTAATTGATTCTATCACTTCTTCTGATATTTTATTTTTGTCGCATTTGTTTATTATAAAAATAATAAGGAAAGTTATTAAAAACGTTATTACGTATGCTAAAATGCTTACTTGCCATTTTCCACCTAATAAGCTATTACCTGCAATTGTAGATGAAATTATTGATGGTATTCTACAAAATGTTGCTATTGCAATAAATCTGCTTGATTTTATTGGTAATAGTCCTCCAATATATGTAAATAAATCTTTTGGTGTACCTGGTATTAAGAATAATAATATCATTACCATTTCTATCTTTTTCTCATCTTGAAACAATTTACTATTTTCTATTTTTTCTACTTGTTCTTTTGAAAAAAATTCACATATAAATTTTTTTCCATTTTTTTTCACTAATACATATATTAATACTGTTGTTATAAAAATAGAAAACATTAAAAATATAGTTCCCCAAAATGTTCCAAAGCATATTCCTGCTAGTACCTCTACCGGTTCTCCTGGCAATACTGCAAGTATTATTTGCGCTATTTCTAGTCCTAGAAGTATAAAAAATCCCAATATTTTTGATTGATTTACTTTTTCTTTGAATTGTAGTTGTCCTTCTTGTGTATTTAGATTTTTAATATTGGTAAAAAATATATTGTTAATCCTGTAATTAGTAATACTAGCGATACTAATATTATCAATTTTATTATTTTTATTTTTGTTGATTTTTTCATATTTTGATTCCTCTTATTCATATAATTAGATTTTATTAATTATGTTAGTACTATATTTAATTTTTTGTTTAGTTTTAATATTTATATAACATTTAATTATAAATTTCAAGTAAATGATTTCTTTCTAAATTTTTTAATATATTTTTCTTTTTTAATTTATGCATATCATTTTCAAATTTATACAAGTTTCTGCAATATTCGACATTTTTTATTGACACAATATATGTATAATGATAAAATTTTAAAAAATAAAACTCGAAAAGAGAGGTAAAATTTATGGAGACTAAAAATTTAATTTCAAATCTTCAGAAGCCCCTTCTGTGTCTTCTGAATTATCAACATTCAAGAGTTTAAAAGAACGGCTGAACTTAGAATTAACACGCTTAAATGACAGTCTTTTAGCTATTGTTAATATTTCCTTTTCTGATGAGAAAATTGATAGGCTGTCTAAGATAATTATTAATAAATATCTGAATTGTGTTATAAACATTTCTAATCACTGTGTAACTACTCAGAAAACCTTTTGGGTTAATCCAAACGACTACATTGATTTATCTGCTTATGTAGATTTATTAAAGTCTGACTCATCTTCAAACCTTTCTACTGTGTATAATGAAATTTCACAAAAAATCTTTGATGATTTTTCATCTTTTGTTAAAACCGTTATTAATAGTATTAATGAAAAATTATCAGCAGATAACTGTTACCCTATTTTTTCCTTGGAGAAAGTTCAAGTTAGAAATTTTTCTTTTGATAAAAATTCGCCTGAAGGTATAAAAATGCAAATTTCTTTTGATGTTGATTTGGTGTAAAAAGGTGTATAGCTAGCTCTTTACTGGGCTAGCTATACTATTTTATTTAATATATCTATTATTATTTTTTTTGTAAGTCAATGGCATTTTCCTTATCTATCTCTTCATGTATTAATTCATTATTAGATATAATTCGAATTCCTATACAAGGTATATTAAATTTTTCACAAACAGAATAACACCCTATACTTTCCATATCTTCACTATCATTGTTAAAGATATTTCTTATCCAAGTAATTCTATCATATTCTCTGTTAAATGCATCTCCACTTCCTAAAATACCTTTATAAAATTTATTTTTATTAATATTTTTTAACTCATCTTCAAATAACTTTACTAATTCTATGTCCCCATATTTTTTATATCTTTTGCTCTTTTATTTAATTCCCATTCAAATGGGTTGAAACTTCTCCTTCATATTTAATTGGCATTTTATATGCATTTATATTACAGCATTTTTCTCCTATTATAATATCTCCTCTATGTAAATTTTCTCTATATGCTCCTGCAATACCTTGATTTATAATAATATCTGGTTTAAAGTTGATAATTCCTATTGTCGTTGCTGTACTTGCATTTATCTCGCCTATTAGTGTTTTAGATATTATAACTTTTACATCCTTTATAAATCCCATATAGAATTCATATCCTGCTATTGCTTTATTTTCTTTATTTTCCATTTTACTTAAAAAATAATTTATTTCAATGTCTAATGCTCCTTGTATTAAAATAACTTTTTTATTCATTTTTTCTCCTAATTTTTAGTTTAAATACATAAATGAGCTACCCTCAAACTTAATGTAAATAAAGTTCTTAAATATTATTAATTAATTATTTATTTATCTTTCATCTATATCTTGTACTTGCAGATTATCTTCTCTTAATGCTTCATTTACATCTATTATCATTGATGCATAAGAAGTAAAATCATCTGCTGCTTGACTTCTAAAAGTTGTCATTTCTGACTGATTAACTAATAATATAAGTCTAACATTATTTTTTAGATAAAACTCATCTCTAGGTTGGCAAAAAATTCTCTGATAAAAATGCGGTTGTATTAGGAATATCTCCATTTTTTCTAAATAATCTGCATACTCTCCTATACCTGTAGCAATGATTAAATTTCCTTTTTCTAGACATAGATTTTGAAATTTTTTTATATTTTCTCTTGTATTTTCTAAATTTTCACAAAAATTGTAATTTATTATCCTTTCATCTTGAATGGTCTCTGTATCAATTGATGAAATTGATGCTTTTATATATTCTTGAACCTCTTTATCATCTGCAATAATAAAGCTAATACAGCATCCTTCTTTAAATTCATACATCATTTTTATTTTAGCAATTTCTATCTTAAATTTTGAATATTCCTGCATTCTCTATATTTCTCCTCTTAATTGGTATACATTATAAATATAACAGTCAATATGGTTACTTTTATAGTTCTTGAAATCATAAATTTTATAATTTGAATACTAGAAAATCCACCATAAGCCCACCTAACTTTCCCAGAGTTACACTCTGTTATATACGATGGCAAACTACATTTAATCATTATCATTTTCTATACTAATAATATTACAATATTTTTTCTTCTTGAAGCAAGCAAACATAGTAAAATTTTTATTAATTTTTTTTGTAGACTATATCTAGAAGATTTGGAACTTTAAATTAATGATTTTGCCGTTTTTGGTTGATGCATTAAGTTCGTTCTAAGTTTATTTTAGTAAAAAATTTACAATTATTTTTTCTATCTATAAAAAAGTAGTAACTAATTTTATGAATATTATTTACAAAATTTATAAAATATGTTAATAAATTAATAGAATGAGGAGTGAAAAGAAGATGAGAGATTTCGAAAAAATTAGTTTTGAACAAAAAAAAGATGTAACAGAAGATATAAATTTGTATAATGAATATGAATTACCCCAAAGAGATTCAGATAGTACAGCAGGATACGATATATATTTATTACAAGATTTAATAATTGAACCAAATGAAATAAAGAAAATACCAACAGGAATAAAAAGTTTTTTTGAAAAAGATGAAGTTCTTTTTCTTATAGTTAGAAGTAGTACAGGTTTTAAATATAACATTAGATTATGCAATCAGGTAGGTGTTATAGATGCAGATTATTACAATAACCAAAACAATGAAGGACATATCTGGCTAAAAATACAAAATGAAGGAAAAGAAAAAGTTATAATTCCACAAGGTGAAGCAATTGTGCAAGGAATATTTTTGAAATATCTAACAACTCAAAGTGATAAAGATAGAAATATAAAAAGAACAAGTGATTATTAAAATGTTAAGTTAGTGTTAAGTTTGCTTCCATGATTTTAATTTTGTATAACATAAATCGATAAATGTTGATATACCAACGTTTTATCGATTTTTTTGAGGCGCCTTATCGGAGTCGGACCGATCATCAGAGTTTTTAATAAGACTCGTGCCTTACCGCTTGGCTAAGGCGCCATATTTAATTTTTGTTTTGAATAAAAAATTTGGAGCAGGTAACGGAATCGGACCCGTAACTTAACCTTGGCAAGGTTATGTTTTACCACTAAACTATACCTGCATTTTTGCTCTTTGTTATATTTAATTATATTCAAAAGCAATTAATATGATACCAAAAATCATAAATATTGTCAATAGTTTTTAAAAATAAAATTCCGCAAAAACGGCTCAATGTTGCGGTTCAAAATTTTATTTGAAGGTACGTCCCCACAATCCCGTTTTTTATTTTTTACTTTTTGTTTTTTTTGAGTTGTCTTTCTTTTTTGTTGAAGACTTTTTAGTTGTTCTTGTTTTCTTTTCTGTTTCTTTTTTTTATTTCTTCTGCATCCTCTGGATCCCATTTTTCTCCTGGCTTTGGTTTATTCCATGAAATATAATCACATGATGTTGGATTATTCTCGCATATATAATAATTTCTTTTTCTTTTTTGTTTTTCTTACTTGAACTTTAGCTCCACATTTTGGACATGGCACATCTATTGTTTCTATTATTGGCTTTGTATTTTTGCACTCTGGATATCCGGGACATGCTAAAAATTTCCCATATCTTCCATATTTATATACCATCATTCTTCCACATTTGTCACATTGCACATCAGATACTTCGTCAACTATCTGAACATGTTCTAATTCTTTTTCTGCTTTTTCAAGTTCTTGTTCAAATGGTCCATAGAATTCTCTAATTATTTTTTTCCATTTTTCTTTTCCTTCTGCAATTTCGTCAAATTCGTTTTCAATTTTGGCTGTAAATTCTACATTTACTATATCTGCAAAATTTTCTGTAAGTAGTTTATTTACTATTTTCCCAAGTTCTGTTGGTACTAATTGTCTTTGCTCTTTTTCTATATATCTTCTTTCCAAAATTGTTGTAATTGTTGGCGAATATGTACTTGGTCTGCCTATTCCTTTTTCTTCTAGTGTTTTACCAAACTTGCTTCTGTATATCTTGCTGGTGGCTCTGTAAAGCTTTGTTTTGGATTTATTTTTATTAATTTTACTTCTTGATTTTCGTCTAAATCTGGCAACATTCCTTCTTCTTGTTCTTCTTTTTCGTCTGTTCCCTCAACATATAAAATCATAAACCCTTTGAATTTTAGATTTTGTCCATTTGCTTTGAAGTCATAATCATTTGCTTTAATATTTACTGCTATTGTGTCATATACTGCAGGTTTCATTTGACTTGCCATAAATCTGTTATAAATTAGTTTGTATAATTTATATTGGTCTTTACTTAAGTCGCCTTTTATGTCGTCAGGTTCGATATCTGAATATGTTGGTCTTATACCTTCGTGAGCGTCTTGGGCATCTTTACTTGTTTTGTAATATCTATTTTCATAGAATTCTTCACCATATGTTGATACTATGTGTGTTTTTTTTGCGGCCGCTCTTGCTTCTTCTGATATTCTTGTAGAGTCTGTTCTCATATATGTGATTAGACCTACAGTTCCTCTGTCTGCTATTTTTACACCTTCATATAATGTTTGTGCAACAGACATTGTTTTCTTTAATGTGAATCCTAATTTTCTTGAAGCCTCTTGTTGCATTGTACTTGTTGTAAATGGTGGTGCTGGATTTCTCTTTTTCTCACCTTTTTTGATTTCTGATACTATGTATTTTGCTTTTTCTATGTCTTTTAAGATTTGGTCAACTTGTTCTTTTGAATTGATTTCTTGCTTCTTTCCGTCTTTTCCATAAAATCTTGCTTCAAATTCTTTTTTAGATTTTTCATCTTTTAGGTTTGCATATATATTCCAATATTCTTGTGGTATAAAGTTTTCTATTTCATTTTCTCTGTCAACTATTAATTTTACTGCTACAGATTGAACTCTTCCTGCTGATAGTCCTCTTTTTACCTTTTTCCATAATAATGGACTTATTTTGTAACCTACTATTCTATCTAAAATTCTTCTTGCTTGTTGTGCATCAACAGTATTTAAATCGATATTTCTTGGTTCTTTTATTGCTTTTTGTACTGCTGATTTTGTAATTTCATTAAAAGTGACTCTTGTTATTTTATTTTTGTCTTCTTCTAAAATTTTTGATAAATGCCATGCTATTGCTTCTCCCTCACGGTCAGGGTCAGTTGCTAAATAAACTGTTTTTGCTTTTTTCGCATCTGTTTTTAAAGATTTTATTAAATCTCCCTTTCCTCTAATATTTATATATTCAGGTTCAAAGTCATTTTCAATATCCACACCTAATTTTGATTTTGGTAAATCTCGTATATGTCCCATTGAGGCTACAACTTTTGTACTGCCTCCTAAAAATTTTTTTATTGTGTTCGCTTTTGCAGGTGATTCTACTATTATTAATTTATCCGCCATGTTTCCTCCTCTGTTTTTATTATATCTTTAAGTATTCTAGAACATTTTTTCATATTTTGCAAGTTTTTTCTAATAAATCCAGAAAAAAAATGTCCTTTTGGATACAAAAAGACATTAAAATTTTTTCCTAAATAAATCCATTATTACTTCTTCTGAATTAATTGGAGTAACTTGATTTTCTTTAAAAATATTTAATATTTCATTTGCTTCTATTTCATCATTAGTAACATATTTTATACTTTTGTTTTCAACTTTAGTACAATCTGGTCTATATTCAGTTTTTACTATTTCTATTCCATATTTTGTTTTTTCAAATGATTTTATTACATCTTCATTTATTTGTTTGTAATACTCCAATTTTATTGGATGTTTTATTCCTGACTCATTCAGTAACTCTTTTTTTTAATAAATACACTGCCAAAAAACGTTTTCAAAAAAATCCCCCTTTTTTTTTTCTTTTGTTGCAACGTATTAATATTACTACTAATTTCAATGGTTTGCAAGGATTTTTCATCGCAATTTTTGACATTAAATTTTCTATTTTTTTATGTTTTTTTATTTTTCTTTATAGTTCGACTTTATGTCTTAAAATATTTTTTATATTTTTGACATTTTTCGATTATATTAGTCTTTTAAAAAATTTTGTATTTCATTTGCCAAGATTTCTTCTTTTTTCCTGTATAACTATGATCTGCGCCATCAATATAACCAATATCTAATTTATCATTTTTTATTTTTCCTTTTAATTGTTCGCATAGTTTGTCCGCTTCTTGAATAATTAATTCTCTTTGATTTCCCCATCTCATAAATAATGGTACTTTAATATTGTTTAGTTCTTCAAAATTGTAATTTTTATCTGAAAACTTTGCAAAGTCTATGTCTTTGTTTTCAATAGCATATCTTAAAAACGTTTTTACACTGATAGGATGTATAAAACTTTCTGCAGGCATTAGTTGATTTTCCATTTTTTCTCTTTTCATATTTTTAGCATAGGTTACCATTACAGGAAAGTCATCTTTTAAATATACTTGGATAGCAAGTGGTATATCTACTAATGAAAGTAAGATTATTCCTTTTATTTTTTCTAGTATTCCTTTTTCATTTTCTTCAATTAATTTGTTATATGTGTATATTGTTTTTGTACACCTTAGGCTATGCCCAATGATATATATTTCTTTGTAGCCCTGTTCTATTGCATAATTGATGGCTCCTACAATATCTTCGTAACTTTCTGCTATTTCTTCATATGCAGTACCTGCAAGTTCTGGTTTTTCTTTGCTTTCCTTTTTTATGTAATTTACTAGGTCATGTCCTCTATTATTAAATGCCAAAAAATCAATGTTGATTTCGTTTGCCTTTTGGGCTATTATTTCGTCTCTTTTTTTGATGCAATTTGTTGCCATTCCATGTACTGATATTATTATTTTCGCAGTTTTATTTGTGTTTTTATACATAATTCCATTTAATATTACTCCATCTTGGGCTTTAAAAAATATTGTTTCAGTATTTTTCATTTTTTATTTCCTTTCTGAAATGTTCAAATTAATATAAAAGACATTCCCGTTTTACTTGTTTATCAATCATTACGGTTCATGGCCACCTAAAATTATTGGTTGCTATGAAGTGTAATAAGCAATTTTATGGAATGTCCTTTTTTCTAGATTTTCTCTACAATTTCATTTTGATTTTTGTATATACTATTTGCAGGTACTACTTTTCTCACAGATGATAATGGATATATGTTGCTATGACTACCGATTACTGTTCCTGGATTTAGAACTGAACCACATCCTACTTCTACTTCATCACCTAACATCGCTCCGAATTTTTTTAGTCCTGTTTCTATTTTTTCTGTATCATTTTTTACTACTACTAATTTTTTGTCTGATTTTACATTTGATGTTATTGAGCCTGCTCCCATGTGTGATTTATATCCCAAAATTGAATCTCCCACATAGTTGTAATGTGGTACTTGGACTTTGTTAAATAGTATTACATTTTTTAATTCTGTTGAATTTCCTACCACTGCACCTTCACCAACTATTGCTTTTCCTCTTATAAACGCACAGTGTCTTATTTCTGCATTTTTTCCTATTATTGCAGGTCCATGTATGTATGCTGTTGGTGCTACTGTTGCAGATTTTGCAATCCATACATCATCTCCTATTTTATCATATTCTTCTGGGTCTAGTGTATTTCCTAATTCTATTATGAAATCATTTATTTTTGGCAATACCTCCCATGGGTATGTTGCTCCATCAAATATTTTTTTTGCTATTGTTTCATCTAAATTGTATAAATTCTTTATTTTACATTCTTCCATATTTTTCTCCTTTTTTAGGGATTAGGGGACGGGTCTCTAATCCCTATTTTTTTATTTTTTTCGGGATTAGGGGACGGGTCTCTAATCCCTATTTTTTATATTTTTTCGGGATTAGAGACCCGTCCCCCAATCCCGTTTTTTTTTATAGCCACTCACCATTTTTCCTAATATATACTTTCTTAATACTTTGAACAAGTACAGTATATATTATAAGTAATAATACAACAAACGCATAATATTTTCCTGGTAAAATTTCAAAATTAAATGTTCCAACATTGTGTAATAATATCGGTGTAACTATTGTTCCTGCAATAGTTATTAATGTTGATATTGTTAAAAATTTATTTGCTCTTGATTCTATAAATGGCATTTTTGCAGTTCTAACATAGTGAATTATCATTGTTTCACTTATTAAGCACTCTACAAACCATGCTGTTTGGAACCAAGATTGCTTATCTACACTGTTGTATCCAAATACAAACCAAAATACTACAAATGCTATTACATCTGTTATTGAACTTGTAATTCCCATTACATTCATGAATTTGCCAAGTCCTTTTGTATCCCATTTTCTTGGTTTTTCCAAAAATTCTTTGTCTACATCATCATATGGTATTGCTATTTGTGATATGTCATATAAAAAGTCTTGTATTAACATTTGTATTGGCAATAGTGGCAAAAATGGTAAAAAGATACTTGCTATTAGTATACTGAATACATCTCCAAAGTCTGAACTTAATGCCATTTTCATATATTTTATGATGTTTCCATACACTTTTCTACCTTCTATTACTCCATCATATATTACTTGCAAACTTTTTTCAAGTAAGATTATATCACTTGCTTCTTTTGCTATATCTGTTGCAGAGTCTACACAAATTCCTACATCTGCTGTATGTAGCGATGGTGCATCATTTACACCATCCCCCATATATCCTACTACATGCCCATTTTTCTTATATGTGTTTACAACTCTTTCTTTTTGTAATGGATTTAATCTTGCAAATACATCAACTTCTTCTACTATCTTTTCTAATTCTTCGTCTGACATTTGGTCTAGCTCTATTCCTGTAATTATTTTATCAGACCTTAACCCTACTGTGTTACATATATTTTTAGTTGCATATGCATTATCACCTGTTAGAATTTTTGTTTTTACGCAATTTTTCTTAAATCATTTATTGTTTTCTTTACGTCTTTTTTTGTGGATCTAAAAATGCAACATATCCTACAAATGTCATTTCACTTTCATCATTACTGTTAAACACATTAACACCAGGATATTCTTTTTTGTCGTAGCTAATGCAATTACTTGCATTCCAATATTTGATAAATTATTCGCATTTACTTCAATTTGTTTTACTAAATCTTCTGTTATTGGAATTATCTCATCTTTATATTTTACTTGTTTGCAACATTTAAAAATTTCTTCTATTGCACCCTTTGTTAGCATTCTGTAGCCGTCTTCACTTTTTACAACAACACTCATTCTTTTTCTTGTATAGTCAAATGGTATTTCGTCTACTTTTTCATATTCTTTTAGAACTTGCTTTATTTTGTGTTGATTTCCATATGCTATTACTGCTTTGTCAACTAAATTTTTTATTCCTGTTCCATAGTAACTGTTTAGATATGCATATTTTAAGATGTCTAAATCTTCTTCTCCCATTACATTTATGTATTTTTGCAATGTTATTTTATCTTGTGTTAATGTTCCTGTTTTGTCTGTGCATAAAATGTCTATTGCCCCTAAGTTTTGAATTGATTGTATGTTTTTTACTAGTGTTTTCTTTTTTGCTAGTGTTTTGCTTCCTTTTGTTAAATTTACATTTACTATCATTGGTAACATACTTGGTGTTATTCCAACTGCTACTGATAGTGCAAATAGCAATGCTTCCATTAGATTGTGTCTTATGAATGCATATATTACAAATACTGCTATTGATACTACTACCATATATTTTATTAGTAGTTTTGTGATGTTATTCATTCCTTTTTCGAAGTTTGTTATCTCTTTTTTGTTATCTATTTCTTTGCTCATTCTTCCTAAATATGTATCAAATCCTGTTTGTATCACAACTGCTGTTCCGCTTCCACTAACTACACTTGAGCCCATTAGACATATGTTGTTGATATCAAATATTCCTTTTGGTTCATTTGGTGTTGTTGCCTTTTCAACTAATACACTTTCACCTGTAAATACTGACTGATTCAAAAATAAGTCTTTGCTTTCAATTAGTATTATATCTGCTGGTATTATTGACCCTGCATTTAATTTAATGATGTCACCTATTGCTATATTTTCAACTTTTACTTCTTTTTCTTTTCCGTTTCTTACTACATTTGTACTGGAATATATTTGTGCTTTCAGCTTTTGATTAAATTTGTATGTTGAGTAGTTTTGACAGAATTTTATGAATGCGCTTACTACTGCTATTCCTACTATTATTCCTGCTCCTAGTTTGTCTGATAGTGCAAAGTCTATGATTGCTAGCAAAAAAAGTAATATATATATAAATTTGTCATTAAATGATTTTATAAAAAATTCTAGCCAACTCTTTTTTTCATTTTTTACTACTATGTTTGGTCCGTTTTTTTCATACCTTTTTTCGTATTCTTTTGTGTTAGTCCTTCTTCATAAAGAAAGATATAAACATTTAAACAAATATTTAAAAGAAAAATTTGGTGAAAGAACATTAAAAAATATGTATAGATGGTGGCTTCTACATGTCCTAATAGAGATGGAACAATATCTACAAAGGGATGCATTTTTTGTAGTGAAAAGGGTTCTGGTGAATTAATACGTTGTGGCTTTGGTAACACCATAACTGAAAAAATTAGTAATCAAGTTAAAAATTATTTTAATAGTTATCGTAGTGAACGTGCTAATAAGTTTATTGCTTATTTTCAAAATTTTACAAACACATATGATTCTTTGGATATGCTAAAAGCTAAATACGACGCTGCTTTAATTGATGATAGAATTGTTGGTTTAGAAGTTGCTACAAGGCCTGACTGTATAAATGCTGATATTGTTAATTTATTGAAGTCATACAAAGATAAATATTATGTTTGTGTTGAACTTGGTTTGCAAACTTCTAATGATGAAACTGGCAATTTAATTAATCGTGGTTATTCAAGTTGTCAGTTTACAGATGCTGTTATGTTGTTAAATGATGCTAATATTGATGTTGTAGCTCATATTATGGTTGGTTTGCCAGGTGAAACTTTTGAGAATTTGAAAGATACTGTTGATTTTATTAACAAGCATAATATTCAAGGTTTGAAAATTCATTCTACTTATGTTGTTGAAAATACTTATCTTGCTGATATGTTTTTTGCAGGTCAATATGAGCCTATTTCTTTAGAGTATTATTTGGATGCGCTTTACTTATGTTGTTACTCATATTTCTCCGGATATTGTTATTCATAGAATTTCTGGTGACGCTCCTAAGGATTTGTTGGTTGCTCCTGAGTGGAATTTGCATAAGAAGTGGGTTTTGAATGGATTTGATAAAATTTTAAGAGAAAAAGATTTGTGGCAAGGGAAATTTTATAAATAATTTTATTAAAAAGACATGAGAGTTTTATACTTCCATGTCCTTTTTTTTTATTATTCTTTATTCATATTATTTAAAGCTTCTTCAACTTCTCTATATCCTGGTAATACTGCATCGACAAAAGCATCTTCGTCACAGTCTATATTCCATTTTCCATCTTCTTTTTTCATATTAATAGTAACTTCTGTTGTTACAGTTTCAATGTCTTCAGAATTATATTGTTCTATAAAATATTGTTTTAATTGATTATCCATCTCTTCTTCTGTCATTGCTCCAAATGCTTGAGAAAAGGCTACAGAAAATGCTTTTGATATATAATTTCCAAATACTGTTTTTAAATTTTTGTTACTTATATTTAATTTCATTGTGCATTCATTTATTTTTACATCTGTTGATACTACCTCATAGTTTAGATTTTTCAACATTGCTTTTTCCATATCTTGATTATCTGCTATGTTATCTTCTGATGTTGCATTTTCTTCAATTACATCTTTTATATTGATGTATTGTTTTATTTGCTCTTCGTCTCCTGTTTTTAATGCTGTAAACATTTTATCAACTGTATCCATTGCTTGTTTTTTTGTCATGTTTAAGGCTATAAAATACCCTCCAACTACTAGTGCAATTATTAATATTACTATTAATGAAATTTTTAGAATTTTTTTCATATTCTTTCCCCCTTTCTTGTGCTTATTAAATCACTTTTAGGGGTTGTTGTCAATTAAAATTCGTATTCTTGTATAACTTTTCCGTCTACATTTTTTAATATTATTTTATTGTCTTCAATTACTATATAGCTATGCTCTGTATTGCACTTTGGAAGTGAAATTGAGCCTGGGTTTGCAAAGATAAAGCCTTCTTTTTCTTGAATAAATCCTTGATGAATATGGCCATATATCATTATATCAAAATCATCATATGGTATTTTTTCTATGTTGTATTTGTGACCATGTGTAAAATAAAATTTCTTACCGTTTATTTCCATTAAAATGTGATCGTGAAATTTAAATTCTGATATTGTTTCGTCTACTTCTGCGTCACAGTTTCCTCTTACTACCAATAACTTTTCTTTTAATGAATTGAGCGTTTGTGCTACTTTCATTGGATTATATTCTTGACTTAGTTCGTTTCTTGGACCATGATAATACAAATCTCCTAATAATATTATCTTTTCTGGCTTTTCTCTTTCATTTATTTCTTTTATTTTTTCTCCATAGTATTATTTCATTAATTCCACATGTTTTATTTCCTATTATTTTATAAATCTCTTTATAATCACCATTTTTTATTTCTTCATGTATTTCGTTTATAATCTGAGAATATGTATTTCCATTTTTTTCTTCTATAGTTTTTCTATTAATTTTAGAATTAATCTTTTTATTTGTTGCATTTTTATCACTTATTTTATCTTTTACATTTTCCAGTATTTGTATATTCCCTTTTATTTTTATTGGTTTTATTGATTTATATTGTAGAGTACCTAAATTATTTATGATATCTTCTGTACTTATAACTAATGTTGCCCCTTCTTGTAATAATCTATTTGTTCCTACTCCATTTATATCCCATATTTCATGTGGAATAACAAATATTTTCTTATTTTGTTCTTTAGCTAATTTTGCCGTTACACTTGTGCCACTCCTATGTTTTGCTTCTATAACTAATATTCCATTTGAAACTCCACTTACAATTCTATTTCTGTTCAAAAAGTTTTGAACTCTGTGGTGTTTCTGGTGGATATTCACTTATAATAGCTCCTCCTTTTTTCTATTATTTCTTTATATAGTTCTATATTTTTCGGAGGAAATATATGATTAAAACCACTTCCTAAAACAGCAATAGTTTTTCCTTTTTTTACTTCTAATGTTGCTCTATGTGCACATGTATCTATGCCGTTCTGCCATTCCACTTACTATAGTAAGTCCTTGTTGTACTAATTCTTTTGCAAATTTTTCTGCTAGCATTTCTCCATTTTTTGAACATTTTCTTGTCCCAATAATAGCAATCATATTATCTTTCAATATTTCCTTGTTGCCTTCTATATATAATTGCTTTGGTGGATTTTTTATTTTTAATAATTGTAGTGGATAATCCTTATCTTCTATTCTTATAATTTGTATATGTATCCCTTCTTTCATTTTATAGCTATTTTTATAGAATTTTTTGTATTTCTATACGTGTGTAAAATTATGTACTAAATTTGCTGGTAGTATAATTTTATATAAACAACTTGTGATTTTTATATTTTTCTATCTAATGCCCTATATTGAATTGCCTCTGCAAGATGTTTTTTTGTTCAATGTTTTCTGTACCATCTAAATCTGCTATTGTCCTTGCGACTTTTAATATTCTTCCATATGCTCTTGCACTAAGCCCTAATTTTTCAAAAAGCCAATTTTAATATATTTTGACATGCTTCATCTAATTTACAAAACTTTTCTAATAATTGTGGTGTTAACTCAGCATTTGAATATATATTATATTCTCTATATCTATCAATCTGCTTCTTTCTCGCATTATTTACTCTTTGTCTTATCTCATTTGAAGTCTCTATTTTTTCATCACTCTGTAACTTATTATACTTTTTACTCCCTTTACTTCTATATGAATATCAATCCTATCCAATAATGGTCCACTAATTTTATTTTGATATTTTTTATTTGTTCTGGTCTACAACAGCATTCTTTTTTCATCTGAACCGTAGTAACCGCGACATGGATTCATACTCGCTATCAACATAAAATTACAAGGATAAGTTATACTTGCATTCAACCTACTTATTGTTACAACTCTATCTTCTAATGGGCCTCTTAAAACTTCTAAAGTAGTTTTATTAAACTCTGGTAACTCATCTAAAAACAATACTCCATAATGTGCAAGACTTATTTCTCCGTGGCTTTGGATTTTTTCCTCCGCCAATAAGTGAAACTGGCGTTATTGTATGATGTGGACTTCTAAAAGGCCTTTGCAAAACTAATGGTTTTTCTTGTGATGTTAGCCCTGTTATACTATATATTTTGGTTATTTCTAGTGCTTCCTCAAAACTTAAATTAGGTAAAATGCTTGGTAACCTTCTTGCAAGCATAGTCTTCCCTGATCCTGGATTCCCGAATCATCAGGCAATTATGTCCTCCCGCTGCTGATACTTCCAAAGCTCTTTTTACATTTTCTTGTCCTTTTACCTCTGAAAAATCCACATTGTAAATATTCTCTTCTTCCAAAAAATTTTTATTTTTTTTCTTTTGATATTTCAATTTCTTGATTTAAATATCTTATTACTTCTTCTAAGTTTTCTACTGGCAACACTTCTATATTTTTTACATATGCTGCTTCTTTTGCATTTTCCTTTGGAAGTATAATTCTTTTTATCCCTTGTTTTTGTGCTTCTATGCAAATTGGTAGAATACCGTTTACTTTCTCTATCTTTCCATCAAGAGATAGTTCGCCTATTAAAATAGTATCTTTTAATAATGTAGATTGGCTTAAATAATTGATATTTTGGCTTGCTATCAATATTCCTACTGCTATTGCTAAATCAAGACTTGACCCCTCTTTTCTTATATTTGCTGGTGCTAAATTAACAACAATTCTTCTACTTAAAAATTCAATGTGTAAATTTTTTATTGCTGTTCTTATTCTTTCTTTTGATTCTTTTATACTTGTATCTGCAAGTCCTACTATTTCGAAATAAGGCATTCCTGCTGATATATCTACTTGAATAGATATTATATAGCCTTTTAATCCATGCAATGCCATGCTTTTTGTAATTGCTAACATATTCTCCTTTCCTGCTTAATGCATATATAATATTTGTTTTTGAATTTTAATTTTAGACTAAAATTTTTAGATTTCTAAATTTTTGATATTCGAATTTTATTTTATGAGTTATAAATCTTTTATTATTTTTTGAATTTGTGTATCTAGTATACGCTCTTTTGTTTAAATTGTAAATGATTTTTTCTATTTTTTTGACTTTTCATCGTCAAAATTCGACATTTTAAATCTTGACGATGAATGTTCTTTCTGTTGTTTTTTAATTTAATTCTGTTTTCTTTATCTTTTTATATATTGATTTATTATTTTTTTATTATAATTTCTTTTTTTGCTATTATGAAGGTTGCGTGGGTAAGACTCTAACTTACAACCTTCGGGTTATGAGAATTTAATTGTGATTTTTGAAGAATTTTGTTAACTTGAGTTTTTATTGGTTTTAATAGGGTTATAGCAAATTGGTGAGATTATGAAAATCGTTAAAAAATGTACTTTTTTTGCAATGATTGTCCCCAATTTGTCCCCAATTTTTTGAAGCATCAAACATATGAAATTTCATTCTATTCTTTAGTTTGTTATTGCAAGTTTTTTAGTGTTTTGATGTGTAGAATTTTAAAATTTATAAAAATGGAGGTTAATATTAATGAATAATTTTAGAGAAGTTAATGATGATATTTTAAGAGATTGGCTAAGTTTTAGAGAGGAAATGGTTTTAGGCACACTTACTAAAGAAGATAAAAAACATTATATTTATTTTGATGAAATTTGTGAAAGTATTTTAAAGAATGTTCCTAAACAAAATCAAAAGTATGTAAGAAATCAATTAGATAGACTTGATAAGAATTTTATGGATTATATTTGTTATTGGAATGAGAAATATTATAGAAATGGATTTTGTGATGGGATAGAACTGATTAGTGGATGTTTTGGAGAATAATTTTAAAAGGCGAGTTAATTCTCGCCTTTTATATTGGACTTATTTTATTTTTAATAAGATGAACATCTTTATTATCTTCAATATGTTTTATAGTAGATATAATTTTATTTTGACATTCTGGAGACCAATAAATTTTTTAATTTTTCCTTTGCTCTAGTTATTGAAGTATAAAAAATACTATGCGTAATTAATTCATCAATTTCATTTGTTATTATAATTTTTACAGAATTATACTCTAAACCTTGTGATTTATGAATAGAAACTGCATATGCAACCGAGAAAGGTACAATTGTTGCTAAATCAGAATCATTATCCTCATCTGCATTTCTATACTTATTGACATAGAATTTTACAATTGATTTATTATTTTCAGATTCTCCTACCAATTCTAAATCTAAAAATTGTATTTCTAATTCATTAATTACTTTATCTATTTCTACTGAGAACCAAAATCTAAACTCATCTTCTTCTATATCTATAATTTTTCCCTTTAAATTATTATATATTACTGGTGAAAATCTATTAGTATCTCCAAATATAATTGGATCTCCTACCTTATAAGTACCTAAACCTAAAACTATTGACTTGTTTTTATTCTCATTTTGCAAATAGTAATTTATGCTATTTATTCCATATAATCCATCATAATTTAGACAAAGTATAATTTCGTCTTCATCTTGCTTTTTAAATATTTCTTCACTAATTTCTTCCGAAAATTCTTTCTTTACTAACATTTCATCAACTCTATCATCGCCATTCCTAACCAATTCCCACAAATCTAGCAATTCTTGTTTTGTACTTCTCCAGGTAAAATTTAATTCAAATACCGATGCTGGATTTACTAGTTTTTTTTGATAGTGTAAACCAGTTTCCAAATGTAATTGATTCAATCTGATAAATATCTCCAGCAAGCAGTATAGCACTAAAATTTGCCTTTTCTAAAATTTGTCTCATATCCGAATTACTAATTGTACTACATTCATCAATAATTAAAATGTCACATTCAGTATTATTATTGGATTCACTAATAAATTTATGTACTGTCATAAAATCAGAGTTTTGATTGTTTACATTACTTTTTAGGTTTTCAACAGCAGAATTTGTATTAGCTAAGCATATTTTTCTTTCATTACTATAAAAAATATGTCAAATGTTTAATCAGAGTAGTTTTACCTGTACCAGCAGCCCCATATATTAGAGCAACTGTACTATTTTCATACATATTTAACAATATATTTTCTTTTTCTGGGCAATTAATTAAGTAATTTACTTGATTTATAAAACTTTGAAACGATGCTTTATAGCCTCTTATTCCATGATTTGTCAAAGAGTTCAACTTATTAATTATATTAATAGTGTCATGTTCATATCCATGAATATATAAATTATTATTTTCTATTACCAAACACCTATTAGGTTTATGTTTATGATATATTTTATTATTATAAGAATTGACCAATGTAGGTATATCTCCAAATTTTCTAACCTCATCTATACTTGTATATAATTTATTATTTTGCTCTGTATTCTTCTTTATATAACCTGCTAATAATTCATCATTTCTACCTTCTATAGGAACTATATCTATCAAATCATATATTGTTGGATTATGATTTATTAATGATGATGCATATGGCATTTCCTCAAATGGAATACACCCAAATTGCAAGTATAAATTCGATAGGATAGAACAACTGTCTAATGCAAGCTGATCCTTTATAATTCTATTATTGCAATTATATAATAAATATCTTAGTACAACATGTCCTTTACTATTATTTTTTATATAATATCTACAGTTATCAATCAAATCCAATATTCCAGTTGTTGTTGAATTACTTTTTTATTTTTTCTTTTATTTTATCATAATATATATCATTTATTGTTGCTAAATCTAGTAAACTATATTGTGCTTTTTGTTAACAAGCTCATAACTTCTGTATATTCTTTGTTATTTGCTTTATATTTTTTTTAATTCCAAAAACATTATAAAAATTATTTATTTCGCATTCTCTTATAGCGACAGACCAGTTGTTTATTATATTTATTGCCATGTCTCTCCCAAGAATATTTACTTTTGCTTTAACAATAGACAACTTTATTGAATAATTTGGCATAATATGCATTCTAGTAAATGCTATAATTTTATCATACTTATTAACCTTATCTTTAGCTGGTGATAAAGTAACTTCATAATATATTTTCCCATTAACAAAAAAAAAGTTTTTAATTTTTGCACATAATATTTATCTCCACTGAATTGATCAGATGTATTAATTGGAACCTGTTTTATTACATCAGCAACCTTTTTATAATAATCACTAAAAGTACTATCTAAATCAAGTGGAAAATCAGTTATATTATTTAGAATATCTATGTTATACAATATCTTCATATAATCCTTCAATAATATTAGATATTTATAGTATTTAAGCATAAGTCTTTCTGCAGAATCATCGTTTTCTATATAGTGTGATCTTGATATTTGCAGATAGTAATGGAATCTTTCAATAAATTTTATTCTTCCCCTACTTTTTATATAATCTAATGCAATTCTAACTGTTCCATTATCATAATTAATTGTTTCTGTTTTTCCTGTTAAATATATCTTAACAGCAATATATTCTACAAAAGTTCTTAATGCATTTAATAAGTTTTGAGATAAGAATCCTCGATCGTCAGCAGAAAATCTATCTATATTTCGTTCAATATTTGAATTAGCTTCCATTATTTTTTTTATCTATACTATTAAAATCATATTTTTCTTCAATTTTTATCATATTAATTAATCCCTTCTCATATAATGTAAAAAAAGCAAAATAATTCTGTAATATATAATTACTATTATTTTGCTTTTCTTTAGTTTATTTATTTCCAATATAATATTTAATCATCTCTGTGTATTGATCTTGTGCATTTAAACAAGTATCTATTAAATATCCTTTTTCTTTATTAGTTTGATATTGATTTAATCCTCTATAATAAAATAGTTTTTCTTTATCTAGAATAATAAACGGTACTATATTATTTTTTAAACATTCTTTAAATGCAATTATTCTACCAATTCTCCCATTTCCATCTTGAAATGGATGTATCTTTTCAAATTTGGCATGAAATTCTATTATTTCATATATTGTAACTTTTTTTCAAAGACTCATACCATTCTAATAATTTTTTCATATCTCTCTCAACATATTTAGGGTCTGTAGTTTTTAGTCCCCCTACTTCATTTGGTAATTTCTTATAATCACCAACGGCAAACCAATCTTTTCTACTATCTGATGTTCCTTCTTTTTTAATATCTTATGAAATTCTTTTATCATTTTTTCTGTTAGTTTTTTTCTGCTATGTCTAACATATAATCAACCAATTTAAAATGATTAGATGTTTCTAAAAGATCATCTAAATCTGTTATTGAGTCTTTTTTCTGTTAATAATGTATTAGTCTCATAAATATATCTAGTCTGATCTTCTGTAAGTTTACTTCCCTCAATATGATTAGTATTATATGCAAAAGTAATTTGAGTATTATGATATAAATTACCTTTTAATTTCATATTTTGTTGTTCTCTTAACACTTCTAAAATATTTATTCTAGATATATCAAAATCATCTTCTTTAATTAATTCATCAACTGATATCTCAAACAATTCAGCTAATTTTTTTAATGATTCAATATTAGGTTCTAAAGTTCCAGCTTCATATTTGGAAATAGTTGCTGCTTTTACTCCTAATGTTTCTGCAACTTCATTTTGAGTCATTTTTTTTTTTTTCTCTATATAATTTTATCTTTTTCTCCTAACATAATAAAAACTCTCCTTTTTTTGATTATAATAATATTATATCATATTATTTCCGAAAAAGAAAGTTTTTATTTATGTTTTGTGTAATTATTTCCAAAAAGGAATTTGTTTTATTATTCTTTATTCATATTTTCTTTTAAAGTTTTTCCATCTCTATTTTTCCATTGTGTTAATCCATTTGAATTTCTGCCTAATACATAGCTGCTGCAGTAGATGGTGAAGAAAATATTATATCTTTTAGAAATACCCCTTGGTCTACTATTTTTTTTGATTTCTTAATTCATTCCATTTATTTCTTAAAGACTGACTACTAGCTTTTTTAAACTCTTCACTACTTTGTGAACCTTTAAAAACTATAAATCCCTCTTCTGATTGAGCACCAGACGCTTTTAATCCAATAGAATTAATATAATAAATTTCTTCTTCTTTAACTTCTTGTTGCGTTAGAATCTTATCAAAAATACGATATCCATATACTGAAGTTAACAATACTATTTTTTCATAAAATTTCACTGCTCTTATTTCATCTGCACCATCTAAAGAAGATTTTGTTGGTTCTGTATCATTATCAATAATAAATCTTTCAACTTCTTTTTGCTTTTGTATATAGCATATTTTCAATAAATTTTATATGTGCTTTATTTAAAGAATTATTTTGACTAACAAATACTAAACAATCATTCCAAAAATCTTTTGTTTTATTATGTTGTAATAGTCTTTTATATATGTTTTCTGCCTCACCTATATATGCTCTATTTTCTCCTGTTTCTTCATCAACACCAAATAAAATATATACCCCTGTGTTTTCTATATTTTTAAGCTCTTTTGATTCGTTTAACCTATTTCTAGGAATCTTATAACTTACTCCTATCCATTCATCTAAATTGCACTGTACTATTCCAGTTGGCATTCCATTTCTTAATATCATTGTAATTACACTTGTTTCCATATATTTTCCTCGCTTTTAATTGCATATTGTTTTTTATATTTTCTTCCATATCTTCATCAAGTTTCAAGATTTCTTTTTCGCATCTTGATATTTTATCATTTATTATCGAAATATCTTTTACAAATTTTTCTTGTTCATCATAATTAACAACAGGGATCTTAACTTCCTTAATTTTATTTAGATGAAGATTAGGAACACCCATACCAATAACTTTATTTAAAAATTCATTTCTAATCGTTTCTGAATTTATCACTTCTAAAACATATTCTGGCAAAATATTATTTTTAGTTCTTAACACTGCTAAACTAACGTAAACATCAAATGGAATATCTCTATCAACTATTGCTGCATATCCTATTGTACCATTTTTTTAGCTATTAGAATATCATTTAATTTAGGCGAAATTCTTTTTAGAAAGCTTCTCATGTAACTGATTTGATACATATTTTATATTATCCCAATCTATTTTTTTATTTATTACATTTGTCGCTGATAAAAAGGAATTCCATTTTTAGTATATTCAGGAGTATTATGTGTTCCGTCAGTAATTAATTCGCATATTTCATCTAATGTATTATATGTCTTTGTATTAAATGTTGAATTTATCAATTTATTCTTTTCATTAAAATAATCTTTTATTTTTTCTTCTATATTTTTCTTTTGCTCTTGGATTTCATTAGCTCTTTTAGTAAATTTATCTTGTATGTTGGTAGGAGGTACAGGAATTAATATATTCTTTAAGTTTTCTTGATTTATCCCTCCTATTCCAGCACCATTTACGTTTGCTTTTAATATTTCTTGTCCTTTCTTTGATCCAAGTATATAAAATAAATAGTCCTGAGAAACATTTTGATTAGTTCTTATAATATAAACATGTTCATTTGCTAACATTTCCTCATTAATTTTATTTGGTATTTTACAAATCTTCCCTGACAAAGCACCATCCTTACATATTAGTATATCTCCACCATTAATTTTACCTGTATTTGCTTTGTCATAAAAATCCTTTGGTACATATTTTTTATTTTTTTTAAATCAAGTTTTTGATTTAATCCAATATGTTCCCCACCAATAGATATAATCCCTGTTTTATATTTTGACACTCCGCCTCTTGGTCTATCTCCAACTTCTATTGTATCTAATAAATTTCCTAGTTTCATATTTGAATAGTTACTGTTAAATTTTATTTTTTTTTTGTTTATTAAAGAAATGCTTTTATCAAAAATAACTTTTGTAAAATCCAATAAATCAGTGGTTTTTACTATTTTTATATTTTTACTAATTTCTTCTTTAATATCAATTTGCTTATTTAATAATGCATTTTTTACATAATAATTTGCTTTTAAACTATTATCATCACAATTATCATCGTATAAACTTGTTACATGATTACCTTTTTTCGTCTCTATATATCTTTATTCCTTCTGATCCTCTTCTATTGCTAAACTCATATCCTAGAAAATCTTTCTCATCTTGTTTTTGTTTAGATTTTACTTTTATGATAGTAGTCATATCGTTGCACATCAAAATGTAATTAAATAATTTTTCTCTCTCAGTAGATATAATTGTATTTACAATAAGTTCATCAATATCAATTCTATCTAGACTTTTCTTTGATTTTAGTATAGTATTTATTACATGATTTTTATATTCTTTATAAAAATTATGTTTTAAAATATTTTTATTTGGAATTTTTCTGAATATTGATAAATAATCTGTAATATCAATATTTTCATAAACATCCTCTAGATACTTGCTAACAATACTTGTTATTCCGTTAATAGTAAAATCTTGTGGATTATCAATAAAATTATTTAATGCATATTCTATATTTTTTTGTGAAAAATATCTTCCCTTCGTTCTAAAAAATAAAGTCACTGTATTAGTTCCTGTAGCCATAAATGTATTTGAACCAAATTCAGTAATAGCTGCTACTCTAAAATACTTAAATAGTAATTCTCTAGTTGGAATATATATTCCAGAATTTGTCAGAATTGAAATAGGCAATATAATTCCAGCAATTCCTCCTGGTTTTAATAATTGTTTTGTTCTTTCTATAAATAAACATTCTATTTCAGAACTATCATCTGTTAAATATTTATATAGTTCAAAACTATCTTTTCCATTCTCTAGAGTATTTTTGAATGAAGATACCGAATAAGGTGGATTAGCTATTACAATATCAAATTGTTTATTATCTTGGTGGTTTTCTTTACTATATTCTTTAAGTATTCCCTTATAATCTTTTGATTTTTCAAAATTATCTAATCCATTTGCCCTTATAATATTAGCATCACCATCTCCATTTAAAAATGAACTTACTTTTTGTTGTTTTTACTAATCTATAATCTGCTTCTATTCCATATACACAATCATTAGCCCACTTAAACTCTCCTTGTTTCCATAGGTTAATATTATCTTTTGCTTCTCTTCTAATGTTAGTTGAATCATACTTTGAAATAACTTTTTTGTAACTCGTCCATATATTCTGTTAGGAAATGTCCACTGCCAGAAGCATAATCAATAGCAATCGGTAAAATATTATTTTCATCATTATTAATTTTTTTGTCTATTATTTCTTTTATAGGAATTGATGAAATAATAAATTTTGCAATGGGTACAGGTGTAAAAAACTGACCAGCTTCCTGTTTTATACTTGTATTCAATAATAGTTCAAAAAAATCTCCAAGAAATTGTTGTTTATGTGAATATCTAAATTGATATGGTTGCAATAATTCTACAATTTCTTTAACTACAATTCCATTCATTTTAAAAGACTGTTCATTATATACTTCTTTAAATGCAAATTCTGGATTTTTTTGTAGTCTCAATTTTTGAAACATCTCTTCAATTTGATTTTTAGTGTTTTCCTCATGAATATTTGCTAATTTATTTTTTAAATCCTCTTCTGAATAATCTGTAACTTCTATTTCAAGAAATTTTTTCATTCCTCGTTTATATAAATTATTAAGCCTTCCTTTTAATTTTTCATCTGTATCATCTTCACGCCATTGAAAATCAACTTCTTCTTCATCTCTTTTATCTTCATCTATTATTTTGCATATAAATAAATTTAATATCTTATTAAATGCATTTGGCTTGTCTGAAACCGCATTATGCCTTAAAATTTCTGCAAATTGGTTAAAAATTCTTCCACTATCATCTTGACTTAGTTCTTTTAGCTGTCCTCTTCTTAAGGATTTATTCTCAAAATCATAACAATTTACCCATTCCTCAAAAAATACCATTATCGTAAAATTTTTATTCCAATAATCATAAATTTCTTTTTGATTATTAAGTTCATTCCATATCTTATCTACTTTAACAATTGAATTTTTGTATTCTATTTTCTCATTTATTAATTTAGAAGTATATAGGCATAAATATTCAGCTGATTTATCTTGAATATAATAAGAAAAAAGTTGTCCCCCGTAATTTAACATTCTTTTCTGTTCTTTTTTATATTCTTCGCCCCATGTTTTACATTCAATCATTATATATGCTTTATTATCTTTAAAAATTAGAATATCTAATTTTCCTTTTTTTTTTCTTCCAAGTGGAAATTTGTGTTCTAAAGATAAATCTTCAGGATTATATCCCTTTTCCAATATTCTATCTATACACTCTAAAACAACAAAATTTTCTGAATTTTCAAAATTACTAGTAGTTAGATCTCCTATTTTGATCAAATTTCCATAATTTATTTTTTGTTCTTCGAAATTAATATTTATAATATATCCATTATAGTTTTCAAAAATGTCTTTAACCCCATCTTTAGGATAATAATTTAATTTTAATAACAATTTTTTTATTTGTTCATTAGATATCTTCATTTTATTTCCCCCATGGCATTATATCATAAAAAATTTTTTTTGCTATAGCCCTTTTCGACATTTTTTTCAATCCTATAAATTACTTATCTCAAGCATATTTTCGCCATTTTAGTGCTTAATTTCTTCCAAAAAATTCATCATATATGTAACCGTCTTTTATATACTTCTCTGTCAATTCCATTTTGTATTTTACTAATAGTTCTAAATACTTTTGTTTAAATACATTTTACAAAGCCATTCTACTCCTCCTTTTGAAATTATCACTTTATTATTTATTAAAAATTTATATTCACTCAATCCACAGTCACACAGTTTCTTAATTGCTTTTCTAACAGTAATATCTTTTCTATTAAAATACTTACATAATTGTTTTATATTCATATCTTCATTCCACCAATTTTCATCGTGATCCACCTTCAGAAATTCTTCATATAATTTAATTCTTGTTTCAAAAAAAATCTACATCAGCATCAATTAATGATTTTTCTTTTTTGAAAATATACTCGCTTTAACCATTCATATCCCTCTATTAAAATAAAATATTTTCTACTTCTAATTTTCTCACTTCTCCATCTACATGTTGGATGTTTTTTTACCATAACATCTACAGCTTTTCTTAAATCCATATGAGTTATTTCTTTTCCATGTTTAGTTGTTATTCTAATGAATGTAGTCTCTTTAAAATTTTGTTATAAGATAAGAAAATACTATCTAAAAACTTGCTCTGAATCTCTTCTCATTTTTTCATCACTTCCTTAATATAAAATTTATTAATGCTAGTTTACAAAGCATTAATAATTAGCAAAATTTATTTTGCTCAAATTTTAGGTAGTATTTTTTTTTAGTACCTAATATTCGCCAGCCTGGTGTCTTGACACCTTTTTGCTGTTTAGGGCAAAATGCCCTAAAACCTTTTTATCCGAGGGATATTTTTATTATAAAAATTAGGACAAATATGTACAAAAATTTATACTTTCTTGTCCTAATTTTTTCATTCATTTCTATTTACTTTTTTGAAAAAATCAATTATATTTTTTTATATAAAATATTTAAAAAGTTATCTTTTTAGTTAGTTATTGTTACCGCAATTACTAACTTTTTTCTTTTGAATTCTATGATCTATATCATCAATCTTTACTAAATAGCACATCTCATATAGTCGAGAAATGATTGACTTTGCTGTTTCAATTTCTTCATTAATACTTAACCTTTTTACTAGAGAATTTTGATTATAATTTGTTGTTATAATTACTGGTAAATTATTTTCATATCTACTATTTATGATAGTAAATAATTTTTCTAATCCCCATTCACTTGGCTTTTCTTTCCCTAAATCATCTATAATTAATAGATCAACATTTTCATATAGTTTGATGATTTCCATCTCAGAAATACTATTATCTATTTCATATGAATTTCGTAATTCTGCTAATAAATTAATTAATGTTCCGTATATTACTGGTATTCCGTTTTCTATAAATTTATTTGCAATACTACATGCTAAATGTGTTTTACCCACTCCATTATTTCCAACTAAAATGAGTCCTTTTTTTTCTCTATGTTATTTACTAATTTTTTCACTATAATTTTTTAAATTATTAAATGCTTTCTTATTGCTATTATTAATTTCAAAATTGTCAAATTTATAGATCAAGTTTCTTTTACTCATCTTACTGTTTTTTATAATTTTTTCAACTTTTCTCGAAAACTCTTGCATTAATTCTAGCTTTTTTTCTTCTTCAATTATCCTTAACTTTTTCAGATCATATTCATTCCAATATTTCTGTGCATCCTTACATTTGCATCTTTCATAATCCAAAGTTATTACTCTCTTAGTACCATATAGTTCCCATTCTATTATTTTTCTGTGTAATTTATTTTTTGCAATATTCACATTCAATGTAATCCCTTTTTGTTAATCGAGGGTTTCAAAATTTGATTCATCTATTCTGCTCTCCTTTCTATTTTCTTCTTTTTTTCTTGTCTTTTCTTCTGTAACTTTATTCAAACTTTTTTCAATTAAATTTTCTTCAACTACTTTATTTGATTTTCCAATTTTCTTTAGCTTTTCAGCACTTTGATACTTGCTCCAATTCTTTACGAAGTATGTATCATTTTTATAAATTAGCATTCCTAAATCGATAAATTTTTGTAAAATTTTCGTAAATGTTTTCGAAGATTTTCCAATAATATTTGTAAAATCTTTGATTTTAAATGGTGTATTATCGCTAATATATAGTCCACCATCTCTGTTACATTCTCCAGCAATAGTTAAAATCTGAATCCATATTCTAAAATAGGTGTCCCCTTCCCTTTCTTTTAGTAGGATTTTAATTTTTCTATTTGAAAATATACTTGTATTTACTTTTATCCATCCAACTTGTCCCATATCCTCCCTTCTTTCTAGCAAGATTCTTCAATAGAATCATTTTCTTTTTTTGCTTAGATAAATATCTAAGGCTTCTTTTCTGAATAAAATTCTTTTCCCAACTCTAGAGCAAGGAATTTGTTTTCTTTTAACTAATTGCGTAATTAACCAATATGAAATTCCTAAATATTCTGCTGCTTCTTTTGCAGTTAGAGTTGTTCTTTTAATGTTATCTAGTGCCATTTCTTTCACCTCCTAATATTTTTTTATAATTGTAGTTGACATATATAAATTATTATGGTATTATTTTGTCATACAATTATTATTTTTGTTTTTGATTGTATGGCTCTTTTATATAATATTTTTCTGATATATGTAACCTTACAATTGAAAAAAAAGTTCAAAAATTTTTAATTTGTAGATATTAGGAGGTAAAGATGTCACTATATAATATTGCTTTCGATACTAATAATAAAACAGAATGTTTAAATCACTTTTCTATTAAGAAAAAGAAAGGATTTATATTCAAATCTGTAAATCGTTGTGAAATAAGACCTCTTGGTAGCATTCTTTTAGATTTTCTCAATATAGATATTGAAAACGGTGAAGATATGGTTAACTTTATAGCTAATTACTGTTTAGAGGATTTATTATTCAAATTGGCTAAAAAATCCAAATTAAATATATCTAAATATTATAAAAATGATGACTTTTACATAACAGAACAGGCATTATCAGACTTATTCTTTACCTTACAATCTGAATATGAAGATGACTTTGAATTTTATCAAGATATATTTATTAATCTTATAACAAGTGAAAAAAGAAAATATAAGCCCTAAAAGAATTCGATAAAATCGAGGCTGATTTTAGAGCAGAATTTCCTGATTTATTTGAAGATGAATCTGCTAATTTTGATTTAATAAACTTAAGTTATAGGGTAAATGATTTAACATTAGATTTTACTATGGATGACTTTTTACTATTTTCATAAAGAACTTAATCTGCCTAAAAGTATTCCATATTCTTTTAGAACTGATGGTTATCTTAATGTGTTATTTATCTCATATAAACAGTTATTGTCTTTAGATAGTAATATTAAGATAAAAAAAATGTGCTAATTGTGGTAAATACTTTATTCCAAAAACTATGCATGATACTAAATATTGCGATGAAATATTTAAAGATAATAAAACATGTAAAGAATTTGGTAGAGAACTAGCCTATAAAGAAAGTTTAGCGCAGAAGCCTATTCTTAAAGCTTATAGAAGTAGATATCAAACTCTTTCAAAGCAAGCATCTGAAAGAGAAAAACATGAAATGTATGAATATTTCAAAAAAGAAGGTCCTACAATTAGGAAAAAAATTTATTGATGGAGAAATTACAGCAAAAGAATTTCAAGACTGGATTAATAGTACTAAAGTTAGGAAAAAATAATTTAATATATAAAATCCTTGCCATAGGTATGCTGAAAGGAGGTGAAAAAGTAATGGCAGGGTATCTTGAAAAGAGAGGCAAACGCTCTTGGAGATTAATTGTATCTCATGGTTATGACAGCTATGGTAACAGAATTAGATATACCAAAAGCATTAAAGCAAATAGTAGACGTGAAGCAGACAAAGAACTTGTGAACTTTGTTTATGAGATAGAAAATGGTATTGTTTTACAGAACTCTTCAATGACCTTTAAAGAATTTACAGATTTATGGGCTAAAAATTATGGTGAAAAAGAATTAGCACCTAAAACTTATGAAAGATATAAAGGAATGCTAAAATCACGAATTATCCCCTACTTCGGTCATTATAAGTTATGCAATATTAAACCAACTCACATTATGAGTTTTTACGATTATCTTTCAAAAGATCATCAACTTAAAAGATGTAAAAATCATAATGGAAAGACTGTAATGAAAGGCTTATCCTCTAAAACAATACTAGAGCACCATCGCTTACTACACGCTATGTTACAAAATGCTGTATATTGGCAAATACTACCTTATAATCCAGCAGATAGAGTAAAACCACCTAAGCATGAAAGACCTCAAATTAAATACTATGATGATGTTCAATGTAAACAATTACTAGAGGCATTAGAAAATGAAGAAATCAAATTTCAAACTATTGTTATATTAACATTGTTTACTGGTATGCGTAGAGGCGAAGTATTGGGCTTAGAATGGTCAGATATCGACTTTGAGAATGGATTTGTTAATATTACTAAGTCTAGTCAGTATATTGCAGATAAAGGCATTTTCGTAAAAGATCCAAAGACTCGTAGTTCAATTAGGAAAGTCGGAATACCTGATATTGTAATAAATATGCTTAATAAGTATAAAGCTTGGTATGATCAAGAAAAAAGAAAAATGTGGCAACTTATGGGTTAACTCAAATAGACTATTTGTTACTTGGAATGGTAAGCCAATGCATCCTGATACTGTTACAGATTGGTTTCGTTCTTTCATTAAAAAGAACAATCTACCAAAAATTACTTTCCATGGTTTGCGACACACAAATGCTACTTTGCTCGTTTCACAAAATGTGGATGTAGCAGTTATAGCATCAAGATTAGGGCATGCTCAAATAACAACTACCTTAAACTTCTATGTGCATCCAGTTGAGGCTAATAATAAGGAAGCTGGTAATGTTTTAGAGAAAGTGCTCGCATAAAAACTCTTTTCAAAATTTCTCGAAAATTACTTTTTTGATTTTCTAAGTTTAATATAAATTAGTAAGGCTAAAATGTGCTATTTAATGTATAAAAATGTAGGGACTGTCCCCAAATTGTCCCCACTTTTATAAAAATAGATTTTTAGCAAAAAAATTAAAGAGCCACAATTTCTTGCGACTCTAGTTAAATTCTTGGTTGCGGGAGTAGGACTCGAACCTACGACCTTCGGGTTATGAGAAACAGTTTTAGAATATCAAAGTGAATTATCTGCTATTGAAATGGAAGAAGTATTTACAGAAGGATTTTCTCTGGCTGTATCTTTACTGCTGGAAGCAATTTCAAAGGAATAATGTACCCCCTCCCCGTCCTATTTCCCGAAAGTTTTTAAAGTTCTTCCCTCGCCGTTCCCCCTTTTTACTTTGTAGAAATTAGAGGCGTGGGTGTCTTTATATTTTCGGTATATATTTTTATTTATATTTCAATACTTATAGATAATATCTACCGATTATCACACTAAAAAATAGATTAGTTATATTTCAAACTAATCTATAAATTGTAATTTGTAACTATACTTAAAAGTTTAAGTTGTAACTATAAATTATTTTTTATATCTATAATAGAGGTAAATATAAATGATTTTATCCCTAATCCATTTGCTACAATAACATTTTTTTCTTTGTCATCGAAAAATAATGTTTCCTCTTTATTTAAACTAAATCTATTAAGTACTAAGTTATAAATTTCATAACTTGGTTTAATTAAATGTTCTTGATAAGAATATATTCCCCCATCAAACATATCATTTATATTAATAATACTATTTATGTAATTATAGCTATCTTCTGTTATGTTAGTTATTTATATTCATCTATTCTATTTAAATCAATCCATTCATATTGTAAATAATCTTTTCCTTCAATATTTTTCATTGTATATTCTATATTTTTATCTTCTGCCTTTGTAAATTCTATTTTATGTACAAATAATATCTCGTGATACTTTGAACCTTCCATCTCAAAAAAGTTTTCAATTGTTGCTATATATCCTGTTATTTCAATATTTTTCCCAAGTTCTTCTCTAATTTCTCTTTCCACAGTATCAGCAGAGTTTTCGCCTATCTTAACTCTTCCTCCTATTAAAGCATAGTAATCAGAATTAACATCTTTATGTAGTAAAATTTTACCACTATGAATCATTATTCCTGCGGCTCTTACATTTAACTTATTTTTCTTCTCTCATATCTATTATATTCTTCCATAACATTATTCTCTTCATTTTTATTTTGTATATTATTTATTGTATTTTCTAATGCATTTTTTAGCTCTTCAATAAATTCCTTTATAAAATTATTATTACTATTATCATTTCTTCTATCAAATAGATTTAAGTCCACTATTTAGCCTCCTAGTCTGCTAATTTGCTTTCTCCTGTTGCATAATCAATAATAATTCCATCTTGTACATTATACACATATACATTAAAGTGTAATTTTCCATTATCCTCTATAGAATATGCTTCAATGTTTACACCACTTGCCAATTCATTCTCACCTTCAAAATATGGAGTAACTCTATATAATACATGGTTAGTTTGATTTTCCTTTAAGTAATTATATACTTCATCTTAATCTTCATTTACTTTTTTTCCAACTAGTTTTTATCATTGCCATTCCGTACTCTTCCATTTTCTAGATTAGAATAATGAGTTCCATCTATATTAATGTCTTCTGTAGTAAATTCAGGGATATTATTGTTTATTTCAATAAATATTTCTCCACTATATTCTGGAATATTTGATATATCATAAGAAATTTTGTTATTTTCTACAATATTTCCTGTTTGATTTTCTTCCTCATTGTTAAAATACGCACCTATAGCAATTATTATAATAACAATATTATTGTAATTTGTTTTAATTTATTTGATTTAATATTTCTATATTTTAATAAAAACAGAGCTATGATTTTGAACATAACTCTATTCTTCTTCTTTTATTTTTCTAAACTCTTAATTATGTAATAGTATGCTTCTTCATTAAATAGACTCATACGTTTTAATCTTTTTCTATATTCTAACGGTATTTCTACTTCATTAACTTCAACTCCATCATAATACTTTTCTATTACATTTTCATCATTTTTTATTAATTTAATTAAATATAATACTTTACTTGCTGCAGTTAAAACTTCTTTATCTATTAAAAATTTTCCTTCTGTTATAAATCCAGACATCTTACTCATGCCTAAATTTATTTTATCTATATGTTCTTTTCTTAATAAAATAACATCTTCACAAAAATCTTGTATATCATCTAATACATCTTTATAAGTGATTTCTCTTAATTTTCTATATTCAATTTCTCTAGTTGCAATATTTATAAAGCTACTTTTAACTATATTTAAATCTTCAGCATTGTCAAAAAGCTTGTCTACATCATATAATTGTTTCATTAATTCTAATTCTTTTTGAGAATCGTAGCTAATTCCTGTAGTTTTTGTAGCTAATACTGTTAGCTTATCACCCAGAATACTTTCTATTGTTGGCAATTCCACTTCTACATCACTTACTACTTTTATTTTACTACATTCAATCTTTTTTCATTGTTGTTTCTGGATATTTATTTTTCTCATAAGCAACATCTAATAATATATATTTTTCAGAATCATCAGTAGCAGAGTCAAAGAAAAATTTAAAATGTTGTAAATTCATTCTCTGACTTGCTGCATTTTCTCTAATATTTTCTTCCACTCTTTTAAACAAGTCTTGATGTTCTATATTTTATTCAGACATGTTTTAACTTTTTATTTATCTTCTTCAGTAATTATATCTACATCCACAGAAAATCTTTTTATTTGGTCTAATAACAATACTAATGATGTTCCTCCTTTAAAAATAAAATTCAACCCTTCATTCACTAAACACTCAACAAAAAATAATTCACCTGTCGTTTTTTCTAGTAATTCTAAATTAGCAGACTTATTATCTTTTCTTATATTATCTATTGATTCTTTTAAAGATTCTTTATTTCTTATTTGTTATGCTAGCATTTTTTTCTCCTTATAATTCATTTAAAACTTTCAATTTTCTTATATAATTTTTATATTGTTCTAAATTTCCTCTATCTTTTGCTTATGAATATAATTTTTTAAAATTTAGGTACTTTTCATATTTGGAAATATATTCCATTTTCTTTCAAATGTAGTATTTAGTCTTGCATTTTAAACTAGAATTTACTTTTTTTACTTAACCCTTTTTATTTTTTTCTAATTTTTGCAACAAAAAATCCTTCATATAAATCTGTAGGTTTTACGCACAATGTTCCCGGAATTTTAGTTGGAAGTAATGGTAAATTTTCTATTCCCTCAAATGATATTGGTTCAATCTCTATTTTTCCATCTTTTAGTATGTTTGCAACTACTTCTTCATTTTCACATTCTAAAATTGAGCAAGTTGAATATACCATTTCATGTCCTGGTTTTAATAGATTGATAGCTTTTCGTAATAATTTTTTTGTGTTACTGCTGATCTTTCTATCAATTGTTTTGTAAAATATTTTTCGATATTTTGGTCTTTAAAGTCTAATGTTCCACTTCCACTACATGGTGCATCTAGTAATATTTGGTCAAATGAAAAAAAATTATCTATATATCTTGAGTCTTTTTCCATTATAAATACACATGTTGCTCCTTGCTTATCTATATTATATTTTAATCTTTCTGCTCGTATCTTATTTTTTTCACATGCTGTTATATGTGCCCTGTTATTTGTAAGTGCTGCTATTTGCGTTGTTTTTCCTCCTGGTGCTGCTGCCATGTCTAATATGTCTGTTCTTTCCTTTGGTTCTAATATTATTGGTGGTAACATTGATGATAGGCTTTGTAGATATAGTTCTCCGTTTTTATATATTGACATTTCTTGTATTGTTTTTCGTTTGTATTTTTTATTATTAGTGCTTCTTTATTCCATGGAACTTCTTCATATTCGATTTTTTTTTCTTTTAATTCTTTTTTATTGTTTCTATGTTGCTTTTTATTGTGTTTACTCTTAGTGTTGTTTTTCTTTCTGTTTTGTATCCTTCTATTATTGTTTTTGTTATTTCTTTTCAATATTGTTTTTCTAGCATTTCTTCTAAAAATTTCATTGTTTTTCCTTTCGCTCTCTTCGTTCGCTCATCGTCATCCAAAATTTTTTCAAAATTTTGTCTGCCAAATCTTGGGTGTTTCGCTCATCGTCATCCAAAATTTTTTCAAAATTTTGTCTGCCAAATCTTAGGCTTGTCCGTTCTTTCCATCCTATTTTTTATATTAAAATATTATCATATAAATTTGTTTATTACAAGTTTCTTTTTTGTTTAATTTGCATATATTATATAAAGAATATTAGTGATAAACTTAGGGAAGAATAAAAAAATAAATTTTAAAATTAGGGATAACTTTGTTTTAAATATTAATTTATATCTTTTTATTTTAATTATATATGTCTAGTTAAAATTAAAAATATAAAACGAGAATATGACAACATTTTTTAGAAAAAAGTTGTTGCATGGGTAATGAAAATTTTGCCTTTATAGAAAAATTTTTGGGAATTTTTGGGAATTTATTAAAAAGTCTTGACTTATTTATTTTTAAGTTGTATAATGGATTTGTTAATACATCGCGGGTGGAGCAGTTGGCAGCTCGTTGGGCTCATAACCCAAAGGTCGGTAGTTCGAGTCTATCCCCCGCAACCAATTTTGAGGCTTTTAGCCTCTTTTTTTTATTTTAAAATATTTTATATTATTTTATAAAATGCCCTAATATCAAGCATTTTATCTAAAAATAATTTTACTTAATTTATTTTATTTTTTATTATTTTTTATGATTTGTTACCAAAGGTGCTACCAAAAAATATTTTTTATAGCTAATGGTAGCACCTACATGCTACCATTAGTGTTTTCAAGTGTTACAGCCATTATTTCTATAAAAAAATTATCTTTCATAAGAATCTTTATCTTCTTTATTCATATTTTCAATAAGATTTAATGGCTCATCTAAGCTTAATATATTTGCATTTGAATTATCAATTAAATTTTGTTCCATATAATATTCATTTACTTTTTCAAGTTCATTTCTTTTATATTTATCAAATACAGAAGTATAAGCATTTAATGTAACTGATACATCAGTATGTCCCATTAATTTTTGTAATACTACTGGACTCATTCCTGCTTCTATTGCTCTTGTTGCGTATGTATGTCTTAGACTATGTGTAGAAAAGTGTGGAATATATAATTCATTTAATATTTTATTTAAAGACCAATTTAAAGTACTTATTCTTGCATAATGCACAATAGGTGGTTTAAATAATAAATGTTCATCATTGTTTGGCATATCCTTTGAAATTTTCAACTGCTCTATAATAAAAGGTTCTAATACTTTTGGAATTGGTAATATTCTATTTCCAGCCTTAGTTTTAGGTGAATCGCTCATAACAATTGTTCCATCTGCTAGTTTTGTTAATGTTTTATTTACATTAATTAAATGATGAGCTAAATCAATATCTCCACTATTTAAAGCTAATACTTCTCCTATACGAAATCCCATAAGTAATTGCATTAAGAAAGCATTTCTATAAGGAATATCTTTTACACTATGTTCTAATAAATAATTAATAAATTTTGATTCCTCATCAACGGTCATAGCCCTTACATCTTTATCTTTTTTTACACTCTTAGGTCTTATTACTTCTATCATGGGATTTTTACTAATATAACCTTTATTAAAAGCATATTTAAAAGCTTGGCCGAATTGCTCACTAAACTTTTTGATTGAAGAATTACTATATGTTTTAGACATTTCATTTAGAAAAGCTTGTATTTCTTCCGATTTAATATCTTCAATATTTCTAAAACAAAATGGTGCTTTTTTTATTACATTAAGACTTCTTTTAACTCTATCATATTGTGCCTGAGATATTAAATTAGCATTTTTCTTATTATCTAAATTTGTAAGCATTAAATCAAATAAAGGAATACCATTGTTTTTAATGTAAATTGGATTTTCTCTACGATAATTTAATTGTTTTAAAAATTCTTCAGCATCTTCTTTTGATTCAAATGTTTTTGTTTTTTTTACATTTCTATCTTTCATTACATCATATTCCCAATATCGAGCCATCCATTTTTACGATCATTTCTAAAATATATTGAACCACTTCCGGAGTTTATATTATTAGCCACACTTTATATCCTCCTTTCCATTTTCCAAAGCAAATATGATAACCAACAAATTTGTTTTGGTTTAGTAAAAGTTATTGCTGGAAAATCTTTTCTTCTAAATAAATCATTTGCATTATTTTGGTTCATTCCTAAATCAGTTGCAACATCTTTTACTTTCATATTGGCAAATGGATTGATATTGTATTTTTCAATCAATAAAACAATTAATTTATTTTTATCAATTTCATTGCTATTTTTGTTGATGGAATCATTTAACAAATCAATATTCCTAATTAATTGCTCTTTTGAATTTTCTAAATTATCTTCTATGCTTATCATCTCCTTTATCAAATTTATAGGTTGTACCTGTTTTTTCTAAAATCTCATAAGGTATTTCTTGTTCTTTTATTGTATCTATCTTTGTATCTTGCATTTCTTTAATTCTCTTTTCCACGATAATTTTATCTTCTTGTTTTAATCTATCTAAATGTTTTTCTTCCCAATTTTTTGCATAAATTTCTATTTCTTCTTCTTTTAGTTGTTCTTCTTTAGGTTGTCGTTCATTAATTTGTTTCAATGCTTCAAAGATAGAATATTCTCTTTTGTTGTCTGCATAATGTTTATATAATCGGTCTTTAATATCCCAACCTTGAATAATATAAGTTCCGTTATCATAGTTGTCCGTATCCATTCTTTCATATCTACCAACACCTAATGAAAGTGTTCCACCTAGAGTATTTCCTATAATTTGACATAGCCTTGCCCAGCCATATTCATCATCACTATCAGGACTTCTATATTGTTTTAAATCACAGTATGCTAATACAGACTCTATAAACTCACGATAGCCATTCCAATGCAAATAAACACCTAAGTTTTTTGCATTGTTACTAATTACAGCTCTATCTCCCATAGTTAAACCTCTCTTTCTTTTTTTCTGATAAAGTATAATCTTTTTCCATATCCTCAAAATCTTTTTCAGAATATTCTGTAAATAAACTTTTTTCCATATCTTCAAAAAATTGATTTAATTCACTTATTTCTTGTTGTATATTTTTATTTATTTTTTTCATATACTTAAATCTTCACCTTCTTTATTTTCAAAATTTCTTTTACTCATTCCAATATTTAATGATTTAAAAATATTTTGGTCTATAAATTCTTTACTCTGCACCTTCAATTATTTCTGGTTTGTTTTTTGGTAATCATATAGGCAATACAATCCGTAACATATCCTAAATTAACAAGTTCTTTTGCCCTTTCAAAAAAATGTTTATCTGTTGTTGCTAAAAATGCTCTTATAGAACCTGTATTTACACATCTATTTTTTATATATCCACCAATTTGTTTATAACTCATATTAATAAATGTATTAGGTACTTCTTGAAATAACCTTATATTATTTGTTGCTGATGTTAATACTAGGCAAGAATAACTATCAGAGTGTTTTACATCATACATTAATCTTGCTAGTTCATTTCTTGAATTGATAGTTTTTTGTAATAAAGGACTATTAATTAATTCTTGTGTATTTAATGTGGGTAAATACTCAATTTTTATATAATTTTCTGCTTTTAATTTTCCTGTTCTATTATCTTGTTCAATCCAAGCATAAGTTCCATGATCGACTATAATATGACCTTTGAATCCCTTAACATTTTTAGATAATCTTTCTGTAATTATCATATCGTCTATACTTGCTTTTGCATTTCCAGATGGATGATTATGTTGTAAATAATATCCATTAGCTCCAAGTCGATACATTCTTCTATTTATATCTTCAAATCCTGTAGTATCTTTTAAATATGGTCTTTTAGTTTTTATTCTAAATATATTACAAGCATTAGGAAGTTTAGATGTAATAGATTCGTAGTTTATGACTGTATTATTTTTCATGTATATAATTCTAAAAAGTTTCAAACCTAGGATTTCTAAATACTTGACAAGTTTTTAATAAATCATCACGAGATTCGATTTTTATATCTCTCAAATCCACATATCTTTTCATAGTCTTATCTTCATTAATGGCATTATAGATTGTCTTTATCTCTGCCATTTTTAGCCTCCTCACATAATTTTTTTGATAGATGTATTCAATTATTGAGTTATCTATGTATTCTGTTTTTTCAATATTTGTAGCAATTTTTAAATCTTCATTAGAAAGTTTTAAATAATATTTAAGTACCAAAAATTGATATGAAACAAATATATATTTCTTTAAATATTCTAAAATCATCATTAGTTCTTTTTTTTGATAAAATTCCATTTCTTGAATCTTATAATCTGTTGATGTTAAGAATGTTTGTTCACTTGTAAGTCATCTCTTTTGTTAATATTTAATTGATTTTTTTACTAAATCTGAAATATTGCCTTTTATCATTTCAGTAATAATTTCTTTTTTATTAAAATCCTTTTCATTAGTGTTATGAACATTATCAAAAAAGAATTTCATCATCTGATATTTTCTTATAGTTGAAATTAAGGTTATCTTTTTTATTATCCAATTTTGTTTTATCCTTTCTCTGATATTGCAATATCAATTAATTTTTGCTAGCTTGATTATATGGTAGCATGGTGGAGAGGCATAGAAATTCATTTATCTAATATTTTCTAATTTTTTAATATACTTTTTAATTTAAACTAAAATTTACTAAAAAATTAGTTTTTATAAATTCAGCAAAGTATTGAAATAAGCACAAAAAAAAAAAGAACGTGAAAAATAAATTTCACATTCAATAAATTCGATTATAAAATAGTTTATTTGATAGTATTTTAATTATTAAATATTTCTAAATATAAAGCATTTTCCTTTTTTAATGTATGATTTTCTTTTTCAGTTATTTTTAAGTTTTCAAACATTTCATCAGTAAATTCGATATCTTTTTTAGAAAAATAACATTTTCTAATTGAAGGTCTATATTGTCTATCTGTTCCTAAATATGAACCCATCATTAAATCATCTACACCATTACATACATTAATTATAATTTCTGCTACTTCTAATCTAGCATTGTTAGGTTTATAGTTTTCAAGTATTATAAAACAAGCATTGTTGTCAGATAACATATAGCCAGATGTATATATTTTATTATCTATTAAATCAATCATATTTACTTGTATGTAATTAGGAAATTCTCTTATTTCTAATTTGTATTTACCTTTACCAAATTTCCCAGTTCTATAATTATAAGCATTGAAATACATATATAAACAATCAGTTTTAAATGGATTTTTTATATCATCTTTATTTTTTATTTTATAGTCCATTTCAAACAATTCAGTAGAATAGACACCTAAAATCTCGCATAATTCTTTTTATTATTTGAGCATTTGGTATCATTTCTCCACTTTCAAATCTCCCTATTGTTGTTCTACTAATATTTAATTTATTCATAAGATTATCTTGACTTAATCCTTTGCTTTTTCTTAATTCCCTTAATTTGTTTCCAAATTCTTTACTATTAAAATCGGACATTTTTTCCTCCAATATAAACTTTAATATTAAAATATACTATTATTATAACATTTATTTCCAATCTTTTCAATGTTTGAAGTGATGTAATGCTTGATATACCAGCATTTTATTTGATTTATACTAATAAAAGTAGTATAATATATATATACCTATTTGTAGGTTTATATGTTCTTATCTTTTATATAAGAATCCAAACCTAAGCTAAATGCTTAATGTTAATCAATACTTTTAATAAATACTCCAAGCATCGTAGCCGCTTGGATTTTGTATAGAATCCTCCACCTATGTTGGATTCCTAAAATATTGATACATTGCAAATAGAGATTGATAGAAAGGAAACCAGCACTATGAAAGATTTTGAATACGGTGGACGGAAGCCCAGGTTGCTAGATAAGGCAACTGGGGGAACTTAATTGTTCCCCACCTATTTAAAAAATTTATCCTTTTGTGGTATAATATATTTGATAATTATTTTAAACTTGCTACGAAAGTTTAAATAATTATATAGTTTTAAGAGAAATCTTAAAACAGAAAAGCATGGTCATTCGCTGGATTCCCCATGCTTTTTCTTTTTTGTTTAATATATTGTAATTATGTGCAGAATTTGCACATTTTTTTACTTTTTAGATAATTTTATAATAAAAACTTATATAATTAATTAATTTTTATTTTTCAACCTTTATAAATGTTCATTTTCTGCACATTTTTTGCACATACTTTGCACATTCTACTTTTTTGAATTGTTTACATAAATTATATATAATTGAATTAGTTTTAAGGAAAGGTTGGAAAGAGTAATGGAAATTAAAGAACATAGAATTATTCCAAGTGAAGTTCTACAAATTACAAATATACTTCGTTCTTTAGGTTTAAATACTTCATATATCGGAACAAAATTAATTAACAAATCCATTCAATATACTATAAAAAATGATATTGAGTTCATTACTCTTGAAAAGATTTATTCATATTTACATTGTGAATATGGTTTTAATATTCATTCTATAAGAAACAATATTAATTATGCTTTAACCAATAGAAATAAAAATCTATCTATAAAAAATTTTGAAAAAGTTTTTGGATATGAGTATTATGAAAAAATTTTGAACCTAAACTTTTTATTGAAGAAGTTAGTAGTATAGTAAAAAATAGATGTTATTTATAAAATATAAAAAAAAACGTAGGAAAGATACATTTAGTCTTGTTGTTTTTTCGAGCAAAAATTGGGAAAAATATCCAATCTAAATCTTTGAAGAACTCACACAGAGTATTTATACTAACCTGCGTTTCTGTATTCAATTGTGAATTTAGGTTGACAAAAAACACCGTATTGCTACGATGTTTTCTGTTAATAACTAAAAATTATAACAATGAAATTTGTTTCAAAATATCTATACGAGCTTGTGATTTTTCTTCCACAGAAGCCATATATTCAGTCATAAATTTCCAATCTGGTATATAACCATCATCATTATATTTTTTTTCATCTTCAATATATAATGTTCCATCTTCATTTTTTTTTTTGCGGGCAATGGTATTCTCAACGTTTTCAAATTATCACTTGTAAATGCGTCCGAATAATCAAATTTAGTTGCACAAATTTTTATAATGGTACAAATAAACAAGGCATTATACTTTGTTAAATTGTCATTATATAACATTGATATCGCTGAACCTGCGCCGCCTCTCCCAAGAAAATCAGTATCTTGAAAAAAGGCAGGTGTGCCTTCTAATGGACTAACTGTTATGCAGTTACCTTTTTCAAGTTCCTCATTTTCTTTTGGTTCTAAGTAAGAAAAATTCCATTGTTTACACCACCCGAAGAAACATAAGGAACTGTTCCTTCAGTATATGTTTTTATGCTTCTTGATGCAGGAGATTTTATGGTAAATAATCTTGAAACCTCAAATTCTATCCATTCATTATAATTCATTGTTACCATCACTCCTTTTTATATTTACTTTAATATTACTATCATCCTTACTTAATTCACTATGATATACTATTTTATTGGAAATAGAATTCGTCAGTTCTTTTACATCAATTTCTTCCTTGAATAAAAGATAATCAGTCATTGTTTTTTTACAAAATCTTCTTCAGTAACAGAAAACGGTACTTGATCTTTTTCGATAACTCAAAAATTCACTTGGTTTAATCCATTTGATACTGTCATCTCCACTTTGTTTTTTTTATTATATCAACCCAAGCATTTTCGATACTATGCCACTTGTTTTTTATATCTTGTCTCCCTTGGTTTTTTACTCTTTCCAATCCGTCATCTTTTATATAACAAGTAAATATTTCTTGACTATTTTGTGGAATTCCTGCTTCAAAAATAAAAATAGAAACCGTAACTCCTTCATCAAAAGTTTTTTCTGGCAACTTTATTATCTTTATCAATCTATGTTTCTTTAGTATATCTTTTCTCCAAGTTTTGCTGAATTTTTCAAGTTTCTTATCTGGTAATAAAAATGCAGCTTTAGCACCGGTATTACAATTATCTAAAACATTTTTTATTATAATATCAGGATGATATTTTCTCTCATAAGGTGGGTTCATTAGCACCTTTGTAATTTTCTTTTCCTTAATCCAATCACACGCTTCTTGTGATGTACTGTCCATCTGCTCAAGATTAGTTTTTCCATCTTTATGAATAAGCATATTGGCACATGCTAAAGAAAAAACTCTTTTTATCTATTTCAATTCCATATAGTTGTTCTGACATGATTTTTTTTTGCTTTGGTAGTAGTAAATCCTCCAGCTTCGTTTATCATATTTGACATAGCCATTGTAAGAAAAGCGCCACTACCACAGGCAGCATCAAGAATATTATCATTCATATTTGCTTCTACCAGTCGATACATCAGCGATGTGATGTGTCCAGGCGTAAATACTTGTCCATTTTCAGATTTACCCTTATATCTATTAAACTCATTAAAGAAAATCCCCATCACATCTTCGCCATTCCAGTACTTAGAATTTATTAGTTCAGATATTTTTTTCTACACATTCAATGAAGTCGTCAATTGCTTGCTGATTATCAGTAATATTCATTTGTATTTTCGAATACATATCTAACAAAATCCTAAGTTTTTCATTTTGTTTAACAGCTGAATCTAAAGATTTTGAGAGAGCGTTTAGTATGGAATTATGTAATGTCGTATAATCACGACCTTTGTCTAACCAAGCACCATATCTTTTAGCAACTAAAGCACAAGCAGTAAAAATCATTCTATCATAATAATCATTGACACCAAATTTAAAGTGTAAAAGATTATTAATTTTCATTGATAGTTAAATATATTTCTTGTGTATCTATTTTTTGATTAGAAAATAAATCTAAATAAAATTTCTTAGATTGAAGTTCATGTGGAATTTTCTTGTATTCCTCAGTATTCAAAAAAATTCTTTGTTCTTTTCCATTAAAAAAGAATACCCACACATTTTTTATATTTTGTATTTGTTATTTCAATGTTTGTAAGTAATTCATCTACCCATTTTTGATTAGATAAATCCTGCATTTCAGACTTAGTTTCAAGTATAATTGCAACTTCATTTGTATTGTCTGGTAAATACCAACCATCAGGTTTATGATTATTCATTTTACAAGTGAAACCTAATTGCTTAAAAGTTGTAATTTGACCCGTTCCTTGTTGAACTCCTATTTCAGCAATGTCAAACCCCATTTTAATTTTCGCAAAATCCCTGACCTCATCTTCAGTCATTTGTTTAACTGCCCCCATTATTTACCCTCCTTAGAATAGTAAATCCATTCTTTTTTTCAATTATTTTATAATATTGATTGTTATCTTTGCAAAATAATTTTATTCTTTCATTGCTTTGACATTTGTTTTTGCCTTATTTAATTCCCAACAATTAACTGTTGACAATGCGACATCGAGCTACTTTGAGAAAACATCTTGTTTATAATAGGCTTTTTCTAATTGCTTCTCCTAACTTCATATTATTAAGCCCTCACAATCTTCCATTATTTTATTGTTTTTTAGAGATTTTGTCAAGAAATCAAAACATTGTCTTTAATATAATATTGATGATAGTTATTAGAGTTATAGTGAATAATTACAGGTTATTATTATATTTTCTTTTCTATTTGAATATCCTTAATAAAAAAAAGAAAATCTCCAATTTAATGAATGAAATTCATAATTTTTTTTTTCTGCATTTATTAGTTCTATATTAACATTACTACTTTTTAAGTTATCTATATTATTTCTTATCATCATATAAGCATTTTTAAATTCTTGATTATTAAATGTTTCATTATCTAATTGATATTCGATATTAGTTAAAATGTCTTCTTTAATATATTCTTCTTTTGTTTCAATATACAATAGACATTTTTTTAAATTAGTAATATATGCTAAACAAGAATCTTTTTTCTATATCATTAATATTAGTTAATATAATAACAACTAATATTTGATAAACTGTATAGCACATGATACTTCTTTCAATAAAATCATATAAACAATCAATTTTTTTAATAGATGTTGTAAGATATGCAAGTAAAACGGAAACTCCTATTACTTCAATTAAATATAATAATATTTGCCATATTGTCTTTGTAAAAATATATCTATTTTTCATTTTTTCTCACTTTCAAATAATCAATTTTTTCATATAATATCTTAAAACGCTATCTGTCTAATTACCAAATTATTTATTAATCAACGATGTTAGAAAAGGAATAAAAGGAGTCAATACTGTAATATGGTCTGCCATAGAAGCTATAAATAATTGATACTTTTCTAAAAATGTTTTTTTTTCCAATATTTTTACACATTTCATCAAATAATTCTTTTTTTTCCTTATTATTTTCTTGAATACTATCCAAAATTTTCTTTATTTCATTTAATATTAATTCTTCGCTATTATTCAATTTTATATTTACTGAATTATCAATAGAATCAACATTTACTTTTTTTCGCAATTATAAATATTATTTATAATGGTTTTAGTTTCTTTATTTTTTATAGTACTCTTTTTTAATGTTAACTTATAAAAATCACATACATTTTCATTTCCTTTATTATATTTGCTATTTATAATTTCATATTTTTCATTTACTCCATTAGGAAGTTTTCTTATTATATATTGACCTTCCACAATTGGTATAGAAACATCTGTAATAGTTAAATATTCTTTTCCAAAAAATCCCTTAACATTTGCAATATACTTACCATATTCATCAAATATTTCTATTTCTTCTGTCGGAAAATTTTCTAAAAAATCTCTCATACAGTTACCTCCTTAATTTTTAAATATTAGTGTGTTATTCTAAAATTACAATTTATTTCGGTAATTATAGCACAAAAATCAAATAATTTCCAATTGTTCCTATTACATACTTTCAAATTATACAGTTGCTTTTATCAAATTTATCAAACATATTATTTATTTTAAATAATTTTTTTAATCCACTTTTTAAAGTTGTGCTATTTTCTAAAGAAATTCTATTATTTGCAATAGCTAAATTTGTCATCAAACAAACATGATTATATGTTTCACATTCTAATATATCACTTACAATATAATTAGCTATTTCAAATTTAAAATAATTCTCCAATTTTTCTTTAAGTTCTTTAAACTCTTTATTCCATATTTCTATTTCTTTTTATTCTTTCTGTAACATTCTGTATATTATTAATTGTATAATTTTTAAAAAAAATTTTTCATATTAATCGTAACTCCTTTTACATTATAATAGCACATTCTCTCAATTTATTGAACTATATCTGTGATTTTTCTCTCAATTTATTGAGCGATTTTGAATTGCTAGTTTGCCAAAATAAAAAATAGGGAAGAAAGTGGGGTTATTATGGATTTCTCTGATTTAATTGCTGTAAAAATAAAAGAATTAATGCAAGAACAAAATATTACTATATATAAATTAGAAAATCTTTCTGGTGTATATAGTTCTACAATAGCGATGTTTTTAACAAGAAAGACAAAAACAATAACACTAGAAAATTTATTATTTATATGTGAAGGATTGGGAACAAATTTATCAGATTTTTTTGCAGATGAAAGATTTAAAGAAGCTGAAGCTAAAGAATGGACAAAAAAGAAAAGTAATTGAGAATTAATTACAAGGTATTAATTTTCAATTACTTTTTTATATGATTATTTATATAAATTTTTTATAGTATTATTTTTATCCTTTATCATTTCAATTCCTAATTTATCTTTTAATATTTTTTGTATTTTTTCATTTTTATTAAGAAGTTCTTTAATTATGTCATAGCAAGCATTTAATTCAATATTATTCATTTTTAATTTCTTTTCTAATTCCTGTTTTTCATTTATAATTTGATTATTCTCTATTTGTAAACCAGAATAATATTTTTTTGCATTTTTAGCTTTGGATAATTCTATTAATAAATCATGATTTTGTTTTACTAAACTATTATTATATTTCAATATAGGATAAATTAATTTTTTATCTATATTATTTTTTTGTGAAATCTTCATATTTATAAAAATCTTGAACATTTTGATAAGTTATTATATTTCTTTTTTCTTCTTTTAAATTGTCTTTTAACTTTTTTCGTATTATAAAAATTAGTTAATTTTTTCATATCATCAGTAGATATATGTTCTCTATTTGTATTTTCTTTTCCTCTTTCTAAATTAAATCCTTTTTCAGTAATATATTTATAAAATTGATTTTGTAAATTCTTATAACTATCTTTACCTTTCCAAAATTCACTTGCAGATATTTTTCGTATGTTATTTCCTTTTTTATCTTTTGAGTTTACTACTGGTATATATACTAAGTGCATATGTGGAGTTTCTTCGTCTAAATGAACAACAGCAGATAATATATTTTTCTTTTCCGATTCCTTTATATTCTGTCATAAATTTAAAGCATTCTTCGAAATATCTTTTAGTTTCTGTTTTGCCAATTTCATTAAAAAATGTATTATCAGATGTTAAAATTACTTCACAAACATAAATACTATTTTTATGAAGTTGTCCTTGAGTTAAATTGTTTTCTTTTATTAATCTTTGGTATTCTTTTTAGATAACTATTTTCTTGTGGTTGTTTTAAATGATAATTTTGACTTGTTTTTGACAAGTCTATGTTTTTATTTGAATATTTCTTTTTGAATCTTTCATTATGAGGAGTTAGTTGAATCATTTCATCTTTTGTGTATTTTTCATTTCTTACAATTGCATAACTCACAAAAAATCAACTCCTTTAATTATATTATTTATTTAATTTACTTGCTTTAAGAGAACACGCTCGCAACCTTTTAATAAATAATAATAAATATTATTTATTAAAAATCGTTTTGCTCGCATAAGTTCTCTAACACACTAGAGAACTTTGTTCCAAAATTCTCCGTGTGCCAGGGCTTTGCCCTTGGAACCCATAAAAATAGATGAATTTTTAAGTAAAATCCATCTATTTTTATATAAATTATTTTAAAATATTTTTATTTATTTTATCTTATTTTACCATTATTGCCCCCAATAAGTGCTGAAATGTGCAATATACCAATCTTCTTGCACACTCCCCGCAACCAACTATAAAAATAATCTTAAAGTGATATTACTTTAAGATTATTTTTTATATAGATATCTTACTAAAAAACTCTAACCTGGCACATGCTTGATTAGAGTTTTCTTTTTACTTTGAATAAAAAATGCTTTTTTCAATTTCTGCCATATACTCATTAGCAATACTTGCAACAGCTGACCATGAACCAACTTGTGTAGAAATAGGTTTTACCATACTGTGCAATCCTGATATTGTTTTAAGTGCTTCACTCTTGGTAGAACAGAAATTTTTTAAATTCTTCTTGAAGTATAATTCTGTTTCATCTGAAGAATCAATAGATTCAAACTGTTTTTCAACTTCTTGCTTAAATCCATCTTGAGAGTATTTTCCGTTATTCACAAATATTTTCAAATTTTCTAAAATATTAGCTAATTTGGTAAATGGATCATTACTCTGTTCGTTTGAATTTTTTACAGCATCTAACATCTTTTTTTATAGTTTTCAAAAGTATTCTCGTCCATATGGAACCCTCCTAAAAATATTTATTTTTACTTTGATGACTTACTTTAAGTGAAAAATGGTTAAAACTACAAAAATCTAATTACAGTATAATAGAAAATTATGTAAAATGTAACTGTAGCATTAAAAATAGTCGCATTTTTTCTTTACTTTTGCATAAAATCATGATATACTGTTTACATAATTTTAACAATTTGTTAATTAATTTAATCCTGTTTTACAGGTTGATATAGAGACAGTTATTATAAAATTAATATTTTAAGAAGGTAAATCTATGATGAAAAAAATTTTTGGGTTTTTGGAGGAAGAATTCTTGTTATTATTTTTTTTTGCATTTCTATGCTTTTATTAGTGACTATGAACTATATAATACTAAAAAACTATATCAAGCAAACAAAGAAAAGCCAAGAAAAAAGACTCTATGATGCAATGAGTTTTTATCTTTTAGCCACACAACTTAAGTATAAAATAAGAAGTGGATGGGATGAAACTCATTGGAATGTCAGTAAGGAACGGCTTGAACGCATAGCAGAACATGTTTATGGGACTTGTATTTTAGCTTTAAGTATTGATTCTGAATTTAAAACACATTTAGACATCAATAAAGTTATAAAAATGCTGGTTCTTCATGAATTGGGAGAAGTTATTATTGGTGATATTACACCATTTGATAATATTACTCCTGAAGAAAAGATGAAAATAGAGCATGAAGCTATGGAAAAAAAGTTCTTGGTGACTTAATCAAGAAAATGAGTTTTATTCATTACTATTTGAATTTGATGCCAAGAAAACAAAAGAATCAATTTTTGCACATCATTGTGATAAACTTGAAGCAGATATACAAGCTAAAGTTTATCAAGATATGGGATGTCAAAATCCGTTAAGTGAGCAGGAGAATAATGTGGTTTTCAAGAGTTAAAAAGTTCAACAAATAGTGAAAGATGACGCCACATCTGCATTCGATATTTGGTATGAATGGGATAAGCCATTATACTATGATGATAAGATATTTTCCAGTATTCTTGATTATGTAAAAGAAATTAATACTCAACAAGATTTTTAATGTAACTCGTAAACAATAATTTGTTAGGAGAAAGGCTATGGCATTTGAAGATTACAAAGATTTAGATTTAAAACCTGAAAAAGAACAATGTACAAAAAGGAAATTTAGTTAGAAATATTCCTAATGAAACATGTTTCACTTGTGTTCATTATGGATGCACAGATGGAATTGAAACCATATGTCAGGGTTATAAACAAGCTGGAATGATTACGATATTTTTTTAGAAAGCTAATTAATTCTAATAATCGTTAAATGTAAGATTAGGGAGATTATCAATTATGATAGACTCCCTTTTATTTACTTTTAGTGTAATTGTGATATAATTCACATAATTTTTTTTTATAATCTCCTTAAGGAGTTAAGCATAAAGAAAATAATAAACATCTCAATTAATATTGAAGGAGGAATAATATGTCAGAAAAAACAAACACCACACCTATAAAGAAAGTAGAACTAAATTATATGTCAGCCGTATCTCGTACACCACCTAAAGCAAGAATACCAGTATCATCTACTTGTATGGAAGAATTGGATAGAACAATTAGACAAAAAACTAAACAAAATACAGCTCAATTTAATATTGCACGTGATAATTTTAAAGATGATGTTGTCAAATAAGACAGTAACCCATAAACAGATTTGTTAAGGAGGAAGATAATATGGGAGCTACATTAGCGGGACTACTTATTGCAATAATCCTTATGTTAGTCATTGCATATCTTTTGGTTGATCGTTCAGATGAAAAAAAGAAGGAGGATTGAGGCAGAAAGAAAACTAGAATTACTTGAAAAGAGTTTATCTAAAGCAAGTAGTGAAGATGCTAGAATTATTTATCAGTCATACTTTGCTTCACCAGTAGACCATACTGGTGATGGATTTATTGATGGGGAGGAATAGAAAATGGCAGAAAAAATTTCATGTAGGAAATGTGCACGAATAACAAATTCTGATAAAAATGGATTCCACAATGTGGAATCCATTTTTGCTATATTTTAAGTTACACAATTTAAAAAAAAACACCCAACTTAAAAAGTAATACAACAAGTTGTTACCATTATTATCGAGGACAAGACATACTTGTGAAATTATAAATTTAAATAATGTACCAGTAATTTATGATGAGGAACTAGAAGAAAGTTAATGTGTATATAATAAAAAAATTATAAAAAAAAAAGATTTAAAGGCTACTAAAATTGCTTAAATCTCAACAAAAAAGGACTTGCAATGCAAGTCTTTTTTTTATTCATTATTCAATTCTTTATATCTCTTAATTTTCATAGTAGAAGTTTTTTCAAATTCGCCCTCTTTGATTTCCAATGCCTTTATTGCTTTATAGGTAGTCAATTTTTATTTACTTTTTTGATATTTTTCCAAATCACATCATAAATTTCTTTTTTTCTGATAACTCTCCATGTAATTCTTTAATCTTGTCATAATCCGGAATTACTCTTGCTGTGATAATTAATTCTTTTTCTTCTTTTTTGCTATTAGCATCTGGTTTCTTACCATAAACCATTGATTCTTTTATTTCATCTACTTTATCCAATAGCATTTCTATTTCTTCAGGATATATATTTTTTCCGTTTTGTGTTACTATAACGTTTTTACTTCTTCCTGTTATAAATATGTATCCGTCTTCATCTATGTATCCAATGTCTCCAGCATTAAAGTATCCCTCTTCGTCTATTACTTTTTAGTTTCTTCTTCGTCTTCATAGTAACCTAGCATTAGAGTTGGTGATTTTATTAAAATCTCCCCTTCTCCGTTTTCGTTTGGGTCTTTTATTTTAATGTCTGCTTGTACAATTGCTTTTCCTGCAGAACCTATACATGGTTTGTATTCTGGTGTTAATGCTGCTATTGGTGCTGTTTCAGTTAGTCCATAACCTTGTAAGAAGGTTATTCCTATATCATCAAGCCAATTTCCAACTTTTTTATCTATTGGTGCTGCTGCTGATACTATTATTCTTAGTCTTCCACCTAGGTTATCATATATTTCTTTGAATACTTTTTTCTTGATATCTATTCCAGCTCCTTTTAGAGCATTTGTTACTGATATCATTGTATTTACTATTTTGTCTTTTTTGCTTTTTACTATTTTTTCATTTATTTTTTTTTATATAAGCTTTCTACTAATAATGGTACTGTTAATATAGCTGTTGGATGTGCTTCTTGTAAGTTTGGAACTATGTATCTTAGTCCTTCACATATTGCTACTGATGCACCTGTTGCCATTGGTAGTAAAAATCCTATTGTTGATTCATAGCAATGGTGTAATGGTAATACTGAAAATAACATGTCTATTGGATATAGTTTTACATATGCTGATACTGCATTGATATTTTCTGCTAAGTTTCTATTGTTTAACATTACTCCTTTTGCATTTGATGTAGTTCCTGATGTGAAAAATAATATTTTGAATTCTTCTGGGTCTATTTGTATTTTTTCGAAGCTATTGTCTCCAGATTTTATTATTGATTTTCCTAAGTCTATTAAATATTGTAGTCCTACATCTTTGTCTTCTAGTTTATTTTCTGATTTCATTTCAATAAAATATTCTACTTCTGGTATATTTTCTTTTATTTTTTTGATATCTTCCGCTTTTTTAGGTGAATATATTATTGCTGATGCTTTAGATCTTTTTACTATGTTTTCTAATTCATTTAATGGTAGTTCTCTATCTGTTGGTACTGCAATTCCAACTCCACATAGCATTGCCATATATGATACATACCATCCATATTGAGTTTCTCCTATTATAATTACTCTTTTATTTTTTAGGTTTAATACATTTACTAATGCTGTTCCTAATCCAAATACATCTTCTTTAAATTCTTTATATGTTGTTATTTTATATGATGTTTTATGGTCTGGTTTTTCTAATATACAGTCTTCATCTGGATATTTTTCTGCTGAATTTAAGAAAAATTCTTTTACTGTTTTGTAATGTGTCATATCTTCATATGGTGTTTCTCTTTTTTTTCTTCAAATTCTTTTTTTCTAATTTTTCATAGTCTATCTCATTTAGTTCTTCCATTACATCCATTTTCATTTTTTAAATTTCATTTTTGGTATTTTAAAATCTCTTAAACTCATTTCTATCCCTCTTATCTTTTTAATTACATTGTTTAATACTTTATTATAAATGTATTTATATTTACTTAATTTATATATCTTTATTTTTATATAAATTAAACATTTTTCTACGTGTTTATTATACATAAAAATATTGATTTTTTCAAGTATTTATTATTATCGTTTTATATTTTTTTTTGACCGCTTATTCTAATTTTTATTTTAATATTTTTTATCTAATAAATTCCATGTTACTTTCAGGCAAAATATATTAAACTACCTATATATAAAGCATAAGTTATTACAAATATTAGTCCATTGCTTCTTTGCATTACTTCTTTTTTCCCTATGTATGGGAATAGTCCTAATAAAATAGTTCCTATTGTTAAAAGGATTAAGTTACTATTATAGCTTGTTGAATATGCTATTGGGCTTAATACTGCTGATGTTCCTATTATTAATAAAATATTGAATATTTGTGAACCTAATACATTTCCTATTGCCATATCTGTATCTCCTTTTTTTGTTGCTGTTATTGATGTTATTAATTCTGGTAAACTTGTGCTAAATGCTACAATTGTTAGGCTTATCATTTTTTCTGTTATTCCTAATATTCTTGCTATTTCTACTGAATTATCAACTACTAGGTCTCCACCTATTTTTAGTCCAATAATTCCTATTACAATTCCAAATAATGCTTCAAAAATTGATACTTTCTTGTTCTCTGTTTTCATTTCTAATATAATTCCATCATTGTCAAATGCTTCTCCTTTTTAGCCATTATTAAGTTATATATTATGAATAAAATACAAAATGCTAATAAAATAAATCCTTCGCTTTTTATTATTGTGTTTTTGTATTCTCCTGTTCCATTTATGCATAAAAAAGAATAATAATAGTGTTGTAAATATTGTGAATGGTATTTCAAATATTTGAGTTTCTTTTTAAATTTTAGTGGTTTTATCATTGCACATATCCCTAGTATTAAAAACAAATTTGCCATGTTGCTTCCTACAATATTTCCTATTGCCAAATCCGCGTGTCCTTCTATTGCCGATGTAACACTTACTACTAATTCTGGCATTGATGTTCCTATTGCTACAATAGTTAGTCCTATTACTATTTCTGGTATGTTAAATTTTTTGGCTATTTCACTTGCTCCACTAACTAAAAAATCTGCTCCTTTTATTAGCAGTACAAATCCTATTAGTATTAATATACAGTTTAAAATCATTTTTACCTCTTTTCTTTGTTATTATAATTTTTATTGTTTTATTTTAATAATTATACATTACAATTTTTATTTTTTAATTACTAATTCTGAATATAGTTTAAAATAAATCCAAATTATTAACTTTTATGTTAAATAATCTGGATTTATTTTATATTTTTGTTTTATTTTTTATCCTTAGTTTTTATTTTACTACTTTTGAAGTTTTTTTATATAGTACATAACTAAATATACCTACTATTGTAACAACAACTATAGCAATTATTCCGGCTTGTCCAAGTCCTGTTTTTGGTAGTTTTTTTGATGTTGTTACTGTATTGTCTTTTTTTACTGTATTACTTGTTATTGTATTTGTTGTTGGACTGCTTGGAGTTTCTGTTGTTAATGTAAGAACTGCTGTATCTACAGGAATATCTCCAGTGTCTCCATCTTGTACTCTTCCACCTGTAACTGTTATTCCACTTAATGTAATTTTTGTTGAGTTAACACTAAGTGTATCTTTTACTTTAAATGTAATTGTTACTACAGTTTCTGGTGATGTTACTTTGCTATCTTTTCTTATTGTCATTTTTTTATGTTGATGGAGCATATGTTGGTGTCCAACCATTTGTTGAACTTATACTTGAAGTTGTAATAGCTTCAAATACATTTGTATCATAATCTAGACTTGCATCGATAGCATCTATACCTTTTCCAGCATTTACACTAGTCAAATTAATATTTACTGTAATAGTTGCACCTGCCTTTAATTTTGCATTACTTGTTAATGCCATTCCTACTGAGTAGTTATTGTCTGCTCTAACTGTTGTGCTTAATGCAACCGCAATCATTAGCATTATTAATAAAATTACTTGAATCTTTTGTTTTACTTTCATTTGTTTCTCCTTCCTTTTATAATTTATATATTTTATTTTATAAAATATTTAACTTATTTTTTGGTTTTGTGTATGTTAAAGTTATATTTCCTAAAATAGTATTGTTAATAGTTGAAAAGTCTGTTATTGTTAATTTTTTATTATCGTCCAAATCTGCTGCTTTAAAATATGGTTCTTCTAAAGTTGCAATTTCTAATAACACTTGATTTATTGCAGAAAAATCTGTTATTGTTACAATTCCATTTCCGTCTAAATCACCCATTACTACTGCTGTTAATGTTATTTCTTCATCATACCTTGTGTCTTTTATTGTCATTCCTGTTCCGATTAAGTCATCCTCTTTTAATTCTTTTCCGTCTTTATCAATAACTTTAATTATACCATTTGTGTCGCAATTTTCTATAAATTGTTTTAAAGTTGTATTTGGTTCTATTTTATCTAAATATATATCACCTTTCTCATAATTGTCAATATCATTTTCACCAATTTTATATTTTTCTGATTTTAAATATAAATTATCTTCTTCCCATTGTGCATATACTATTATATTTTCCAATTTTGAAGTATCTATACTTGTAATTTGATTTCCTCCTAATGCTTTATTAAACCATCCTTTAAAAATAAATTTTTGTTGATTTGGTAAGTCTGTTAGAGTGATATTTTTATCTTTTATAGTATATGTTGATGGATTTTTTGAATTATCACTATTTTTTAAATTGTTATATATTATTTTATATTGAATTATTGATAATTCGTATGTTGCTGTTACTGTAGTATCTTTTGTTACACTATTTAATACATTTTCATTATCCCATCCTTTAAATTTTGCATCATATCCTGGTGTTGCTTTTAGTTGTTTCAGGTGTTTTTCCTGAGTATTCTACTTTATCTTGATATTGAATAGTTGTTGTATAAAGAATGCTTCCATCATCATTTTTAAATGTTACTGTATATTTATTTTTTTTTCATATTTTGCATGTAATGTTTGATTTTCTGTTATATTTACAATAGTTGTACTTTCTATTTTATTTCCATTATCATCATACCAGCCTATAAATGTATGTCCTTGTTTATTTGGTATTGGTAATTCTCCATATATTCCTTCATTTCTTACTTTTTTACTTGTTGGTGTTACTGTTCCACCGTCTGCGTCAAAGTTTATTGTAAGTTCAGCTCCTAACCATTTTGCTGTTAGTGTTGTATCTGATGTAATATTTGCAATGGTTGCGCTTTCTATTTGGTTGCCTGCATCATCATACCATCCAACAAAGTCATATCCTGTTCTTGTTGGTGTTGGCAATGTTCCATATGCTTGTCCATATGTTACTTGTTTTGTACCTTCTCCATTTGGTAATGTTCCTTTAGCTGGATTAAATGTTACATTATATTGATTAGCAGTCCAATGTGCATATAAAAGGTTTCATCATTTGTTGGCATATATGGAGACTCAATTTTTGTTCCTCCAACTGACTGTGTATACCATCCATCTAATGTATATCCTTGTCTTGTTGCTGTTGGTAAGTTTATACTATTATCTGTATATTCTGCTGTGATTGTTTCATCATTTGTTCCAAATGTATATTGAGTTCCTTTAATTGTTCCTATTCCTTGTGTTGTCCATTGTTTAAATGTTTTTGTTTGAATTACTTGTTGCTTTGTTCCTGTTCCATCATTTGAATCAAATGCTACTTTATATCCGTTTGGAGCTACAGGATTACTTATTTCTGTTGTTGTGTTATATGCTCCCTTTACTGTTGAATTACTCGTTACGCCTTTCCATGTTCCTCCATTTGGATTTACTATTAATGTATATTCTACTTCATTCCATTGTGCATATAGTGTTATTGCTGATGTTGGCAAATAACTATCTCCTGCTTCTCCTATTTTGCTTCCACCTGTTTTTGATGTATACCATCCTTTAAATGTTGTTCCTGTTTTTGTTGCATTTGGTAATATTATATTTTGTCCTTTATAAGAAGCTGTAAGTGTTCCTGCTGTTTCTGCAAATGTATATGTTGTTCCTACAAATGTTCCTCCACCTGTTAGATTCCATTTGTCAAACACTGTTGTTTGTGTTATTTGAGTTTTATCTGATGTTCCTCCGTTTGTATCAAAGTTTACTACAAAACCATCTGGGTTTGCTGTTGGATTATTAATTTGTTTTGTTGTATTAAAATCTTGTGTAAAGTTTTGTGCTGTTGTACTTCCATTCCATGTTCCATTATTTGGATTTACTGTTAATTGTGTTTTTATTGCTTCCCATTGTGCTTTTAATGTTATATCTGTTGTTATATTTACTGTTGTTGTGCTTTCTACTTTATTTGAACCATTATACCATCCTTTAAATGTATAACCAGTTTTTGTTGGTGTTGGTAATTCTCCATATGTTCCTTCATTTCTTACTGTCTTACTTGTTGTTGATACTGTTCCGCCATCTGCATCAAAGTTTACTGTATATTCTGCTCCTAACCATTTTGCTGTTAATGTAGTGTCTGATGTAATATTAACTGTTGTTGTGCTTTCTATTTTATTTGATCCATTATACCATCCGTCAAATGTATATCCTGGTCTTGTTGGTGTTGGTAATGTTCCATAATTTTGTCCATAAGTTACTTGTTTTGTATTTGAACCAGTTATTGTTCCTGTACCTGGATTAAATGTTATATTATATTGATTAGCTGTCCAGTGTGCATATAATGTAATATCATTTGTTGGTGTATATGGTGATGTGATTTTTGTTCCTCCATTTTGTAATGTATACCATCCATCAAATGTATATCCTGTTTTACTTGGTATTTCTAATTCTACTGAATTTGCTACATAAGTTGCTGTTAATTGTCCATCTCCATTTCCAAAAGTATATGTAATTCCACTTATATTTCCATTTCCTGTTGCAACCCATTTATCAAATTTCATTGTTTGAATTATATTTTTTGTATCTCCATCATTATTTAATGTTATTGTATATCCATTTGGAGCTGTAGGATTTGTTATTGCTGTTGTATCGTTGTATGCTCCTTTTACTGTTGAATTATTTGTTGTTCCATTCCAAGTTCCTCCATTTGGATTTACTGTTAATGTATATTCTACTTCATTCCATTGTGCAAATAATGTTGTTGCTGATGTTGGTGTATAGTTATCTCCTGCTTCACCAACTTTTGTTCCTCCTGTTGAAGATGTATACCACCCTTTAAACGTTGAGCCTGTTTTTGTTGCATTTGGTAGAACTATTGAATTTCCTTCATATTCAGCTGTTAATGTTGCTGTTGTATCTTTAAATGTATATGTTGTCCCTACAAATGTTCCACCACCAGTTAATTTCCATTCTTTAAATCTCATTGTTTGTGTTATTTGCAATGTATCTGGTGTTCCACCATTTCCATTAAATTTTACTATATTTCCATTTGGTGCTGTTGTTGGTATATTTATAGTTTTTGTTGTATCATAACCTTGTGTAAATGTTTGGTTTGCTGAACTACCATCCCAAACTCCTCCATTTGGATTTACTGTTAATGTTGTTTTTATTATTTCCCATTGAGCATATAATTCTAAATTTGCATCTTGAGAATATACACTTCCTGCTGCATAAGGTGTACCACTTCCATCAGATTGTGTATTCCAACCTTTGAATGTATAGCCTGCTCTTTCTGGTATTGTTGTTGATACTGTATATGGTAATCCTTGTGTTTTTTTCATTATCTGGCATGTTTGTTACGGTTTCTGTTGTGCTTGCATTATATCTAACAATATATTCTTGAGCTCCTGGCGCTGGTAATTCACATTCAGTATCATCTGCTGAATAGTAGTCATTTTCTCCATCAACCTCTATAGTTTTAAACTTAATTTTTGATGATGTTACATCTTTTTTTAGCTACTAATTTTATTTGTAATAATAAACCTCCGTCAGGTATTGTATAATACCCTCCCTCGCTTTCTAATACTACTAATTTATTTATATCACTTGTAAATGTTGCTGAATATGTACCATATCCGTCATCTCCTTTTAATTTCTCTGATATTATTAAACTTGAATTTTTTATATTATCAAATAAATCTTTATCATATTCTAAATATCCAGAAATTCCTGAGATAGCATCTCCTGTTACATAAACATTTACATATACCGTATCTCCTTTTCTTATATTAGTAGCTTTTGTATCCATTGATACAGAAATACTTGTCGCTACACTTTTTAATGGCATTAATATAGGTAATGTAATTGAAAGTATTAATAAACTTATTATTACTTTTTTTAATAGTATGTTTTTGGTTTTAGTATTCATCTTATATCCTCCCTCAGTGTATTCATTTATATACACGATTTATCATCTATTTAACTTTATCATCTTTAATTTTATTATTCAATATCTCAGATTTTTAAGTTACAAATAATTTATTTTTTGGTTACGGATACTTGTTTTTGTATTTTTATATTTTAAATATTATATTTATGTTACATTTATATTACATAAATATATATTTAAAAAGATAATATCTTTATCTATTTTTTCCCTAATAATTTATCTATTTTTTATTTTGTTTTATATTATAAATAAAAAAGAAACAGAAGATTTTTATATCTTCTATTTCTTTTTTATTTTATAGAATTCTAATAGCATTTTATTTATTGTTGATAAATCTGTTACTGTTATATTGTTATTTTCATCTAAATCAGCTGCTATCTTATATTCGTTTTCTAATGTTGTTGTTTGTAATAATGTTTGATTTAATACTGATAAATCTGTTATTGTTACTTTTCCATTTCCATCTAAATCTCCCATTACAGCTATTTGTAATTCTATTTTTTCTTTATCTTTTTGTTACTTGTAAGGTCATTCCTGTTCCTACATATTCACCCTTTTGTAATTCTGTTCCGTCTGTCTTAAGTACTTTTTTATTGTACCATTTGTTTTTAAGTTTGCTATATATTTTTCTAATGTTGTTTTTTCTATTACTCTTGAAATATACTTATCTCCTACTTCATAGTTCTTTATGTCATTATTTCCTATTTTATATATTTCTGATGATAAATATAATGCTTCTGGTGTTGGGTCTGGTGTTGGGTCTGGCTGTTTATTTAATTCTGTAGTTTTACTTATTGTATCATAATCTGTTAGATTTTCTGTTTCTTCTGTATATGTTTCTACTTTTCCTAATGATGTTACAAATGATTTTATATTGTTTATATTAACATTTTCTTTTTAGTTTTAATTTTATTGTGCATATTATGTTTATATTCTCTATATCTTCTACATAATATATTGTTATCTTATTTGTTGTATTACTGTAAACTATTGTGTCCACTTTATCTTCTGATACACTTGTGGTTATATTGTCATTACGAATTTCTTCAAATATATTTGTATCATAATGGAAATATGCTGTAAATGATGATATTCCTTGTTTCTGTTCTTTTAATATTACTTGTACATCAACATTTCTGGTTTGATCTATATCATCTGTTAATATATTTAACTCTATATTTCCATTATCTACTGCCTGCACATTAATATTTTTTGACATTATACCAATTAATATCAGTATCAAAATTGTTATTATTATTAAAATATTTCTAATATTTTTTCTCATTCTGTTTTCCTCCTATTTCTTTAATTCTCTAATGTCATCATTACTTTGTGCACGTTGCATATTATTAGCATCTTTCATGTTTAGTTTTCCGTCCATATTTACATCAAATGCTAGTTTTTTTTGTTACAGTGTCTAATATAGTAATATTATTTGTTCTGATATATTTTTTTTAGCTTTTGTTACATCACCAATATTTAGTATTCCATCTCCATTTATATCACCTTTTGCTACTATTGTTATTCTTATTGGATTTTGATTTCCCTTAATGAATTCTATTATCATGCCTGTTCCTAAATATCTGTCTTGTTTAGTAATTTCATTATTATTCATGTCATATAGTTTTATTTCATCTGCATTTGTGTTTATATTTTTCTTAAAGTCTTCTAATTTTGTTCCCTTTGTCCATTCTGTTGCAGTATCTTCACTTTCTGTTGTTAGTTTTGGAAGAATTCCCATTATATGAGTGTCTCCATCCTCGTATGTATTTTCGATTAATTTTGCATCTTCTACATAGTTATTTTCATCTGTAATTACATATTCAGTTGATTTCAAATATAATTTTTCTTCCCATATTGCATATAGTGTTGTATCTGCATCCACTCCAAATGTGTCACTTGGTTGATATTCACCTGTTGTAGCTTCTTTATTTGTTGACCAACCTTTGAATATATAGCCCTCTCTTTCTGGTTCTATGTCACTTAATGTTATATCTGTTCCTTTTTCTTTTGTTTGATCATTTGGAACTGCTGTTCCTTCTTCATTATCATTTGCGTCATAATGTATTGTATATTCTGATTTTTCCCAAATTGCATATAATGTAATGTCTTGGTCTAATGAATAATTATCTCCTGGTTTGTATTGAGCTATTTGGCTATCTGGCAATGTTGTCCAACCTTTAAATGTATATCCCGTTCTTGTTTGTATGTTGCTATCTAATGTTAGATTAACATTTTCGATTTTTGTTTGGTCATTTGGAACTACTGTTCCTTCTCCATTGTCGTTTGCATCATAATGTACTGTATATTCATTTTTTCCTTGTAAACTATTTAAGATATCTATACTTAATTTTGTATCTGTTGTAATTGGGGTCTCTGTATTTATTCTTAAATAATTATCATTACTTGATTTTGCATCTTTTATGTATAATTTTCCTGTATCTGGGTCTTCTGCAAATTCAATTGTTAATATTAAATCTTCATCTATTTTTGTATATCCCTCTGGTGCAGAAATTTCTTTAAATATGTAAGTATATGTTCCTGCTGTAGTTGGTTTCTTCATGTGTGTTAATCTTATTTTATAATCTTTATCTTGTTCAATATAGCAATAATCTAGTTTTCCAGGTCCTAATAATGTCTCTGATGTTTCTGTATAAACTGATGTATGGTTTTCATCTGGTAATGTTACTTTGAATATTGCCATTGCTTCAATTGGCTCTCCTGTTTCTGCATCAACTTTAGTGATGTCTAATGAATATTCATCATCTTCAATCTTTTCGTCAACTTTATTTTCTATATTAACACCTATCAATTGTTTATTTACTTTTGATAAAGATACATAATCATATTCTTCTGTTGCACTGGCAATTATAATTTGTCCTTTTGAGTCTTTTTTCAAATTTAACATTTAATTCAATTGGGTTTTCTAATTTTTGGTATCCCTCTGGTGCTTTTTCTTCTGTAATAATTAATTTATAATCTCCAGTTTCATCTGGTAAATCTAATTTGTCTACAATTGCTTTTCCTTTTGAGTTTGTATAAATATCTTCTATTGTGTCTTGATATACAATTTTTCCATCTTCATCTTCTTTTTGTAATATTGTTTTAAATTGAGCTTGGTCTTCTGTTATATATTTTCCTGTTGTTGCTGAAAGTTTATTAATTATTAATGTGTATTTATTACTTGCTTGACCATCTACAGGTTTCAATGTAACTTCTGTAAAGTCTTCATTATGTTCAAAGTTTATATTTCCATCTACTTGTTCTATTTCTCCAGTATCTGCATCTCTTAACAATCTTATATGTGATATTTCTTGTACATTATATCCATCTGGTGCTACTAATTCTTCTAGTGTAATTGTTATATATCCAAAACCATTAAATGTTAATCCATCAATAAATCCATCTTCATTTGTTGTATCTGTCCATGTTGTATATTCAACTCCACTATTTTCTTGATGTACTGTTATTTTAAATTTAGCACCTGGCAATGTTGTTCCATAAGCTCCTTCATCTTCATCTGTGTCCATAGCATGTTTTTCAACATTTACTTTGTATCCAGAAAGTTCTTTTCTATTTTGTACTGTTAAAACAATATTTCTTCCTTTTGGTTTTTTTCTGTATCTATACTTACATTATTCTCTGAAGTTAATATCTCATAGTATTTGATATATCCTTTAGAATCATATTTAACTTCTATTTTTATATCGTCTACTGCTTTAAATGCACTAGGTACATGTTGATGTAAAGTATAAATTACTGTTTTTCCTGCAAATGATTTTCCTACATTTCCTGTTGTTTTTCCATCTTTATCTGATAATGGTGTGGTTGTATTAACATCTGTTTCTATATTTTCTGTTGCTGTTTGAATTTCTGCTGTAATATCATAGCTTGCTCCTGAAATATATTTAATATTTATATTTCCATCTTTATCAGCTTTGTCTGTTCCATATTGCATTGTTGTAATATCAAATGTTACTCTTGATTCATTTAATATTTTAATTGTGATTGTTCTATTAACATTATCTACAATAATATTAAATCCATCATTATCAACTACTGTAAAGTTTACAGTTGGGTCATCATCTAATTGTGGTACATATGTTGCTTGAATTTTAATATTTCCATCTGTATGTTGATCTCCAAATACATATCCGTTTGCAGCCTTTGTTTCACTTAATTCAATCTCAAATGTTCCTTCAAAATCAATATTATCAATATATGTCAATCCTTTTTCAACTATAATTGGTGCATTACTATCTTCTGCATTTAATTGTTCATCTGTATACATTTCCCCATCAATTCCTAGGTTTCCAGTAACTGATGTTGTACCATTTTGTGCAGATGCAGATGTTTTTGGTTCTACTTTTATTAAATCTCCTGTACTTGAATCTGTTATATTCATATAAATTTCAGAACCATTAATTCTCTTTCCTGTTTCTGCATCTTCTGTTACAACTTTTACAGTATATGCTGGTGATACATCACCATTATATATAATTGCATACATACTACGACAATTTTCGTTTTCATCTGCCATAACTGTGTTTAGTCTACTTTCTTTACTAGATTCTTGTTTTTTATAATTCTACCATATTGATCATATGTTACTGTCATTGTTACTGGTATTATTGCATTATATCCACTTGGTGGCGTTACTTCAGTAAATGTATATTTCCAAATTTGTGATTGTGGAGCTATACCTAAATCAAAGTACAATTGTCCATTTTTATCTGTAATTTTGTTGTTATTTGTTGTTAATGTTATTGCATTTCCAACTAAATTTCCTGTGTTATTTACTTGTTGTGCAGTTACAGTAAATTCTGTATCTTTCAATCCAACTTTTGTATTTACATCTTGTTTATTAATTGTTAACTCAGTTTTTGTTTCATTTTTGAAAGTTACGGTAACTTTTCCGTATGTTTCATCAACTTCTACAATTGCTTTTGTTGTTGCAGCATTTTTGCTATCTTTAAATCCATCAGTTTTAGGATCTAAGTCTAAACTATAAACTGCTTGTCCTTTTTGTAATTTTATAGCAACCTTATTGTCTACATCATCTCTGTATCCTTCTCCAGCTTCATCCTGTGCAACATTAATTGTCAATTCTCCAGATTCTGTAATATCTGAAATTGTTGTTTCACCATTTTCATCTGTTAATTCTGGTGAATATGTTACTCCATTAATACTTACACTGAATTTTGAACCTTCTATTCCTAATTTGCTATAATTTGTATCTTCATTTTTTATTATTAAATCAAATGCATTATCATTTGGAACAGTTACTTTAAAGTGTACTCTTTCGTCATTTAATTTTCTAATTTTTCCATCTGTTGCCATATCTAAGGTAACTTTATCACTTAATACTCCATTATTATTTGCAATTTGATTACATGAATTAATGCTTCCATCTAAATTGTATTTAATTAAGAATACTATGTCTTCCATTGTTCTATATGATGCTGGTGTTTCATCTTCATGTATTGTATATTTAATTGTTTTTCCACTTAATGATGTTTCAAATGTATCTATTGCCTTTATAACAGCTCCATTTGTTTCTGTTATAATTTCTTCTGTTTTGCTAGCTTTTGTGTTAATATTTTCTTCTGTTATAGTAAATTTAACTCCTGCCATTGGTAAATTTGTTATCTTATCATATTTATATAAACCAATTTTTAAATCTTTTGGCATGTTCATAATTTGCATGCTTATTTTTCTTGAGTTCATATATGCTGATGCATCAAAATTATTAATTATTTCATTTCCTTTTATAATTTTATAATCTTCAATTTTTCCAATGTCATTATACTTTACTTGTAATTCAATTTTTGTTGCATTTGGATAATATCCATCTATTGTGTTTGTTTGTTCTATATAGTAACTTACTGTTTCTTTTGGATAAACAGGTCCAGCTATAACATTTGCATAACCTCTGCTATCTGTTTGTGGATTTCCTGATGCTAAGTCTCCTTTGCTACTTGTTACTTTTAAGTATGCATCTTTTAATCCATCTTCCTTATAGAATTGGTCAATTACTCTTAAATCTAATATTAATGCTGGTTTATTTTTTACATTAATTGTTAAATCAGGTGTTGTTTTATTATTTCTTTCTGTTTTATCTGTTGTACTTAATACTTCAAAGTAATCACTAGATGATTTTACATTTTTTGCTATTAATATTTCCATTTTTATCAAATGTTACATAATAATCTATTGTATTAGAAATTGGATAATATCCTTCTGGTACTTGTGTTTCAGATAATGTATATTTTACTGTTTCATTTTTATAAACTTTTCCCATTGGTGTCATAGATCTTGCATTAATATTTGTATTTAATCCTTTATTTGATGTAACATTAAATGCTGCATCTAATTGATTTATTGTATTATCATAGTAATCTATTTTATTTAATGTCATTTGGAATTTTCTACTATATAACATATCAATATATATGTTACCAGTTTTTGAATCCCATGTTATATTTGCAACATTATTGTCTCCCCATAAATCAGTTCCTAATGACTGTACATTTGAAATTTTACCATTACTATCATATGTAATATCTAATTTTGCATAGTAATCTTGTTCATTTCCACTTCCTCCAAGATTTGATGAAGCTAAATCACTTGGGAATAAATATCCATTGTAATCTGAACCACTTCTTGATGAGCCTATAATGTAAGTATTAATATTATTATTATTTGCTGCTCCCCAATATTGCCATAAAGATTTTCCTTCATCACTTGTATATCTATATTCTATTGTATTATATTCATATGATAGATTTGATACATAAGTATCGTTAATAAATGGATACATTTTAATATTAGTTATTGGACTATTTGATATATCATCTACTGCTGTTACATTAATTTTTGTTGTTAATGCATATCCTATATAGAAATTTATATTTCTGTTTGCATCTGTTTTGTTATATAGTAATAATTATATTCTTGTAAATTATTACTTGATAAATATGTTGTTCCTGCTTCATTCATATATGGATGAATTGTTGTATTTTCTACCTTTCTAACAATAGAGTTATCATAATCAATTTCTCCATATTGATCAAATGTTACTTGTATAATTGCAACTAATCTTTCATCATAATGTATTAGATGTCTATCTGTATATTTTTGATAATTAGTTGGTTCTGCTTCTTCAAATACATAGAATAATCTTGTGTAATCTTTTTCTATTGGTACAAATAATTCGTCTGTATCTTCATAGAAATCTGCTTGAGCTAATGAACCATTACCATAAGATGTTCCATATCCTATATATCCTGCTGTTACAAGTTCATCTCTTTGTCTTGGTGTTCCTGTATAATGTCTTAGTGTTGAAATTGTATATTTTGCTCCTTCCAATGCAATTGGTTTCCCGTTATTATCTACTTCTGATTGGTATGTGTAATTATCCATTGCACTTAATTTTAAGTCTAACATTGGGAAGAACTTCATTGTAAGATTTAATGTATAGTCTGTATGATGTATACTTACGCCATCATCTTTTGTTTGAATATATCTATTATCTACAAGCCATCTACCATTTTGTAGTCCTGTTAAAAGTTTCGCATCTGTTATTTTTCCTTCATCATTAAATGTTACATTTATTAAATATTCATATTGTACATTTTGATATTTTGCGTCACTATAATATTTTGAACCTTTGTAATATCCTACATTATTACCTGATTTTGTTCCATCTGTACTGTCTAAGTAATATGAATATTTACCATCATCTTTGCTAACGTCATTTCTTACTACTAATCTTAAAGTTCTTGTTCCTGCCCCTTCATTATATTTTCCTATTGTTTTGTAATCTTCTCCATATGTCAAATCTGGTTTTCCATCATTATTTCTATCTGCTCCTGTTAGTAATGCATTATTGTCTACTAATTGATATTTGCTATCAGGTGAATAACTATTATTTCCTTCTTCTGTTAAAAATGCGTTTACTTTCATTTGGTCTAGTTTTTTATTTGAGTCATATGTATCTACTGTTGTTAGATGAATTCCAAATGCTTTAATTTCTTCATTATATATTTTCTATATTGATTTCAAATTTATCTGCATCATATGATACTATGTTTATATAATCTCCTGATTGTACTGGTGTAATAGAAGATATTTTTCCATTTGCATCATAAGTTACTTTTATAATAATATCTTGATCTATCCAATCATATCCAGGTGATTTTTGTACTTCTGTAATTGTATAATACATATCTTGATTATCTAATGTTCTATCTAGGTATGATGCTGTATATCCGTTTACATCAGTGTAAGATGCTTCTGGTATTTCTGTTTGATTTACTTTATTTGTTGCTGATGAATTTGAATATACTGTATCATTATATTTGCTTACAATTGTAAATCCTAAATCTTTTATTTTTGTATTATGATTTACACTATCTTCTGCTGTTAAATTGAATTTTAATATAGGATTATTTTTTAATTGTACATTTACAACAAAGTTATCTTCTGGATTTACCACAGGATTTATTTTACTTGCACTTTCTATTTTACTTAAATTGTCATTATCTTCTACTAAAACATTACTTACATATCCATTTGAATCAAATGTTACTTTTACTTTGATTTCTGTTCCTAAAGATTGATATCCTGTTGCTGGTTTATCTTCTTTTTATTGTATATGTTACTATAGTATCGTCTTTTGTCTTATCTAAATGTGCAACTCCTAATCCATTATTGTTTGTTATAACTCCATTTGTATTTGTAAAGTCAATTTCTGTATTATCACTTGAAGTATATTTTGAAGAAACACTATATTCTGTTCCAGCAATTGGTGTTGTTCCATCTCTTCTATCTACATTTTCAATGTTCATTTTAAATTCAGGATAATTTAGTACTTGTATTGTTACAATTCCTTTATTATTTGAATTATATGTAGAGAATGTTGATGTTTTTTCAAATCCCACAGTTACAAATCTGTTATTTGTAACTTCATTACCATTTTTGTCAACTAATTTTGCAGCTGTTATTTCTCTATCACTATTATAACTTACTTTTATAAAGAAGTCTTCTACTGTTGCATATCCTGTTGCTCTAATGTTTGTCTTACTTGGTACATTACATCTTTATCAGTTCCTAATATTCCTGAATAAATTCCTGTAATTCCGTTTGCATTTGTTGTTCCTGTTCCTACATCATTACTTTCTATTTCTGTCACTTCAAAGTTTGAACCTTGTAATGCAGTATTATGATTAAAGTAATATAAGTTTGTTATTTCAAATGGTACTTTTGGTTCTACATATAACTTGATGGTTACTTCTTTATCTCCTGTTTTTGTTATATTTGCGTTATCGCTTGTCATTTCTACGTCTGTTATGTTTTCATCTTTGTATGTTACTTTAAATGTTTCATCTTTTGCTTTTGCATAAGAATTTTTAATTGAAGTTTGTTCTAATTTATAGTCTTGCATTCCAGCTTCTTTTACGTATCCAACTTCTATTCTGTCAGATCCTGTTCCTGGTAATACAACTGATTCTGATACTTTATATTCAACATCTGTAACTTTTGCATTTGTTATTTTGTCAATTGTTTCAACTCTTACTACTAATGGATCTTGATGATCTATTAATACTTTTATTTTTATTTTTCCTTCTGTATCTATATTTTCTATTGTCCATATTTTTCCATATGTTGAATCTGTTTGTGCTGCTTTTGTTTTGTCAATATCTATATTTCCTGTTATATCAAATACAACATTTACATTTATTAATGCTGTTAATGGTTTATAATAATCAGCTACTGTATTTGCTGTAATTGTATATGTTATAGTATTGTTTTCTATATTTCCTCCAACTTTTGTCATTCCTATTCCGGCTTTATCTGTTGTTATTTTACTTTGAGCTCCTAAAGATGTTTTAATATTAAATCCATAACCTTCTATTCCTTGTAATGTTGAGCTGTCTACAGCTGAAATTTCAAATTCAAATGTATCTAATTGATAATCTATCAATTTTACTTCATAATTAGATTTTATAGCTCCTGATGATGTTGTTGTTGATGCTAATTGATTTAATATTAGTCTGTTTTCACTGTAAGCTTGGTCAATTTGTTCTAATATAATTTCTCCATCTTCTGTTATTTCTTTTTTACTTCTAATGTCTCTGCATTTTCATTTATGCCATATCCAATTGGAGCTTTTGTTTCTGTTATATATATATAGCTTCCTACATTTACTGTTGTTCCTACTAATTCAATGTCTGAACTATCTTGTCCATTAATTACTGTTACATGTTTTTTACTACCGTTGAATCTTGATTTACAATTCTAATGTCATATTCTGCTCCTGATAATTCATTTCCATCTTTATCTTGTTTCTTTAAATCTAGTGATAAGTTTCCAATGTCATCATAATTTGTATATAAATCTAATGTGATATTAGATAAATATACACCTAATGAATCTTCTACTTGTAATCCTTCACTATTATCTGAAGAGCTTGAAAATTCTTTATTCTTTACTAATCTATTTCCATAAATTGTTTCTACGTTTGTTAATCTAATTCTTCCATCAGTTTGTCTAAATATTAATCTTAATTTTACTGTTGTTCCTTGCTTTGCTGTATATCCTGTACTACTATTTTTTTATCTGCTTTCATTTCAGTTATTTCTAAATCATATACTATTTCTTCTGCTGCCTCTCCAATTCCTGGTGCTCTTATAATATGATTATTAATTGCATTTACTATATATTGTTGATAGTCAAATATTGCACTTCCGTCTGAGCCTTGTTTTCCCGTTTTGATAATTACATCTAATCCTGCTCCTTTTTCATCAACTAATGTAGAAGATTTAACATTTAATATAACTCCATTTACATATGCACCATTTGTGTCAATTTTATTTACTGTTAAGTTAACATATGTATCTTCTGTGCTTCTCTTTCTATTTAAATGTTGATAAACTACTGCTCCTGAGTCTACATATGCACCTTGATTTGGTTCATCTGTATTTGTTACTCCTCTGTCGTATGGTGTTTGTGTAATTGTAATTTCTCCATTATTCTTGAATTTCAAGTAAATTTCTTGTGTTGTATTATCTACTGTATATCCAATTCCTGCTCCAACTTGTTTTACTTGCATTCTTACTTCTGTACCTTTAACTAATCTTGTTGTTAATTGTCCAGCTGCATCTGTTTGTCTTTCTCTAATTGTTTTTGTTCTTGTTACTCCATTAATATCCCATTCTATGTCTATATTATATTTAGCTCCTTGTATTGGTGTTACCAAGTCATCTTTATCTGACAATTTTACTCTAAATTCTACAGAGTTGTTTGCATCTAGTTGATATCCAATTGATATAAATGCTGTATATTCTGTATTTGTATCATTTGATACCTTTGAGCAATTTTTACCTACTACACTATTTCCATTTATAATATTTGCATCATATATGTAACCTGTATCGTCAAATGTTAAATTAAAATCAATATTTTTATCTATTTGTGTTTCATCATATTCTTCTGGAATTGTGTCATCATCTACTATTAATGTATATTTGTGATCTCCTTGCGCTTTTTGTATCTATTATAAATGATAATTCTCCATTTTTATCTGATACTGCTCGTCCATATTTTTTATTTGTTTCTGTATCTACTAAAGTATAAGATATTCCACTTCCTATTCCAACATCTTGTTCATCAGCTTCTACTAATGATACTCTTACAACATTTTGTTCTGCTTTCTTTGTACTTGTTAAATTAATTACAAAGTTTGTTTTTTCCGAATTTTGATCCCAATCTAATGTTGGATTCATATATAATACTCTTACTTGTCCATCTGTTCTTTGAATTGTTAATTGTTTTGTTATTGTATCTGCTATATATCCAACTTTTGGAGATTGCTCTGTTATTTCAACTATTAAGCTTCCTGTTCCATAAACTTTTGTATTTATTTGCCCATTTTTGTCTGTTGTTACATATTCTTTTCTTACTTGACTATTAGAATTTGTTGTTGTTACTAAATATGTTACTCCTTCTAATTTCGTTCCATCTTTTGAATCTGTTAAATTAATTTGTAAGTCAAATGGATCTTTTGCTACGCATTCATTTCCAATTGTAATTAATGCATGATTTTCTTTATCTGTTAAAATTTCTGTTGTTACATTTGAATTAAATTGTTTATCAATTTTTGTAATCTTTCCATCTTTGAAGGTTATTTCTATTAAAGTTAATGCTGTTACATCATAACCATCTGGTGCTGAAACTTGTCTTAAAATATAATTATATGTTCCATTTTTTGTCATTACTGTTGGTGCAAAATGTAATGTTCCATTTTCATCTGTTGTTCCTGTTAACATGTTCATTTCATATTTGCTATTTAATTTTGGTTGAATTAATTCAAATTCTGCTCCAGAAATTATTACTTTATCATTATTTGTTTCTTGTACTTTAAGCTCTAAATCTACTTTTTCTGATGTAATTGGGAATTCTACACCAACCGTTCTTTTTATTGGGTCTATATCTGGTGTTATTCCTGCACCATAATCATTAAATTTTAATGATCTTGTTGTTTTATCATTTATTACATCAAATGTCATTGTTTCTGTATCTGAATATCCAACTAGATCTACTATTGGTGTTACTACATAAGTGATTGTTCCGTCGCTTCTTAACGCTCTAGCTTCTTTTGCTGTGATTGTTATATATCCATCTGAAGCTGTTGTTTTTGTTAAGCTACAAACCGTTTCGCCTTTTTCATTTGTAGCATCTACTTTAAACTTAATTCCTTCAACTTGTAAACTTGTATTAGATTCATTAACTGCTTTTATTTTTAATGTATATCCTTGGCATATTTTAATTAATGTTGTCTCTGTTCCTCTTCTTGAGTCTGTTCCTTTTTAAGTTTTGTGTTTTTGTATCATTAAATGCTACATATGTAATGTCTTGTGTTTTGTTTGTACTTATTTCATTAAATATAACTCCAGCATCTATGTCCATATCTGTTTTTAATGTTAATGAGAAAGATAATGTTACTGTTTCTCCTACCTTTATTTGATCTATTGTCCAATCATATCCTGTTTTGTCTGAATTTTCTGTTACATTTCCTTTTGTTGTTGCATAATCTGTTATGTCAAAATATTTATTTATTTCATCAGAGAATATATTATTTACAGTTACATTGTTCATTGCATTATTTAATTGATCATATATTTTTTGCATGTCTAATATTTCTACATTTTCTGTTATATCATCTTTTTCAACTTCACTTTGTAATAGATATACTTGTCCACTAACTGGTACTCCATCATTTATATAAGAAGTACTTGTCATATCTACCAATATTGTTATAATTGCTAGATTTTCGTCAGCTTCTGTTAAACTTTTCATTTTATCTGCTACATCATCTGTTGAATCAGTAATTACTAATATTACCTTATGTACATTATCAGAATTTACACCATTTACAAAACTAGCATTTGCTTTTTTTCTAATCCAATATTGCTATCATTTCCGTCTCCTGTTGTTAAGTTATTTATGGCGCTTGCTATATTAGCTTTATTTGTTGTCATTCCTAATTTTGTACTACTATTATTAGAAATTGATATTCTTGTATTAGGAACATTTTGTAATATTCCATTAGCAACTTCTATAGCTTTACTCTTTACAACATTATTAACATCGTTCGTTTCCATACTATATGAAGAATCCACAACCATAGCAACTTGTGTTTCTACATTTGATTCTTTTTTGTTAGTAATTTCAACCTTGTAGTTTAATTTTTTAGAATCAAAATATTCTTCTCCAGCTTCTTTTACAATAGTTTCTTTAATTTGTAAATTATCATCACTACTCTTTGCTGTTTCTTTTACAACATCAACTACATAATGTTTGTCAGTATCAGAATAGATTTTCCCTACTAAACCGCATATTGTAGCAATAAGAACTAATATTGCGATAATTAATTTTGTTTTTTGTTTTTTTAAGTGATAAACCTTCCATAAATATTCTCCTTTTCATTTGCTTTTTTACTTCTTTTTATTCTATAAAATTTTTTTTTTCAATTCAAGTAGACCTTCTTTCTATTACTACTCTTTCATTGCTTATGTAGCTACGGAAATACATTTTGAAGGTTTTATTGTTGTAATTATACATTTATATTAATTTCTTGTAACAATTTATTAAAATATATCTGATTTTGTTTACGGATTATAGTTTCTTTACTTTTTTCGTCTTATATCATTTAAATTTTCTAGACATGCTATTTGTATAAAAATAATAATTTATAGTTATCTTCTAAACATTAATTAAATCTCTTATTTTACTGTATTTACTTTCTCCGATTCCATTGACATTCATAATATCTTCAATATTTTTGAAGTTTCCATTTTCTTTTTCTATATGCTATTATCTTCTCCGCTGTTGATGGTCCAATCCCTGGTAAAGTTTCTAATTCTGTTTGTGTTGCTTTATTTAAATTTATTTTTTCAATATCTGTTTTACTTTTCTTATTTGTTGATAAATTTGTATTTACTGATGTAGTATTTGTTATATCAGTACTCTTACCTGTTACAACTTCTTGAGTTTTATCTTCTATTTTTTCTTTATCTTGAACTAATTCACCTTTTTTTTGGTATATATATTTCTCATTCCGTCTTCTATTTTATATGCTAAATTTATTTGACTCAAATCTGCATTGTCTTTTGTTCCTCCTGCTTTTCTATTGCATCTGAAATTCTGCTATTTTCATCTAATTCGTATACTCCTTCTTGTTTAACTTCTCCTATTATGTAAATAACTATTTTGTTTTTATCTGTTTTATCTGTTTTATTTGTTTCTTTATTTTTGATATTCTCATTATTTTTCATGGTCGTATTATGTAAATTTTTTTTTTTCATTATCTTCTATGTCTGTAATTTCTGCTTGTTCATTAATATTTTCTATTTTTATTTTTCCTTTATTTTCTTTCCAAATTCCGTATATAATTGTAATTACTAATATTGTAATTATTGCAATTATTTTTATTTTTTTATTTCTTATTTTCATCGAATTACCTCCTATGTTACTAATTTGTGGCTTCTAGCAATACTTGATGAATACTGTGAGAGCCTACTCCTTAAGGGATTAAATGGTTTTGAAGTTATAAATGCTTGATTGGAGTAAAAATAGAAAATCTTATATAAAAAACTGAGGAATGTTCACGGAAAAATGTATATATGTATATGGTTTTATAATTTTTTCGGTTCAATACACAACATAAGAATTTTTAAAATAAATTAATGGCTCCCTTCCACTTAGTCCTCACTTCGTTCGACGTGAACTCTTTCCATTAATTTATTTAAAAACTTCTAATATTGCTCCATTCGCATTCAAAAATTATAAAACCATATACATATATACATTTTAGGCCGGAGTGAGAGAGGCTCATTGCTTTATATTAGATTTTCTTTTTGAACGCAATGAACAGTTTATAACTTCAAAACCATTTAATCCCTTAAGGAGTAGGCTCTCACAGTATCCACCAAGTATTGATAAAAAGTAATAATCAGTAATAATTTATTTTTAATTTTGATTGAATTTTATTCAAAAATAATGTATATTATTTAATATCATATTTTATATTTCATGAAAGGATTAAAATTAATTATGAAAAAAACGATTAAACTTTTATCAGTGATATTTTTAATACTGATTTTTATATTAAACTTTTCAATCTGCCTTGCGAGTTCAGATATGCCGGATATAACAGCTGGAGCTGCAATTTTGATTGATAGTTCTTCTGGTAAAATTCTATATGGAAAAAATGAAAATGAACGAATGTATCCAGCAAGTACTACAAAGATTTTAACAGCTATTTTAGCTATAGAAAATTGTAATTTAAATGATGTTGTAACAGTTCCATATGAGGCAATATCTTCAATACCTTCTGGATATACCGTTGTTCCACTTCAAGTTGGTGAACAATTAACTGTATATCAATTATTACAAGTAATGATGGTTCATTCTGCTAATGATGCTGCAAATGTTCTAGCTTATCACATATCTGGTTCTATTGATAGTTTTGCAACTGTTATGAATAATAAAATTGCAGAACTCGGACTAAAAAATACCCATTTTTGTAATCCAAGTGGTCAACATGACGAAAACCATTATACTACTGCATCTGATTTAGCAATAATTATGCAATATTGTATGAAAAAACTCAACCTTCCGTAGTTTAGCAGGCTTAAAGTCTTGTATACTTCCATCAACTAATAAATCAAGTGAACGTGTTTTTACAACAACAAATGATTTATTAACTTATGACCATCGTGAAGTTGCAAGTAATTATTATTATCCTTATGCTATAGCAGGAAAAAACTGGTTATACTACTGCCGCTAAAAATTGCTTAGTTTCTGTTTCTAATAAAGATGATTTTGAATTAATTTGTGTTGTCTTATCTGTTGGAATTTATCCTAATAATTTAAGTGGAAAGTTTATAGAAACAAAAAAATATTTGATTATGGATATTCAAATTATATGATTAAAAAATTACGTGAAAAAGATGCAATTGCTACGTCTATCGATGTCACAGGTGGTACAAAAGAAACAAAAAATTTAGATTTATTACTTAGTAATGATATTACAGCTGTAATTCCTCAAAATGTTAGTGATGAATCTTATGAACCTGAGATAAAATTAGAAGATAATATATCTGCTCCTATTTATCAAGGTCAAATTCTTGGCAAAATTGTTTATAATATTGATGGTATTGAATACTCTGCAGATTTAAAAGCTGCACATAATGTTGATATTTCAAGTTTTTTTAAATTAGCTATTCAAACTGTTCTTGTTATTTTGATTTTATATTTTCTTTATTTATTATTGTTTGATGATAGTAAGAATAAAAAATATAGAAAGAAATTTAAGAAGAATTTTATAAAATGTAAATTATATGGCATGTTTTAAAGTTTAACTTTTACATGCCATATTTTATTATAATATTCGTGATTTTAATTTATTTTAGAAGTCTTTTCCAATTACAATTGTTACATCAACTTGACTTGAACTTGATTTATTTGTTGATACACTTCCTACTCCTAAATTATTTTTTATCTCATTTAATTTTTCATTTGAGATACTTTTTTTTTATTTGTAATAATAGTTTTAGAAATTGTTGTTGTTTTTCCTGTCTTTGTTACATCAAATCCTGCACTTTTTAGTTTTTCTTTTGCTTCTTCTAATTTTGTTGTATCCCCACTTCCATTTAATAGTTCTATCTTTATATCACTATTTTGTTTTTCTGATGATATACTACTTGTTGTGCTATTTGTGCTTGAATTTGTAGAAGTTGTGTTTCCGTCTTCTGTATTTGATTCTTCATCACTATAAAACATTGATTGTATTAATGTTTTAGCTTCTGTTTTATTATGAACAAATATACTTACATTATTTGTTTCTTTTTTTAGATTTGGTGTTGTTCCTGGTAGTACTGCTGTTTGTAAATTATCTGTATTAAATTCTACTGCATATGGAATATAATCTTTTTTGCAAGTGATAATTCAATGTTAGTTTGAAGATTTTTATTAGCTATTTCTAAAATTTGTCCAATTTTAAATATATTACTTGGTTTTAATGTTTGTTTTAGTGTTGCTGCAATAAAGTCTCTTTGTGTTCTCATTCTTCCTAAATCATTATCTCCATATTCATATGAATATGATGAGCCATCATTGTCATGTCTATATCTTAATAGTTGTTCTGCTTTTTTTCTCCATCTATCATTTGTGTTCCAGCTGTTAAGTGTATGTGTAAATCTTGTGTTTTATCATCATAGTTCATGTTTTTTGGTACATTAAATTCTACACCACCAATTGCATCTACTAATTCTATCAATGCTTCTGTCTCTACTAATGCATAATATTTGATATCTAAACCTGTTATTTCATTTACAGCATCTAATGTTTTTTGAGGGTCTCTATATATGTTGTATAACGCATTTATTTTTTGTGCTCCTGTTGCTTTAGATACATTTTTTCCTATAAATGTATCTCTTGGTATTGATAATAAATTCGCTTTTTGTGTATTTGGATTATATGATGCTACCATAATTGTATCTGTTAATTTTGAATCTAAATCTGTACTTACTCCTAATAATAATACTCTTATTTCTTTTAAATTTTTCTTAGTATTTTCATCATGTCCTACTGCGGTAGCTAACATTCCACTTAGTCCACCACCATTTTTGTGTTTTATAAACAAACCATCCTACTGCTATTAGTATTATTATTAATATAAATATTAATATTTTTTTCCATAATTTCATCTTTTTCTTTTCTTTGTTTTTTTTCTGTTGTTTCTTTTATTAACTCTATTGTTTTCTTTCAAAATAATCACTCCTCAATTTTATGTTATTAGTATAACAAAAATAAAAAAAAAAAGTGCAATAAATTTGCACTTTTTGTCTAAAATTTTATAATATTTTTATATACTATTTTTTTGTTAAATATGTATTTTCTATTTCTGTATTTATTTTATTTTGTGGATTTATTTTTTGCATATACTCCTAACAATGCAATGCATATTACTGAGATAATAGCTCCTCTAACTAATCCATAAGCAATTCCACCAACTTCATTAAATTGTTTAAGAATTGGCAAGTTGGCAATTCCATTTATCAAAGCAAATACTATAGATAATATAATTTTTACTAATAAAAAGATACCTATCATTGTAATTGCATGCACTACATTTATTGAAATATTTTTTGCTTGTTCTTTTATCATATTTTGTGATAATTCATTTATTACATTACTATTTTTCTTCTTGATTTTCTGTTTGTGTCTTTTTCAATAATTATATTTTCTATTTTAGTTTGAAGTGGTGTATTTTTTATAATTGCATTTGAAACTGGTTGATATAAAATTAATGTAATTATAATTGCTAAAATTCCTGCAAATAATTTTGATGCCATGTTTACTAATCCTTTTTTATATCCTAAAAATGCTGATAATAATATTATTGCTATAAATATAATATCTATTAAAATTCCCATATCTTTATTTGTGTTATTTTATAACACATCCTCCTTTTTATAAATTTACAATCTCTATTCTATCTCTGTAAACTATTCCAGCTATTGAATTTGCTAATACTATGTTTGTAATTTCTTGCTCTGCAACATATTTTTTTTTAACCATCCATTTGTATTTATAAATTCTACTTCTGATCCTAAATTGAGTGCGCTCTCCTGCATCTTCTGTTCCATTGCTGTTTTTAAAACCAGAATGCTTCTGGTATTTGGTATCCTATGTCTGTTTCTTTGCTTGTTCCTGATATGAATCTTACTTCTGTTCTTCCTGCTACTGGTTGTGCATATTGACTACTTGTTATTGTGAATTCGTATCTTGGTATCCATGTGTAATATGTTGTTTTTGTTGCATTTTCTATTTTTCCATTTTTTATTGTTCCGTCTGTTACTACTATATTTGCCCATCTGCTATTACTGTAGTTATACCAATTTGATGGCATATTACTTCCATCATTATTTATTTTATCTCCAATAGTTTCATTTTCACTTTCATCATATAAAACATAATAAGTCATTTTTTCATTAAATCCTGTTAATTCTGGTTTGTTTGCATCTATTGTGCTTATTTGTTTTACTATTGTTCCTACATATTTGTCTGTTGCACTTTTCTATTTCTACTAATATTGTATATTTTGTATTACTATTTAATCCTGAGAATTCAAATGTATCAGTTTTTGCTGTTTGTTTTTCTCCTTTATATTCTCCGTTTATATAGTATTTATATTTTTGTCCTTCTCCTACTGCTGCTCCTGTTATTCCTTTTGTTTTTATACTTGAACTTGTTGCTACTACTTCTGTACTAAATCTTGGCGCTGCTGCGTCTCCTGCTGTGTATTTTCATTGCCCAATATCCTGTTAGTTCTTGTCCATTAAATGTAAATGCTTCTGGTATTTGGTATCCATCTGTTGTCTGCTTTGATGTTCCTTCTATAAAGTTTACATTACTTCTTTCTGCTGCATAATCCAACTTAAACTCATATCTTGGTATCCATGTATAATATGTTTCTAACTCATTATTTCTTGTTACTATATTTGCCCATCTAGAATCTCCATAATCATACCAATTTTCTGGTGCAGTTTCTGTAATTGAATTGTACTATGCTCTTGTCCATTTGAATCATATGTTACATAGAATGTTGTATCTTGTTTAAATCCACTTAAATCTGGTATATTTACTTTTTTTTTGCTTGCTTACATTCTTTTGTCATGCTTCCTATTACTTTTCCATTTTCATCTAATGCTGTTATATTTACTATATTATTTTCTTCTGTATTTTTATAGAATATTCCAAATTTTCTGCTGTTGATGCTTCTTTTACAATGTTTCCATTTATTGCATATGTGTATTTTGCTATTGTTTCTGTTGTATTTGCATTTATTGTTTGCATTTTTATTTTTGTTTTACTTGCTATTGCTTCAAAATTAATTGTATAGCTATCTCTTTCTCCTGCTGTATACTTCATTGCCCAATATCCTGGTAGTTGTGTATTTGCAAATTCAAATGCTTCGGGTACTTGATACCCTTGCTTTTCTAATTCTTCCCATGTTGTTGTTTGTCCATTTTCGTCTATATAATTATTATACACATCTATAAACTTAACATCACTTCTCTCATTTTCTTGGTCTAATTTAAAGCAATATCTTGGTATCCATACATAATATGTTTCTAATCCATTCTTTTCTACATAAATATTTGCCCACTGACTATTTTTATAATTATACCAATTTTCTGATTTTTCTTGATTAATCCAATTTCCTATTACTAGATTTCCCGTACTGTCTACATTTAGATATCTTGTATAATTTTCATTATATCCTGTTAAGTCTGGTTCATTTACATATAATCCATTATTTAATGTATATTTTCCTTGTATTCTTGGTATTTCAAAATGTAAAGTTTCTGTTTTTTCTTCTTTTCCTTTTATTTTTATAGTAAAATTATAGTCTTTATTATCTTCTGCTACATAGTCAATTCCTACTGTTAATTTTCCATTTGATTTAGCTGTATTTCTTTATTATTTTGATTTACATATTTAATACTTTCTATTCCTTCTGTACTATTTACTTTTACTAATATTTGATATTTTTTACTATCAATCTTTTGCTTTATTTCATACTCCAATAATGGTTTATTTTCTAGTTGGCTTATTTTTATTTGCCTTGTTATTTGAATTGTTGCAGAAACTATGCATACTGATAATTAGTATTATTGCAACTAATATTAATATAATCTTTTTGGCTTTAGATTCTTTTTTTATTTTTTCTATTATTTTATGCATAATTTTCTCCTCTCTAAAATTCGACATTTTTCTTTTTATTTTGACAACTTTGACGGAACAAATTGTCTACGTCCCCTTTGTTTATTTTTTTATTCTCCGGCTGTATATTTCATTGCCCAGTATCCTGTTAGTTCTTGTCCGTTAAATTTCCGTTTTTATCAAACCAAAAGGCTTCTGGAATTTTGTATCCTGTGTCTGTTTCTTTGCTGGTTCCTGATATGAATCTTACTTCTGTTCTTCCTGCTGCTGGTTGTGCATATTGACTACTTGTTATTGTGAATTCGTATCTTGGTATCCATGTGTAATATGTTGTTTTTGTTGCGTTTTCTATTTTTCCATTTTTTATTGTTCCGTCTGTTACTACTATATTTGCCCATTTGCTATTACTATAGTTATACCAATTTGATGGCATATTGCTTCCATTATTTTTTATTTTGTCTCCTATTGTTTGATTTCCACTTTCGTCATATAAAACATAATATGTCATATCATATTAAATCCTGTTAGTTCTGGTTTGTTTGCATCTATTGTGCTTATTTGTTTTACTATTGTTCCTACATATTTGTCTGTTGCACTTTCTCTTATTTCTACTAATATTGTATATTTTGTGTTGCTACTTAATCCTGAGAATTCAAATGTATCAGTTTTTGCTGTTTTTTTCTCCTTTATATTCTCCATTTATATAGTATTTATATTTTTGTCCTTCTCCTACTGCTGCTCCTGTTATTCCTTTTTTGTTTTTATACTTGAACTTGTTGCTACTACTTCTGTACTAAATCTTGGCGCTGCTTCATCTCCTGCTGTGTATTTCATTGCCCAATATCCTGTTAGTTGTTCTCCTTCATCTTCTGTTCCATCTCCGTTTTTATCAAACCAAAAGGCTTCTGGAATTTGGTATCCTGCATCTGTTTCTTTACTTGTTCCTGTAATGAATTTTACTATACTTCTTTGGTTTGTTTGGTCTAATTGAATTCGTATCTTGGTATCCATACATAGTATGTTTCTAGTTCATTGTTTCTTGTTACTATATTTGCCCATTGGCTTGATCCATACTCATACCAGAATTTTGGTGTTGCTTGGCTTATTGGTGTTGTACTATGTTCTTGTCCATTTGAGTCATATGTTACATAGAATGTTGTATCTTTGTCAAATCCACTTAAGTCTGGTGCATTTACTATTGCTGGTGCATATTCTTTTGTCATACTTCCTACTATTTCTCCATTTGCATTTAACCCTGTTACGTTTATTGTGTTGTCTCCTTCTTTTAAGTTGCTGAATTCTATTTTCTGTGAATTTATATTTGCTATTACTGTTGTATCTGTTATTTCTTTTACTATTTTTCCATTTAGTGCTACTGTATATTTTACTATTGGGTTTGTGTTTGTTATTGTTGTATTTAATGTAATATTTTTTATATTTACTACTCCTTGTACTACTGACATGTCATAGTTTATTGTTGATGGTGTTGTTATATCTCCTGCTGTGTATTTCATTGCCCAATATCCTGCTAGTTGTTCTCCTTCATCTTCTTTTCCATTTCCATTTTTGTCAAACCAAAAAGCTTCTGGTACTTGGTATCCTTGCTCTTTTAAACCCTTGCACTCCTTCTGCACTTTCCCATGGTGTTAGATTTCCATTTTTATCTTTATAATTGTTATCTACATCTATGAATTTTACATCACTTCTTTCTGTATCTTTGGTCTAACTTAAAACAATATCTTGGTATCCATACATAATATATATCTGACCCACTATTTTCTACATATATATTTGCCCACTTTTGTTTTTTTATAATTATACCAATTGTCTGTTGGCTTGTCTGTTATCCAATTTCCTGGTGTTAATTTTCCATTACTTCCTACTTCTAAGTATCTTGTTTTATTTTCATTAAATCCTTGGTCTAGCTTTGGTGTGCACAAATATATTCCATTCACTAATTCATACTTTCCATTTTTTACTACTATTCCTGTTGGTGCTGTGTATTCTAGTATTTTTGATTCCTATCTCTTCACACCATTTAACTTGCTTAGCATTATTTGATATTGAATCACTTGACACATAACACAATTCACCTTTATATACTACTACAAATTCTTTGTCTTTTTTCTTTTATATCTTCTATTATTTCTGTAATGTCTATATTTACATCATCTCTTGTTATGTCTGTTACTATTTCCTGGTCTATTGCACTTTTTAGAACTTCCCCTGCATTTATTCCTGTTGTGTCTGTATCTAAATTTTCTTGTATTTTCCAACTTACATACAAGTTTGTTTGTTCTTTATATGCTGCCATTTTACTTTTAAATGATGCTTCTTTGGCTCTAGAAAATAGTCCATTTTCTCCTACTGCTGCTATTGTTATTCCTGATAAAACTAGAAGTACTATTATTGTTATTACTAATGCTATTAAAGTTATTCCTTTTGTTTCATAGATCCTCTTTTGACTTACAATATTTTCTTCGTGATGTCTATCCATTTTCTTTTCGTCATTTTTATTCATAAGTTTTCTCCATTTTTGAAATTTATATTTTCTTTTGTTTTTTTATTTTTATTAGTAATTTGTATTAATCAATTTTAAAGTCCAGCACCGCAAACCACTACTCCACGACCATAGTAATCGTTCGTACTGTACGCTATTGAATGAAAAGATACCTCCGTAGCTACGTACGAAGTAACGGTCGACACTGTCAACCCAACTTAGCCTTAGTCGCTGAATGCCATCTTTCAGCTCCTGGGTTAGTTGTTGTAGATGAACCTAATGCATCACCTGCTTTGCAGAAGCCTGATTTGATGTATATGTGTCAAAATATCTATTATTCACTCCTGAAAAAAATACTTCCTTGTAATCCCCTGCAGTCCATTCATAACAATTTGTATTTAAGATAATTCCTGTTTCATTTCCCGTTGTTGATGTTATTGCTTGAGCATTACTTGGATTTCCATATCCTGATGCTGATAATATTGCTATTGCTCCATATTCTGTTGTCCTCATCATGTGTACATCTATTCCATTATTACTACTTTCTGATGTTAAATCACCCTTTAAAGTTTTCATTTAGTCCCATTGCTCCTCCTGCTGTTTCCATTTTTCTAAATCCTTTCATCCAATTTTCTGGTGTTGCTGTTTTTTTGTATACTGCGTATTTGGATTTGCTTGTAATGCTGCTTTTTACTTGTCCTATTGGCATTAGTGTCATTGTTACTAACATTATGGCTAATGCTAATAATTTTACTTTTGTTTTTTCTTTCATGTTTTTTCCTCCTCTTTCGGTCCTATCTACAATTTCATATTTTTTATTGTAAATATTTTTGACCATTAAATTTTATATTTTAAATTTAATAACAATAATTTATAACTAATATTTCTACATTCCTTAAATTTTCCCATATCTTTTTATATTCATTATGATATCTATTTCAATTTAATTTCTTTTATCTGTAGTTAGTGTGTTCATTTTTATTAGTTATATTCTATTTTCCAAATATGTCATTTATATTCATTGCCATTATATGTCATATTTTATTATATTTTATATGTATGTCAAATTACTAAAATCTAATTATTACAAAAACTTTCTTACGGAAATTCTAGATAAAAATAAAATTGTCATATAAATTTCTTTTTCTTTAAATTTATATGACAATCTATTATTTTATTTCTATTATATGAATTTATTTTTTATATTTTCTTTGTTTTTCGACATTTTTTTTTTATTTTGACAAGATTTTTGGAACAAATTCTCTACGTCCCCATTGTTCCGTCCCCTTTGTTTCCGTTGTCCTTGACTACCATTAAAGTTACTTGAACTAATCCTAACATTCCTAAGATTGGATATAGTAGATTTACTAAGTTTGCAAATCCTATTTTAGAAAATAATATTGCTGTACTACATATTAAAAGTCCAATTTTGCTAAATTGTTTTTTGTTTTTGATATGTTGTTTATAAAACTTATTCCTAAAGATATTGCTGTTGTAAAATTGAAATTAATATTATGACTCCATAAATGTTTTTCATTATCGGGCATATTCTGTTAATTGCGTATACAGCTGGCATTTCTAGTTTATTTATGTCTACATCTATATTTATTAAAAGCATATATACTGTTGATAGTAATATTATTACTATTGTTGTTACTATATATGCTATATATTTTATATCTGTTTTTTTTCTTTATAAATTCTTTCATTGTTATTAATACTGGTATTAATAATACACAGTTATAACTTGCATATAATATTCCTGTTATTAACCAGCTTTTTGTGTTTTGTGTTGTTATATAATATTTTATATTTGTTATATCTAAATTTTTAAAATTTATTATTCCTATAATAGTCACAACTGCAATTAATATTGGTATTAAAATTTCGTTTATTTTTATTATTCCATTTACATTTGTTTTGAATAAAAAGTAACATAATATTCCTAAAATTGTACTTCCTATTATACTATTTATTTCGTACTCTTGTTGTAGATATGCTCCAAATCCAGCTATCATTATATAAAATGATAATAGTATAAATATATTTATTGTTGTATTTATAATATTTTTTACGGTTTCATTTTTATAAAATAATCAAGAAATTTTTTATAATTATCTACATTTTTTTTCTGTTACAATCTTTAATGTTTTATAAATTATTATTCCTATTAAAATGCTAGATATTATAATTCCTAATAAACCTTTTAGTCCAAATGAAAAGAAAAAATGCATAAACTTCTTGACCAGAAGCAAATCCTGCTCCTATCAATGTTCCTATTATGACAAATACTACTTTTAAAATTTGCATATATCCTCACTTTCATATATACATTATTTTTTAATGTGTTTTTCAAAGCTTTAGACTAATAATTACAGTTTTATAAAACTATGTATAGTTATAAAAAATTTAAAGCCTCATAAAATATTATGAGGCTTTTTTATTTATATTCTATTTAATTTTTTACTTATCTTTTCATTTGTTCATTTTTTTAGTCAAATTTTTTACTTATTTGAGCTTATTTTTTTTACTTTATTTTTTTCTTCTTCTTGCTCTCCAAATTACTATTCCCGCAACTATTATTGCAAGTGGTACCGCTGTTATTATTGCTAATATTATTCTGTTTTCTTTTGCTGTTGCTGTATATGTTACACTTCCTGTGCTTTTTCTTACTGTGATGTCTTCTGATCTATCTGATAGATATGCAATTGAGTTTAATACTAAATCTTTATTTTGTCTATATTGTACTACTGCAGTTTGTGTTGATTGTGTTAATTGATAATCTGATGCAAAATAGTTTTCTCCATATATAATTAATTTTGAGGTTGTTTTTTTTCTCCTGTTTCTTCATTAGCATCTTTAATTTTCTTGTTAAATTGTGCCCCTACTAAGAATGAGCCTTTTTCTTCTCCTTCTTGTGCTGAATCTGATGAGTATGCAAAGTTTGTTCTAAAGTATGCATTTTCACTAGTTTTTATTAACTCTGTTTTTGTTACATTTTGACTTGTTAATGTGTCATTATCTGCTACATTTATTTTTGTTGCATTTATGAATATAACTCCTTCTGAACCATATAGTTTTGTTGTTACATCACTATATTGTATTTCTGGCATAATTAAATCTGGTGCACCAGATACCATTTTGCTTGTATCTGTTTCTCTTATTGTTCCAACTTCAAATGGATTTACTCCATATAATGCTAATATTTTGTTTACATTTGGGTAATCAACTTTATTAGCTGTTGCTGCATTTAACCATAAAATGTTTCCACCTTTGTTTATATATTCTGTTATTGCATTTGTTGCTATTTCATCAAAATCTTTATTTGGTGTTGTAATTACTAGTGTATTACAATCATCTGGTACTTTTCCTGTTGATAAAACATCTAAACTTTCAACTTCATTTACTTCGTTTTTGTAAGTACATGTTTAAATATTGCATTCCATTTGTTAATGTAAATGAACTATATCCTGATAAGAAATATACTTTTTGGGATTGAGTCTGTTGTTACAGATTTTATTGCTGCTGTTAATTTTTCTTCTGCTATACTAATTGATTCATATGTTTTTGAATCATATGTATATAATTCACTTGAAGATAATACTTTGTACTTTTCTCCATTTTCTACGATTATTCCTTCGCTTCCAGATTCTATTCCATATTTATTAGCTAAATCTGGTCTATCTGTTGATGTTACTGCTTCTACTGTAATATTCTCATTTGCTTTTTGAATATTGTTTTGCTAAATCTAAAGTTGAATCATCATCTTCGTATCCAACAAAATAAATATTTACTTTATCTTGAATATTTTTTACTTGTTCTTTGCTTTCATCTGTTAATGTAAATAATTTATCAGCTGTTAAATCTATTGGTGTAAAATTTTGTTTTTGCATTATTACTGATATTCCTATAAATATTGCTATAATTATTGCAACTAATAAAAATGTTTTTTGTTCCATCAACTAACCATTTCTTTTTTTATTATTTCTATAAATTTATTTGTCTTTTCTGACTTTTCTTTTTTATTTTTTTGTTTTTTCTTTTTCTTTTTTGTTTTCAGCTTTTGATTTTTCTTTATCTTTTTTATTTGAACTATCATTTTTATTATTGTTTTTATTCTCTACACTTTTATTGTCTACTTTTTTTCTACTGTCTTTTTCTTTTATTGTCTAAATTTTCTTTATTTGAATTTTCTTTTTTTTTCAACTACAATACCTCCTTTTTATTTTACGCTTTTTCTTCTTTGCATTACAGTAATTGTTAGTAAAATGCACATTATAGTAAATGTTATAAATGTTACTGTATCACCAATATCAATTTGTCCTTGTGTATATTTATAGAACATATTGATAAATGAATAATTTTCTAACTTTGAGTTAAATTCTGGTAATACCCATGTTATTAAGAAAAATGCTATTGATATAATACCTGCTATTATTTGATTTTCTGTAATACTTGATGTTAACATTCCAAATGAAATGTATGACATAACAAATAATAAAAATCCTAATAATGTTGCAAATGTAGTTGTTAATTTTGGTACTCCATAATGGCATAATATTCCAAAATACATAAATGTACAAATTTCTGTTAAAATTACAATAGCAAGTGCAGCTATAAATTTTCCTAATACTATTTTTGTTATGCTAATAGGAGACGTTAATAATAGTTGCTCTGTTCCTGTTTTTCTTTCCTCTGAGAATGACCTCATTGTTAATAGTGGAATAATAAATGCTAATACTAATATTGTTGGTAATGTGTAATATATGTATTCAAAATTTACGTTTCCATATCCTATAACACTAAAATAAAATGATATGCTAAATGCAATTAAAAATATACCTATAAATATGTAACCAATTGGTGTGTAAAAATATGATTTAAATTCTTTTTTTTATTACTGCCCACATATTATTTTTCTCCCTCCTTCTATTATTCATGAATGCATCTTCTAATGTTGTATCTGTTTTTTTTCATTTCAAATATTGTTATGTTTTCTTTTGCAAATTCTGTGAATATTATTTTTCTTAAATCTGTGTTTCCTTCTGCCTCTATCATATATTGTTTTGTTCCATCTTCATTTTCTTTGATTAACTTTATTTCTTTTATGTCTTCTATTTTATCTTTCATTGTTTCCATTTTGTTTTCTGTATCTTCTACTGTAACATATATACTGTTGTTTTGAGATACTTTGTTTTCAAAGGTTTTCTGGTGTGTCTATTGCTACCAATTTACCTTTATTTATTATTATTACTTTATTACAAATTTGGCTTACTTCTGATAAAATATGAGAGCTTAATATTACTGTATGTGTTTTTCCTAATTCTTTTATTAATTCTCTTATTTCAGTAATTTGTTTTGGGTCTAATCCTACTGTTGGTTCGTCTAATATTAAGATTTTAGGCTCTCCAACTAATGCTCCGGCCATGCTTACTCTTTGCTTATATCCTCTTGATAAATTTCTTGTTAATTTATTTTGAACATCTTTTAATCCTGTTTGTTCTATTATTTTTTCAACTTTTTGTTTTTCTTTCTTTTTTATTTACTTTCTTTAATTCAGCCATATAATTAACAAACTCTTTTACTGTCAAATCTGTATATAGTGGAACTCCTTCTGGCATGTATCCTATTTCAGCTTTTGCTTTTTGTGGTTTTTTTGCCATGTTGTATCCATCTACTATAATTTCTCCTTCTGTTGGTTCAATGAATCCTGTTATCATATTCATTGTTGTACTTTTTCCTGCTCCATTTGGTCCGTAATAATCCTATTATTTCGCCTTCTTTTATTTCGAAGCTTATTTTGTCTACGGCTGTTACTTTTCCGTACCTTTTTGTGATGTTTTTTACTTCTATCACGAAAAATTCCTCCTTACATTTTTAATTTTTTATATAATATCATTTTATTATTTTAAAGTAAAGTTTTTCACAAAGAATTCACATTACGGAAATAGCCTTTTGCCTTCTTTATTAAATTTTTTTAACATAAATTACATATTTTTTTTATTTTTAATTGACTTTTTCTTTTTTTTATGATATTATACTAGTTGTCTAATGACTTGGGTCAATAGCTCAGTTGGATAGAGCACACGCCTTCTAAGCGTGGGGTCGGGGGTTCGAATCCCTCTTGGCCCACCAAAAGGAACTCTTATATTTAGTATAAGAGTTCCTTTTATTTATAATAAAAAGAATAGAAAACCTTATTTTTCTATCCTCTTTATTAATTTTTATTCCTCATTCATTATCTTTTTTAATTCCTCAATATTTATATCAAGTATTTTACATATTGATATTAGTTCAAAATCTTTTATTATAGATTTTTGCTTTTCTATTCTATAAATAAAACTTCTATCAACATTTAATCCCATTAGTTGCATTTTTTCAGCTAATTCTTCCCTAGATAAATTTTGGGAAAGTCGTTTATTTTCTATTATTTTTCCACATATATTAGATTTATTATTAACTTTTCTCACGATATTCTCCTAAATTTTTTTTTATCTTATTGATTTTACTATAACTTTTATGTTATTATTATGTAGTAGGAGCTACTACAAACTTTTATAATTAATATTCTCATTTTTTTATATTTTATTACTTTTTGTAGTTATATTAGGAGAAATAATGGACTTTAAAATTGATATTAGAAAAATAGATTCTATAGGAAGATTTGTTATTCCTGTTGTTATTAGAAATAAACTTAATATTAAAGAAAATGATAAACTAGAATTTTTTATAGCTGAAAATTCTATTATCTTAAAAAAATATGAACCTTCTTGTATATTTTGCAAATCTTCTAAAAATCTTGTTTACTATCATGAAAAATTGATTTGCAATAATTGTATTAACAAAATAAAAAAAAAATAAATGTGTTTTTTATAACACACTTATTTTTATTTTTATGCTATTTTACTTGTTTATATTTCTTTAACCATATTGCTATTGTAATTCCTACTATTGTGCCAACTAATATTATCATTTTTACAAAAGCGCTTCTTTCTCCAGCATTTGGGATTCTTCTATTACTTATTGTATTGTCTTTTACATTGTTAATACTAGAAATTTCATTTTTTATTATATTTTCAATTTCATTAGTTTCATTTCTATTTTCTATATCTTCTTTTTTCTATTTTTTATTTTTTACAACAACCTCTATTTCCTTATTTGTTTTTGTATCAATAATTTTCCCTTCTTCTGTCACTTTAAAAGTGTATACTGTATCATTTAAAATATAGCCATTTGGCTCTTTTGTTTGTTGCACTGTATATACTCCTGGTAAAATTCCACTTATAGTAAATATTCCATTATTATCTGTATTACCTTCTTTAACAACTTCTCCTTTTTCATTTTTAGTTCAAAATATCCACCTTGTAATGCATTATTCTCTAAATCTGTATTTTTTTTATTTTTATATCATAATCTTCTATTGATATTTTTAATTGGCTAAATTCAATTTTAGATAAAATGCTACAAGCATGTTGTAAATATGATGATATTAATCCAAAGCTTTCACCTTTATGATTTGAGTAATCTAATTTTTCATTTAATATTTCGTTATTATTTTCTGTTACTTTTATATGTGTTGGTGTAGCTTCTACAGTAAGGTCATGTATTGTTGTATCTACTTTATTCACTGTGGCTATACATTTTCCATATGTGTCTATAGTTGTACTTGCTGTAGTTTCAAATTTGTCTATATTCACATCCTCTAACAAATAAATATTTACTGTTTTTTCTTTAAATAATAATATATATCCTGATAATTTATTTTCTATTTTACTTGCATTAAATATAAAACCAGCTCCATCTAATGTATGATAATTAGCTTTTGATTCATCAATTCTAAATTTAAATATTTTTTTACCAGGATTTTTATATTCCTTATATAAAAAATCTTTATAAGATGTTTGCCAATATCCATAAAAATCAATAACATTTTTGTATAACTATATGATTACCATTATATGCTTTATCATCTGTTGTTGTCCTTGTATGCCATTCCCAATATTCATTCTTTTGCCATTCTTCCCAATTCTTTGAATCTATTACTGTGCTATCTGTTGCCATAACAAAATTGGCATTGGTAAATATTATAAGTGCTATTAAAATTATTATTTTATAAATTAATTTAGTATTGTTTTTCATTATATTATTTCCTCTTTCTATTTTCTCAATTTTATTATAACATAAAACTTTATTTTTTATATTACATTTTCATTACATTTTTATTGCTATTTTATTATGTATTTTTTTATATCTTATGGGTATAACTATTACTATTACTTTTATTTTCTGTTTTTTTAATATTTTGGTATATTTACTTGTTTTTATAAATATTTCTTACTATTTTTTCTCTAATTTTAAGTTAGTTTAATTTCCTCAAAAGCACTGATATACTAAATTAATGATGTTTGTTAATATGGAGGTATTGTATGAATCTAATAAAAAGTTGATATTGATAAAGTACTTGGTGAAGTATTTAAAGAATATCGTTTAAAAAACAAATTAACTCAAGAAAAAATTGCTGAGAAACTTGGTATTTCTGTAAAATATATTTCCAGAATTGAAAATTGAACTGGTGGAGTAAAAGTTGAAACACTTGTAAATTATATGAATATTTTAGGAATTTCTCCAAATATTATTTTCAGGCCTTTAATAACAAATAAAGATTTATTACATCAAATGGATTTAGCATCCAAAATCAGCAACTTACCCAAAGAAAGAGTATTATTTTTATTGAATATTGCTAATTTGTTAGATGATTTAAAATAAATAAAAAGAGCACATTTTGAGCTACTTTAAGTTGTTTAAAATGTGTTCTTTTTATTATTAATTACTATTCGTTCCAAAAAGCTTTATATGTTTTATATGCTGAATAAATATCAAATTTACTTGTTACTTCATAAGGTGCATGCATTGATAATACTGGTACTCCACAGTCAATTACATCTGCTCCTTTATTTGCTATGATGTATGCAATTGTGCCTCCACCACCAATATCAACTTTTCCAAGTTCTGCAATTTGATATCTTATATCATTCTTTTCTAAAATATTTCTAATCCAAGCCACATATTCTGCATTTGCATCAGACGCTCCTGATTTTCCTCTTGCTCCTGTATACTTGTTTACACTTATTCCTTTTCCTAAAAATCCTGCATTTGCTTTATCAGAAACTGAAGCATAAAGTGGGTCAAATCCTGCATCTACATCAGATGATAACATTTTTGAGAAGCAAAATACTCTATCTAATAAATTAGGTCTATTTACTCCTAATTTATTTAGAATTTCTGCTATAAAAAAAATCAAACATGTGTGATTCCATCCCTGTATTTCCCATACTTCCAATTTCCTCTTTATCAGATAATATGCAAACTGCTGTATTTTTTTACATTTTCAAGTGTCATCATAGCTGCTAATGATGTATATGCACATACCTTATCATCTTGACCATATGCTGCAACCATACTACTGTCAAAACCTAAGCTTCTCGCTTTAAATGCTGGTATCACTTCTAATTCTGAACTTAATAAATCAGATTCAACAATTCCATATTTTTGATTTAAAATATTTAGAATATTTAGTTTTACTTTTTCTTTTGCCTTGTTATCTTTAACAGGAATACTACCAATTAAAAGTTGTAAATCTTCTCCATCAATTCCATTTTTTAATTTCTTTTCCATTTGGTCTTGAGCTAAATGTGGTAATAAATCTGTTATTGTAAAAATTGGATCATTTTCATCTTCACCTATATTAACAGTTATTTTTTCTCCATTTGTTTTTACTATTACTCCATGTAAGCTTAATGGAATTGTTGTCCATTGGTATTTTTTTAATTCCTCCATAATAATGTGTTTTTAAATATGCAAATCCTGAATCTTCATATAGGGGATTTGGTTTTAAATCTAATCTTGGTGAATCAATATGTGAACCTATTATGAAGTCCATTTTCTATATTTTCTGTTCCAATTATTGCTAAATACATACTTTTATCTCTATTTATAAAGTATATTTTATCTCCTGATTGTAGTTTTTCATATTCCATTATGTCTTTATACCCATTTTCTCTAGCAAGTTTTATAGTTTCTTTTACAAATTCTCTTTCTGTTTTTGCTTTATTCAAAAAATTCATATATCCTTGTGCAAATTCAAATATTTTTTTTTTGTTTCTTCATCAATTGTCTCCCAACCATTTTCTTTTTTGTTAATTAATTTTTCTTGTAAATTTTCTTCCATAAAATCCTCCTTAGTTATTTTTTGTTTAGTATATCATTATATTTTTTATTTTTCCATATTTTTTATTTTTTATTATTTGAAATTAAAATATTTGTATTAATTTGTATTAAAATTTAATTACACATTTTACAAGTTGTATTATTTTATTATTTCTTACTAAACTTTAATCATTATTTCTATATTATAACGGTATTTCTAATTATTTACAAATACTTACGAATAATTATATATTTTTTGTGAATACTAAAAATGCAGAAAGGTGGTTAAAATGAGTTCACTTTGGCTTGAATACCAAAAAAATAATAATTTTAAAAATTTAGAAAATGCCTTTTCTTTTGATGTTTGTATCGTTGAGCTGGTATTTTTGGTCTTACTTGTGCTTATTATCTAAGTAAAGCTGGTTTAAATGTTTGTATTTTAGAAAAGGATACTATTGCCTCAAAAACAACAGGACATACTACTGCAAAAATAACATCGCAACATGGTCTTTTTTTATACTTATCTTGTAGAAAACTATGGAAAAGAATTTGCTAAAGATTATTTATTTGCTAACGAAACAGCAATTAAGAATATAAAAAATATTATAGATACAGAAAAAATTAATTGTGATTTTGAATACCAATCTAATTTTGTATATACTACAAAAAAATCTGAAGTTGAACAAATCAAAAAAGAGGTTGAATATATTAATTCTTTAAGTTTTCCAGCTAACTTTGTTACTAAAACTGGTCTTCCTTTTTACAATTGAAGGAGCTATTCAATTTCCTAATCAAGCTCAATTTAATCCGATTCTATATTCAAATGGGTTAGTTGATAGCATAATAAAAAATAATGGTCAAATTTTTGAGAATACAACCGTAACTGATATAAAAAATATTGATGATTATTTTTTTACCTATACCAAAAATGGTACAGTAAAATCTAAATATGTTATTTTAGCTTCACATTATCCTTTTTTGAATTTTCCCCTGGTATGTACTTTTTAAAAATGTACCAATCTACTTCATATGTTATTGCTGTAGATACAAAAAAAAACGTTACCTAGTGGTATGTATATCTCAGCTTTTGCACCAATTTTTTCGTTTAGAACAATGAATTATAAAGGAAAAAAAAAATATTGTTATTAGGTGGTTGTGAGCATAAAACAGGTGAAACTTTTTCTTATGAACAAACATATGGAGCACTAGAAAACTATGCTAAAACTCTTTTCCCAAATTGTGAAATTTTATCAAAGTGGGATACTGAAGATTGTATTTCTTTAGATAAAGTTCCATATATCGGTCGTTTTTCTAATATGATGGATAATATTTTTATTGGAACTGGTTTTAAAAAATGGGGAATGACAACTTCAAATGTTGCTGCCAATATAATAGTTAATTCTATTTTAGGTATTGAAAATCCTTATGCATATATTTTCGATTCGACTCGTATGAATCCATTTAAAAATATATCTGAATTGAAAAATATTGTCGTTGACTCTGTAAATTCTCTTTTTATTAATAAGATTAAAGGTTCTAATTTTACTTTTTCAGATATTCCTACTAATTCTGGTGGTATTATTGAAATTAATAATACTAAAGTCGGAATTTATAAAAATTTTGATGGGAAAATTTATGCAGTTAATCCTATATGCACGCATTTAGGTTGTTTACTCTCTTGGAATGATATTGATAAAACATGGGATTGTCCTTGTCATGGCTCTCGTTTTAGTTATACTGGTGAAAATATTTATGGTCCTGCTTTTAAAAAATTTAGATGTATATAATTTAAATGATAATTAATTTTTATATTGTATTTTTGTATTTATATTTCTTTATATAATATTTTAAATTTTTTTCTTTTTTTTTGTTGACTTATTTATTGCTTTTTGCTACAATTTGCTTGTATTCATATATTTATTATTTTTTATTTATGAACTAGATTTCTTCATTTTGCAAATCTAGTTCTTTTTATAATTTGCTTAAATACTACAAATATAGGATAATAAATGTATATATATTTTTTTTTAATATTTATTACTTAATGAGGACTACTATATGAATGCACCAATGTACCATGATGGAAAAATTTTAAAATTCGAGGAGATATTTCGTTCTCCTTATCCAATGCCAACTAAAGAGGCAGCAGAGGCAGTTCTTAATTCAATTAGGAGTCAACATAGTTCCACATATGGGCGGGTCGAAATTGATGCTAGGATTGAACCATATGAGAATGGATTTATCGCAGTGCGACATCATGCACAGTACTTGTAATTACTAATTAAAACATAAAAGATTTCTAAAAAAATCAACTGATTTTTTAGAAATCTTTATATTTTAATATGGTCGAGGTGAAATGACCCGCTAATTAAAAAACTATTGATTTTACTGTATTTTTTACTAATCGCAAAAAATTATAATGCAATTATAATGCAAGTGATAAATAGGCAAAGATAGAGTCAGATATTTTAAGATTTTTCGGAAAATTGCATTTGACAAATTATAAAAAAGGTGTTATTATATAGTTACATTAAGCAATGTACTCTAGTTCGGCTTGTGTATATTGTTTGCTGTAGATGTATCTGTAACTACATCTACTTTTTTTATGCTCAAAAAAAGCAAGGAAACCCTGTAACAAATTTCCTCACTTCGACTATGTATGACAACAATTAGTCTTTACTCTTTTTGTATTCTTCAAGTTTTGATTGAAGTTTGTTGTTTTTATCTCTTTCTGCTAATAGCTTTTCAACCAAATCTCGAATAAGCTCGGCTTGTGTCATCTCATTTGCCCCCTTTCCGTCCTTATGTAAGAACTACCTTTGACAGCGAAAGGTTACTATTTACTATACAACAAAATCTGTTTTTTTACAAGCGAACATCACAAAATTTAATGATAAGAATATAATTCTATTGCAAAAATTTTTTTATTCGTATATAATATTTTATAATAAAAAGAGGTAAAATTATGAAAAAAATATAAAAAAATATTGTTATATAAGTATTCCTTTACTTACTGTTGTAGTGCTTTTATTATTATATATTTCTAAGAAAATAAATTTTAATGAACTATTTGAAGATGATAGTTCAACATTAATACAAATTTCAGGAACTTTAATAGGTTTTTTGTTAACAGCTATGACCATATTCTTAAGTCTTCCTAAAGATACAACATTAATGAAAAGAATTAAAAAATATGGTCATCATAAAATATTTAGTAGATGTGTTTCTACAGGTTTAATTATTCTAACTATTGATATATTAATGTGGTTATTAAAAATATCTAACGTGTACATTGTATTTGTATTCTTAATTGGTCTTGAAGAAACACTTTTATCTGCATATTATATTTATAAATTATGTATTTATAATTTTGAATAATTCGTTTTTTAAAGTTTCTTCAATTTGTGAGATATCATTTTTATAGTCTTTATTAAGTTCTATACTGACTTGTTTAGTAAAAATATTTCTTATTAAATCAACTTCTTCCGTATCAGATGATGCGGAAAGTTTTTTTATTTCTTTACGATTTTTAAATTTACTAATTAATTCTGAGGCAAATCCTTTGCTTACTTTTTTTTTAGTTTTGCCTCAATTTTAAAATCAGAAATCTCACAATCTTCTTTATTGATATTTTTGAGTTCAATAAAATCTTGAGAGTTATCAAAAAAAGAAATTGAAATTTTATTTATAATCATATCTTTAATTTCTTGCTCATTTTTTTTAAAAGGCTCAAGGCTAATATGTATATATGAATTATTTCCAATCAATGATTTTATATATGTATCTGATGATGGAATTTTTTGAGTTTTAATAATAGAAGCTCCCATATTATTAAAATCAAGATAAAAAATATGTATAACTTTCAAGAACATATTCTGATTTATCTTCTATTTCAATTCCTTTGCTTTTTATTTCAGTTAATACGTCTAGATCACTAGTTTTACAAATGCTAGCGAAAATATGATTTTTGTCTAAAGATATTTTTTCAAATGTTATATCTTCATTAGGAAAAATATTTGTACCTTTAAATATATTTGTAAAGCATTCATATAAAATTGTAGCTTTAGATTTAGTTTCATCTATAAAGCTTGGTTCAAAAATAATTTTATAAAAATTTATTAATTTTTTATATGATTGAACTTTTATTTTCTTGTCTTCATTTTGCTTATTATCTGACATTGAATACATCCCCCCTATATCTATATATTTTTATCTTGTATTCAATTTTTACTTATTATATACTATTTTTTTGCATTTATCAACATAATATATATATAACTGCAAATATAATATATTTTTTATAGAATTATAATTATTTTAGTTAAATATTATATTTTTCTGTAATAGTATTAAAATTAGTAAAAACTTGATATTTTTTTAATGTAATTATAATGCAATAAAAATTAAAATCAGCAAAATTATAATGCAATTATAATGCAACTGTGAAATATTTTTAGATATTTTGGGATAATTTCAGATAGTTTGACTTTAAATAAAAAAGAGTTCCAAAAACTGATACATAGCTGAAAGTGGCTATTTTTAGGCAAAAAAATAAACTACCCATTTTTGAGTAGTTTATTACAATTAATGGTCGAGGTGACAGGGATCGAACCTGCGACCTCATGGTCCCAAACCACGCGCGCTACCAACTGCGCTACACCTCGATTAAATTGCATTCTATTCAAATGCTTATTAATAATAGCATATTTTTGATTTTGCAATAATTTTTTAGAAAAATTTTTTATAAATTTTGTAAATTCTCTTGAATATTCTTAAAAATCCAATTATAATATAATATATGCACCAGTAGCTTAGTTGGATAGAGTGTTCGGCTACGAACCAAGTATGCAATTGGTTGCAAAACCGTTGAAATATGGGAAGTTCGGGAGTTGGTTTTGTTGTATGCCCCCAAACTTTCCCCCAGATGCTTAGTTTAAAATTATTTTTGCTATATATTGAAAATTTAATAAAATTGTTTTATAATAATTAACATATGCGGCTATAGTTTAACTGGATAGAATGCAAGCCTACGAAGTTTGAGATTTGGGGGTTCGAGTCCCTCTAGCCGCACCAAATTAAGCATCTGTATATGTTTTTAAGCACTTATCTTCATAGGTGCTTTTATTTTTTTTTCTTTGTAAACCTTATTCCTTTTAATTTAGTTTCTTTTTCTGTTTCAAATGACTTATGACTTGCTTTTTTAAATTCTTCTTTCTTCCTTTTATCAGAAATAAAGATATAATAAAATTCTGTAGTTTCAAAATCAGCGTGTCCCATAATTTCTCTTAAAACTTCTTTATCCATTCCATTCTCACTCATTAAAGTTGCAAAAGAATGTCTAAAACCATATACAGTCATATGTTCCAAGCCATATTTCTTAATTATAGATTTTAATTTTTTATCAAGTCTTTCAGGTAAGTATGGTGTTCCTATTGTATTCAAAAAAACATGTTCCTTTGAAGGATCAAATTTTCTTCGTTGCTTTTCTCTTAATTCTTTTCTTTCGTTGTATATTTCTTGTAGCATTTTCTTTAATCTAGGACTTAAAGGAATCTCCCTATAACTTTCTTCTGTTTTTAAATCATCATCTACATACTCATGACCAATTATATTGAAATCATAATCATAAATTGTAGTATCTTTATGTGCATTATCTACATATAACATATCTTTATCAAATAATATGTTTGACATCAATAATCCACATCCTTCTTCTGGCCTCATACCAGACTGCAATAATGTTGCAAATAACTTGCAAAAACTTCGACCATCTTTTTCTAAAATATCAAGCCATATTGGTTGTCTATCAGCAGGTAGATATACCAATTTTGTTTTTTTAGACCTTTTTCTTTTTAGAAAATTTTAGTTCAAATTCAGGTATTTCCTTAATAAGTTCTTTCTTTTTTGCATATTGAAGTATTTGTCTAATCATTAAAAAAACATCTTTTGCAGCACGAGGATAAACTTTTCGTAAATCAGAAACATATTCTTCTACAATTTCTTTTGTCATTTCTGGTACAGTATATTGAGAAAAATTGCCTTTTATATGTTTTTTTAATGTATATGCGTATGTTTCAACTGTTTTGGGACTAATTTTCTTTCCTGTCGTAGGATTAATATATTCTTTTTTATAATTAAGCCACATAACAGCAAAATCGGCAAAATTAATACAAGAACTTATACCACGATGAAGTATAACATCTTCTTTTGCATCTTTATACTCAGGAAAATACTTCAAATTTTCTTCACATTCTTCCGAAAACACACTTTCTTCAACTAATTCATGGTTTTGTTTTATTAAATAAGTATCAATAATTAGTTCTGCTAATCTTTGTCTTGCTAATTGTTCTGTTTGTGCTGACCTAGATAGTCTTGGGTTGCAATCTGCCCCTTTCAATTTGTTTTTTAATTCTAATCTCACTCTAGCTTCAAAGCTGTTGCCTCTTTTTCTTATTGTAACTGTTCCTTTTTCAGCCTTTTTTGCTTTTGTATTAATATTAGTAGCTCTTTTATTATTTATTTTTTCCATTCCGTTTTATACTCCTTTCAAAAGGCTTAAAATAAACAACAAAAAAGATATATTATAAAACTGTATCAATTATATAATATACCCTTTTATAAAAAGCAATGGTGAAATCTTAATATTTTCCATAAGTACCATAATTGTTATCAAACCATTCCTGTAATTTTGCTCCGTTAATAATTATTTTTCTTTTGAATCTTATTGCAGGAAAACCTGGAACTGTTACTAACTTTAGCATCAGATTTCTGCCTATTCCTAGTTGTTTTCTTGCTTCATCAATACTTATACCAAATCTAGCAATATCAAAGTTATTATTATTCATTTGTATCACATCCGTTTTTCAAATCTTTTAATTTCTTTTCTGCATAAACTTTACTTTCTGCAATGCTCACTACAATATTTCTTGGATACATTTTGAAGGCCTGTTTCATTTCTATGCCAAAATTAGCAACACTTAATTCACCTTTAAAATCAGAGTGCATCATACTTTCAAAAGCTATTTGACCATAAGCAACTGCTTCTTTTTTTATTCATAGCTTACACCTCCAACAAAAGTTTCAAAAAGAGAAATAATATTGTCCCATTGAATTTCCGAATCTTCTGTTATAGTAATTTCGCATTTTTCAATATAAGAATAATCTTTTTTTGACCTTATAATAAATTCTAATTTTTGTGAGTCATTTGCTGAATAATTTATTTCTGCATAAACTTTACTCTGTTTTGTATTTAATTTATCAGCTAATTTAAAAACTTTTAATAATTTTTGTTCCATATTTTTTTACCTTTCTTTTATATATTTAGGTACATCTGCGGAACGCCCAAGTTTTTCATCAAATTCGTACCTATGCTTAGAAGGGTTATATTTATAAGCACTAATGTTCCATTTTCGATAACTTTCATTGCTTAAATGTTTAGATTTTGATAATTCCAAAGTTGCCTGTCTGTGTTGTTCTTCCACAAAAAGCAAAGTTATCATCAATTCTTTTTTTGTTCTCTTTTGTGTTTTATAAATCTATTTTGATCCTTTTTTCTTTTTTCTTTTGACTTATTGCATCTATATTTTTTTTCTTCAGAGTATCTTTCATCTTGCTTAATAATTTTTGTAATATAACTAGAAGATGTATGTACTATTTCAGCAATTTCTTTTACTTTTAAATGTTCGATAAAGAAATATTTTATAATTAGTTCTTTTGAATCTTCCATTTCATCACCTATGGTTAATTTTTTGTCGACATTATTTTGATACGACAAGGATATTAGAGAAATTACTTAATCTCTAATTCTTTCATCTTTTTCTAAATGCTTCTTGTTTTTGTTTCTTATTTTTTAATTCTTTATGAAGTCTAATTTTTAATTTTATTTTTGGTAGTAAAACGTCCATAAAAAATATTACAAATGTTAGACATATCCCTAATAATACAAATCTTAAAAACATCTTTTTTTGCTCCTTTCCGTTTAAATAAGGCAAAAGACAGATAAGAGCTTGTCCTACCTGTCTTTTTATATAGTGCTTTCTTAAAATTTGCCCTTCACTATATAAACATCCTTTAACTTCAAAAAATTCTCCCTAAATTTTAAAATTTGTAATTTTTATTCCTTCAATTAGCTTTAGTATTAAATATTGGTATCTATCTTCATCTCCAAAACTATATTTTTTTTAGTAAAGGCTTTTTTTATCAATTATTTCTAGCATAGCCATTTCATCACCTTTTTGTGCTAATATTCCTAATTCATAAATACTTTTATTCCTCATTTTATAAGTCCTCCTTAAAATATTTTTTTAATTTTTCAATAGCTCTAATTTTTATTTTGCTAACAGTTTTTGAATATATTTCGAGAATTTGTGCTGCTTCATTTTGTGATAATTCTTCTTGAAATAGCAAAAAAAATAACTGCCTGCTCAATAGCAGACAGCGAATTTAAAGCGTCTTTTATAGACAAAGATATATCAACTCTTTCATAGTCATTTTTAGCTCCATTGTTAAGCTCAAAAAAACTCTCAACAAAGGCACAATATCCTTCGTCATCAAAAATTGTTTGTTCTTTTGAACTCATATCAATTTGTTTTTTTGAAATACTTTTTTAGATGATAATATTATAGTTTTTGTTAAGAAACTATCAAACTTTGCTTCATTAGAATTTTTACTTTCCATAAATGTTCCTCCCAAATTTTCATTTGGGCTTAACAGCACCTGTGTTAAGTGAACACATGAAAAATAAAACCTCCTCTCCTAAAAATATAAAATTTTTGCATACAAAAAGAGCCTAATATACTATGTCTAAAAAATTACTTCCTTTGTGAATCTTTAACTTTTAATTCTTTTTGCAAAGTATTCTCCTAAACAAGCTCTATTAAGCCCTGTGGCAATTATACTGCGGAAAAATTTAAAAATTTGTCGAAATCTGTCGCCTAAAATTTGGAAAAACACACTTTTGAACAATGTATAAATTATGAAACGCTTTAAAATCCAACATTATTCGACAAAATTCTACTTTGTCAAAGTACATATTTTCAGTCTGTTGCAGTATATAAAGTTTCTGCCAAAGAATATAAAATATAGCTGGTACAGTAATCTCTTGAAGGGAGGTCAGTTATGGCATTAGATAAAATACTAATCGGAGCAAGAATCAGAGAATTAAGAGAACAAATAATTGGAGAATCACGAGAAGAATTTGCCCAAAGATGTGATTTAGGTACAGATAGATATGTTGGTCAGTTAGAACGAGGAGAATTTTATCCATCTATCGAAGTGCTTTATAAAATTGCATATGCCACAGGTGCTAGTTTAAATTATTTATTACTTGGAACGGAAAATTCAAAAAAATCAAGAATGAAAAACAATTTATTAACTGTTATTGAAAACTCTGACACAAATGAGCTTAAAGCATATAATAAGTGTATTATGACATTAAAGGAAGCTTTGCATAATAATTTAGGCAAATAGCAATTTGATTATTGCTATTTTTTGTGTTATATTTATCTAGTAAAATATATTTTTTAATAGGAGTAACAAATGAACTTTAAAACTGATTTATCTAATGCCAACCAAGAATTACTAAGTCAACTAGGAGTAGAGATTGAAGATAGAAATTATAGTACAGAAGAAATAAAAAAGTGTGAAAATAATATAGCAACGCATATTATGAGCAAAAGTTTGAAAAATATGGACCTTGCAAAAGGAAGTGTTAAGTATAGCAGTTTGACGAATATTTTTGCTAGATATGAAAACTAAAATATATATTTGAAATTTAGACTGGAAGTGAAAACATTGAATGATAAAGAACTAAAAGCATTTATAATAAATTTTATAAATAGAAAAGAAAAAGAAAGCGAAAATAAAGATTATATTGAATATTCTTATTATGAATTAAAAGTAAAAGCAAATCTATCAGAAAAACAAATTGATGAAGTTCTGTGTGTTAGTAGGGATTATTTTGAAAATAAGAATTATAGTGTTTATTTTACTAATGCCGAATTTGAATATAATGGTCAAAAAAAGAAAAGTTGAAACAAACGATTATATGGTTGCGGTTAAATATAAATAGTAATTTTTAGAGGAGAAGTAAGAATGAGTTTAGAAGAATTAAAAAAAGATTGTAGTAAAAAGCAAAAGAAAGGCATTCACTTTATTATTGCGTCAATAATAATATGGTCTATGGTTTTAATAGTACAAATAACCAATTTACCTATATTAACAAAAAATCTATTAACATTTTGTTGTACTGCACCATTATTACCAATATCATTTTTAATATCTAAAATATTAAAGATACAATTTCAAGATAAAAGTAATCCATTAAATAAGTTAGGAATATTATTCTCTGTAAATCAAATGATATATCTTTTAATAGCAATGTGGATTTATCCTACAATGCCAGATAAAATGCTAATGGTTATTGCTATGATATTTGGAGCACATTTATTACCATATAGTTGGTTATATAATTCAAAAACATATATGGTATTGTCAATAATTATTCCAATATTATCTCTAATAGTTGGTTTAAACTTTGCAAATTATATTCTTGCAACAATGATGATAGTAATAGAAATAATATTTAGTATACTGTTAGCATTTGAAAATAAGAAAATAAAAAATGATTAGAGCGATAACTTACAAGTTATAGAGCTCATGCGATATATTAGTTAGTACCAAAATAACAGGTTTAGAAGCCTGTTATTTTTTGCACTATAATTTATTTGCTAATGCCATCATATCCTCTTTTTCTGTATCCAAATACTCCTTTGTTGTGTTTATATTACTATGACCCATTTGACTTGCAACCTGTTCTATTGTATATCCAGCATTATGCAAAGCATTCGTTCCATAAAAATGTCGTAATAAATGTGGATGCAATTCATTTAATTTACAAGCATCTTTATATTTATCCAATAATCTATTGCAGAAATTTCTATTTACTGGTTTCTTAGTATTTATACTTTTTTGACTAACGAATAAATATGGATTTTTAGTATTTATTTGTTGTCTTTCTTCCAAATAATCTTTTATAGCAAAATACATTATATTATTTATAACAACTGTTCTAAACTTTTCGCCTTTTCCTACAATGTAAAGTTCTCTTTCATTTAGTCTTATATCCCCAATCTTTATATTTGTTATTTCACTTGCTCGTAACCCACCATAACATAAAATTGATATGAAACAAAAATCTCTTTTAGAAGCCTTTATGTCTTTGGCGGCATAATGTTTAATTTTATTTACATCTTGAACAGAAATTATGTTATTATTTAATTTTGTTTTTTGTATCCTTATAAAATCACGATCCTTTATTACCATTTCTGTCTGTAGTTTTTCTTGAATCAAAAATTCATTATATGTACGAAGTGATGTCAATTTTCTATTTATTGTTTTTGGAGATGTACTTTTGTTCAATAAATATTGCTTATACATTTTAACATCTGCATAAACTAATTCCTTCAATTCTTCAGCGTAAGATTCTTTATAATATTTCTCATACAACTTCACATCACTATAATAACTATTTATAGAATTTTCAGATAATCTTAACTCATTCTCCATAAATTCCTTAAATCCCTCTAGCATAAAATCACTCCTTTTTTGATTATGTTACATTTTTGCATAATGATTTTTTATGATTATGTTACATTTTATATATATATTTTTTAAAATATTGCCTTAAAATGTATCATAATCGCAATTATGTTACATTTTTTTAATAGTAATTTTTTGCTCTATATATAATAGAGCAAAATTATTTTACATATACCTTACAGCATTTAGTAAAAATCCCATACCATCTAAAAAGCCATTTTTGTAAAATAAAAAACTTTCTCTTGAATGAGCAGTTTCTATTGCATCATTTCTTCTAGTCATCATTCCCTTTAAAATTTCTTTTTTTTTCATCTGGTGCTAGGTTATCAGCCATAAAGTCATACATTTCTTTTGATTTTGATGCTACTTTGTTTTGGTTTAATACCATTTCTTCATCTTCCATATTTAAAGAATCTGATTTTTCCTGCATCTCAAAAATCTTTTGTATGAAATAATCACATTTCTTTTTATCCATAATATCAACTCCCATCTTTTTGTTTTCAAATATTGTATAAAATAAAATCTAAAAAAGGAACGTTGAAAAGAATAAAATTTAAAAAAATATTTTTCTAAAAAAGACATAAAAAAGATAAGGAAAATATTGATATATAAACAAAAATATTTTTTTTGAAACTAATTATTGAAATAAATTATAAAACTTAATAAAATATAAATGTGTATTAAGATTATGTTATAGTTTTTACTATAACTACCTATAAAGAATTATCTTTATAGCATAATTACTAAAATAAGTTAGTAATAAACACATCTGTATTTATTAAAATACAGCATAATTTTGGGTTACAACATAACTTATATATAGATTATTTGTTATGCTTAATAAATAAGAAAGTAAAATCAAGCTGGCCCCTTAGCTTAGTTTACTTTCTCTTTTTTTTGCCCATAAATAAAAGGAAAGGAGGATTTTTAAAAAATCTTTTTACACAAATATTCAATTAAAATTGGAAGGAGATTTTTATTATGAGAAGTGGTTTCGATTTAGAATTATATGGAGAAACATTTAAAAATTGTTTTATAGAAAGTTCTTCATATAAAAATGGAAATTTACAATTAAGTCTTTATGGTTTAGATGCAAATGTAAATCAAATATCACATTTTGCAGACATTACTTTGAATCAAAATGTTGTTAACTTAACAGATGACACAATTATTGTTGACAACAAATTTAAACCTACATTAGTACCACAATTAGAGAAACTAGGAATTTTAGCAGAAAAAAAATCAAAATGTGCATCATTGATAATGTCTTTTACCCTATTTACAAAATAAATTTTTCAAAAATAAATAGCCAAAGGTATTATGATACTGAATTACTTGCAGCATAAATAAAAATGAAAGGATGAAATAATATGGAACAAGTAACAAAAACAAATTTACCAATAGTCGGTAGAATCCAACATGGAATGCAACAAATTGTAAATCAAAGAAAAAGAGTAACAGAATTAGGATATTTTATTGCAACAACTAAAAATAATAATATGAATTTTATGTTGAATAGATTTAATGAAAAAAATACCCAAAACAAACATCTTTAAATATTGAATTTTTTGACGAAGAACCGTTATCAATTCGTAAAGCTAGATATAATCAAGGCGGAGCTGTTTGTTATTGTATGGCTGGAACTTCAAAGGGAAAACAAAAAGTGTCTAATAAATGGCAAGAGATTGAATGTAGTTCTGATTGCCAATATTGCATTAAACAAAAAGGTGCTAGTAAACCAGCTTGTAATTATGAAGGTACTCTAAAATTTTTATTACCTGAAATAAGTAAGGACAGAATTTGGATTATGAAAATTACAGGTCAACAATCTATATCAAATTTAGAAGAATACATAAATTTTCAAAAATATTTAGGAAATTCTTTAAAAGGAACTTATACAATATTCTTAAATCAAATTGAACAAACTAATTCTGAAGGAAAAAAAATTCAATAATTTTGTTATTGATATTGTAAAAGCAGAAGATTTTAATTCAAATTATCAAAAAATACTAATAATTCTATTGTATCCACAGAAAGTCAAAAAACTGTTGATAATCCTATTCAAAATCAAGCAGAAATAGTAAAAACAACTAAAAAAGAAACTAATAGCCAAACAAAAAACACTACAAAAAAATCTACAAAAAGTCAATACTGATAATGTTGTACCAATTACAGAAAATGAAAAAGTTGATTCTCAAGCAGAACAATCGCAAACAACAAATGAACAAAATAAGCAAAAAACTGAAACATACAAGGAACATTGCTTTTTATATGACACAGAATATAAAACATTTAAAAAAAGCTGGAAAAGATACAGAATATTTAATCGCTAAAGTAACTGATATAAACGATAAAACAACAGATGTAATAGTAAAACCAGAATTTAGAGCAGAAATGGAAAAATGCGATATTGGAACAGAATTGATTATTGAACTAGAAAAATTTAAAGATAATATTATATCAAAACATATTGAGTTCGTGAACATTATGCCAAAAAAAAGTAGCAGCATAGATAAATCTTGCTACCACAAATTTTAATTTCACACTATACCTATACTATATAGGAACAATACTAAAAATGTCAATACTCAAAATAAAAAAAATTAAAGGAATTTCTATGCACAATAAATTTAAAATAGATGAGATGGTTATAGTTAATGGCATTGGAAAAGAAAACGGAACTATTTATAAAAATAGGATTGCAAAAAGTTATTTGTCGTGATCCTTTTTATTTTGATTATAATATTAAGTTTAATGATGGTACTGAGGATTGGATTGATGGAAAATGCTTAGAAAAGTTGGAAGGAGAATTTTAAAAATGAAAATTACATATTTAAAAACCATTGGTTTTAGAAAATTTGAGAATGAATTTGAAACAGATTTATTTGATGTTACATCAATTACTGGTGGAAATGCAAAAGGAAAAACTAACATTCTATATGCAGTTATTTGGGGATTTTTAGGTTGTAATCTAACTGGAGATGACAAAGTATATATTGGAAATAAAAATACAGATAATTGCTATGTAGAAATACATTTTATTGATAATTTAGGAGTTAATCACACACTTAAAAGATTAAAAAATAAGTATAATAAAAAGAATTTTTTATTATTAGATGAAAAGCAAATCAGCCAAGATGAATTAACATCTTATTACAGTGATAAAAAGCTATTTTTATCTATTGTAAATTCAAATTATTTTATTAGTCGTTCACCTGCAGACCAAAAAGCATTACTTGATAAATACTTGCCTGAAATTGATATTAAAGAAATTTATAATAAGCTAGATAAAGAAAAAAAAAAGTATTTTAGAAGGATGCCCCAAAAATGTTACAAAATATATTCAAGAGTTAAATGATGATAAAAAAATGTACGAAGATAAAATAAAAAATCTACAAGGAAAAATTGCTTATGCAGAAAACTTTATTGGTGAAAAACTAGATACCCTAAAAACATTCGATAAGCAAGAAGAATTATCACTTGCACAGCAGGAATTATCATTCTTAAAGACTGACCAAAAAGCTGAAGCGAGAAATAAGCAATTAAAAATTGTTGAAAATCTTAACAGTCAAATAAACTTATATCAAAATCAAATAGAAACATTAACTACCAATATGATAAATGGAAAAAAAGACATATCTTTCAATAAAAAAATGAACCTATATCATATTGTCCAATGTGCAAACAACAATTATCTGATAAAGGTCGCTTGAATACCATACAAAATATGAAAACTGATTTAGAAAATGACTATTCAAATAAAATAAAACTTAAAACAGAATTACAAGAAATAAAGAAAAATCTAGCAGTTGAAAAATGTAAATTATATGCACTAGGAAATGACAATGCAGATAAACAAAAAACACGAATTACAGAAGTAGAAAATCAAATCAAAGTATTAGAAAAAAAGAAAAGTCTGAAATAGACCAATACAATACTTCAATAAATGTTAAGAGAGAAAATATACAAAAAGCAAAGGCAGATATACAAATATTTAACAAAAATATTGATGAATTATATAATAGTCTTGATTCTAATAAAAAAGCAAAAGATATTGCTCAGAAATTACTAATTAATTATATTGAAGCAAAAATGCAACATGCAACAAAACATTTAAAAATGTCGGTATTAAATATTATACTATTTTAAAAGATAGTGGAGAAATTAAACAGGATTTTATTATTACATATAAAGGCAACGAATTTAAAAATTTGTCTAGGTCTGAAACTATTGCTACATCACTTGAAATTAGCAATATGTTAAATAAAATTTCTGGTGTTAATTTGCCACTATTTGTTGATGATAGCGAATCTTGTGCAGATTATAATTTTATTGAGGATTTTTCAAATGATACTCAAATTCTTATTGCAAAAGTAGAAAAAGGACAAAATTTAGAAATATCAAATTATCAAAATATAGAGACTATGCAAATTGCTGCATAGTATTAATAAAATAATGGAGGAACACTTATGAAAATTAAAAGTTTATTAGTAATGCCAGGAAAAGAAGTACAAAAAGTAAAAATTCCTGCAAATATAAAATTTATAAAATCACTATTAGGAGAAGACCTACAAAAAATAAGAGTAAATGAAAATACAATTATTTATTTATCAAAGCAAACGGATTATACAGAATATAACAGGCTTTTTGATGGTTACATTTTAATTGGGACTTTTTTGATTGTATCTATAAAAAATAATAAAAGGGTTTCGATGAAAAAAAGAGATATTAGAAAATATACTAATATGTTCAAACTATCAAAGCATGAAAAGAAAAGTAAATCTCTTTAAAGAAGAATTTTTAGAAGAATATTACTTTAATCAAAGAAAAATGAAAGAAAAAAAAATAGAGAGCATAATAAAGAGTTTATCTTTAGAGATGCCGCATAAATAAGGAAAGGATGATTTAAAAATGAATAAATATGAAACAATATTTTTACTAAATATAAAATTATTAGAAAAGGATCAAAAAAAGATATTAGATAAAATAATAAAATGTATTTCGGATTTTGGAAAAATAAACGATATTAAAAACATTGGAAAGAGAACTTTAGCTTACGAAATAAGAAAGCAGAAACAAGCATATTACTATGAGATAGATTTTGAAGCAAAACCTCAATGTATTTCTGAACTAGAACGACTATATAGAATTATAGATGAAGTTTTAAAATTTATTACAGTAAAAATTGATGAATAAGGAAAGGAAATAAAAAATATGAACAAAGTAATTTTAATTGGTAGACTTACAAAAGATGTAGAACTTAGATACACTCAAACAAATAATACAGCTGTTGCTTCTTTTTAGCCTCGCTGTAAATCGTAAATTTGTTAGACCTGGTGAAGAAAGACAAGCTGATTTTTTTTAATATTATTGCATGGAATAAACTTGCAGAAAATATTTCAAAATATTTATTTAAAGGAAATCAAGTTGCGATTTCTGGTAGATTAGAAACAAGGTCTTGGGATGACCCAAACGGTCAAAAAGCATTATGTAACAGAAGTTATTGCTGAAGAAATAGATTTTATAGGAAGTAAAAACAAACAAAATAATGAGGCAATACTAAACTCACCCACTCCTATAAATAAAAATGATGATACATCTGATTTTATATGTAATGGTGATGATTTGCCATTTTAGAAGGAGGGCTATTTATGTTTAAGCAGTTTTTTATAAATAAGTATTTTCAAAAATTAAGTAATACTAAATTTTTTAGAAATGATGAAAATGCTATTATTGGTAAAAACAAAAGATATTATTAAAAATCTTCAAGACCAAATCTATTATGTAGAAAATCCACACAATGATATTGATGAGGAAAATAGAGATTTTATAGTTGAAGAAGCAAATTCACTAATAGAAGAAATACAAAAAGAGTATCGTAACAAAAATAATGTAATAGGACTGTATAATCACCCAATGGCAGGTTTCTATGTACTACAAGATAAATATACATTATATAAAGATTTAAAGGATTATTACAATGAATTGGAGGGAAAAAATAAATGAATAGTAATGAAATGATATTTACAGAAAATGAATTGCAAATTTTAGCAAATGCTTTGGTTGTACTCTTAAAATTTAATGAAACGAATGGATCAGATTTAGGAGACTTTATCAGTGTTTCTGGATTATTAAGTAGAATGAACGCTGAACTTGACGATATTGAATTTCAAAGAATGCAAGAAATGGAGGCTAACAGGAATGAATACTAATATTATAAGTATTAAGTATGAGGACGACTTCTGTCCTCGTACTTTTAATGGTAGAGAATATTCATATTACACAAACAAAATATTAAATATTGGAGATTTAGTTGAAGCACCAACAAAATATGGTACCAAAATAGCAAAAAGTAACTAGAATAAATGTACCAGAGAACGAAATTATAAATATTAAACCATATATGAAAACAATTACTCGTAAAATAAATAGAAATAGATACATCAATTTTTATGAGATTCAGGAAGATGCAGCATAATGAACGAAAAGCAAATTGCAAAAGTTTTAGTACAAAAATTGCTTGATATGGGATTTACTGTGCACAGATATAATGCAGTAACAACAAATTCTATTTATTTGAAATTGGATTATGGAGTATGTTGTGGAATTAGAATTGCTGATCATAATGGAAAAAAAGAAATATCATTATAGATTTAATGTTGTAAAAGGTTATTGTGGGGATAAGATTATTTATTTTAAAAATCTTATCTCTTATTTTTATACCTTTGAAGAATTGCCACAACTATTAAATATGGTCCAAAAAGAACGAGAATCAAAAATAAAAAATATGGTTTAGAGAATTACAAATTATATATGGAAAAAAGAAAAACAAGAAAATGAGCTATTTAATAGATTTAAAATGGTAGCTTAAATTTGGAAGGAGAAATTTATGGATGGTTTAGAAAGATTGGAAAAAAGCAGTAGAAATGAATAATCATAATGTTATTTTAATTTTTAATTATATAAAAGAAAAAGAAAGTCTACGAGATAAATTTAATAATGAAGAAAAAACTATAAAAGGTATGTATGAATTTATATGTAATAAGGCAAGGATCGTTTCTCAAAATAATGTAGCAATGGTTCAAGACAATATTGTATATCTATGGGCTATGGCCTATTTCAATAAAACTAATGAAGAATTAGGAATAAATAAAAAAGTATCAACTCCAAAAAAGGAAACAAAGAAAACTGAAGTAAAAAAAAGAAGAATTACAAGAAGAAAAAAAGAAAGAAAAAAAGATAATCAAGTTTCTTTGTTTGAGGAGGTGAAAAAATAATGGGTTATATCACAGTAGCACATAGAAAAATTTTAAGACAATTAGACTCTATTTCATATTTTCCTAATGGTTGGGATAAATTTGTAAAAAACCAAGCAATTCATCATAATTTAATTATAAAATCTAGTAAAAATCAATGCTATTGCACAAATTGTCATACCACATTTATTAGTACCAAAAAAGTAAATGAAGAAATGAAATGTCCTAACTGCAATAACAAATATTTAATAAAAAGAAGTAATTTAAAACATTATAAATTTAAGGATTATTTGTCAATTTTGGATAAAGCAAATGACACTTTAGTTGTACGATATTTTGAACTAAGAACAATTATAGATGCTAATCATAATGCAACATCATCAGTTGTTGAGTTTGGCAGAGAAATCCCGAATAAAACACGAAATAGAGCGGTATATGTAAACGATAGAGTTTCCAGATGTCAAGGATGTATTTTTATAAGCCATAGTAATTATTGTGATGAAAACAATTGGAGAGAATATACTCGTAATTATTCACTTATTGATTATTCTATTGCATTTCCTAATAATATAAAGAACATTGTAAAAGATACACCATTTAAATATAGCAATATATGGAATGTTGTAAAACATTCACCATTTTATATAGATTTAGCAAAACTAATACAAAATACATCTGAAATATCAAAAGTAGAAATGTTAGCAAAATTAAAATTATATAAGTTAGCATTAAATGCCTATTGGTGTAATCCTAAAGGCAGTTTTCAATCAATTTTTGGTGTTCCTAAAACTTTTTATCCGTTTATGAAACGAAATAACATTACATATAGACAATTAAAATACTTAGATTATTACAAGAACCCAATATAAAAAAAGATTCATTATTTAGAAACTTTTGCTAGTTATTATAATGATGAAATAGATACTTTTGAAGAAATTTCAAAATATATAAAATTAGACCGTTTTATACAATATTCAAAAATGAAACACCATAAAATAGATATTCATATGTATAAAGACTATTTACGATTTGCTAAATTATTAGGACTAGACTTAAAAAATAATAGATATGCTTTCCCTAAAAATTTAAAAGAATCCCATGATGAATTAGAAAAACAATACGAAATTAACAATAAAAAAATTATAAATTTGGCAATAGTAAAACGAAGTAATGAATTGTTGAAAAATACATTCAATGATGGCAAATTTATTGTACTTCCTGCAACAAGCATAAAAGATTTACAAAATGAAAGTTCACAACAAAATAATTGTGTACGAACATATGCAGAAAAAATATGCTGAAGGTTTTTGTGATATTTATTTTATGAGAAATGCTAAGAAGCCTGACAAATCCCTTGTAACAGTTGAAGTACGACATAATAAGGTAGTGCAAAGTAGAATTAAAAATAATAAATGTCCAACAGACCAACAATTACAATTTTTAAAAAGTTGGGAACAAAATGTATTGAAAGGAGCTGCTTAATATGACCACAAAATCAAACAATAAAGAGACAAAAATAAAAAATATATTTTAATAAAATTCAAACTGGAGTAACAAATATAATAGAATCTGGAGAGTATGCAAAATTTTTAAAAAGTTTAGTAAAAATTTTCATTCTTATAGTTTTAATAATATTGTTCTTATATATTCTCAAATGCCAAATGCAACAAAAAGTTGCTGGATTTAAAACTTGGCAAAGTATGGGAAGAAAATTAAAATATGGATCAAAAGGAATACAAATAATATACCCTATTAAACGAAAATATGAAAAAAAAATACTACTATTGAAGGTCAAAATAGCTTATTAAATAGTGAGGAAAAAGAGCAAAAGCAAACAATAGAATATCTAACTTATAGAGCAACTTATGTTTATGATATATCGCAAACAGTTGGTGAGTCATTGCCAATGGAAGATGATAGATTAAATACAAACAATAACATAGAACTATTTAATTATTTAAAGTCCTTTTCCCCATTCCCTATTAAAGAAATTGAAATTTTTGGTAGTACACAAGGTTATTGGAGTCCAAACGGAAAATATATTGCACTAAAAAAAAAGATTTATCTATTGATGATAAAGTTACTACACTACTTCATGAACTTACTCATGCATTATACGATGATTTTGACTATAAAAAAGATAGAAATTTATCAGAAACTTTTGTTGAATCAGTTGCTTACATTGTAGCTGATTATTTTAATTTAGATACATCAATATGTAGTTTTAATTA
>VOFC01001410.1_pt1 | contig 182570 bp, 163 predicted proteins | sample 5384161 | NCBI WGS metagenome assembly VOFC01 (sample SAMN12384722, study PRJNA508395) | human gut metagenome | isolation source: healthy gut B | host: Homo sapiens | reverse complement strand
CAACAAGCTGTCTAATAGGTGAAATTATATCAAAATGTTCCGTTTATTTTTCCATCTGCTACCGTTGTTTGTGCTACGCGATGCGCTATGGTCAAAAATAACTCCGCGATTGCCGAAATTAGTTCCGAGCTTGTTGAATTTAGTTCCGACCTTGTTGAAATTAGTTCCGAGCTAGTTTCAAGAATCTCAGAATTACTGATAATCAGCACGTTCAGAAAAACACTAAAGTAGGTTCCACACAGGATCATTTCGCTTTGAAATGAAACTACAGACGAACTAAGGTGTTTTGCGATTATTAAGTTATTTGTTAAATCTGTTCAGCGAGCAATTAGCAGCGAAATACGTACAGCTCCAGCAGTTGCAAGGCACAAAAAAAAGGAGTTCGTTAAGCGCATAGCCTTTAAACTATGCTTGCTTAACGAACTCCGTCAGCTATATAACTGTTTAAAAAAAATTAGTCTGCCTGCTTGGCGGCAATAGCTTGGTTAGCGGTGATGGCAATCATCTTGTAGATGTCGTCGATTGAGCAACCGCGTGAAAGGTCGTTGACCGGACGGGCAATACCCTGAAGGATGGGACCTACAGCCGTGGCATGACCCAGACGCTGCACGAGTTTGTAACCAATGTTACCTACTTCGAGGCTGGGCACTACCAATACGTTGGCCTTACCGGCGATGGCACTGCCGGGAGCCTTGCTGCTACCTACTGAAGGAACCAATGCTGCATCGGCTTGCAATTCGCCGTCGATCAGCATGTTGGGACGCATTTCCTTTGCAATGGCCAAAGCCTCAACCACCTTGTCTACCACTTCGTGCTTGGCTGAACCCTTGGTTGAGAAACTCAACATGGCTACGCGGGGTTCGATACCTGCTACTGCCTTGGCAGTTTCGGCTGTACAAACGGCAATCTGAGCCAACTGGTTGGCATCGGGCACGGGAGTTACAGCGACGTCGCCCATTACGAGCACACCGTTATCGCCGCATTCAGGAGCATGCGTAAGCAAAAGCATGGCACCGCTCACGCAGGTAATGCCGGGAGCCGTTTTGATAATCTGCAAAGCAGGACGAAGCACATCGCCCGTCGTGTTGCGAGCACCGGCCAACTGTCCGTCGGCATCGCCGCTCTTGATAATCATACAGCCAAAGTAAAGCGGATCGAGCACCTTTTTGCGGGCTTCCTCAATGGTCATGCCTTTTTTCTTGCGAAGTTCGGCCAAAAGTTCAGCGTACTCTTCCTTCTTGGGGCTGGTAGCCGGGTCGATAAGGGTGGCACGGTCAATATTTCCCAAGCCCCACTGTTTGGCAAGGCTGTGAATTTCGTCGACATTGCCCAAAATAATCAAGTCGGCAACACCGTCAGTCAGAATCTGGTTAGCAGCCTTCAGCGTACGTTCTTCAGTACCTTCGGGCAATACAATGCGCTGCTTGTTAGCTTTGGCACGCGCAATGAGTTGTTCAATGAGTTCCATTTTGACTTATATATTTAATATAGTAATATTAAGCGCAATAAAGCAGAACGAAAGGCACGCAAAGGGCACGGCTCTGCCGGTCTGCCGGGTTTAGCATACCGCAAAATTACAAAATAATTGGTGCGCTGCCGATTTTTCAATATAAAATTCTGTATGGTCTAAACAGAAAGCAGTACTTTTGCATCTACACAGACTTAATGGCAAATCTGCTATTTCAAGTTTTCTATCTACCCCCAAAATATATTCATAAAAGTTGAACTTTTAAAATATAACGCACACGCAATAGAAAAAATTCATGGTTTGATCGACGCTCCCTTTACGCCCTTTGATGCAAACGGCGAAATTAACCTTGCCCCGATTCCCGAATATGCAGCTTTGCTTGCCCGCAACGGTTTGAAAGGCGTGTTCATCAATGGTTCTTCAGGCGAAGGTTACATGCTCACCGAAGACGAACGCATGAAGTTGGCCGAAGCTTGGATGCAGGCTGCCCCGAAAGATTTTAAGGTTATTGTTCACGTAGGCAGCACCTGCATAAAGAGTAGCCGCCGTTTGGCTGCCCACGCACAGGAAATCGGTGCCTGGGGTATCGGTGCCATGGCTACGCCGTTCCCGCGCATCGGACACATCGAGGAACTGGTGAAATACTGCGAGGAAATTGCTGCAAGCGCTCCTAACCTTCCTTTCTATTATTACCACATTCCGGCGTTCAACAATGCCTACCTCTCGATGTACGACTTCCTGCAGGCTGTTGACGAACGTATTCCTAACTTTGCGGGTATTAAATACACGTTCGAAAGCTTGTATGAATACAACCGCTGCCGTCGCTACAAAAACGGTAAATTCGATATGCTCCACGGTCAGGACGAAACCATTCTGCCCTGCTTGGCTATGGGCGGTGCGCAAGGTGGCATCGGTGGTACGACGAACTACAACGGACGTGTGCTCACCGGCATTCTTGAAGCCTGGGAACAGGGCGACCTGGAAAAAGCACGCGAACTCCAGAACTTTGCCCAGGACGTTATCGACGTGATTTGCCACTTCCGCGGCAACATCGTGGGCGGTAAGCGCATCATGAAGCTCATCGGTCTGGACTTGGGACAGAACCGCCCTCCCTTCCAAAACATGACCGACAAGGGAAGAAGCACGCATGAAAGCCGAACTCGAAGCTATCAACTTCTTCGACCGCTGCAATAAGTAAGGCGTGTGGGGTTCACCCCTGCCATGCGTAACACAAGGGGGCGCAAGTTCAATACACACCAAGAGCTTGCGCCTTCTTGTTTCATAAACTGTTTCCTTTTTACCCCTGTTTGCAGCGAACAGCACTTTTTTCACACACACTCGTTCCCCCTCGCTGCCCAATCTTATTTACCATCCTTAAACCTCTTTCATGAAGAAACTTATCACCCTGATAACTCTCGTCAGCCTTTTTTTGTGCTGAACGTTTGTGCCCAACACGCCACTCCGCCCAACGACAATGCTTTCAACGCAGTGAGCTATCGCGCCCTGCCGTCGCTCAAAGCAGGCGGTAACGAAGGCGTTTCGGCATCTTTCACCGGAACCATCGGCAATGAAGTCATCGTAGCCGGCGGTTGCAACTTTGCTGAAAAACCTGCTGCCAAAGGCGGCAAAAAGATATATTACAACACGGTTTCTGCCTATAACGAAACTGACAATAAATGGAACGAAATCGGTCGCTTGCCTCAGCCCGTTGCCTACGGTGCAAGTGCTACCGTTCCCGATGGCATCGTTTGCATGGGCGGAACCGACGGGCATCAAAGCCTGACGAACGTCATGTTGCTGCAACGCAGTGCCGACGGTAAACTCATCGTCAAGCAACTGCCCCAACTGCCCATTGCGCTCGACAACATGGCGGGTGCCTACGGAGGAGGCTACCTTTATGTGGCTGGCGGACAAAGCAATGGTAAAGGAAGCCATGCTGCCTTCCGCATGGCTTATCCCGGTGGCTCACAGTGGGAACGACTGCTGGATGTTCCCGGTGGTGCCCGCGTACAGCCTGCCGCTTCTGTACAGAACAATGCCTACGGCCCCTGCTTTTACCTGGTAGGTGGTTTCGAACCGCGCGAAGGCAACAAGCCGGCTGTCGTTCACACCGGGGGCTGGTGCTTCGAACCGCGTACCAACACTTGGACGCGAATGGCCGATATGAAGCCGCACGGACGCACCGACCTCATGGGTATGGTGGGCGGACAGGCTATTAACTCGGGCTGCGCTCATATTGTGTTTATCGGCGGTGTGAATCGCCAAATCTTTGAAGCGGCTGTTAACCGTCCACTGGTCATTGAGCAACTCTCGGCTAACCCCGAAGTGCATGCCGACTCGCTGAATCTGCTCAAACAGCAGGAAACTGAGTATCTGACGCACCCTGCTGATTGGTATCGCTTCAACAACGAACTGCTGATTTACCACACCATTACCGACACTTGGATTACCGAAAGCCAGTCGCCGCTCCTTGCACGTGCTGGTGCCGGTGTCACGAAATTGAGCAACGAATGGATTATCGTTGACGGTGAAAGCAAGCCCGGCGTTCGTTCAGCCGACGTCACTGCCGTTAAAATGACGGTGCGTCCTTCCTTCGGTTGGCTCAACTGGACGGTGCTCATTGCCTACCTCATCGGCATGGTACTGTTGGGCTACTACTTCATGCGTCGCGAAGGCGATGCCGACGACTTTTTCAAGGGCGGTGGTCGCATTCCCTGGTGGGCAGCGGGCATCAGCATTTACGCTACCATGCTCAGCGCCATCACTTACATGGCTTATCCGGCCAAGGCCTACGCCACTGACTGGACCTACTACCCCATGCTTGTCACCATTTTACTCATGTCGTTCCCGGTGATTAAGTACTACCTGCCCTTCTTCCGCCGCTTGAACGTAACGAGTGCCTACGAATACCTTGAACGCCGTTTCAACGCCTCCACCCGTCTGCTGGCTTCGGCGCTGTTTATTGTGTTTATGGTGGCTCGCATGGCATTGGTGCTGTATTTGCCCTCGCTCGCGCTGACTGCCGTAACGGGTATCGACCTCTACATCTACATTGTGCTCATGGCGCTTGTCACTATTCTCTACTGCACCATGGGTGGTGTTGAGGCCGTGGTATGGGGCGACGTAGTTCAGGGCATTATCCTCGTAGGTGAAGCCTTCCTCGCCTTCTTCTATTTGGCGTTCAGCACCGAAGGTGGTTTCGGCGGCTTTGTTGACATAGCTCTTGATGCCGACAAGTTCAAGATGTTCGACTGGAGTTTCGACTACCGCAGTGCTACTTTCTGGGTCATCATCCTGGGCGGTATGGCCAACAACCTCATTTCTTACACCTCTGACCAAACGGTCATTCAGCGTTACCTCACCACCAAGGACGAACGCAGTGCGCGCCACAGCATCATGATGAATGGTGTGATGAGCGTGTTTATTTCGATAGTCTTCTTTGCTATTGGCACCGGACTCTACACGTTCTTCAAAACGCACCCTGCAGCTCTCGACTACACCATGGGTAAGGCCGACACCATCTTCCCCTTCTTCATGATGAGCCAGTTGCCGCAAGGCGTGGCAGGTTTGCTCATTGCTGCTATTTTTGCGGCCACGATGAGTACCATTTCGTCGAACATCAACTCGGTGGCTACGGCTTTCAGCGTCGACTTCTACAAACGCAGCAATCCTTCGGCCAGCAACAAGCAAATGGTTACCGTGGCGCGTCGTGCCTGCATTGTTTCGGGCATATTGGGCATGGGCATTGCACTGCTCATGGCTACTTGGGAAATACTTTCGCTGCTCGACTTTTTCCAGGAAATTCTCAGTCTGCTCTCCAGCGGTTTGGGCGGTTTATTCCTCATGGGTATCTTCTTCCCGCGCATTGGCGGCAAGGCGGCGCTCACCGGTTTCATTGTGGGTGTCATCACGCTGTTCGTTGTGCGTTACCTCACGCCCACAAGTTTCCTGCTCTACGGTTTCATTGGCATGACCGTTTCAGTTCTGGTGGGCTACATCATGTCGTTCCTCATTCACGAGGATAAGAACCTGCAAGGCCTTTACTTGGAAACAGCGTGAGCAGTAAATTCTTCCGGCTTCTCCAGGTAAATTCTTCCGACATCTCCTGGATGGATGTTACGCATTTAATCATTGGAAAACAAAATCTTTTTTAACACCACATATTAAATATGACTGATTTCAAACAATTAGCCGAGCAGTACAAATCGGAATTGCTTGACAAGGTTATCCCTTTCTGGCTCGAAAAGTCGCAGGACAAAGAATTTGGTGGCTACTTCACCTGCCTCGACCGCGACGGTTCGGTTTACGACACTGATAAATTCATTTGGCTGCAAGGCCGCGAAGTATGGATGTTTGCCACGCTCTACAACAAGATAGAAAAACGTCAGGAATGGCTCGACTGCGCCATTCAGGGTGCTGAATTTCTTAAGAAATACGGCCACGACGGAAACCTCAACTGGTATTTCTCGCTCGATCGCGAAGGCAATCCGTTGGTTGAGCCGTACAACATTTTCTCTTATACCTTTGCTGTCATTGCTTTCGGACAGTTGAGCATTGCTACGGGCAACGCTGAATACGCCGACATTGCAAAACGTACCTTCGACATTGTGCTTTCGAAAGTCGACAATCCGAAGGGCAAGTGGAACAAGGCTGCTGCGGGTGCCCGCCAGCTAAAGTCGTTTGCCCTGCCCATGATTTTGTGCAACGTGGCACTCGAAATCGAACCCTTGCTCGAACCAGACTTCCTGAAACGCTCCATCGACACTTGCATTCACGAAGTGATGGACGTGTTCTATCGTCCCGAACTGGGCTTGATTGTAGAGCACCTCGACACCGACGGCAACCTCGTTGACTGCTTCGACGGCCGCTTGCTCAACCCCGGTCATGCCATCGAGGCCATGTGGTTCATCATGGACCTTGGCAAACGCCTGAACCGTCCCGAACTCATTGAAAAGGCTGTACGCATCGCGCTCAACGAGGCCGAATATGGTTGGGACAAGGAGCACGGTGGCATTTTCTACTTTATGGATCGCCTGGGCCATCCCTGTCAGCAACTCGAATGGGACCAAAAGCTTTGGTGGGTTCACATCGAAACGCTCATCACCATGCTCAAGGGCTATCAGCTCACCGGCAACGAAGAATGTTTGAAATGGTTTGAACGCGTTCACGAATATACCTGGTCGCACTTCACCGATGCCGAATATCCCGAATGGTATGGCTACCTGAACAAACCGTCAGGGCGAAGTTCTTCTGCCGCTCAAAGGTGGAAAATGGAAGGGATGCTTCCACGTGCCCAGAGGTTTGTTCCAGTGCTGGCAGATTTTGGAAACGCTGAAATAAACCCAATAAGCCTAAACGCTTCAATAAGTAAAACACTTACTAACAAACAGCACAGCAGGTGTTCAAAGAAATCGCAAGATTTTGGACACCTGCTTTTTTTCATTACGCTATATGATTCTGCAATCTCTTCAAGCAAGTGAGCGCACCGAGACCTTGCACCCACTCCTCAAACAGCTTTTCGACTATGTCAAGTCGCACGACCTCACGCAGGTGCCTGCCTGCCGGACGTATCACGCTCGACGGCGAAAAACTCTTTATCAACGTAGCCGATGCCACCTTGGTTGAGGCTGAGAACCAAAAAGCTCGAAGTTCACCGCCGTTACATCGACGTTCACTTCCCGCTTTCGGGAGCCGAAACCGTAGGTTGGTCGGCATTGGGCAATTTGGAATGCGAAAGCGAAAAGCCCTTCGATGCCGAAAACGACTTTGCACTCTACAACACCCCCGCCGACGTTTACTTCACGGCACAGCCCGGCCAGTTCTACGGCATGTTCCCCGAAGATGCACATGCCCCCATCATCGGCCAAGGCAAACTGCGTAAAGCCATAGCCAAAGTTTTACTACCCGAATAACCGCGAGCTACGCACATATCCCCCACTCTTTTTAAAGTAGGTGTTCTCAAACTTTCTTGTGAGTTTGGAACACCTATTTTTCGTTTGGAACACTTGCTTTTCGTAAGTAATCGCAAAATTATGGCGAAAGTTTGCGCAAAATAACGTAAATTTGCGGTAAGCAATGGGTTGCGCAAGCCAAACGGTAAACGCTGCAGCACAGCAGGACACAACAGGGAGCCGTTTCGCCGCAACCACATTGCGCAGCACACATGAAAAATAGCAGTTGCGCTGATTTCTTATTTTCAACGCGCTGCAACCATCTATACACAGTTCTATCACCAATGAAAAAGATTTTGCTTCTTGGTTCGGGCGAACTTGGCAAGGAATTTGTCATTGCAGCCCAAAGATTAGGTCAGCACGTCATTGCGTGCGACTCGTATGCCGGAGCTCCTGCCATGCAGGTAGCCGATGAATACGAGGTGTTTTCCATGCTCGATGGCGAGGCGTTGGAACGCGTTGTCGAAAAACACCACCCCGACATCATTGTTCCCGAAATTGAAGCCATCCGTACCGAACGTCTTTACGACTTCGAACGCGAAGGCATTCAAATCACTCCCTCGGCTCGCGCAGTGAACTACACCATGAACCGTAAAGCCATCCGCGACTTGGCTGCTAAGGAACTGGGACTGAAAACTGCCAAATATTTCTATGCCACGTCCTACGACGAATTGGTGGAACACTCCAAGGAAATCGGCTTTCCCTGCGTCGTTAAGCCGCTTATGTCTTCGTCGGGCAAAGGACAATCGCTGGTTAAAACGGCCGACGACCTGCCCCATGCTTGGGAATACGCTATGGATGGCAGCCGAGGCGACATTCACGAGGTGATTATCGAAGAGTTCATTCACTTCGACAGCGAAATCACACTGCTCACCGTGACGCAAAAGAACGGCCCCACGCTCTTCTGTCCGCCCATTGGCCACGTACAGAAAGGCGGCGACTACCGCGAAAGTTTCCAACCTGCACACATTGCACCGGAACACCTGGCTGAGGCACAGCGCATGGCCGACAAGGTAACGCATGCACTGACGGGTGCCGGCATTTGGGGCGTAGAGTTTTTCCTGAGCCACACCGACGGCGTTTACTTTTCAGAACTTTCACCGCGTCCGCACGACACGGGCATGGTCACGCTGGCCGGCACACAGAATTTCAACGAATTCGAACTGCATCTTCGTGCCATTCTGGGCTTACCCATTCCGTGCATCAAGCCGTTGCGCATCGGTGCCAGTGCCGTCATTCTTTCGCCCATCGCAAGCGACGAACAGCCTAACTTCCGCGGTTTGGAACGCACCTGCGAGGAAGATGCCGACTTACGCATCTTTGGCAAACCCACAACAAGGGTAAACCGCCGCATGGGTGTTGTGGTATGCAATGCACCGCTCGACGGCAACCTCGACGAGGTACGCGACAAGGCCAAACGCCTGGCTTCGTATGTCGAAGTGTATTAAGTTGATTGACAATATTCTCTCTATGAAGTCGTCTGAACTTTTATGAAATTCAAAATTTGCGTTAATTTTTGAGGCGTTTTGGGGTCATGAAGAAGGAGTGTAGCGAGCTACACGACTGATGAAAGGTCAAAAAACGGCCAAAAAAAAAGGTGAAGATTGAATTTAGAAGAGATAAATCTCCAAATCAAATCCTCGTCAGAAAAGTTCAGACGACTTCTATATCTGTCTATTTTTAGGATTGAATCGTAAAGCAAAAATCACCGCATCGGGTGCTAAACCTGATGCGGTGATTTTTTTGTGCTTCACGCAAGCCCGCTCGCGTTCGAGCGTCCTGTTTGCATATATTTACAGCAAAGCAGCAATGCTTAAGCTTATACTTTACTTCTGCTCGCCCGGCTGATTATCGCGCGTATCTTCCGAGCCCTCGCTCATTAAATCCGTACCCCAGTGCGTCGAAGCCAAACGCTGTTCGCGTTCAATTACCTCCTTAGCCTTTTTCGCATAAATAATCATGCGCAAGCTCTGCGAGTACGACACATAGTACCAAAGCCAGTTGAGCAACACAATCATCTTGTTGCGCACACCAAGGATAGAACGGAGGTGAACAACCAGCCAAAGGAACCACGCCATGAAACCACCGAACTTCATTTTGCTGAATTCAGCTACGGCACGGTTACGACCCACGGTAGCCATCGTACCGAGGTTCTTGTAGCGGAAAGGCTTCAGTTCCTTGCCGGCTTCGAGGCGCTGCAAGTTCTTAGCCAAAAGTTTACCCTGCTGAATGGCCACCTGTGCCAACTGCGGGTGTCCGCCCTTCCATTCATCGTCGCCCTCGGGCATGATGCACTGGTCGCCAATTGAGAACACACCATCGAGTCCGGGCACGCGGTTGAAAGCATCGACAATGATACGACGGCCACGACCCAGGTGCGAAGGATCAAGGTTGCCCACAGGCTGAGCGGCTACACCGCTGACCCAAATGAACGTACGCGTAGCAATGGAGCTACCATCTTTGAGCATGACGCAGTGATCCTTATAGTCAGTCACCATTTTGTTGAGCAACACGTTCACACCCATGGTGCGCAGGTAGTGTTCCACCTTGTGGCTCGATTCTTCACTCATGGCAGGAAGCAAGCGCGGACCGGCTTCAATAAGGTAAATGTGCATGAGCGAAGTGGGCAGGTCAGGATAGTCCTTGGGCAACACAAAGTTTTTCATTTCGCTCAGGGCACCGGCAATTTCGACACCGGTAGCACCACCACCGACAATGACGATGTTGAGCAATTCTTGACGTTCAAGGTCAGTGGCACAGGTCAAGGCGCGTTCGAAGTTATCAAGCAGTGCATTGCGCAGACCCATAGATTCGCTCACGTTCTTCATAGGCATAGCCTCAGCAGCCACATTCGCATTGCCAAAGAAATTGGTTGTAGCGCCGGCTGCAAGAATCAGGTAGTCGTAGCTAACCTTACCGATTGAGGTTTGAATAATTTTGTGCTCGGGAAAGATGGAGCGCACCTCAGCCATGCGGAAGAAGCAGTTTTTGCGCTTCTGAAAAATTTTGCGGAAGGGGAAAGAAATTGAGCTTGGTTCAATACCCGCCGAAGCAATTTGATAAATCAGTGGGGGGAACTGGTGGTAATTGTTACGGTCAATAAGCACTACTTGAAACGGACCTTTGCGGAGCTGGTTAGCCAGTTTCAAACCGCCAAAGCCACCGCCTACAATTACTACACGCTTTTTATCAGTCTTAGGGAGATTGAAGCTCATATTGCTTGTTTAAATAGTTTTAGTTTGTTAGCATGAACGGTTGCTGCAACATACGCCCTACGCATAAACACGTAACATGGTTATGCAAACAATTTAATGAAAGCAAACGAAAGATTTTTATGCGTTAGAATATGACAGCAATGTAACGTTATTGCAAAATTACGGCTAATATATTAAACAAATACACGATTTTCGGAAAAAGTGCGAAAGTAACACGTTTTTTGCCAAAAAGAAGAAGGGGCTGCAAAACGCATGTTACAAATAGGTGAAGGTTCTGATTATGACAAATGAAAGGGGCACGCCAAAAGAGGGATGCTGCGGTTTGTTTCGGCCGGCAGATAATTAGGTGCAACTACTCAGCGGTGAATAGTTCCATTTTCCGTTCAAAGGTTTTGAAAGCTCATCTTATTTTGGATTCTTCGTTTTATCGGGTGAGTCGAAAACTGCACTTTTATCCATGATTATTTCAGTAGGAGTCAGCCCCTTATAAAGTTTATGCGGAGTGGAAAGCGGATTCTTTCGCAAAATCAAAGGGGTAAAACTTACCAACACATCATGGGTTTCAGACAGGCCTACCTGCCTTACTTTCTGCTGTAACAAAATGTCAAAGAACGCTGAATGGCTAAAGAGGTATTGTTGTTTTTTCATCCATAGCTACTGCCATGTCAGTGCAAACCGAACGCAGAGCGATGAGAGCTGGCTCTCGAAAGCTATGCTGAGGTGCAGCCTGACTTCGCGACAGCAAAGATACGACACGAGAACCCCAAAATCCATTTTTTTTGACTACCTAATATCGCACCTCGATTTTTTGGAACTGCGAAAATCAGTCTGAAAACCCTTTGTTTACGGGTATTCCGGAGCGTTTATGAAGCGCATAAAAAAATGAAAACGGGATAATCTGTTTTGTCTCATTCCGATTAACAAAAAGTACAAGCTACAAGCGTGTGAGTTCCTCCGTTGCTGTCGGCTCGTTGATGTGCTGAATGAAAAGGGAAAAGAATCTTCAAGGGGAATGGGTACAAAAAATCAGACTTTACCGCCTGCTCAACAAAGGGGAGCTGGCAGAGTAAGTCTGAAAAGTCTTTTTTTTGAAAGTAAAGGGCCAGAGAATGGTTTACAGCAGAATCCATCCGGCAAAGCCGCACAGCAGTATCATAAATACGGCATTGAAACGATAAAGTCCGGCACCAACAAGCGTGGCCAGGAATAGGAAGGTGCTAACCCAAAAATCCCAGACATTGATTTGCTGACTGCTGAATATGTCGCGGCGCATCATCAGTAGGGCGGCGGCTGCTATAAGTCCGGGCACAAGCGGACGCAGCACAACGAGGGCGCAGTCGAACCACGAACCGTACACCTTGTGCTGACGGAAACGGGTGATAAAGGCGGTCCAAAGTGCTGAAGGAAGGGCTAACGAAACTACGCTCAGCACGCTGGCTACAACCGAACCCCAAAAACCGAAACGAGCTGAAGCGGCTAAAAAACCGGTAAGGGTGGCGGTGTTAATGCCGGTACCGCCGGGAAGGGCGCGACAGAACACCATGAGATCAGCCATTTGCGAGGGGTGAGCCAACGGTGCAGGGTTATCACTTCGTGTTCTGAAAATGCTTGTGAACCGACACTGCTGCCTATGCCTAAAAAGCCTACTTGGGCAAAGCTGAACATGAGTAAGAGAAAAAGCATTGCGAGGGTATATATAGCGTGGGGTGAATGTTACAGAATGGAAAATAGGTGACAGGGGGATAAGGAATGGGCTGATAGCGGTGGCTAATCGGTGGCATGTACCATAATGGCATAAAGCACCGCTAAAAATACAAGGGCCAGAATGATGAGCGAGGGTGACACGCCCAACAGACCAATGCAGATGGCGGCTCCTACGGGTATCCATACGGTGCTGAGCGTAACGCCCGAACTGCGCCAAAGCTGGAAACAGGGAAGGGCTATCAGGGCCACAATGGCAGGGCGGGCGCCGCGTAAAAAGGAATGTACGGCAGGAAACTCGCGGAAATCGTTGAAGAACGTGGCAAAGATGATGAGAATGACAATCGGTGGCAACAACATGCCTAACAGGGCGGCTGCACTGCCTTTCCATCCCAGGAGCTGACGTCCCATATAGGTGGCAAAGTTCACATTGAATATGCCGGGCATGGCTTGTACCAAGCTGAGATGTTCAGCAAATTCGTCGGCAGTCATCCAGCCATTGGTTTCGACAATGGCGCGTCGCAGCGGATGAATGATTGCATAGCCATCGCCTACGGTCAGTCCGCCGGATTTTAAAAAGGTGAGGAAGAGGGTCAGGATATTGGTGGGAAGTGTGGACATTTTTTACGGCTGCATTTGGGGGTAAAACGGGCGGCGTTGGATGGGCGTAAGCGGCATTCGGCTGCCAGGCTGTCATCTGTACAGATGAGCTGAAGTGGAGAGTAAAAGGAAAAGAACCTACTTATTCAGTCCTTGAAAAATGTGAACATGGAAAGGGTGTTGAACTTTGTTCGGGTCTGTTTCTGCATGGCAGGTAGTTCATAAGGAAGTAATACTTACCCCACAGAAACGGAGCAGGCAACAAGGTTCAACACCTGAGATAGCGTTTAGCGATGAGTCACCGGTTTACTGGTGCTGATCGCGATAGAGGTCGTTAACGGTTTTAACGGGATTGAAGGTCGACAGGGGCACTTCAACAAAGAGTGTGTTCCAGTTGCTCATGGCACCGTTCCACAAACCGGGAAGTTCCAGGGCCTTGAGTTCCTTGCCGTCCTTGCTCTTGTGCGAGATAAAGCCGGTTTGCTTGTCGACGTAAGCAGGCAGGTCGAAGGCTTCGCCCTTGTAATTTTTGAGTGCGCAAACCAAGTCAACGGGATTGAAGTGCGTACCCTTCTCGAACATGGCTTTCTTTTCGGGGTCAGCCATGTCGATTTGCGAACTTTCAAGAATCTGCAACGACACCGTACCGTCGGCATTGTAGGCCAGGAAGGGGCCACCACCGGGTTCACCCACATTCTTCACCATGCCGCAAACGCGCATGGGTCGGTTCAGTTTGGTGCGCAAATAGGCTACCAGAGCTTCGCCCTGCAAGTCGGGCGTCTGGGGATTGTCAATGCAAAGGGTGTGCTGCAGGAAGTGCAACATTTCATTGAGTTCGTCGGCCGTGCAGTTTCCGGCATCGAGTTTGTTGAGGTAAGCGAAAGCTTGGTGCTGCAAGCTGACGAGTATGCCGGCAAGAAGGTTCTTGTAGCGCACAGTGTCGTCCTTCAAGCGGTCGGGCACCACGTTGTCGATATTCTTCACAAACACCACGTCGGCTTCAATGTCGTTCAGGTTTTCAATCAGAGCACCATGACCACCGGGACGGAAAAGCAATGAGCCGTCGGCCTTGCGGAAGGGGGTATTGTCGGGGTTAGCGGCAACGGTATCGGTGCTTGCCTTTTGTTCCGAGAAGCTGATGTGATACTTCACGCCGAAGTGCTGCTCGTAGGCGGGCACAACCTGCTGCACGAGGGCTTCGAAAAGTTGACGGTGCTCGGGCGATACGGTAAAGTGTACGTTGACCTGACCGTCCTGCTGGCGGGCATAGAGTGCGCCTTCCACCAGGTGTTCTTCGAGGGGCGTACGGGCTGTTTCGGCATAACGGTGAAACTTGAGCAATCCCTTAGGCAATGCACCGTAGTTCAGTCCGTCGGCCTTGAAGCATGGCTTTAACCACATCCTTGTAGCATCCGTTCTGCACGAGGGTATCAATGCCTGCGGCGTAAATACGCTGACAGGCTGCCTCTAAATCAGCAAAGAATGCGGCATCGTGAATGCGTGCAAAGAATTGTTTTTCGAAGTCGGTAGTGGGTTCATTGTAGGGGGCATCGACAAAGGCGAACATATCCTTGAACATACGGCTGGCTGCACCTGAAGCGGGTACAAACTTCACCACACGGTGGTTGGTATCGGCTTTATAGTTCTGCCATGCAGCAAGGTAGGCGGCTTCTTCGTCGGCATTGGGCGAGAGTATGCCGTGTTCAACGCTGGCTGCGGCAGCGAGTTTCAGATAGGGAAATCCTTGACAAAACATGCAAGCTGTTCGTTGAACTTTGCCTCGCTGATGCCTTTTTTTTGTAAAAGGTCTTGGTCTGCATTTGTAATCATGGAACAAGAAATATTTAAGCACCCTTCTATCAAGCGGGCATGCTGAACACCTGCCAAATAGTTTGCGGGGAATTAGAAAAATTCGTGACTGCAAGCAAATGTAATTGCTTGATTATGCGTAAACAAAATTACGCGATTCTACCGATATACTAAAGCATTCTGGCAGAAGATTCACTATTTTTTTACGGAAAGCGGCTACTACTGCCGCTTGAAGTGGGAGTGAAACGGCCTTACAGTTCAATCAAGTCTACTTGGGGCCAGGCTCCGAGGCGGTAGGGAATGGAACCGCCTACGCCGGTACTGACATAAAGCAGCTGCCGGCCGTGCTGATACACGCCGCCCCACTCGGGGGTGAGCCATTTGGCAGGCGAAAAACTGCCCACTTGCATTTGCAGGGCATGGGTATGGCCCGAAAGGGTCAGCGACACGGGGCTTTCGCCTACCACACCGTGACGCCAATGCCAGGGGTCGTGGCTGAGCAGCACGGTGAATGCGCCTTGAGGTATGCCTTGCAGTGCGCGCGACAAACTGCCCACTTTGGGGAAGGGGGGCTTGCCGATGTTTTCGACGCCGGCCAGATAGAGGGTGTCCGCACCGCGGGTAATGGCTACATGTTCGTTGAGCAGCAAACGCCAGTTCATGAGCTTTTGCGACTTGACGACGCGTTTCACCTGAGCAGCCCGGGTAGCCGGACTGTCTTGATTACCATAGACGCAATAGTCGTGATTGCCGAGTATGGAATACACACCATCGGTGGCTTTCAGGCCGTGAAGGGTGCGAATGAAGGGGCGAATTTCGTCGGGCGAGGTGTTGATGAGGTCGCCCGTAAACACAATGAGGTCGGGACGGCAGGCATTGACGCTGTCAACCAGGCGTTTCACAAAGCGGGTATCGGTGCCGTAAGTGCCGAGATGGAGGTCGGATATCTGCACAATGCGATAGCCCTTGAACGAAGGGGGAACACCGCTTACCTGTAACGCAGGACGTTCTACTTGCAATTTGCGCCAACCGAACACGGCTCCATAGGTTTGAATCACAAACATGAGGAAGGCGAGCCCTAAACCCACGCGAACAAATATTTGCTGCACTTCGGGCTGATGGTTGGCCAAAAGTTTGCCTAACAGGGCTACCACGATAAACACGACCTTGGGCACGGCAATGCAGATAAAGAGCAGAAAGGTGAACTGCATGAGCCATACAACGCGAACCTGACACAGCTGCAACACCATACACCCGAGGGTGAGGATGGAGGGAAATAGCAACAGGGCGGTGCGCCAAATGCCTTGGCTGACGCGCGTATAGTTCAGCCAAATGAGAAAATCGGGCAGTACCAGAAGCAGAATGAGGTAGAGAAAAAACTTTATCACGGTTGGTTTACGATAGGCTGTAAAGCGGGGTTACTTTAACGGTGATGACTTTCTTGGGGGGAGAGGAAACAGCAAAGGCTGAGAAGCAAAACTGAGCGCAAGGCTCGCAGTGCCGATGCTCAAGGCACGGGCAGCACGGGTCAGTACGCTCAGTTTCTGTGTGAATAAGTAGTAGATAATACAAAAAATTAGCAGCAAGCAAATGAAGCGACCTACTTATTATCGCCATCGGCCTTATTGTCGGCATTTCCGTCATTAGCTTCGTCAGCCAATTCGGTATCGTCGAGCGTCTGGCCCTGCTGTTCCTGCTGTTCTTGCCATTTTTCGCGGGCAAACTCTTGCATGTCGGTGACTTTATCCTTTTCATCGACAATTTCGGTGCCGAGCATGGTTTCGATAACGTCCTCCATGGTAACGATGCCGCGGAAGCAGCCGTATTCGTCAATGATGACAGAGATATGCTCCTTTTTGGCAAGTAGCTTTTCCCAAATGTTCGACACGGGTTCAGTTTCCTGGAACGTAAGTATGGGGCGCACGATGTCGGAAAGGCGGAGGTCGAACTTGTCCTCAGTAAGGCGTTCAAGAATAGACTGGCGAAGCACATAGCCCTTGATGTAGTCATCGTTTTCCTCATTATAAACGGGAATACGCGAGTAGGTGCGAAAGGCTTCGTTCTGATAAAATTCGCGCAGGCTCATACTTTCCTCGGCCATTTCAACAACCGAACTGGGAGTCATGATGTCGCGTGCCTTGATATCATCGAGTTTCAGCAAGTTCTGAATCATGCTGTTTTCTTTCTTCTCGAACACCCCTTCTTCTGCACCTACGGTGACCATGGCCGACACTTCCTCGCGGCTCACCGACTGCGTTTGCTTGTTCGATGAGAACATGCGGGTGATGAACTCAGACATAAGCACAAAGGGGTAAGTAAGAATGACCATGACGTGAATTACACGTGCTGCGGGAATGGCTAATTGCCGCCAATAGGTTGCGCCAATGGTTTTAGGCAAAATTTCGGAAAGTACAAGGATGAGCAGGGTAAGTATGGCCGAAGTCAATGCAAAATACTCACTACCGAACAGGACTTCGCTTTGTACACCCACACCGGTTGCACCCACGGTGTGAGCAATGGTATTGAGCGTAAGAATGGCAGAAATGGGTTTGTCAATGTCTTGCTTATACTTTTTGAGCAAAGCGGCACCCGGGCGGCCTTCGCGTTCGAGCATTGACACGAACGACATGGGTGAAGAAAGCAAAACGGCTTCAAGCACTGAACAGGTGAACGAAACACCTAACGCGGTAAAAAGAAATACGAGTAATAGCCCCATGGATTGTGGAATTAGTTATACAAATACCCTGTCCCACCAATTGGATTCTGTGTGCGGATTTTTATCAGCCTTTTCGGGGCGGCCGACAAATATCGCAGGGTGCAGCGTCATGCTTTAACAGACATGAACACGGCGTTTTTTCGATAGTTTGTTGCAAAATTACACAAAATAGCTGAGTTAGTGAGTAATCAGTTGTTGTTTTTTTGTGAACTCTTGACATTCACGGCTGCTTTCAATGCAATTTAGGGGTTCACCAGACATATTTCCCCTTTTTTTCGAGGATTTAACCTGCAATATACGCATAGTACATCGTACACATAGAAGAGCGAAAGGCTTTGATTCGTTTTTAACAAACAACGTAAAGGCTTGTAGATGTCGTGCAAAAAATGTAAATGAAGAAAATATTCGGTACGTTGGAACGCGGGACTGAAACTGGCGTTCGGGAAACAACGATTGGTGATTTTTGAAAGTGCTGATTTTCAATAGTTCCGAGATTTGCAAAACTAGCTCGGAACTAATTTCAACAAGCTCGGAACTAATTTCAACAAGCGCGGAACTAATTTCAACAAGCACGGAACTAATTTCAACAAACGCGGAGAAAATCTGAACGATAGTTCGACACGTTTTTCTAACAGGTGGATGTGCTGTTATTCACAGCGGAAAAGACTAACCAAATAAAGTGGCAATATTTTTATTTTTTCACAGACAAACAAACCAGCCAGTTAACATTTTGCATGGGCTGAAAACTGAGCGGTAATGCACCGCTGCTATAGTTTTTATAGCAATCAAAAAAAGTCCTTCGAACAGCAGTGGTTGGTTGGCTGTTCGAAGGACTGATTAGCTGACTGTTACAGAAAATGACTTACTCCTTCGGCTTTTTACTGAATCGGTAAACAATGTGTGCCAAGAAGTAGGATGGCAGGGCGTTGTTGTAGGTTTCGAAGCGACCTTGCGAGTTCATCATGAAGGTGCGGTTCGAAAGTTGACGAAGGAGGTCGAAACCGTCGAGCATCACCGAAAGGTTGGCCTTTGGGGAAATAGCGCGAGAGGCGGGCATTCCACACCAAATCGTCGGTATTGCCGGCGGCATCGGCAAAGCCGCGGTGGCCATACATCTTGATATCGGTTGAAAACTCGATTTTGCCGGGGAGCTGCACCTGGCCGGTGAGCCCATAGCTGTATTGCCACACGTTCTGCGACACAAAGCCAATGCGGTCGGACTGCGAGCGGTTATAACCTACATAACCGTTGGCCCCTACACTGAAATTGCCCAGACGGTAATTGAGTTCGAGGGCTTCAGTGGTCCAGTAGGTATTGACCGTGGAGCGCGTGGGGCGCGAGCTGAAGGCTTCGTTGCTGCCGACATGGTCGGTGTTGGTGATGAGGTCGACGCTGTGTTGCAACTGAAAAAAGAGTCGCGAGGCGAGCGTGAGCCGCCGCTTACGGTCGAGGGGTAGGTTGAACTGGAAATGGTTTTGCGAAAGGTAGTTTCCGTCGACATTCTGCGGCTTGAAGTAGCGGGCACCGGTGGTGCGGTCGTAAGTCATGCCTTGGGCAATGGCATTGGTGTTGAACGTAATGCCGAGCGACAGGAAGTAGGAGCGTTGCTTTTCGCTGTTCGACCATTTGAGCGAGGTGTTGAGCACATGGCTGATTTCGGACTTCAAATGGGGATTACCCGTGGTGACGTATAGCGGATTGGCATCGTTGGGCAGGTCGATGAGGTGGGTCAGGAAATCGGGGGTGCGAACGCCCATGCTATAACTGTAGTTCCATTCCTTTTGCGACTTGTCCCACCTGCGCGAGGCGTTGAACGTAGGTGTGGCGTACACGTTGTGAATGGTGCGGTGAGCATCGTAGGTGTGGCGCTTGTGATACACACGTTGGGTTTTGATATTGAGCGGTATGCTGAGCGACAAATTCCACCGGTTATTGTTGCTGTCGGCCTTTTCATACGCTAAGCGGAGTTGCGCTGTCTGGTCGATGGGTTTGAGTTCGGTGATGTAGGAATTTACCTGATCGTAGGTTTCATTTTTTAAGCCACTCGGCTTCGGAGGGAAGCATACCGAGCGGATGTTCGTTGCCTGCGCCCCACCCTGCCAGACGTTCAAGGCGATGCTGGGCATAATGCTGATTGCGCCAACTGGCATTGAGCGAATACGACGGAATGATTTGCAGGTTTGGGCCAATCAGGAAAAACTGGCTCAACGACAAACGGTAGTTGAGTTTGTAATAGGGCTGATTGCGGTTGTAGCGGTTCTGATAGTCGGATGCTTTGTTCGACGAGGGATAATCGAGGGCGTAATGTTCGAAAAACTTTTCGTCGTTGACGTTGAAATCAAAACACGTACTCAAAAACGTACGTTTGTAGAACATCGTGAAATCCACATTGCCATGCCCCGTCTGGCTCTGGCGCTTGGCTTCATTGAGCGTGCGGTTAAGGGCCAGTTTGCGCAGGAAATTGCCCGATGCCGGGCCTTGGAGCGTGTCGAGCACATGCCCGTTGAGGTAGTTATCGGGATTGTCGCTAAAAGTGGCCGAGGCACTGCGGCTGCGGTTTCGGTTGCGCAAATAGCCTCCATAAAACCACAAATCTGCATATAAACTGCCTTTTTTAAATTTCAGGCGTTGGTGGGTGTCTAAGCGGGTAATGCTGTTGTGACTACGCGCCAAACTGCGCCCGAAGGTGTTGTTTCCTTCGAGGAAGAGTTCATTGCTTTGCTCCGAATAATTATTCTGGGTGGTATGCGTTCCTGTAAAATCGCTGCTAAACGAAATGCCCGAGAGTTCATCGTTGTAGTCGTAATCGAAACCACCCATTTTGGTAATGCTGGTGCCGATGGGCATTTTATTGGGTGTCCACGAGGTGTTTTGGCCGGGGCGCCGGCTATCGTTCACATTGTTGATGTTGCCCACAATGGTCAGCCGCGAAAGGGGCGTAAAGCGCATGGCAAAGAGGCGCGCCAGGTAGCGGTTCTCGGTGCCATATCCGGCCTCGGCATTGAGCACGAACCCTATGTTGTACTCTTTCTTCAAGTTCACGTCCATGACCAGCTTCTTTTCATCGACTTTCAAGCCGGTAAATTTGTTGAGATCGCTTTCCTTCTCATACACTTTCACGTTCTTCACCATGTACGAGGGCAGGTTGTCGAGCATGAGTTGGCGGTCTTTGTCGAAAAAGTCCTTGCCGTTGAGCAGCAACTGTTCGACGTAGCGTCCGTTGACGTAAATTTCGCCGCCTTCGCGCATCTCGACACCGGGCAACTGGCGGATGATGGCATCGAGCATCGAACCTTCGGACAGAGCCAGGGCGTCGGCATTGTAAACCACCGTGTCGCCTTTCTGATAGAACACCACCTTGCTGGCCGTAACGGTGGCCTGCCCGAGGTGGTACTTACGGGGAGCGCGTTTCATGAAAGCGTGCTTGATGGTGATAACCTCAAACGTCGACTTTTGAGCCTTTACCGGCTGCTTGGGCACATGGATGCACACCGTTTGATACCCTTCTTTGCTGAGGCGCACAATGTAGGGTTGTTCGGGATGTTTGGCTATGTCGAACATCCAGGGGCCACGCTGGCCATTGACTTGCAACGTTTCGGTAGTGGTCATCGTGTCGACTACTACGCTGTCGGTGGTCAGGAGTTCGGCAAACACATGCTGCAAACGCTCGCGCGTGACGGGGTTGAATGCCTGGCCATGAATGTAATAGTAATGCTGGTTATTCTCATTTTGGGCATGCAGCGGCAGTGCTTGCACCCAGACCAAAAAGAGCCACAATATCAGAGTAAGGTTTTTCATAGGGGGGGGTAAGTTTCATTGATAGGTAAAGATTATCGAGGTGAAAAGATTCGGGTAAGAAGGTGTTAAGCAGGTTATACATCGTTGCGCACCGCTTCGCGCGTACGTTTGGCATCGGGCTTTACATGACTTTCGAGGAAGGTGGCGAGGTCCAGATTTTCGTAACGCTCGAAACCCACCACGGCGGTTCGGGCCGAACGGAAACCTACCATGGTTACTTGTTTCAGGTCAGTAACTTTACCCATTTCAATGAGGCGGCGCAATTCTGCCACGCGGTAGCGCGAAATGTATTCGTGAATGTCGTTGTAGCCCTGCGAGCGCAGACTCTGCAAGGCAACGTGGCGGTTAAATCCGGCCAAACGGCACAGGCGTTCGCGGTTGAAGGTGTCGTCGGTGTAAGGTCGTTCGTGCTGCATGATGTATTCCATCACTTCGAAGCGGTGAAGGTTAGCTTCATTAAAGTCGGCAGCTTCGGACTGGGTGATTTCTTCCTTCGTGGGGGGAGTTTCGACCTGTCGGAAATCAGGGTAGGATATGCTATTGACCGTGGGACGCAGAATGCGGAAGAACAGGAACATATTGACGAGCGTGAACAGAAGCATGTAGACCGTGAGGAGTACCAAACTGAAGCGCACGGTGACTACCACAAACAGTACGCACACCAAACCTAAGGCTGAACCGTAGGCTATGAGGTCGCTGGGTATTTCCATTCGACGTGCCAGACGATGGGGCAGGCGGAAAATGTTGACTATGTAGTAGCCGGAAAGGAGCAGACAGAGCAGGCGCAGGAACACATCGCCCGACAGGAAGTAGGTGACAAAGTCCTCGGCACTATAGACAGTGGCCAAATTACTGCCGGCGGCAGCACCTATACAATAAATAAAGATGAGCACCAGGGCCGGAGTGGCGTAGGCCCACATGCGCCCCCACTGCAAATAGCCGGGCAAACATAAGCCCAAGGGGTAAATGCTTTGCAAATAGGAACAGACCAGTAAGTAAATAAGCAAAATGGGATGCAGAATGCCTAACGAGGGTATGCTTTCGGTGGTGGCTACATAGAACAGAGCCAAACAGTACATGAGGCAAATGAGCAGCATAATCCATGCCTGCGAAAGAAACTGCACGCTGCGACGAGCCAGATAAAACAGCACCAAACTCATCATGAGGTGCGCGGCAGCAGCAAATTCAGTGGTAACGAGTACGAGCGTATGCATGAATGATAAGCAATAGTTTTTTCTTTACAATTTTGTAAAGCTGTTAAGATTTTATCAACAAATAGCACACTAAATTGTTGCCGGTAGTCAGGCAAAAGTAGGAAACTTTTTGGATAAATTGCGCAAAGGCAAAATTTATTTGTACTTTTGCCTTTGCAAAGAGGCTTGGTTTGAAGCTGTCTTTGCTGAGTACGGGAGGCTTTACTGGTCATATTGTATGGCAAAGTATGCCTGGTTGCAAAAACGGTTTGTCCAATGCTTACCCCTTGCAGCCCCACCCTTGCTTGAAAAAAATAAACATACACATTTCTGAATAGTGAACAACCGCATTTTCAAAATAGACATTGACGAAATATTGCGTTCGAAGGCCGGAAGTAAGGCTAAATTCGTTCCGGGATTTGTGCGCAACTGGCTGAAAGGCATTGCCCATCAGGACGAAATTAACGAATTTCTGACGGACGTGGGCGATATGCAGGGGTACCTTGGCTTGATGCTGTCATGAAATTTCTCGACGTCAGCCTGGAGGTGAGCGGTACCGAAAACCTGCCCGACGACGCGGACGGCCGGCGCTTTACCTTTGTCAGCAACCATCCGCTGGGCGGACGACGGTATTGCCATAGGGCAAATCTTAGGTCATCGCTACGACGGACGCATACGCTACCTGGTGAACGACTTGCTGATGAATCTGCACGGCCTTGCACCACTCTGTGTGCCGATTAACAAAACCGGCAAACAAAGCCGCGACTTTCCGCGACTGGTTGAAGCGGCTTTCGGCAGCGACAACCACATCATCATGTTTCCGGCCGGACTTTGCTCACGACGGGAAAAGGGGGTGGTACACGATTTGCCGTGGAACAAAACCTTCATTACCAAGAAAGCATCGAAACGCAACGCGATGTGGTGCCAATTTATTTTGACGGATGCAACTCCGACCGCTTTTACCGTTGGGCTTCCTTCGGGAAACGACTCGGACTCAAGTTCAACATCGCCATGCTGTTTCTGGCTGACGAAACATTCAAACACCGACACAAAACATTTCAGGTAAAAATCGGGAAACCTATTCCCTGGCAAACTTTCGACCATAGCAAAAAGCCTGCCGAATGGGCCAAATGGGTGGAAGATGAAGTTTATAGATTAAAGTAGGTAATTATGCAACCAATTATATCGCCCGTCGACAAAGAACTCTTAAAAGCTGAACTGACACCGGAACGCCGATTGCGGTCGACGAACAAAGCGGGCAACGAAATTTACATCATTACTTATCACCAGGCGCCCAACGTGATGCGCGAAATAGGCCGTCTGCGCGAAATTGCTTTCCGGGCTGCCGGAGGGGGTACGGGATTGGAACTCGACTGGGACGAATTCGACACCTGCGAGCATCCTTACTACCAACTCATCGTGTGGGACCCTGAGGAAGAACGCATCCTGGGGGGATACCGCTTCCTGCCGGGTAAGGAAATTTCCTACGACGAGAACGGACAACCGCTGTTGGCTACAAGCCACATGTTTCACTTCTCGGACAAATTCTTGTCGACCTACATGGCTGATACCGTTGAACTGGGGCGGTCGTTCGTAACGCTCGAATACCAAAGTACGCGCGCCATGAGCAAGGGCATCTTTGCACTCGACAACCTGTGGGACGGACTCGGAGCTCTGACTGTGGTGATTCCGAACCTGAAGTATTTCTTTGGAAAAATGACGATGTATCCGTCGTTCAACCGACAGGCGCGCGACATGATTCTGTTTTTCCTGAACAAACACTTTGGCGACCGCGACAACCTCGTTACGCCCATCACACCGCTGAAAATTGATACGCCCATTAACGAACTCGAACAGCTTTTTGTGTACGATGACTTCAAGTCGGACTATCGCATTCTGAACACGGAGGTGCGTAAACGAGGCTATAACATTCCGCCGCTCGTCAATGCTTACATGGGGCTGAGCCCGACTATGCGTATGTTTGGCACTGCGGTGAACCATGAATTTGGCGAGGTGGAGGAAACGGGTATCCTGATTGCCGTAGACGAAATTCTGGAACAGAAGCGTATGCGCCACATCGATACTTTTGCCGTTGAACACCCCGACAGCTTGCGCTTGTTTGCTGATTTGTTCAAACCGAAAGATGAGTAAATAATTACGACCTATATAAAGAAGGGTGGTTTTCCTAATTCAAGAGCTTAAAATTAGGAAAACCACCCTTTATGGCTCAGTAGCAAAAATCCCCTGTACCATTTTACTGCCAGCCCTTGGGGCATTGCAGAAAACGGATACAGGGGATTTTTAGGTGCGCTCAACAGCACGCACTGACTCGCGGGCCATGCTGCGCATGAAAGCGTTCGGGTGCCATTAAAGTTGGTCGGCAAAAGCAGCAATGGCGCGTTCGGCCGTGCGCACGGCTTCGTCAAGGGGGAAGGGCAATTCGCCGCCTGAGGCATTCAGGTGACCGCCGCCATTGAAAAACTGTTCGGCCATTTTGTTACACGGAAAATCGTCGACTGAACGCAACGACACACGCACCACATCGCGCTCTGTGTCTTCGCGCAGCGAAATGCTCAAAGCGCATTCCTTTTACTTGCAAGGGCATATTGACCAATCCTTCGGCATCGCCGCGAATAAAGTTGAAACGCTTCATTTCTTCGCGCGTCAACGTAAAGATAGATGCCCGGTTGCCGGCATGAAACTGCAACTTTTCGTACATGATGTAGCCCATGAGGCGGATGCGGTCGACAGAATAGACATTGAATACATTGCGGTAAATCTTGTCCTTGTCAATGCCTTTGGTCAGCAGCAAAGAAATGATTTCGTAAATTTCGGGATCGTTCGAATTGTACGTAAAGCCGCCGGTGTCGGTCATCATGCCGGTGTAAATGCAGGTGGCGCACTGACGCGTCATGTTGTCGAAACCGCCCAACTGGTGAATCAAACGGAACACGAGTTCGCTCGTTGAACTTTTGTCGGGATACGATATCACCATTTTGGCCATGGCAGTGTCGGGGTTCAAATGATGGTCGATGATGATGCGGTCGGCCTTGGCACGCGAAACTGCGGCTCCCATTTCCTGCAAACGGTTCAAGCCGTTGAAGTCGAGACAGAAAATGAGGTCGGCTTCGTTGAGCACGGTCTGGGCTGCGGCTTCATGGCGAAGGTAATACTGTATGATGTGGGAATTGGGCAACCAACGCAAAAAGTCGGGATAGGGATTGGGCATGATTACGTTGACCTGCTTGCCCAACGACATGAGGTATTCGGCCCAGGCTAATGATGAGCCCACCGCATCTCCATCGGGTCCGCGGTGCGCGCATACCACCACTTTACGGCTTTGCTGAATGATTTGCAGCAAAGAAAACAGTTCTTGTTCAGTTAAAATCGGTTTCAAAATTAGCTGATTTTGGATTATCACTAAAGGTGGCTTACAATGCTTTCATAAAGTCGATTTCAGCACTGGGATCGGGAGCCTTGAAAATGGCAGAACCGGCTACGAGTACATCGGCTCCAGCCTCAACGAGGCGCGCACCGGTTTCGCGATTGACACCACCATCAATTTCGATAAGGGCTTTTGAACCCGTGCGTTCAATGAGTTCGCGCAGGCGGCGGGTTTTGTCGACGGAATGTTCAATGAATTTCTGACCGCCAAAACCGGGATTGACTGACATGAGCATCACCAAATCAAGGTCGGCAATGATTTCTTCCAATACGCTGACGGGGGTGTGCGGATTGAGCGTTACACCGGCCATCATGCCTTCGGCCTTGATTTGCTGCACGACGCGATGAAGGTGAGTGCAGGCTTCGTAGTGTACGTTCATTACCTTGGCGCCTAAGGCCTTGACTTCCTTGATAAACTTTTCGGGACGAACAATCATCGGTGTACATCGAGCGGCTTGGTGGCGTGCTGTGCCATGGCCTGCATGACGGGAAAACCGAACGAAATGTTGGGCACAAATTCTCCGTCCATTACGTCGAGGTGATACCAGTCGGCCTGGCTGTTGTTGAGCATTTCTAAGTCGCGTTGCAAATTACCGAAATCGGCCGATAAAAGCGAAGGGGATACGATTGCCATAGCGTGATATGATTTGAGTTGAAATTTCAAAAAAAGAAAACACTTACACAGGGTTCGAAAATGTGGCTTTGCGCCATGCAGTAATCATGAAAAAAGACGTACCTTTGTGTTTCAACGGCGAAACACGGTTACGGTCTTACCCATTTCTGTACCTGTTGTAGCCGGACGAAAGCCGCAATTGGATGCGACTTTGCCTTAACTGCAAAATTACTAAAAATATATAGCATGAAACGACTTCCCTTAGAGGATTTTTTTAGAAACTCAGAACGAACGGCCTACCAGTTATCGCCCGATGGCCGCCAAATTTCGTATATGGCTCCGTGGAACGACCGCCTTAACGTGTTTGTGAGACCTGTGGGTAGCCCCGATACCGAATCGGTGCGCATTACGGCCGAAACCGAGCGCAGCGTGGCGGGCTATGTGGGCCGACAATGAGCGTCTGCTGTTTATGAAAGATACGGCGGGCGACGAAAACTATCAGCTCTACGGGGTGCGCAACGATGGCTCTGACTTGCGCGCCTATACGGCTTTTCCGGGGGTGCGTTCATCCATCATCGACGACCTTGAGGAACAGCCGGGCTTTGTGCTGATTGGCATGAATCAGCGTAACCCTGAGGTGTTCGACCCCTACCGTCTGAACCTTGAAACCGGAGAACTGACGCTGCTGGCTGAAAATCCGGGCAACATTCAGGGATGGATGACGGACCACAACGGTGCACTGCGTGTGGCTACTGCCATCGTGGATGGGGGGTGAACACGCAAATTCTGTATCGTGACACGGAGGATGAACCTTTCCGCGCTGTACTTACCACGAACTTCCGCGACCTGGTGGGCTTTATGGAGTTTACGCCCGATAACCGCGAGGTGTATGCTGCAACGAACCTGAATCGCGACAAAACGGTGCTGGTGCGCATGAATCCGGCGACTTGCGAGGAACTGGAACTGCTCTACGAAAACGAGGATTATGACATTGCCAGCATCAGCTATTCGCGCAAACGCAAAAAGTTACTGAGTGTGTACTGCACGGGGCACAAGGAACCGATACGTCACTACTTTGACGAGGAGGAGAAGGCGCTGCGCGAAAGAATCAAAGCGCACTTTCCCGACAAGCGTTTCGGGGTGGCTGACACGGACAAGGAGGAGAACTTTTACTTGATTTATGTGGGCGGCGACCGCACTCGGGGTGCCTACTGGTTCTACGATGCTCAAAACGATACGGTGGAACACATTGCCGACCTTGCTCCGTGGATTCACGAAGAGGATATGTGCAGCATGCACCCGGTGAGCTACACCTCGCGCGACGGACTGCACATCGAGGCTTACTTGTCGTTGCCGGACGGACTGACGCCTGAAACGGCGCATCACCTGCCGGTTATCATCAATCCGCATGGTGGACCGTGGAGCCGCGATACGTGGGGTTTTTCGTCGGAAGTGCAGTTCCTTTGTAACCGGGGCTATGCGGTGTTCCAAATGAACTTCCGTGGGTCGACGGGCTACGGACGCCGTTTCCTTGAAGCAAGCTACAAGCAGTGGGGACTGAAGATGCAGGACGACATTACCGATGGTGTGGAGTGGCTCATCGCGCAGGGTATTGCCGACCCGAAGCGTGTGGCTATTTACGGTGGCAGCTACGGTGGCTATGCCGTATTGGCCGGTCTGGCTTTACGCCCAACCTCTACGCTTGCGGCATTGACTATGTGGGTGTGAGCAACTTGTTTACGTTCATGAACACCATTCCACCCTACTGGCGTCCGATGCTCGAAATGATGTACGAGCAGGTGGGCAACCCTGAAACGGACCGCGAACAGCTCACTGCCACTTCGCCGGCTTTGAACGCTGACCGCATTTGTGCGCCGCTGTTTATTGCGCAGGGGGCGAACGACCCGCGTGTGAACAAGGCCGAAAGTGACCAAATGGTTGAAGCTTTGCGACAAAGAGGGGTTGAGGTGGAGTACATGGTAAAGGACAACGAGGGCCACGGCTTTCACAACCAGGAAAACCGCTTCGACTTTTACCGCGCCATGGAGGCGTTCCTCAGTAAACACTTGATGAACTGCTAATTGGGAAGCAAAGCAGGTTGACAGCCCCCTTCTGCTACCCGAAAAAAGGCATTTGGAAGGATTTGTGTAAAACGAAAACGGTCGTACAGAAGGCAGCGATGGCTGACATTCTGTACGACCGTTTTTTAAGGTTATGAAAAGTGCGAAGGCTTAGGCGTGAACGAAGGTGCCGATGTTTTCGCCGCTCAGCACCTTTTTCAGGTTGCCCACTACATCCATGTTGAACACATAGATGGGGAGTCCGTTTTCGCGACACATGGCTGTGGCGGTGATGTCCATCACTTTCAAGCCGCGCGAGAGCACTTCATCGTAGGTGATGTCGTCGAACTTCGTAGCCGTGGGGTCCTTTTCGGGGTCGGCGGTGTAAACGCCATCCACGCGCGTTCCCTTGAGCATAACGTCGGCTTCGATTTCGATGCCGCGCAATGATGAGCCGGTGTCGGTGGTGAAATAGGGACTACCCGTTCCGCAGCTAATGATGGCCACTTCGCCGCGTTCCATGGCTTCAATGGCTTTCCATTTGCTGTAGAACTCGCCGATGGGTTCCATGCGGATGGCTGTGAGCACGCGACTCTTTACGCCAATGGCACCCAAAGCTGAACTCAGAGCCAAAGAGTTGATGACCGTGGCACACATACCCATTTGGTCGCCCTTGACACGGTCAAAACCTTTACCTGCACCGCTCAGGCCACGGAAAATGTTTCCACCGCCAATGACGATGCTGATTTGAATGCCCATGTTCAGAGCTTCCTGAATTTGCAGGGCATATTCGTTGAGGCGTTTTACGTCGATACCGTAACCTTGTTCGCCCATCAGGCTCTCGCCACTGAGCTTCAGCAGAATGCGCTTAAATTTTGCCATAAGTATTTGTTAGAGTTTGATGATTACTGACTGATGATTGGTTAATGAGGCTGCAGGATGTGTTTGGCAAGGTGCCGCACAGACAGCCATGTTACAAATGTAGGAAATTATTTTTTTACAATAGGAAGTGAATCTGAGAATTTCACCAATCGGCCGTCATTTACTTAAAAATGCGAGGATATAGCAGCCCTTGCACTGCGCCTCGACTGCCTAAGTACACCAGAAAAGCCGTCCAAAGCACAGGGTTACTTGCCGGAAACATGGCCAAAATGGCGAAGTAAGCACCGGCGGCAAAAGCCATGCTCAGCAGCATTTGGCGCGTTGATGTGGTGCCGATAAAGAGGCCGTCGAATAGGAAAGCCGGAAAACTGATTAGCGGAATGGCTACAGCATAGGGCAGATAGTCGGCAGCCGTGGTGCGTACTGCCGCATCGTTTGTGAGCAGGGCAACGAGGAGTTCGCCGCCCAAAGCATACGCTGCGGTAAACAGTCCGGCCAGCACCAGCCCCCACTGAAACAAACGACGGGTGAGCAGGGAAAAGCGCGTACGGCTGCGGGCTCCGTAATAACGTCCGCCCAAGGCTTCACCTGCATAGGCAAAACCGTCCATGACGTAGGAGAACAGTATAAAAAATTGCATGAGCAGGGTATTGGCGGCTAAGGCGAGGTCGCCACGGGCTGCACCGGCTGAGGTGAAGTAAGTGCTTACGGCAATAAGACAGAGTGTGCGCAGAAAAATGTCGCGGTTAACGCTGAAAAAGCGGCGGAAGGCCATTGCATTCATGACCAAACGGGAAGCCGTGTGGCATGCTTGTGGCTGGTAGTACTGCTTGAACCATAGCAGAACGGACAGCCCCATACCGGCGTATTGCGCAATTAGGGTACCTATAGCGACTCCCTCGATTTTCCAACCGAAACCCATTACGAAGAGCAGACTGGTGGCAATGTTTACTACATTCTGCACAATGGCCACATACATGGGGAAACGTGCATTTTGCATACCGAGAAACCAGCCCAGCAAACTGTATTGGGCCAAAACTGCGGGGGCTCCCCAAATGAGGCAGGCAAAGTAAGTGCGCGCGTGGTTTTCTACTTCGGGGGTGGCGTTTATCCATTGAAAAGCCACGTTAACCAGGACGTGTTGCAGCAGAATAAGTGACAGCCCCAAGGTGAGCGCAACAAGAAGCGAACGAAACAAAATAGCCAATGTTTCGGCTGTACGGCCTGCACCGTAAGCTTGCGCCGTCATTCCGCCGGTGCCCATGCGCAGAAAGCCGAACAGCCAGTAGGCCATGTTGAACAGCATACCGCCCACGGCTATGCCGCCCAAATAAGATGCTGCGCCCAAGTGACCCACAATCGTGGTGTCGACCAGGGCAAGGAGCGGCACGGTGATGTTCGACACAATGCTCGGCAGGGTGATGTTGAGTATTTGACGATTCATTATATATATGGAGTGAAAACAGGCTTAGAGCACAAACGAAACTTCCTTGAAAGCGTAAGTGCGAAAGTGACCATCTTCGTCCTTGAGTTCGAGGAGTCCGTCGCGGTGAACCTGTACGATACATGCGCGGAACGTACCGTTGGCATCGGCAAAGGTGTAGAAACCGTTGCGGCGATAAAGCAGTTTGTGGTAATCGCGTTCGACGAAGTCGGCAAAGCCCTCATAAAGCGAGGTGTATGCGCGGGTGAAATAGGTCAGCACATTTCGCAAAATGGCGGCACGGTCTACCTCCTTGCCCAAAATCTGATAAAGCGAAACGGGATTCGGTGCATCACTCACGAATTGACGCTGATTGACGTTGATGCCCACACCGACAAGGGTTTGCGTAATGCGCTTTTGGCATAGATCGTGTTCGAGCAACATACCGGCAATTTTCTGGTCCTTATAGTAAATGTCGTTGGGCCACTTGATGCGGATGTCGTTGCCTCCATATTGTTTCAGGGCCTTGGCCACAGCGAGTGCCAAACACTCTGACAACATAAAATGGTGACACGGCTGAATGAGCGGCGAGGGGCAGAAGCGGAAACTGAGCAACAGGTTTTGGCGGTCGTCGGCCTCCCAATGCGAACCGCGCTGTCCGCGTCCGGCTGTTTGGAAATCGGCCGTGAGCAGTTCGAAGCGCGTGGGTTCCACCGTTGGCCCGGCCTCAACCGAAGTGTCGGGCAAGGGCGGATAGGCGCGTACCACGTTCATCGTGGAGTCCACCTCGGGCAAATGCGTATGCGTCCAGCCTTGGGGCAAGTCGGGAAAGTGATAGAGCGTTTTTTTCGGCAATTTTTTTCGAACCTCGTCGTAGGCATGATCAATGAGGTCGACAATGAGCGCGTCGGGCACCTGACCGTCGAGCCGTACATCGTTCCACATTCGTTTGTTCCAATGCCATGCCCCCGTAATTTCCGGATACGCATCGCGCAGGGATACAGCGCGGTCGGGGTCGCATTTCATGGTGACGAGATGCGGCCGTTCGAGGTCGATGCAACAGAATATTTTGTCGAAAAAGCGAAAAGCCACAAATTCGGGGCCGAAAGGCGTATCCTCTGTTACCAAAGGTTTGGCCAAACAGATTTCGCGAATTTTTTCAATGTTCATCATAAAGAAATTAAATAATACGTTTACGGAAGAACAGTGGTAGCCGGTAGTTCAAAAAGTGGTAGCCGGAAATTCAAAAAAAATGCGCCAACATAGATTGCAGCGCATTTTTTTTTATACCTGAAATTCCGCTTTACCCTTGCGTCCGCTGTGTTCCAGATAAACACCCTCTTCGGTGTAGGCATTGCGCAAGTGCGTCAGTTTGAAAGGTTGCGCTTTGCCCACCACGGTGATGATGTCGTAGCGATAGGGGCGTTCCAGCAAACCGTTGCGGGCAAGGTACGCCCGCGCTGCCGCAATGAGGTTTCGCTTTTTGTAAAGCGTCACGGCCTCGGCGGCCGGTGCAAAGTCCTCGCTGCTGCGCGTTTTCACCTCGACAAACACGATTTCGCCCCATTGTTCTGCCACGATATCGAGTTCAAGGTGACCTACGCGCCAGTTATGCGCCAGCAGCGTGTAGCCCTGCTTTGTCAGATAAAGCAAGGCCTCATATTCGCCCTGCGCGCCCAATTCGTTGTGCGCAGCCATCAGCGTTTGCGTTTAAAAAAGTCCTTCATGAGTTGGGCACATTCTGCTTCGAGAACCCCGTGTACCACCTCTGTTTTAGGGTGCAGGGCATGGGGCGCAAAAGCCGCATAACCCCGCTTCGGATCGGCTGCACCGTAGACCACACGGCCCACCTGCGCCCAACCGATGGCCCCTGCACACATGATGCAAGGCTCCACTGTGACGTAAAGCGTACACACATCTAAGTATTTGCCGTTCAGCGCATTGGCTGCAGCCGTGATGGCCTGCATTTCGGCATGCGCCGTTACATCGTTGAGCGTTTCGGTCAGGTTGTGTGCCCGGGCAATGATGCGGTCACGGCATACCACCACTGCACCGACCGGCACCTCGTCGCTGTCGAAAGCCAGTTGCGCCTGTTCGAGCGCCTTGCGCATATAGTATTCGTCGGTCATGTTTCAAGAAGTTGCTTAGGGTTGGTCAATGAGTTGTAAAGCCACACGTCCGCGTTCATGGTCGATTTCAAGCACACGCACCATTACCTGCTGCTGAATGTGTACGACCTCGGCCGGATCTTTGACAAAGCGGTTCGCCATTTTCGAAACGTGTATCAGGCCTTTCACCTTGATGCCCATGTCGACAAACGCGCCAAACTTCGTGATGTTCGTAATGACACCCGGCACTTCCATGCCTTCCTGCAAATCGTCAATGGTATGCAGGTTTTCGGCAAAGCTAAATACCTTGATGGTGCCGCGCGGATCGCGTCCGGGTTTAGCCAGTTCGTCCATGATGTCGGTGAGTGTGGGGAGTCCCACCTCAGCGGTACAATATTTTTGAAGGTTGATGCTTTTGCGCGTATCGGCCGAGGCAATGAGTGTGGCAATGTCGCAGCCTGCATCCTTGGCCATTTGCTCCACCAGTTCGTAGCGTTCAGGGTGTACCGCTGTGTTGTCGAGCGGATTTTTAGCTCCCGGTATGCGCAAAAAGCCTGCACACTGTTCGTAAGCCTTGGCACCCAGACGCGGCACTTTGAGCAAAGCCTTGCGCGATGCAAAGGGGCCATTGGCCAAACGGAAATCAACGATGTTCTGTGCCAGCGCCGGTCCCAGTCCGGAAACATAGGTGAGCAAATGCTTCGAAGCGGTGTTGAGGTTTACGCCTACCGTGTTCACACAACTCTCAACTGTCAGGTCGAGCGACTTTTTCAGTGCGCCCTGATCTACATCGTGCTGATACTGCCCTACCCCGATGGCCTTCGGGTCAATTTTTACCAATTCGGCCAGCGGGTCGGCCAACCGACGGCCAATACTCACGGCACCGCGCACCGTTACGTCGTAGTCGGGGAATTCCTCGCGGGCTAATTTCGACGCTGAATAAACTGAAGCTCCATCTTCGCTGACCAGGAACACCTCAACTCCTTCGAGATGAAGCGACTGCACCAACTCCTCTGTTTCGCGTCCTGCCGTACCATTACCAATGGCAATGGCTTCGATGCCATAGTCGCTGACCATGTTCGAAACCTTCAAGCCCGAGCGTGCATATTCATTTTTGGGTTGGTGGGGATAAATGGTTTCGTTGTGCAGCAAATTGCCTTGCGCGTCCAGACAAACAACCTTGCAACCCGTACGGAAACCCGGGTCAATGCCCATGATGCGCTTTTGACCCAGAGGAGGCGAAAGCAATAATTGCTTGAGATTTTCGGCAAACACGCGGATGGCCTCGTCGTCGGCCTTCAGTTTGCCGGCTGCGGCAAATTCTGTTTCGATGCTCGGTTTAAGCAGTCGCTTGTAGGCATCGGCCAGCGCCATTTCAACCTGCGGTGCAGCCGGGGTGCCGGTTTTGACAAAGGGACGCTCCATGCGGCGCAGACAGTCGTCCTCGTCGGCCGGACTGATACTCACGCGCAAAAAGCCCTCGGCCTCGCCGCGACGCATGGCCAGCAGGCGGTGCGATGTGCAGCGGCGCAAAGGTTCGCTCCAATCAAAATAGTCGCGGAATTTCACAGCCTCTGCCTCTTTGCCCTTTACCACTTTGGGTGGATTACGCCCGAAATCTCGAACGAGCGGCGCACCGTTTGTCGGGTGCGTTCGTCTTCGTTAAAGCGTTCGGCCAAAATATCGCGTGCGCCTTGCAATGCTGCATCTACGTTTTCCACTTCCTCAGTCACAAAGCGCTCGGCTTGTTTTTCGGGTTGTGCCATGGGGTTCAGCAGCAGCAGGTTGGCAAGGGGTTCCAATCCCTTTTTGCGTGCCACTTCTGCCCTGGTTCTGCGCTTGGGCTTGAAGGGGAGGTACAGGTCCTCGAGCTGCGTGGCATCCCAGCATTGCTCGATGCGATTGCGCAGTTCGTCGGTCAGTTTACCCTGTTCTTCGATTGTTTTGAGCACATATTCGCGTCGGTGAACCAGTTCTTCGAGTTTATCGTTTTGTTCCTTCACTTCTGTCACCTGCACCTCGTTCAGTCCGCCCGTTGCTTCTTTGCGGTAACGGCTGATAAAGGGGATGGTAGCTCCGGTTTGGAGTAATTCTATGGTATTGGCCACCTGCTTGAGACGCAGTCCCAATGCTTTAGCGATGATTTCAGCAATAGTCATAAAGTATATATTTGGGTTAAAGGGCCATGATGGTCCTTTTTTTTATGAAGTCGTCTGAACTTTTATGAAATTCAATCTTCTGAGGAAAAGTTTAGACGACTTCTATATTTTCTCGACAGCAAAGTTAGTTTAAATCGGCGTTTCAGCCTACTAATAAAAGAAGAAATCTATTTTGTACGGACTTATTCAAAAGGCTCTGTCACGAATCGTGTGGGTGATGGGTATTGTAAATGGCAATCGTAATTTTCGACATTATGCTTCCGCTTATTTCTCAAAGTATAACCTCCTATCACGTTGATTGGAAAGCATTTCGCGGCTTATGGCGCGCAAGGCGAATTTAACAAATAGGTCAATAAACGCAAAAATGGAAAACTCGCTTTGTTCTTCACTTTCAAGGCGGAATTAGCGTGAATGGAACCTATTTTGGCGTTTTTCAGAACGCGCTGATTATCAGCAGTTCCGAGATTCGTAAAACTAATTCCGAGATTCGTAAAACAAGCTCGGAACTAATTTCAACAAGCTCGGAACTAATTTCAACAAGTTCGGAACTAATTTCGACAAGCTCGGAACTAATTTCGACAATCGCTGCGTAATTTTTGACGATAGCTCAGCGCACTGTTCAAACAACGGCATGGAGTAAGGAAAACAGCTCACTAATTTTGATATAAATTCAACAATCAAATAGTGTGCTGTTTAACATTTGCGGCAAAGGATACTGTGAGGCTTAGAGCATTAGCCATACAAATCGTGACGGAGGCATGATTTTGAGCACCTACTTAAAATCACATTTCATATAAAAAAAGCCACGTTATGCACTTGGCTCAAAATAAATGGCTACCTTTGCAGTAAGCTAACTTAACGGATACACAGCCTGTCAAACTGCCTAACTCGTTTTTTTTCAGTTTCTCGAATATGTGTCTTTCCGTTTGTATCGACAACAATTTACGGAATCTAACATACGATATTCACACAATGAAAATTCTCGTTATCAATTGCGGAAGCTCTTCCATCAAGTACAAACTCTACGAAATGGACGACAAGAGCGTACTTGCTGCCGGCGGCATTGAAAAAATCGGCCTCGAGGGCTCGTTCTTGAAAACAAAAATCAACGGTGAAACCAAAATCATCGAATCAGCTTGCCCCACTCACACCGAGGGTATCAAACTCATGTTCGACACCCTGCTCAATCCTGAGTACGGAGCAATCAAGAGCCTCGACGAAATCAGCGCAGCAGGTCATCGTATCGTGGCCGGTGGTCGCTTCACGAAGAGCCAGATTGTAACCGACCAGATGCTCGAAGAGTGGAAGCAATATATGGAACTCGCTCCGCTTCATAGCGAAGCACACCTCAAAGGCTATGTGGCTGTAAAGAAAATGTTGCCCAACCTGCCTCAGGTGTTCGTGTTCGACACGGCTTTCCACCAGACCATGCCTGCCAAGGCTTATATGTATGCCGTTCCTTATAAGTATTACGAACAGAACAACATTCGTCGTTGGGGTGCTCACGGAACGAGCCACCGCTTCGTTACGGCTCGTGTGTGCGAACTCCTCGGCGTTAAACCCGAAGAAGTACGCATCGTAACTTGCCACATCGGTAATGGTGCTTCAGTTTCTGCCGTTAAGTTCGGACAGTGCGTCGACACGTCAATGGGCTTGACTCCGCTCGAAGGCTTGATGATGGGTACCCGTTCGGGTGACATTGACCCCTCAGCTGTGCTCAGCATCATGAAGAAGGAAGGTCTTACCCCCGACGAAATGAGCGACCTGCTCAACAAGAAGAGCGGTGTGCTCGGTATCTCAGGCATTTCAAGCGACATCCGCGAGGTTGAAGCCGGCATTGAAGCTGGTGACGAACACGCCAAACTCGCTATGGAAATGTACGACTACCGCATCAAAAAGTATGTGGGTGCCTACGCAGCTGCTATGGGCGGTGTAGACATCGTGGTGTTCACGGCCGGTGTCGGCGAACATCAGTGGGATGTGCGTCGCGGTGCAGTTCATGGTCTTGAATTCATGGGCATCGAACTCGACGAGGAAAAGAACCGCAAAAACTGCGGCGAGGAAGAAATCATTTCTACCCCTGCCAGCAAGGTTAAGGTAGTGGTTGTTCCCACCGACGAGGAATTGCTCATTGCCAGCGATACCCTTGACCTCATCAAGTAAAAAATAACCAGGAAAACCGGGGTATCCTCAAATACCCATACTGTTAAGATTTTTGAGTGCTGCTGTTCTGCACAGCGCACCCTCGCAGGCAAAAAAATGCGCCACTGCATGCTTTGTTTCGACACAAAGTTATTCAGTGGCGCATTTTTTCGTTATTTAAATGGGTAATTGACAAAATGACTGCCTTGCACAGCGTGTGAAAGGAATAACAGGAAATAATGACAGAACATCGGACGTTGAAAAGCATCGGAAAGAAGAAAAAACAGACTTTTCAAAGTCGCGCAACTGCATAAAACTGCAATTTGGGGCAAACTTACGCAGAAATCACGCAATATAAGTATGTTTCTGCTTAATAATTATTAAAAAAGTGGCACGACATTTCATTTCTTCGTAATTTTGCAATATCTAAGGCGTAAAAAGAAGAAAAATCCATGCTGATTTTGCGCTTTGGCAGCATTTTTGCTTGCCTTTTACACAAAAAACCTTTAATGAAAGGACGTGCGTGCATGCATTCGTATGTGCGTGCGGTTATGTATTTTAGGATATGCGACAACTAAAAATAAACAAATGTATTACCAACCGCTCAAGTGCGGCGTTGGACAAGTATTTGGTGGAAATCGGCCGTGAAGACCTCATTTCAACGGACGAAGAAGTAGAATTGGCACAGCGTATTCATAAGGGCGACCAGGAAGCGCTTGACCGTCTGACACGCGCCAACCTGCGTTTCGTAGTCAGTGTGGCCAAACAATACCAGAACCAAGGACTTACGCTCAACGACCTCATTGACGAGGGTAACCTCGGCCTTGATTAAGGCTGCGCAGAAATTCGACGAAACGCGAGGATTCAAATTTATTTCCTATGCCGTTTGGTGGATTCGTCAAAGCATTCTGCAAGCAATCTCAGAGCAGAGCCGTATCGTTCGTATGCCGCTGAACCAAGTAGGTTTCCAGAGCAAACTGACCAAGGCTATCGTCAACTTCGAACAGGAGTTTGAACGCAGACCTTCGGTTGCTGAATTGGCTGACTTGCTCGAAACAGATGTAGCTAAGGTACAGGAAGCACTCGGAACGAACGGTAAGAAGGTGAGCGTTGATGCTCCTTTCCAGGACGACGATTCGAACTGTCTGATTGATATCATGACTGACGATGGCGCTCCCGGTACCGACAACCAAATGGAAAAGGAATCGCTTGCCTCCGACCTCGATGCCGCACTGACCACGCTCTCTGACCGTGAACGTCAGGTACTGAAAATGCTTTTCGGTATCGGACGCAACGAAATGACTGCCGAAGAGGTGGCTAATACACTCAACCTGACTCGCGAACGTGTACGCCAAATTAAGGAACGCGCCTTGCGCCGCCTTCGCGAAGCAGACAACATCAACATTCTGACGAAATACTTAGGTTAATCTCTGCGTATTTACAGCGTCAGCATCACACTGCGGGAATGCCAAACTGTTGCGAAACAGTTGGCATTCCCGCTTTCTTTATTGCATGGGTTTGAATGATTTTGTATGCTACGAAAAAGCCGGGCGAGGAAAAACGGATTTCCTCGCCCGGCTTTTGTCTTTTTTAAATGAAGTCGTCTGAACTTTTATGAAATTCAAGATTTGCCTTAATTCTTGAGGCGTTTTTGGGCCTTGAAGAAGGAGTGTAGCGAGCTACACGACTGATGTAAGGTCAAAAAACGGCCAAAAAGAAAGGTGAAAATTGAATTTAAAGAGATAAATCCCCAAATCAAATCTTCGTCAGAAAAGTTTAGACGACTTCAATAAATACGGAATCATTCTTTGCGTTTTCCGTGCGACGCAATGTATTGGCGAAACTGTTCGGGCGTCCCGTTAAACACGTTTACGTCCACATCGCCGCGAATGCCCTCGACACGTCCGTAAGGGGTGAGCTGCCAATGAAGCAAACGCACATACGGCATGTATTGCCCGTAGCGGGCTATCCAGAATTCGTAGTTCCTGACAAGATCGGGCGCATTTTTCAAATGGTCCAAAAAGAACTGCTGCGAAATGTACAGCACTGGGCGTTTGCCGCATTGCTTTTCGACGATGCGAAGCCAGGCACGCACTTCGCGAAACATGTTAGCCTCGCCAAACCGCCTTATTTGCCGTTCGGTAGGCTCAATGTCGAGCACTGGGGGCAAGTCGGTGGGGAGCACTGACGACTTACGCAAAAAATGTCGGGCTTGCAGCGCACCACTGCTCGTGAGGCTGAAGAAGTGGTACGTGCCCACAGGTATGCCTCGTCGGCGGGCCTGCCGCAAATCGGCCGCATAATATTTATTGAGGTAGGTTCGGCCTTCGGTCGATTTGATGTAAACGAACGACACCGGATAATCTACCTTGCCCTGCACGCGGCGGTCGGCACCAAGATGGCGTATGCGCAGTTTGTTCCAATGAATGGGGTAAACCGGACGGCGGTGTCCGTTGATTTCGTGCTGATAGCGCGAAATGTCGATGCCATAGATGCGGTCGGAGGTAAAAATGAGCTGTTCGCCCCTGAATCGATCGTTGCCCCACACGCCACAATACACAGCTCGCTTGGCACTGAGGCTGAACCCGTGGCCCGAACGCTTATTGGCCTTCCATGTTCCGGCATAGAACTCGCCGTTGCTGTAGTACATACGGCCTGTTCCGTGAGCTTGCAGGCTGGCATTGAACTGTCCGCAGTACACGCCCAATGAATCGGTGCGTGTGCCGTAGGTCAGTGTGTCGGACTGCCACAAACCGTCGTACACCGTGCCGTCGGCACAAACCAGTTTTCCGTAGCCATGACGCTGCGGTTGCTTCCTGCTGTGCGCCTTGGACATCACGCTCAGCGGACACACACTGCCTTCGTAGAGCATGCTGTCGGCCGAAAAGAAACGCGCACAAAGCTGGGTATTCGCTGTTTTTTTTCGGGCAACATGCGCTGCACCTTGCTTTTGTGGCGCATTGGTCTGCCATTTGCGCCAAAGGGCCTTGGCATTGACCCACCACCAAAGGGGCCAACGGTGCACCTCGGCCATGCACTGGGCCACACGCCACGAACTGATGCGGCCGTGACCGCTGTGTAAACAGCAAAGCTGACCGGAGGAATTCACCCATGCACCTCCCTCGGCTGCTGGAAAAGCGGGAGCCAAGCGGGTGTCGATGACGTGGGCCGAATCGGTAGCCGTGCGCTTGCCAAAGTCGTTGAAAGCCAGCAATCGGGCTTTAAAATGGTAGGTTCCGAGGCGATAAACGCTGAAACGGCTTGCTCCGTCGGGCAGTTGTTCATCGTGAGTTTGCAGCACCAGCATGCCGTCCTTGCGCATCACTTTCCGGGCCTCAACGGCGTGCCGACTGCCCGAAGGGGTAACCGTAAGCCGGGCTTTGAGTACCGCCGTTGGGCTTTGCTTGAGCTGCTGCATGCGGTGAATGACTTGGAGCAGGCGTTCGTTTCGCTGCATCTGGCGGCGCAGCGAATCGCCACAAGCCATCACTTCGTTGTATCCGTCGTCAATCACGCTGTGGCGTTTGGCATAGTCAGTTATCTGTGCCAACATGCGGCGATGCTTGTTCATCTGCTTTTGCAGCAGGCTGTCGGTGGTAACGAGTAGGCGCTGCAAATGGTTGGTTGGCAGCGTGTCGGGCAAATGGCGAAACAGCGAATCGGTGGTCACGACGTGCCCGGCATGCGACACAAACACACCGCTCAAATCGGTGCTGTCTGTGGTTTGTTGTGCATCAATCGCAACCTGCGGTTGGGGACTGTCGGTAAATGCCAAACAAATACTGTCGTTATGTTCAGCGTTTACCACATAGTAAAGTTGGGCTTTCACACGGCAAATGGCCGAATGGCGTTTGGCTGTGTTCACGGGTAAATAAGTGCACAGCAGCACTGCCAATAGCAATGCCGCTGTGAACCCATAGTAGATGCGTTTGGATAATCGCTTCATATTTTAAAAATTAGGTGCCGGCATCAACGACCGGCTCATCGTCCTTTTACGCTTATGGGCTGCGAGTGCCTACTGAGGAGTGAGTGAACGGGGCTTTACATACCGCCCTGACCACCCTGGTTACCACCTTGCGAAGCTCCCTGACTGCCGCCGCCACCTTGCATCACATCGGAATTTTCGATGCTACGTTCAACTTTCTTAACTACCGCCTTGAGCGAACCCAAACGGTACGACAAGCCAAACGAGAAGTACAAGCGGTCGGACTTCGTTAGGCTAAGCTGTCGGAAGGTTTCGGTGTAAGTTTCGCTGCGTTGCTTCATGTAGCGTTTGATAAAGCCGCCGGACGAAAAGGTCATGCGCAAACGGTCTTCCTTGAGGAAGGAACGGCTGAGCGAAAGTCCGTAGAAATAATAACCATTCGACTTTGTCTGCAACGACACACCGCCGGTGCTACCACCGCCATGGAGCGACAGTTTGAGTTTCCACGGCAAATCCTGACGAATGCTTCCGAAAATAAAACTGCCAAAACCCGAATCGTGTTCGTTCGTTTTGTACGATTTGTAATCGCTGTAAGTCACGTTCATGTTCATAAACAGCGAAGTACCTTTGAATATGGTCCAATTCACGTAGCCCGAAAGCGAAGTTTCCTTGGAGTGAACGAAGTTGCCGTAAGTGGTATGCAGCACCCCGTCCTTGTGGAAAGAGTAGTCGCTCACCTGGTTGTTCGAGAAGGTGTAACCTAAGTTCAGGTTCACATTCAGTTTCGGCGAAAAAGTGCTGTACGTCAGGTTCAGGCTATGCGCCTTCGAACTTCCAAGGTTCGGATTACCATAGATGATGAACTCAGGCGTGGTTTGTTCCACGTAGGGCGACAAATAGGAAATATCGGGGCGCGCAATACGCAGGTTATAGCCAGCTTTCAGCATCATAGTGGGCTTAAGATTGAAACCCACACTTACCTGCGGCACCCAGTCGTGCATGTCGGTGCTGAACGAGGGTCGCTTGCCGTCGGGGTAAGTCACCTTCACGCGGTAATACTCGTAACGGCTACCGGCCATGAGCGAAAAGTTTTTCAGTTTCAGCTGATACTCAGCGTATGCCGAAGCTATGTCGCCGCGATGGCGATAAAGGAGCGAGCGCTCTTCGTTGCGCACAAATTCGTCGTCGGTACCGGCCTTTCGGTTCAGTTCTTCGTTGTTGCTTCGGTTAATACGGTTAATGTATTTCAAACCGGCCGAGAGCGTATGCTTTTTGGCAATCGGGGTGGTAAAGTCCACCTGCGCCGTATGTTCTATGCTGCGCTGGTCGGGGTCGGTTTTGGCATCGAGCAACTCTTTTGTTTTCGGGCACCTGCTCCAGGTTGCTGAAGTACACATTTTGCTTGTTGTAGGTGGGCGAAAGGTCGTAACGGTACGAAAACGTCAGATACTGGTCTTCCTTGAAGGTATGCTGAAAGTCGGTCGATACATTCACGCCCAAATACTGGCTTTTACTATGCACATGCTGGTCGTAAGCGTAGGTCTGGCTGCCATCAGCGGCCATCATGCGGTTTTGCGTATACGAGTTGTCGATACCATTCCACCCATGCACACCGCCCGACACACTGAGCAAATCCTTATCAGAAAATTCATAGCTGGCTTCGAGGTTGCCATACTGGAACACTCCTCTGTTCTTCAATTCCGAATCGGTCAGGAACAGGTGGTTCACATCGTCGTCGTACACCTCAAGTTCGTTTTTTCCGGTAATAGGCTTCAAGCTTTTATGCTGTCCGGCGCCGTAATAGGCCGAAATCATGAACTTGCCATACTGTGCCATGCCGAACAAGTCTCCCGAAACGCCCCCGGTAGAAGCTGTGAGGCTGGGTGTAAAGGTGTAGCCCGTGGTTTTGGTTTCGCTGGTGGTAATAATGTTCAGAATGCCACCCACACCCTCGGCATCGTATTTGGCACCCGGATTCGTAATTACCTCTATTTTTTTGATAACCGAAGCCGGATAGCTTTTCAAAATGGTCGAGGGGTTCGACGTCATCATGTTATTGGGCTTACCGTTCACATAGATTTTAAAGCTCGAACTACCGTTCACCTTGATGTTGTCTTCGCCATCAACCGTCACCATAGGCACTTTGCGCAGCATTTCGAGCGTCGTGTTGGTTTGTGCCTCAGGGTCGTCGGCCATGGAGTAACTGATTTTGTCAATCTCGGCCTTGACCAGCGGACGCTGTGCCGTAATGGTGGCTGCCCCCAACTGGTTGCTGTATTCTTTGATATACAGGGTGTCGAGTTTCAGTGTAGGCTGTGTGGTGCTGAGGGTAACATCGCGACGCAGAGGCTGCATACCAATGACCACCGCCTCGAGTGTATAGTTTCCGGCCTTGGGCACCGTAAGTTTGAATTTACCGTTTGCCTCAGTAGTAGCCACTCGCAGCACCTTTTCAACTGCAGTTTTCGCCCCCTTCGCAGCACCGTCCTTGGCTGTTTTGTCGAGCAGGCGGATGGTAGCAAAGGCTTGTGCCTCGTGGGTAATGCTATCGCACAAAGTACCGGTAATTTGGAAGTTGCGCTGCTGGGCAACTACCGGAAGTGTAGTGGCCAATGCACACAATGTCAGATACAGTTCTTTCTTCATTTGCTGTCAGTTTTTATTCGTTTGACGCAAAGACGCTTAATTTGCTACACGCATAGAGAGATTTTTTTCTTACCCCCCCATGACGGATAACATCAAGTAAATATACATACAGGACATATTAGCTACTACAGATTTCAAAACTCTATTCTTTCGAGCACTCGCCTGCTTCATTTCGTCACCCCATGGGCTTTGCAATAGCAAAAGTACAGATTTATTCATAATCAGAAAGATTTTTGTTGGAAAATTAAAGATACAAATGCTGAACTGCGGAAAAACACAGCATGCAATCTTTAAAATAATTTTGACTACCTACTAATTTTGCGTAAATTTGCACATAGAAGCGGTTTGAACCGAACAGGAATGTACTCTTTCTCAAAAAGTGAGGGCTTTGAAAAGTAAACCGCATTTCTTTGTTTTTTTATTTGAAAATTGATATTCTATGCAAATACGCGTTCACAGTTATGAATCAATGGGTACCTTCGACGGGCCCGGTCTTCGTTATGTCGTTTTTCTTCAGGGCTGCCCTTTCCGCTGCCTGTATTGTGCCAATCCCGACACCATTGATGCAGTGGGCGAAAGCAAACTGACCGATCCGGAGTACATCGTGGAGCAGGCGGTTTCGATGAAACCTTTCTTCGGCAAGCGCGGCGGCATCACTTTCTCGGGCGGTGAACCTACGGTACAGGCAGAAGCACTCGTGCCACTCTTCAAAAAACTGAAAGAGGCGGGACTGCACATTTGCGTGGACTCAAACGGGGCTATCTGGAACAAACACGTCGAAGAACTCTTTTCATTGGCCGACCTCATCTTGCTGGATGTAAAGGAATTCAATCCCGAACGTCACCAACACATTACGGAGCGGAGCAACGAACAAACGCTGCGCACGGCCGAATGGCTCGAACAGCACAATCACCCCTTCTGGCTGCGCTACGTGCTGGTGCCGGGACTGAGCGATGCAGAGGAGGACTTGCACGCACTCGGACAGCATTTCAAGGACTATAAACAAATTGAACGCGTTGAGCTGCTGCCCTACCATACGCTCGGCGTACATAAATACGAATCAATGGGCTGGGAGTATAAACTGAAAAATGTGAAGGAAAATACGCCCGAACAGCTGGCACATGCCGAAAGCATTCTGCGTTCGTATTTCCCGCAGCTCATCGTTAACTAAACGACTGCATAACGCTGGCTTTTAGGTCTGCCTACGGCCTTCTGCTGATGTCTGATTTCTTAATTCTTCAAACTTAGTTCACTTGCTCATGATGCCACACCCTGCCATAGCTATTGTCGCGCCCAACACCCTTGCCAGTGTGGGCCTGGCCGACATCATCCACCGCATGATGCCGGGTGCAGAAATATGCCTGTTCTCACACTTTGCCGAACTGAACCAGGCGGAAAACCGCGATGCGTTCTTTCATTACTTTGTATCGGCTGCCGAAGTACTTTTACGGGGGCTTCGTTCTTTTTACAACGACAGCACAAAACCATCGTACTGACGCATGGCGAGGAAAGCGGACACCTGCCGCAGGGCTTCCACACGCTCAATGTGTTTCAGAGCGAAAAGGAACTGATTCGCAATATCCTGAATCTGGCGCACCAAGCACACCATGCCAAAGGCGAAGCGCCCGAAGCTGTGAAACAGGCACAGCAACCTGCGGACAAAAATGCGACTTGCCCTCCCCGACTCACTCCGCGCGAAAACGAGGTGCTCAAAGGCATTGTCGAGGGACTCATCAATAAGGAAATTGCTGCGCGCATGGGAGTGAGTGTGGCCACGGTGATTACACACCGTAAAAACCTGACCGAAAAACTGGGAACCCGTAGTGTTTCGGCACTCACCATTTTTGCGGTGGCTCACGGACTGGTACGAAGCGAAAATATCTAAGAACTTAGGTAAAATTCAAACTGTTTCTGAATCCGCACTACCGATTCAGTGCGCTCGGATAAAAGCGTAAAAACGTGTTACCTTTGGATGTATTCGTCCAAAAGTAACACGTATTTTTTTATCAATCTAAAAAACAGGCGTTAGCCTCATTGTTTAAAGCAATCGGATAAATGTTATTTCACCCTCTACTTAACCTCAAAGTAAAATAAGCGTATCTCAAAAAAAATCTGTACATTTGCTATTCAGCATTCTTAATGCTTTTGACAGTATGGCAATTCGTGATTACTGGTTCTCTACAGGTACTCCCACCTATTTGGTTCGTCTGCTGCAACACAGCCGCGAGCAGATAAACGAACTTGCCGGACGTTATTATGTTCCCTCTTTGTTTGTGGATTATAAGGCTGATGTGGAACAAACTAGAATAAGTCAATACTCCCCATTTTATTACTGAGGGTCTGTTTCACAGCCCATTTTCAGAAATAATCTTTCAGCAGAAATTGTTCAGACAAGGAGAATCAGCCGGCCTTACGACTGCACAGAACGACGACTGTTCTTTACGCTGTTCCACGAATCGATGGTGCGGCGACGGGCTCGAATAATGTGGACTCGATATACCACGCAGGTAGTGAAACAGTAGACCACTGCTTGCACCCACAGCATATTCCAATATTCGCGTACATCAGCCAAGGGGGCGCCCATGTTGTTGATCGCTACAAACCCGCGGATACCGAAAGTGGAGGGGAACAAGTAACTCACGGCTTGCCAGAACGGCGGAACGGCACTGCCGGGCCACGATATGCCGGAAATAAACAACAATGGCACGGAGGTGAAAACAATCAGCACAATGCAGGCTTCGCGATGGCGGATTACAACGCTCACCGTCATGGCAAAAAATATGCAGGCAATGAGGAAGGGCACAATGAAAAGGGCCATGTCGAACGGATTGCCTATCTGATTCAAACGGAACAAATGGGGCACTACGCCTAACACATACACCGAAATGGGAATATAAACTAACAAATAGGCCAATGATTTGCTCCACACGATGCGCAACAAACCGGTGTGCTGACGCTCAAAACCTACGAGGTTTCGGAAGCGGTTGTGTTCGCGAGCGGTGCCGGCTGCCATACCTACGCCGAGCAGCAGGGTTTGCTGAATGATGAGAATCAGCACGGCGGGAATGAGGAAAGTGGCAAAACCGTTTTGCGGATTAAACAGCGACACTTCTTCGTAAGCAATGGGGTGTTCCAGCACTTTTTGCTGTTCAGCTGTGGCTCCGCCAGCGCGTTGTAACTTGATTTGAGCGTTGAGTGCCAGGCTGACATTGGTGTTGGCCGTCAGCACGCTTTTGTAATAGAGCATGCCGCTCATATCGGCGTAGGCACTCACTTTTACTTGTTCGCCACGGTGCAGACGCAAACTGAAATCGCGCGGAATGTACACGGCGCCATAGGCATCGCGGTGCTTAATCAGCTTGCGGGCCTCGGACATGTTGGCTGCATAGGATACAACTTTAACGTCGGGAGTAGCATCCAAATGGCGCACATACTCGCGGCTTTGCGTTGAGCGGCAGTCGTCGACCACGACGATAGGCACCTCGCGAACCACTTCGTTTGTATAGATGAAAGTGTAAAGCAGAGGATAACCCAAGGGTACAATAAAAAAGAATATGAGGACACCCAGATCGCGAAATATCGTTCGCAGTTCTTCAAAGAACAAGGTGTTCCAGTCTGTAAAGGCTTGTCGCCAATAGCTCATAATCGGGTTGGTTTTGAAGAATTGAAATACACGTTTCGGCTCAAAGCCGCACATTGCCGCATGCTACTTATGGCTCATAGCGATAGGTGGTGAGCACTTTTTTAAGCCGGAACATACAAGGCCAGGGGAGCAGGGCAAAAGCCAGCAACGCCAGCACAAAGGGCCAGGCATTGGCCAACGGATAACCGTCGAGCGCCGAATTGACGTAAAGCAGAAAATAGTGGCGCAACGGAAACAGGTTGGCTATGCTCTGAAGTATGGGGTGCATGGCCATGACGGGAAACGACATGCCGGATATGCTGAACGATATGACGCCCCACAACGACGCAAACGACAAACCCAAGCGAAGGGTGGGAAACATGGTGAACATGAACACGCCCATACCCTGACAGGCCATAACGAAAAGGGCCATGATGCACCACATACGGGCCAAACCGCAATGACAGGGAAAGTGCAGATAAGCATAAAGGTAAAGCACATAAAGGGTGCCTGAAAGCAAAAACACCAGTAGTTGCGGAATGAGTTTGCCGGTGACGGCTACGATGACCGAACCGCCAGAACGCTGCATGAGTTCATCGGCGGTGTTGAACTTGAGTTCGGTGCCAAGGCCGTAAACGGTTATCATGAAAATGAACAGGCCGAGCATACCGGGAATAATGACATTGGAGAGGTAAACGTTGTAGTTCAACCACGGATTGCCTACAGCATGCATGTCGATAACCACAGGCTGCAAATAGGCCATGGCTTGCCGTTCGGTTGCGCCTTTGGCATAGAGCACCGTGCGCGAGGCGGCTCCGGATGCGAGCTCGGACATGGTGCGCATATCGCGATAAAGCAATGAGCCTGCCACCAGGTAGGAGTAATTGGTGTAGAACGATATGGTAGGCAGACGCTGCGACTGTACTTCGGAAGTTGTACCTTGCGGAATGAGGTAGAATCCGTAAATATGGCCTTGCTGCACAGCTTTGCGCGCCTCGGTTACGTTGGAATAGGTTTTCACCACATCGGTCATCTGAAAGGCATCGAGATTGCGAACCAAATTGCGCGAGGTGACGGTATGATCTTCGTCGACTACGCCGAGGGGCAAACTTTCGGGCAGCCCTTCGTGCATGAGGGAGGTGAAGAAAAAGTAACAGAACACGGGGCTATGACCATGCAAAACCAATAAATGGGTTGCACGGCAAGTCGGCGGAGTTCGCGTAAAAAGATGGAAAACATGTCACTGAAGTCAAGTTGAGGGCGGGCACTGACAGAGAGAGTAACCCACCCCGGAATGAAACAAACGGACGCAGGGCACTACCCTACTTGGCACGGTTGAGCAGCACGCTCATACCAGCTCGCAGGCCGTCGACCTTTTGTGTGGGCGAGGCTTTCACCTCGAAGGTTTTCATGTCGAACTGACCGGTGGTTTTAGTGGCTTTCCAAGCTGCATACGAACCTAAGTCGCGCATGGCATATACCTTGAGTTGAACAACTTTATTGCCCAATGCGGGAATGGTGGCCTCGACCGTACCATTCATTTTAAACTGCGACAAATGGTCCTCGCGTACGTTGAAGCTGACCCACATATCGTTCATCAACGCCACGTTCATGATGGGAGCACCCGTACCAACGAGTTCGCCCACCTGAGGGAATATCTGAGTCACTTCGCCGTCGGCCGAAGCAGTAAGTACCGTTTCGCGGATATACGAATTTACTTCCTGCACGGCTCCCTGTGCACGATTTACCTGAGCGGCAGCGGCTTCCTTATCCTCGCGCTGGGCACCGTTTTTAGCCATGTCGTACTGCGACTTGGCGGCACGTTCGGTGGCAATGGCGGCATCGCGCTGTGCTGTCACTTCGTCGAGTTTTTGGGCGGTCATCACGCCTTGGTCAAACAGTCGCTTCACGCGGTTGTACGATTTTTCGGCAATGCTCACGCCGGCACGTGCTTTTTGCCACATTTCGTAAGCTGCGGCAATTTGTTCCTGTCGCGCACCGCGTTCAGCTTTGCGGTTCAGTGCGGCAGCGGCCGATTCGGCGGCGCGTGCCTGCGTAAGTTTAGCCTCAACATCGGGGGCTTCGAGTATGGCCAGCGTGTCGCCGGCATGTACATACTGTCCTTCTTTCACCATGTATCGCAACACGCGACCGGGCACTTTGCTCGACACGCGATATTCCGTGACGTCGGCCTGTCCCTGAATGGTATCGGTTTCTTCTTTAAAGGCATACATACTGCCGATAATTACCAATATAATGACGCCGGCCAAAATGAAAATGGCGGGCAGAAGATTCGGTTTTTGACGTGACATAATGGTCTGTATATATATATATGTTTAAAAAACGGATGATTGGTTATCTCAAATTCCCCCAATGCCTTGTTGTAGGCAGCACGGGTAATTTTAGTATCGATTTGTGCATCAATTTTGTCGCTATGTGCCTGCAACCACGCGGTTTGGGCGGCCAGAAGGTCGGAAGTGGTGATTACGCCCTCGGCAAAGCCCACCTGTGCCGTACGCAAATTTTCGTCGGCTTTCGAAAGGTTGCGCAAACTGAGTTCGAGTTTGCGGTTAGCTTCATTCACTCGGAATGCCTCTTGCGTAACCTGAAGTTCAATTTTTTCGCGCACCTCGTCGGTTTTCAGCGCTGCAATCTGAGCTTCTGCCTTGGCTGCGCGCACTTTGTATTTACCTTCGCCCCAGTTCCACACAGGCACTTTCAGCATTACGCCAACGGCCCAGGTTCCACGGAATTTCTTTTTTTCAAAACTATTAAACACATTGGGGTTCGAAATCATGTACCCCCCCATCAGTGCCAACTGAGGAAGGAAACCCGAACGGATAATTTGCACTTTGTCCGTGTAAATTTGTTGAGCGGTTTCGAGCTGTTTCAGTTCGGGACGGAATTGAAAGGCCGTTTGCACATCGGCGGTAATGTCCGCGGTTTCAGCACTAAGGTTTTCTTTCACTTCGTCGGCCAGTTTCACCGGCGTATCGAGCGGCAAACCACAAAGCTGACAAAGGAGCATACGCGAAAGTGTCAGTCCATCATCAACCTTGGTAAGCGTCATTTCGGCCTCGTTCAGTTTCACGCCCACCGAAAGTCCGTTGCTTTTCGTAGCCACACCTTCAGCAATCATTTTGACCATGTCTGAATCAAGGTGTTGCAACATATCGCGGTAGCTGCGTGCCAGTCGCTGTTTGTTAGCCAGCGACACCACTTGCCAGTAGGCTTTATCCACATCAAGCACGAGTTGCTGCTGGGTGGCACGCTGTTCGTCGGCCGCCAGTTGTTCCTGCGCACGGGTAATGCGTTCGTAGGCCTTGATTTTACCACCCATATAAAGGGGCTGTGTCAGCAAAATAGCCCCGGCAGTCATGTTTCGCGTATCGGTGCGCAGTGCATCGGTAATGCTTTGTCCGAGTGCATTGCCTGCCTGTCCTATTTGGGGAAGGAGTGGCGAAATGCCTTGAAGCAGTGGAGCGAGTTCGGGGTGTTTCGTCACCAGTTGTTGGGCAATTTCAGCAAATGAGCCGGTGGCATTGCTGCCCAAGTTATTCAGCCCGTTTCGTTGGTCTTTGCTTAGCAAGGAAATTTCGTCGCCGGTGCGCATATATCCGGCAGTAAGTGAAATTTTCGGGAAATAATTGGTACGTGCCGCCTTCCGTTCCCACTGTGCCTTTTGCATTTTGGCTGTGGTCATCGCCATTTCCTTGTTATTTTGCAAGGCCAGGCTGCGACAACTGTCTAACGTCAAAGTTTGCTGTGCATGAAGTGCCAGACTCGCAAGCCCGAACACCATGGTAAACAGAGTTTTCTTCATTGAATATATTAAAAATGAGTACTTAAGCACTTGCGAAATTACACAAATATCTCCGGCTCTTTTTACACGCATGTGCCAAAAGGGAAAAATGGAACAAACTATCCGTGAGAAATGGACAGATTTTAAGCCAAAAAAACTTGAAGCGAGGATTGATAGAAAAGAATTGTCTGTGCAAACCGAATGCTGAACGATAAGAGCTTGCTCTCAAAAGCTATGCTGAGGTGCAGTCTGAGTTCGCTATTGCAAAGATACAACACGCACACCCCTAAATCCAAATTTTTAGTCACCTGATATCGCACCTCCATCTTTTCGAACTCTCCCAATTAGCTCACAAGTCCTTTATATACAGACGTTCGCAGACTTTTTTCAAGCACGAAGAAAAATGAAATAGGGATATGTCTTTTTATCGTATGGCGGTTTACAAAACGTATGCCCCACGCATTTATCCCACACGGTTTCAGCGGAATTCACACCCATCAGTGTGTGCAAGTATATGGTATAAAAAAAAGCCCTCCTGCCTGGGCAGAAGGGCCTATGCTGAAAAATTTCCGGGTGTTTTAATGAGCTTCAATAGAAATTGCTCAGCAACGAGACTTTGTTTTAATGAAAGTAAAGTTGGGGCTTATGCCTTTACGCGGTTAAGATAAGAACCGTCGCGGGTGTCAACTTCAACCACCTCGCCTTCGTTGATGAACAAAGGAACACGGATTTCAACACCGGTTTCAAGCTTAGCGGGCTTCGTCGTGTTAGTAGCGGTGTCGCCTTTCAAGCCGGGTTCGGTGTAAACAATCTTGAGCTGAGTCTTAACGGGCATTTCGGCGAAGAGGATGGTTTCGGTCGAAGCATCGCTAACTACTTCGCAAACGTCGCCTTCTTTCATGAAGTCAACACCGGTGATGAGTTCGCGTTCGATCACTACATCGTCCCAAGTTTCCTTTGAGGAAGTGGAACTGGTCGCCTTCAGCGTAAGAGAACTGGAAGGGACGACGCTCAACGCGTACGTCTTCGAGAGCTTCGCCAATGTTGAAACGACGTTCGAGTACACGACCGCTTACAACGTCCTTCAACGTCGTACGCATGATGGTGTTACCCTTACCGGGCTTTACATGAAGAAAATCAATGCAGAAGTAGAGCTTGCCGTCAAGACGGATGCAAGTACCTTTCTTAATTTCTTGTGATTTAATCATTGGAGTTGATGATATAAAAAATTTGGTTTATTCAGGCTGAGCCTTCAAAACGGCATCCGGCGTTCGGCCGGAGGCTGTTTGCGCTTTGCTCGGCGCGCCGCAACAACAGTTTTCTTTCAAAGCTATTGCTGGCGCCTATCGCCAAACGGCTGCAAAATTACTTTTTTTTTGCCATACCGCGAAGAAAACCGCTGAAAATAAGCAATAAAAAAACAGCCTCTCTCGGCCGGCTGACAACACTTGACACGCAACTACCGGACAGTGCCAAAGAAAATCGGGCTTTTCTTTGGCACTGCTATCTATTTGCATTAAATTTGCCGTATGAAGTATTCTTTTATCATTCCTGTGTTCAATCGTCCGGACGAAGTTGACGAACTTTTGGACAGTCTGACGAAACAATCGTTGAAGGACTTTGAAGTGGTGGTGGTCGAAGACGGCTCGTCGGTGAAATGCGACAATGTGGTCAAGGCTTACGAAAACCGCCTGAACATTAAATATTTCCTGAAAGCAAATTCCGGACCGGGACAGACGCGCAACTACGGCGTCGACCGGGCCGAGGGTGAGTATGTGCTGATTCTCGACTCGGATGTGGTGCTGCCTACCGATTATCTGCAAGCGGTCGATGCCGAACTCCGACGTCAGCCTTGCGATGCCTTTGGCGGTCCTGACCGGGCACACAGCTCGTTTTCGCTGATGCAAAAGGCCATCAACTATGCCATGACTTCGTTCTTTACCACGGGGGGTATCCGCGGAGGTAAAAAGAAGTTAGACAAGTTCTATCCGCGCTCCTTCAACATGGGTGTGCGTCGCGAAGTATATTTGGCACTCGAGGGTTTTTCGAAAATGCGCTTTGGCGAAGACATCGACTTTTCAACGCGTATTTTCAAGGGTGGCTACAGTTGTCGCCTGTTTCCCGAAGCCTGGGTATGGCACAAACGCCGCACCGACTTGAAAAAGTTTTTCAAGCAGGTGCATAACTCGGGCATTGCGCGCATCAACCTGACGAAGCGTCATCCGGGCACACTGAAAGCGGTGCATCTGCTGCCGGCTGTATTTACAGTGGGCTGTGCGTTGCTCGTGGTGCTTACGGTGGTGGCTGCGCTGTGTGGTTGTCCGCACTGGTGGGCCTTGCTCACACCGTTTGCCTTGTTTTCGCTCATCATCTTTGCTGATTCTGCCCTGCAATCGCATAGCCTGCAAGTGGGCATTCGCGCTGTAGCTGCCTCATTCATTCAGCTTTGGGGCTACGGCACGGGCTTTGTGCGTGCATGGTGGGAACGCTGCGTACTGGGCCGGGGCGAGTTCGAAGCTTTCAAACATAATTTCTACAAATAAGCTGGTCCAACCACGCAATTCGGCTTAATATTTACTACACGCTGCACATTTGTCATGAACATAACCGATTTGAGTTTGGAAGACCGCCCGCGCGAAAAGTTCGAAGCGAAGGGGCCTGGGGCATTATCAACTGCCGAACTCCTGGCCATTCTCATTGGCTCTGGAACGAGCGAGGAAAATGCGGTAGCCCTGATGCAGCGCGTCATGCACAGTTGCGACGAGAGTTTGAAGGCGCTGGGCAAAATGAGCATCAAGGATTTATGCAAATTCAAGGGGGTGGGACCGGCCAAAGCCATTACCATCCTGGCTGCCTGCGAACTGGGCAACCGCCGTACGCTGGAGGAGGCTACGCAGCGCGAACAGTTCAGTTCGTCGAAACACATCTACGACTACTTTAAAACCAAAGTATCGGACCTGGCCTTCGAGGAGAGCCACGTCATGCTGCTCAACAACAATCTGCGCCTGATTGGCACCCGGCTAATCAGCCGAGGTGGCATTACCGGAACGGTGGTCGACGTCAGGCTGGTGCTCAAGGAGGCACTGCTGGCGGGTGCCACGCATATTGCGCTGTGTCATAACCACCCTTCGGGCAGTTTGACGCCGAGCCGCGAGGACGATGCACTGACTAAACGCTTGCACGATGCGGCTGTGATGGTGCAAATTCAGCTCATCGACCACCTCATCATATCGGACTTTGGCTATTTCAGCTACCGCGACGAGGGTAAACTCTGACATTGGGCTGCACGGATGGGCCATTTTTCTTTTAAAATTTTTAAAACCTCCCAAAACACAAAAATAAATTTAGAATCAATGACTGCTGAAGAAAAAAACTGAAAATAGAAGAACGCATCGTCGAGGTGCTGAAAACGGTTTACGACCCTGAAATTCCGGTTGACATCTACAACCTGGGACTGATTTATCGCATTGAAGTTCACGAGGATGCTTCGCTCGAGGTAGACATGACGCTGACGGCTCCTAACTGCCCGGCAGCCGACTTCATCATGGAGGACGTTCGCCTGAAACTCGAAGGGGTGAGTGGCGTAAAGGAGGTGAAGGTGAACCTGGTATTTGAGCCGGAATGGGACAAGGACATGATGAGCGAGGAAGCCAAATTAGAATTGGGCTTCATGTAATAAGTAGGTGTTCAAAATTATTTTATATCATTCTATCGAAGTATTTTTACTTTGCTTCGCGAAGTCGCTGCACCTCAGCATAGCTCTTGAGAGCAAGCTCTACTCGCTCTGCATTCGGTTTGCACTGACATTGCTTCGCGAAGTCGCTGCACCTCAGCATAGCTCTTGAGAGCAAGCTCTACTCGCTCTGCATTCGGTTTGCACTGACATTGCTTCGCGAAGTCAGGCTGCACCTCAGCATAGCTCTTGAGAGCAAGCTCTACTCGCTCTGCATTCGGTTTGCACTGACATTCGCACAGAACAAACAACTACGGCACAATAACGCAATTCAAATGTAAAAATAATTTTGAACACCTACTTATGCTCTTCCTCCTTTCTTTTTCCTCAAATACTTAAAACCCTACAATGGGGGTGGTGCTAATCATGCGCAGCTAAAGCAGGGAGGATTTTTCCCTACTTTGTGAACATCAGTTTTTGATAGCCCCACCCTAAAATCATACGCAAACGAATGACTTGTCACTCAAACGCTACTTCGCACAACGACCGCTACTTTGACCGCACGCGCGGACCGATTTACTTTTTGTCGGATGCTCATCTGGGCAGCCTGGCTATTCCGCATGCCCGCACGCAGGAACGCCGTCTGGTGAGTTTTTTGGACAAAATCAAACACAAGGCGCAGGCGGTGTACTTGCTGGGCGATATGTTCGACTTCTGGCACGAATACCGCACGGTGGTGCCTAAGGGCTATACGCGCCTGCTTGGCAAAATCAGCGAACTCACCGACATGGGCATCGAGGTGCACTACTTTTACGGCAACCACGACCTTTGGCAGGGCGACTACTTCGAAAAGGAATGCGGCATGACGGTGCATAAGCACGAAGAGGTTGTGGAAATTGGCGGACAAATGTTCTTCCTGGCTCATGGCGACGGTCTGGATGCCACCGACAAACGCTTTAAACTGTTGCGCTCGGTGTTTCACAACCGCACCTGCCAACGCCTGTTTGCGGCCATACATCCGCGATGGGGCGTACAGTTCGGACTGGAATGGGCGCGCCATTCGCGCTTGAAACGCGAAGATGGCATGGAACCGCCGTATCAGGGCGAGGCGAACGAACCGCTCATCATTTTTGCCAAGGAATACTTAAAGACGCACCCCGATATCAACTTTTTCCTGTTCGGTCATCGCCACATCGAACTCGACCTCATGCTGACGCACTCGGCACGACTGATGATTCTGGGCGATTGGATTACGCACTTCTCGTATGCAGTGTTCGATGGTGAACACATGTTTATGGAAAACTATATCGAAGGCGAAAGCGAACCTTAAAACGAAAGTGAATAAAAACAGACAGTTTGGTTCAAGGCTTGACGGCTCGAACCAAACCGTTCGTTTTTTTTAGTTCAGAAACTTTTGACTTACTCGCCTGCCTACGCCTCGAAGCAAACGTTTTAAACACTTTGTATCAAAAAGCGTTTCGCTGCTTATTACGCTCATGGCGGTTTTAACAAATAACTGAATAAAGGTAAAAAGCAAACAATCGGCAAATGCTGCATTTTCGAACAAAATCAGCGTGCGCGACACCGACTTCCGCGATTTTTGTTAAACGCTGATTATCAGCAGTTCCGAGATTATCAAAACTAGCTCGGAACTAATTCTAACTAGCTCGGAACTAATTCTGACTGGCTCGGAACTAATTTCAACAATCGCGGAGTTTGTGCTAAGGTTAGCCCGTGCCATGAGTTAAACAACGGCAAGCAGATGGATAAAAGGGTGTATCTTTTTTAGGTAATTTCACTTAAACAGCGAGATTCTGTTTAACATCTGCCACGAAGATGTAAAAGAGGTTGGGCTATTTACTCCTACAAAATCCTTACAGAGCCATTTTTTTTGAACCGGTAGGTAAAAACTGCATGCATACAGGTAATTGGTGAATTTTCGAGTTACTTTTACGATGTTTTTCGCGTTTTTTTCAGAAAATCGTGTAGTTTTTTCGCACTATCCTGCGTCTAATGCATATAATTAAATTATTGATTTCATGAATAACGACATGTTCCTTACGGCCTCACACATTGTGAAACGCTATGCCGAGCATACAGCCCTGAACGACGTGAGCATTCAGGTGCCTCGCGGCAAAGTGTTTGGCCTGCTGGGTCCCAACGGAGCCGGCAAAACCACGCTCATTCGCATCATTAACCGCATTACTGCACCCGACGAGGGCGAAGTAACCTTCGACGGCCATGCCTTTGCCCCAACCGACGTGATGCGCATCGGCTACTTGCCCGAAGAGCGCGGACTTTATAAAAAAATGAAGGTGGGCGAACAGGCTGTCTACCTGGCACAGCTCAAAGGACTGAGCCGCGCCGAGGCACAGCAACGCCTCAAAATGTGGTTCGAGAAGTTTGGCATCATGGAATGGTGGAACAAAAAACTCGAAGAACTGTCGAAGGGTATGCAGCAGAAGGTGCAGTTCATCATCACCGTACTGCATGAACCGCCTTTGCTGATTTTCGACGAACCGTTTTCGGGCTTCGACCCCGTCAATGCCGAAATGCTGAAACGCGAAATCCTGGAACTGCGCGACAAGGGGCATACGGTGATTTTTTCAACGCACAACATGTCGTCTGTCGAGGAGGTATGCGACGATATTGCCCTGATCAACCACTCGCAGGTGGTGCTTTCGGGCCATGTACAGGATGTGAAGGAGCAGTTTCGCACGGGTATGTACGAAGCCACGACCATCAACTCCGAACTGACTTCGACCGAAGGACTTTTCGAGGTGACGCAACACAGCGTTCAGGGACATCTGCACACCTACATGCTGCAAAAAGCCGAACAACTGAGCAATTCGGAACTCATTCGTGCCGTGGCCGAAAGAGCGGAACTGCGTGCCATCAGCGAAAAAATGCCTTCGATGCAGGAAATTTTCCTGCGTGTGGTGGGCGGTTCTTCTTCATTCAATTCTCAACCCTAAAAGTCCCTTGCCATGTCAAAAACTTTATTGATCATACAGCGCGAATTTTTGACGCGCGTCAAGAAAAAGTCGTTTATTCTGCTCACCATTCTCATGCCGTTTATCATGGTTGCCCTGGTGGCTGTGCCTATTTGGCTGGCTTCAATCGAAGACGACGAACAGGAAGCGGTGGCTATTTCCGACACCACCGGACGCTATGCGGCTTTGTTCAAGGACGATGCCACTTACCGCTTTGTGCCGGTGAGCGACCCGAATAACCCGGCTTACTACAGCGACACCACGCACTACGAAGCGGTGATTTCAATTACCGACAATCTGGTGAAAAACCCCAAGGGCGTAATCATTTACTCGCACAAGGAGGTGCCGGTGAAATTGCTGAACTACACCGAAAATGTACTGAACGAACAAATCCGAACCGACAAACTCACGGCCACGGGCATTGAGGGTATTGAAAAAATCATTGAGGATGCGCAAAGCGAAATCAGCGTGCCTACGGTGAAACGCAATGCCGAGGGCGAGGAAAGTTCGTCGAGCACGAACATTGCCATGGCCGCGGGATGGATCATGACTTTCCTTATCTACATGTTTGTCATGTCGTACGGTGGTATGGTCATGAGCAGCGTGATGGAGGAAAAAACAAACCGCATTGTCGAACTGATGGTGTCGAGCGTCAAACCCTTCCAGCTGATGATGGGCAAAATCATCGGCATTGCCTTGGTGGGCTTTACGCAGTTGCTTATTTGGGGCATTATGCTCACGGTGCTGATGACGGGACTGGGTCTGCTCATAGGCAATCCGGCCGAAATGCAGCAAACGGCCATGATGAGCCAGCAAGCAGGCATGGCAAGTCCGGCCATGGAAAGCGTGGCCAACACCGAAATGGCCGAGATGCTGCACACCATTGCCAATTTGCCTTTGGCCGAAATGCTCATCCTGTTTGTGCTTTACTTCGTGGGGGGCTACTTACTTTACGCTTCGTTCTTTGCCGGAGTGGGTGCAGCGGTCAATGAGGCTGAGGATTCATCGCAATTCATGATGCCGGTAATCTTTATCATGGTATTTGGCATGTATGCCGCCATGGGTTCGGTTGAAAACACGAATGGGCCGTTGGCATTTTGGACTTCGCTCTTCCCCCTGACCTCTCCCATCGTCATGATGGTGCGCATTCCCTTTGGCGTACCTCTTTGGCAGGAACTCCTTTCTTTGGCCCTTCTCTTTGCCACCTCGGTTGGCTTCGTATGGATGAGTTCGCGCATCTACCGCGTGGGCATTCTCATGTATGGCAAAAAGCCTTCCATCAAGGAAATGCTCAAGTGGATTCGCTACAAGTAAAGAGTTGTCCGCGTTAGTATCAATTTTGTAGATATTAAAAAAGAAAGCCTGTTGGCAGTGAAGAATGTTCACGACCAACAGGCTTTCCTGTATTTAGAACTTAGTAGTCGAAAAAATCCGCCCTGATTCGCTGTGCAAATGGGAAGCGTGGCGGATTTTGTAATAACGAAGCTACGAATAATCGCAATCTATAGAATCTTCTCTGAAAGAATCAGAAGAACTTGGGCAGACGGTAAAGTTTCGTGCCATTCGAACCCTTGATGAGCACCAATGATTCGACGGGGCAGCAACCACCCTGCAACGCATTTTCAACGGCTTCGACATCGGGGAACCAGCGAGCACCGGCTGCGTATGGCTGGAACTCTTCGCCCACGAGCCACACCTCGTCGGCATGGAGTGAAGCGGCTTGTTCAGCTACGGCACGGTGGGCAGCAGCTGATTCTAAACCCAATTCGCGCATTTCGCCCAACACCAGCATTTTGTGGGGGTGCGGAATGAGCGCAAAGTTATCGAGTGCCGCCTTCATGCTGGTGGGGTTGGCATTATAGGCATCGACAATCAGTTCATTGTGTGCCGTGCGCACCAGTTCGCTGCGGTTATTCGTCGGTATGTAAGCAGCAATGGCCTCAGCTGCCTGTTCGGGCGTTACACCGAAATGCGTACCCACACTGATGGCAGCCAGCACGTTCGTCAGGTTGTAAGCACCAATGAGGTGTGTCTGCACCCTGTGCCACTCGCCGCCGTCGGCACGGAAACGCAGACAGAGGGCGGGATTGCACGCCTCTACTTCGCCTTCAACGCGATAGCCCTTGCCTACCGAACCGTAAAGGTCGGCTTTCAGCCCTTCGGCACGAGGCACCAGGTGTTCGTTGTCGCCATGCAGGAACACAAAGGCATCGGGCTGGGTACGCAAATAGTCGTAGAGTTCCGACTTGGTGCGCACCACACCTTCGAACGAACCGAAGCCCTCGATGTGTGCCATGCCCACGTTCGTAATCAGTCCACAGTCGGGCTGAACGAGTGCCGTGAGTTGGGCTATTTCGCCGGGGTGGTTGGCTCCGGTTTCAATCACCGCCATGTTGTGTGCAGGCGTAAGGCGCAGCAAAGTAAGGGGCACACCAATATGGTTGTTGAAATTGCCCTGTGTAAACAGTACGTTATATTTTTTAGCCAACACAGCCGCAGTCAGTTCCTTGGTAGTGGTTTTACCGTTTGTGCCGGTAATTTGTACGATGGGTGTGCGCAGCTGCTGGCGATGGTAAGCAGCCAGTTGCTGCAAAGTTTCGAGCACATCGGGCACTTGAATCAACCGGCTGTCGGCAGGCAGTTCGGGATTATCGACCACGGCCAGCGCACAGCCGCTTTCAAGGGCTTGCAGGGCAAACGTATTGCCATCAAAGGTAGCACCGCGCAGGGCAAAGAAGATAGAGCCTTCAGGACAGTGGCGCGTGTCGGTTGTCACAACGGGATGTTGCAAAAACAGTTTATACAGTTCAGCTATTTCCATTATTTATATAATGTCATTGAGCGTTTGCTACTCTGCTTGACATACCACAGGGGGCAAACAGCCGGTTATTGGATAATTGTCTATATTTAAGTAGGTGTTCAAAATTATTTTATATAATTCTATCGAAGTATTTTTACTTTGCTTCGCGAAGTCAGGCTTCACCTCAGCATAGCTCATGCAAGCAAGCTTGCCTCGCTCTGCATTCGGTTTGCACTGACATTGCATTACGTTCTTGCACCGCATTTACTTTGTGAAATCAGGCTGCACCTCAGCAAAATATTGAAAGCAAGCTTTCATATTCTGCATTCGGTTTGCACTGATTTTGGTTTGCTCTGTGCTCAGTCACATAGCCCGCTATGCTCCTTTGCACAGAACAAACAACTACGGCACAATAACGCAATTCAAATGTAAAAATAATTTTGAACACCTACTTAGCGTGTATGGACTTTCGCTGTCCAGCCGACAAAAGTAGTAAAAAAATGAGGAATCATACCGCTTACAAGGGGTTTTTACAGCAAGAAACTTTAATTGATGGGAATAATCTAAAAAGACGAATAAGTTTCGAAGAGTGAGACTGAGGCAATGTTGTCCTAAACGATTTATAGGTACGATGAACATGAGGTTGTTATAGATAATAACCCCTTCAAAGTTTTTTTGACCCCTATTTATTCCTCTCCTACTAGCTCAGGCGGAGGTGTAAATGGTTCGTTCAACCACTTTTCGAGTTCATTTTTCGTGAATGTGTTCAATCTAAGTGATACGACGAGATTGGCAAGCCCTCATTTGTACTTTGCAATGTGCTTTAGCCAGCAGAGTAGCAGCATCGTTGACAAAGCAGTCCATATCTGCGTCTCAACAGCATTGCGTGATGTACCAATGAAACTCTTTATTTTCAACAGCTGCTTGATGTTTCTGAAGAATTTCAATCATCCACCTTGCCTTGTAGAGTTGCGCTATTGTGGAAGCAGACAACTTGAAGTTGTTGGTGAGCAACTGTACCACATAGCCATGTTCGTCATTCCAGACAGCTATGCGCCTAAGCGGTTTGGTGTATTTTTTCTTTGTCTGCTCACCTGTCAGCTCAATAATCTCGTCGATGAGCACATTTTGCGCTCTCGTTTCGGGCAATAAACGTTCTTCAATTTGTGAGTAAAGCAGGTTGTCCCTGTGCCTGACATCAAAAACACATTCCTGCTGTCCCAATAGTCAAGAAGAGAGAAATCGCAATAGCCACGATCTGCAACGACTACAGAATGAGGTGGAACGGGAATATGCAAAGCACCCCTATTGTCACCACATTTACCATCGGTAATGTTTACGAATTCAGGAAGAAGGCTGTCATAATCAAGCAATGTGTGCATCTTCACCGCGCCTTTCCTTGTTGTGTAATGTGCCCATTCGTAGAGCGACATGGTCAGCGTGATGGTAGATGAATCCAGCAATTTGATTGGCATCTTGAAACGGATATACTTTCTTTCGGAAGTCTACCGATTGCTTGTGCGAAAAAGTGTTATATTTGCCATAGGAAGTAAAAGAGGTGGTTCTCTTTGCTAAGGTTGTTCTTTCTACCTTAGCTTTACTTCCTTTTTTGTTTTTATCGAAAAACGTTTAGGACAACATTGCCCCCAACCCTAAACATGCATGGTTCGGTAATACCGCACATGCTTCCTAAAAATAACCCGAAAGACCTGCTTCAACTGAATTTGCGGAAAGGCCAAACGAGGCAATGCTGTAAATTCTTTTAGTGAGTGAAATCCGCAGTTGTGATAGGCTGCGGATTTTTTTGCGTAAAAAATCAGATTTTCTTTGAAACGAAATCAGAAGGTTTCAATAAAATTGAGTAAGTTTGTAGCTGCGGTAAAAGGCCCGGAGGCATAGCTGCTTGTGCAACTGCTACATCGAGCTACAGACTGCACGCACTTGCCGCTGCAGCACGACAGCAGCATGCACACCAAACAGCTTACAGACGCAACTGTGTGCCGCACTAATTTTACTCCCATGAACGCTACGAACTTTACGCTAAACTTGCACGGAAAACTCTATCCGCTCAACGAACCTCAGATTATGGGCATCGTGAATGTGACGCCCGACTCTTTCTATGCCGAAAGCCGCACTTTTTCGGAACAGGCGATTTGTGATCGCATCGAAAAACTGATGGCCGATGGGGCTGACATGCTCGACATTGGTGCCTACTCGTCAAGACCGGGTGCTGACGACGTTTCGCCCGAAGAAGAAATGAACCGACTGAGAATGGGACTGCGATGCGTACGCAAACTCTTCCCTGATGTGCCGGTGTCGGTCGATACGTTTCGCGCTGATGTGGCGAAAATGGCTGTCGAAGAGGAGGGCGCGGACATCATCAACGACATTGCGGGCGGCATGATGGACCGACAAATGTTTCGCACGGTGGCAAAATTGGGAGTTCCCTACATTCTGATGCACATGCAGGGTACGCCCGAAACCATGCAGTTGGCTCCGCATTACGAAAACGTGCGCCGCGAAGTGATGCTCTACTTTGCAGAACGCATTGACCGCTTGCACCAAATGGGCGCAAAGGATATCATCGTGGACCCGGGCTTTGGCTTTGGCAAAACGATTGAACATAATTACGACCTGATGGCGCACCTTGAGGATTTTCACGAACTGAACCGCCCGGTGCTGGTGGGCATTTCGCGCAAATCGATGATATACAAACTGCTGGGCGGCACACCGCAAACCTCGCTGAACGGCACAACGGTACTGCACACCGTTTCGCTCGAAAAAGGGGCACACATTCTGCGCGTTCACGATGTGAAGGAGGCCGTAGAGGCTAAGCGCATATTTATGGCCATGCAGCAGTTTAAATAAAGCTGACTTTGGCTTGACTCCAGTTTTGCACAACCCCATTACTCCACCTTTTTTTACAGCATACGATTATGATAAGCATAGGCTTGAAAGACGTGATCGACATCGTATTGGTGGCTCTGCTACTCTACTACATCTACCGCCTGATGAAGGAATCGAGCTCGGCAAATATTTTTGCGGGCATCATCATGTTCATCGTGGTGTGGATATTCGTGTCGCAAATATTCGAGATGCGACTACTTGGAGGCATTCTCGACAAAGTGGTCAACGTGGGCTCGCTGGCTCTGATCATTCTTTTTCAAGAGGAAATTCGCCATTTCTTCTCGACCATCGGTGCCCGACCGGGAAGCCGCACAGGTATCCACTTTCTGCTGCGCCTGTTTGGTAAAAAGAACGAGGAGGAACAGGTGCACCGCGAGGACATCATGCCCATCGTGATGTCGTGTCTGAGTATGAGCAAACAAAAGGTGGGTGCGCTGATTGTGATTGAACGCTACGTGGGGCTGAGCGAAATCATCAACTCGGGCGACCAAATCAATGCCAACATTACGCAGCGACTCATTGAAAACATTTTCTTCAAAAACAGTCCGCTGCACGACGGGGCCATGATTATTTCGCACAAACGTATCAAGGCTGCGGGCTGTATCCTGCCGATTGCACACAACACGGACATTCCGAAATCGCTGGGTCTGCGCCACCGCGCGGCTTTGGGTATTTCGCAAAAAAGTGACTGTCTGGCTATCATCGTGTCGGAGGAAACGGGGGTATCTCGATTGCTGAAAACGGCAACTTCAAACTCCGACTCTCGGCCGAGGAACTGGAAAGCATTCTGTCGAAGGAATGGGAAAAGGTAAAAACAGGCTGAAATGGCTGAAATGACAGAAATTAACGTCAAAACGGGAGGGATATGTGCAGTTAGGCGCAAATAAGGCGATTTATTGAAAAAAAAAGCGTAACTTCGCGCAGTTAAATGTTTGCTTCGGAAAAAGCACACTGCACTTACGGGCAAACTGACCCTGATTACAAACTCACCTACATTTATATTTAATCTCATACAATGGCTAGGAAACGACGCTTAAAAAAACATACGACTGCACAGTGAAGGAAACGACATTCTGCGCAATGGCTTGATAGGAATCATTGTGCTCAATGGATTGCTTTACTTTCTGCTAAAGGATGTGTGCCTGCTGCCTTTCTACGTGGTGGCTGCCATCAGCATCACCGTATATGCCATTGCAGTCAATTTTTCCGCTGCCCCATCCGCTTGTTCCAGAAGATACGGAAGGTACAGTGGTGGCTGCTGCCGACGGTAAAATCGTGGTGATTGAGGAAGTGGAAGAAAATGAATACTTTCATGACCGCCGACTGATGATTTCGATATTCATGTCGGTGACGAACGTGCATGCCAACTGGTTCCCCGTGGAAGGTACGGTGAAAAAGGTGGTGCACCACAATGGTAACTTCTACAAAGCATGGCTGCCTAAGGCCAGCACTGAAAACGAACGCTCGACCGTGGTTATCGAAACTCCTGAAGGACACGAAGTGCTCGTGAGACAGGTGGCTGGCGCCGTGGCTCGACGCATCGTTACTTATGCACGCGAGGGCGAAGAGTGCAACATCGACGAACACATGGGCTTTATCAAGTTCGGTTCGCGCGTCGACGTGTATCTGCCTATCGACAAAACGGAAGTGTTGGTGCACATGGGACAAAAAACCGTGGGTAACCAAACCATCGTGGCCCGACTGAAGTAAATTAACAATGATACAACGAGTGGAGACTGCGTACTGAACTTACCACAGCACGCAGCTCCACTCTTTGGCTTTTAAACCCTTTTTACTCACATCATTTCAATCTGAAAACATCATGAAAAAACACATTCCTAACATACTGACCTGCTGCAACCTGACTTCGGGTTGCCTGGCTGCTTACTTTGCCTTTCAGAACGACTTTCTGATGGCGCTGGTGTTTATCATTACGGGGGCAACCTTCGACTTTTTCGATGGTTTTGCGGCGCGTCTGCTTCATGTGTCGTCGCCTATCGGCAAGGAACTCGATTCGCTGGCCGACGACATTACCTTTGGTTTTGCGCCTTCGGTCATTGTGTTTTCAGCACTTCGTATGCTGGTTTCGCCCGAATATTGCGCGGCCGACTGCCCGCTGAACAACTTTCTGCTGACGCCGTACATTCCTTTTCTGGCTTTTCTCATCGCTTCGTTCTCGGCATTGCGTTTGGCCAAGTTCAATCTGGACGAACGACAGACGTCGTCGTTCATCGGACTGCCCACGCCGGCTAATGCCTTGTTCTGGGCTTCGCTCTGCTTGAGTTTGTATGAATCGAAATGGCTCGAGGGCGAACCCTCTCATCTTTTGTGCTGATTCCGGGTATCTTGCTTTCGTGCTGGTTGCTCGTGGCAGAAATTCCGATGTTCGCACTCAAATTCAAGAATTTCAGCGTGAAGGATAATGCCTTGCGCTATGGTTTCATTCTGTGCAGCATCGTGCTACTCACGGGATTGGGCTGGATAGGTTTTGCGGCTGTCATTGTGCTTTATGTACTGACTTCGCTGGCACAAAACATCATTGGCACAAAAATTGCTGATACAGAATAAAAACTGCTCTTGTGACGGCATAGACGCTGACTTTGGCAGTTGACGTGCTGAAACACTGCCATTCATCAACAAGTTTATCTCACACTCACTCCCCTACCGAACATTTAGCTTATGAAATTTTTAGGTTGCTTATTTGTCATCGTATTCGGCGCTATTCTCTTTGCTGTGGGCATGCTTCGCTCGCTTTTCTTTATGCTGTTTGGCAAACGCCCCGGTAACCCCTGGACCACCTTTGGCAACACCATGCGAGGAGGAACCGGCAACCCGTTTGGCGCAAACGGCCGACAGCAAGATTCGTATAACAGCAACCAAACAAATACCGAACAACAAGCAAACGGTGCGCAATACACGTCGGGTAATGCGCATCACGAAGCAAACGGTGCAAACGGTCAACCGCGCCGAAACGGTAAAATCTTCGAAAAGAACGAAGGTAAATATATCGACTTCGAGGAGGTGTGATTAACACACCAACTTGACGCCCAACAACACAAGCGAATGTGCTACTTCAAAGTGGAACATTCGCTTGTATTGTTTGTATTTCATGACTCATATGCAAAATACTGGGACAAACGCGATTCTGTAGCATAAAGGTGTGTGGGATATAGCAGTTGGGCGAGGCAAAAAGTGGGTGATTCGTACGTTTTGATAATTGGCATGAGATAAAATAGTATATCCTGATTTCATTTTTGTGCGAACTTGAAAAACGCTCTGAAATGCCTGTAAATAATGGCTTTTCAGACTGTTATTTTCGGTTCAACAATATCGAGGTGCGATATTAGGTGGTTCAAAAATTTGTATTTCGGGGTGACGATGTTGTATCTTTGCTTTGCGAAGTCAGGCGGCACCTCAGCATAACTTTTGAAAACAAGTTTTCAAGTTCTGCATTCGGTTTGCACTGACATTGCACTGAATTTAGAGCTGCGGCTCTGCTTCATGGATGAAAAAACAGATTTTCCGAATTGATTCATACTGCGTTCTTTGACATGCTGTTACAAAAGAAAGTAAGGCAGGTAGGCCTGTCTGAAACCCTTGGTGCATCGTTGAGTTATACTACACGATTTTGCGACTAAGCCGCTAAGCATTTAAGTAGGTGTTAAAATAATGTATAACTAATTTCCAACATCTACTTTTCAAAAAAATAGGATTTAAAAGGCTATTTTGAAACATATCATTTTACAATACAAGCAGCTAAAGGAATAATATTAAAAGAAAGCTGAAAAATACTTGGCTCGGTATATGATTTGCTGTAACTTTGCGGCCATAAAAAAAGACGAAGTAAAGTGAATAAGGGATGCTATGTCATCGTGTCTGCTGACACGACAACTGGTAATATACAAGGTAAAGCGGCGGACGAGTGCGTTCGTACGCTGTTTTTTCATGTCCGCACATTAGGGGTCCCCTTTATTACCCTGATGGAGCGGATTTTTCGTCTTTACACCTTGCTATTACCGGGCAGAACAAAGGTATCTTGACACGCAACAATGTGAAGATGCTCAGGTGTTCGGCGTCGAGACGGGCAGAAGGCTTTTTCTATAAAATCGGACTAACTAACACCTATATATATAAATAGGTACTACGCACCCCGGTAAAAAAGAAGCGGCCGCTGCGTTGCAAAGCATCCCCAACCATTCACCCATACTTCGGACTGAGAACAATTAACAACACATATTAATAACCATAACACATTAAAGAGCTATGAACTTTACCTTATTTGTCACTGCATTGCTGACAGGGTTGGCGTTCGTAGGTGTGGTTACGATTTTGGCTAAGCTGATTTCGCCCCGCAGCTACAACGCTCAGAAGGAGGAGGCTTACGAATGTGGTGTGCCTACGCGTGGCCGCTCATGGATGCAGTTCCGCATTGGTTACTACCTGTTTGCCATTCTTTTCCTGATGTTCGACGTTGAAACGATGTTCCTCTTCCCGTGGGCCATCGTAATGCGCTCGTTAGGCCCGGCCGGTTTGGTGAGCGTGCTCTTCTTCCTGTTTATTTTAGTTCTGGGCTTAGCTTACGCCTGGAGGAAAGGAGCGTTGAAATGGCAATGAAAAGAGCAAAAATCAAGTCGATTCCTTACGAGGAATTCAAAGACAACGAAACCTACGAGAAGTTGGTTGAAGAACTCAACGCCGGAGGTGCCAACGTGGTTGTACGCAAACTTGACGACCTGATTGACTGGGGCCGCTCTAACTCTCTCTGGCCGCTTACGTTTGCCACGAGTTGCTGCGGTATCGAGTTCATGGCCGTGTGCGCCGCACGTTACGACATTGCACGCTTCGGTTTCGAGGTGACGCGTAACAGCCCCCGACAGGCTGACGTGATTTTGGTGTGCGGTACCATCACTACGAAAATGGCTCCGGTTCTCCGACGCCTTTACGACCAGATGGCTGACCCGAAATATGTGGTGGCTATCGGCGGTTGCTCTATCTCGGGCGGTCCGTTCACAAAGTCGTATCACGTGGTGAACGGTGTGGACAAAATTATTCCCGTCGACGTGTATGTGCCGGGATGTCCGCCGCGACCGGAATCGTTCCTTTACGGTATGATGCAGCTGCAGCGTATTGTGAAGGTTGAAAACTTCTTCGGTACAACGAACCGCAAACAGAAGGACCCCTTCAAAACGGTGGCCGAAGAAAAAGAAATGGCAATTTATAATCAGGAGGAAAAGGCATGAGCGAAGAACTGAAACCACAAGCACAAAATAACGCGGAGGCAACTACGAATGCCCAAGCGAAGCCTGCGGCTGAGGTGAGCGCTGCCGCTAAACCTGCACCGGCTAAACCCGTTGCCAAACCTGCCGCTCCGGCAAAACCGGCTGTCAACGAACTGAAACCGAAGGTGGTGGCTCCCGCTGAACTGCACGCCGAAATGAAGCGTCTGCACGATGAAGAGGGGTATGGACTTGCTCCTGAACCTCGACGGGTGTGGACTGGATGGACGATGGCCTGGGCGTGGTTTACCAAGTGGAATCAACCGCTACCGGTAAGCAGGCTTGCGTAAAGGCTGTGGCTGAAAGCCGCGAAAATCCCTGGCTGCCCTCGGTTTGCGACCTTTGGGACATTGCCAATATCTACGAACGCGAAGTTTACGACTTTTACGGCATCATCTTTACGGGACATCCCGATATGCGCCGTATCTTTATGCGTCGAGGACTGGGTGGGCTTCCCTTCCGCAAGGATGACGAAACGGAACAGAACAACCCGCTGCGCATGACGAACGAGCCGCTGACGGACTCAACGTTCGAATATACACTGCAACCCGACGGTACACTGGCTAAAAAGGAAAACTTGATTTTCCAGAAAGATGACTATGTGGTGAACATCGGTCCGCAGCACCCTTTCAACGCACGGTGTATTGCACTTCCGTGTGGCTCTCGAGGGTGAAATGATTCGTAAAATCGATCCGAACCTGGGCTACATTCATCGTGCCGTTGAGAAAATCAGCGAACAGATGACGTATCCGCAGACATTGGCGCTGACCGACCGTCTGGACTACCTGGGTGCTATGCAGAACCGCCACGCGCTGTGTATGTGTATCGAACAGGCTATGGGCGTTGAGGTGAGCGACCGCGTACAGGTGATACGTACCATCATGGATGAGTTGCAGCGTATTGACTCGCACTTGCTCTTCTTTGGCTGTCTCTGCCAGGACTTGGGCGCAACTACGGCATTCCTCTATGCTTTCCGCGACCGCGAACAGGTGCTCGACATCTTCGAGGAAACTTGCGGTGGACGCTTGATTCTGAACTACAATACGATTGGCGGCGTTATGGCCGACATTCACCCGAACTTCGTGAAGCGTGTGAAGGAATTTATTCCTTATATGCGTAAGAACATGAAGGAATATCACGACCTGGTTACGGGAAATATCATTTTCCAAAACCGTACGAAGGGTGTGGGCGTTCTTTCAAAAGAAGATGCCATTTCGTTTGGCTGTACGGGTGGTACGGGCCGCGCCTCGGGCTGGCACAACGACTTGCGTAAGATTCGCCCCTATGCTGCTTACGACCGCGTACAGTTCAACGAGGTGGTACGCACAGAAGGAGACTCGTTTGCCCGCTACATGATTCGCCTCGACGAAATTCTGGAAAGCCTCAACATTATCGAACAACTCATTGATAATATCCCTGAGGGTAACTTCCAGGAAAAGATGAAGCCCATCATCAAACTGCCTGCCGGCACGTTCTTCAGCGAAGTGGAAGGCAGTCGTGGACGCATGGGTGTGTATATCGAAAGTAAGGGCGACAAAACTCCCTACCGTCTGCACTACCGCTCAACGGGCTTGCCCTTGGTGGCTGTGATGGATACGGCTTGCCGCAACAACATGCTGGCTGACCTGATTGCCATCGGTGGTACGGTAGACTACGTTGTACCCGATATTGACCGCTAAAACCGAGTTCATCAAAATTGAAGGACAGGGCAACCGACTTGCTCCTCTTGCTGCTCACTGCTGCCAAGAGTAACCGCTGAAGGCTGCCTTCATGCTTCAAAACTCAAGACGAAAAAAATGTTCGACTTTTCATTAGTAACCACTTGGCTTCACAGCTTCCTGACTCAAACCTGCGGCTTTGCCGAATGGGGTGCCATCCTCACGGAAAGCATTTTGGTGGCGTTAGTCATTATTACGCTGTATGCTGTGTTTGCCATCGCCCTTATCTACATGGAGCGCAAAGTGTGCGCCTTTTTCCAGTGCCGCCTTGGCCCTATGCGTGTAGGTAAATGGGGCTTGCTCCAGGTGTTCAGCGACGTGTTCAAAATGCTGACCAAGGAGATTATCAGTATGCGACAGAGCGACTTGTTCCTGCACAACTTGGCTCCGTTCCTCGTTGTAACGGCTTCAATGATTACTTTCGCCTGTCTGCCTTGGAACAAGGGTGCTCACATCATCGACTTTAATGTGGGTGTGTTCTTCTTCCTGGCTATTTCTTCAATCGGTGTGGTAGGTATTCTGCTGGCCGGCTGGAGTAGTAACAACAAGTATTCGCTCATCGGCGCAATGCGTAGCGGTGCCCAGATTATCAGCTACGAACTCTCAATCGGCATGACCATGCTGGCCATGATTTGCCTTACGGGTACGATGTCGTTCAGCGAAATCTGTCAGGACCAGTATGTTAACGGCTGGAACATTGTGCGTGGTCACGTGCCTGCCGTCATCGCTTTCCTGATTTACCTGGTTGCCGGTAATGCGGAGTGTAACCGTGGCCCGTTCGACTTGCCCGAATGCGAAAGTGAGTTGACCGCAGGTTATCATACCGAATATTCGGGTATGCACTTCGGCTACTATTACTTGGCTGAGTATCTGAACCTCTTTATCTGTGCCGGTATGGCTTCGACCATCTTCTTGGGTGGCTGGGCTCCGCTCCACATTTATGGTCTGGATGCTTTCAACGGTATCATGGATTTAATTCCGGGTGCTGTGTGGTTCATTGGTAAAACCTTCTTTGTGGTGTTCCTGCTGATGTGGCTTCGCTGGACTTTCCCGCGCCTGCGTATCGACCACATTCTTTCGCTGGAATGGAAGTATCTCATTCCCTTCAGCATGGTAAACCTCGTGCTCATGGCACTTTGCGTGTCGATGGGCTGGCATTTTTAATCAGGTAAACATAACTCATGGAAGATAAAAGTTACATCGGCGGCGTCGTCAGCGGACTGAAAAAGCCTGGGTACGGGCTTGAAAACTACGATGCGCGAATTTTTCACGCCGAAAATTACGGAGCAATACCCCGAAAACCGCGACACGAACGTGATGTTCGATCGCTTCCGCGGTTCGCTCATCATGCCGCACAACGAGCAGAATGAGCACAAATGCGTGGGTTGCGGCCTTTGCCAAATGGCATGTCCGAACGGCACTATCAAAGTGACGAGCGAGTTTTACGAAACAGAAGACGGCAAAAAGAAAAAACGCCTGGTAAAGTATGAATACGACCTGGGCTCTTGCATGTTCTGCCAGCTCTGCACGCGTGCCTGTCCGCACAATGCCATCGCCTTTGACCAAAGCTACGAGAATGCGGTGTTCGACCGTACGAAACTCGTCAGAGTGCTTAACCACGAAGGTTCGAAGGTTCAAGAAAAATAAGAGGGATAAAGGCTTGCCTTGCCGCTACAAATGTTGCACTGCGTCATTCACTCCGCTGTTTGGCTTTGACAAATGGTTGAGAAAGAATGAAATGCAGTAAACAAGCCAATAATTTGTTGCTGACAAAGTAGCACCCCATAAATGAAAATTAAAATTCATGGATTCACAAAATATCATGTTCGTCATCCTGGCGGTACTGATTATGCTTTCGTCGTTTGCTACGGTAATGACTAAAAGCATCATCCGCTCGGCCACCTACCTGCTCTTCGTATTGTTAGGCACAGCAGGTATGTACTTTTTGATGGGCTACACGTTTTTGGGTTCGGTTCAAGTCATGGTTTATGCCGGCGGTATCATCGTGCTCTACGTGTTCTCTATCTTGCTCACTGAGGGAGCCAAGGACGAAACATTCAAACGCAAAATGAAGGATGCCTCGTGGGGCTTTTTGCTCAGCCTGGTAGGCTTTGTTGCGTTTATCAGCATCGTTCTGACGCACAACTTCAAAGCGCAGATTCTGACAGCACCCAGCGAAAAAGCTTATGCCGTCACTACAATCAACTCTATCGGTACCAATATGCTGTCGACCGGCGAAAACGGCTACTTGCTTCCCTTCGAGGCAGTGAGTGTGCTGCTGCTTGCCTGCATCGTCGGTGCGCTGCTGATTGCCCGTAAACGTTAACCACTTAACCGACTAAAAACAATGATTCAAATAGAATATCTTTTGATTGTTTCGGCTGTGATGATGTTTGCCGGCATCTTCGGTTTCCTGACTCGTCGCAGCACCCTGGCCATTCTTTTGTCGGTAGAGCTGATGCTCAATGCCACCGACTTAAACTTTGCCGTGTTCAACCGTATGCTTTATCCCGACGGTTATGAAGGCTATTTCTTTGCACTCTTCTCTATTGCTATTTCGGCTGCTGAAAGTGCCATTGCTATTGCCATCATGATCAACATTTACCGAATGATTAAAAACATTCAGGCAGATGAACTGGAAAAGATGAAGTGGTAAATTGATAAATAGGATTACTCTTAACAATGGATTCAACTATTCTTATTCTTTTTGCTGCCATTCTTCTCGTTTATTCTGCTTGGAGTATTCGGAAAATGGTTCAGCCATAAAGCTGCCGGACTCACCGGAACTGCCGTACTGCTGGCTGTAGTTGCCCTGTCGTACTACACCGCCTACGAGTATTTCCTCTGCACTCCGCGTACAGCCGAAGGCGTACTGCCCACGCTGATGCCCTACAACATCAAGTGGCTCCCCTTCTTTGTCGAAGGTTTGAGCTTCGATATGGGTATTATGCTCGACCCCATCTCGGTGATGATGCTCATTGTCATCTCGACAGTTTCGCTCATGGTCCACATTTATTCGTTTGGCTATATGCACGGCGAACGTGGTTTCCAGCGTTACTACGCGTTCCTTAGCTTGTTCACCATGTCGATGTTGGGTCTGGTAGTTGCCACAAATATTTTCCAGATGTATATGTTCTGGGAGTTGGTAGGTGTTTCATCTTACCTTTTGATTGGTTTCTACTACACCTCGCCCGCTGCCATTGCAGCATCGAAGAAGGCATTTATCGTAACCCGTTTTGCCGATATGTTCTTCCTTATCGGTATTTTTTGATTTACGGTTATTACTGCCGCTCGTTCGGTTTCGAGTTCAATCAGGAAGGCTTTGCACAAGGTGCCATGATGCTTCCCACCGCCCTGTTCCTCATGTTCATTGGTGGTGCCGGTAAGAGTGCCATGTTCCCCCTTCACATCTGGTTGCCCGATGCTATGGAAGGTCCTACGCCTGTATCGGCCTTGATTCACGCTGCTACGATGGTTGTAGCCGGTGTATTCCAGATTGCCCGTCTGTTCCCCTTGTGGATTGAATACGCCCCCGGAACGCTCCACATTGTAGCTTGGGTTGGCGCATTCACCGCCTTCTACGCTGCCGCCGTGGCTTGCTGCCAGAGCGACATCAAGCGCGTGTTGGCCTTCTCAACGATTTCGCAGATTGCCTTTATGATGGTATCACTGGGTGTTTGCACCGAATACACCACCGGTCACGAACACGTAGGTTCACTCGGCTACATGGCTTCGATGTTCCACCTGTTCACCCACGCCATGTTCAAGGCATTGCTCTTCCTCGGCGCCGGTTGCATCATTCACGCAGTTCACAGCAACGAGATGTCGGCCATGGGAGGTTTGCGCAAGTACATGCCCATCACGCACATCACCTTCTTGATTGCCTGTCTGGCTATTTCGGGTATTCCTCCGTTCTCAGGTTTCTTCTCGAAAGATGAAATTCTGACGGCAGCCTTTGCCTACATGCCTGCTATGGGTTGGATTATGACAGCTATTGCCGCCATGACCGCCTTCTATATGTTCCGTCTGTACTACGGTATTTTCTGGGGAACAGAAAATGTGGAACTCCACGCCAAGCACACGCCCCACGAGGCACCGCTGACGATGACCTTCCCCTTGATGTTCTTGTCAGTAGTAACCTGTGTAGCCGGTTTCATCCCCTTCGGTCACTTTGTGAGCGCCGATGGCCGTGCATACGACATTCACCTCGACTGGAACGTAGCCGGCACCTCTATCATCATTGCCGTAGCTTCGATTTTCCTTGCTACCTATATGTACATTGGCAAGCGTCAGCCCAAGGCCGATGCACTGGCCGAAAAATTCTCTGGTCTTCACCGCTGGGCCTACAAGCGCTTCTATCTTGACGAGGTTTACCAGTTCGTGACCCACCGCATTATCTTTGGCCACGTGTCGAAACCCATTGCCTGGTTCGACCGCCACATTGTTGATGGTTTCTTCGACTTCCTGGCATGGGGCACCCACGCTTTGAGCTTCCGCATCCGCGGTTTCCAGAGCGGTTCTGTTCAGAAGTACGCCTTTGTATTCCTGTTCGGTACCCTTGTTCTGTTGGCAATAATGGCGTTAGCTTAATATTATCACAAAATTACAACAATGAATTTCTTATCATTATTTGTACTCATCCCTTTGGTGATGCTCGTTGGCCTTTGGCTGGCACGCGATGTAAAGGGCGTACGTGGGGTGATGGTAGCAGGTAGTACGGCGCTATTGCTTTTGGCAGTCTATCTGACCATAACCTTCCTGGGCGACCGCGCAGCCGGAGCTACGGATGAGATGCTTTATACGGCCTCGTTCAACTGGATCGAGCCTCTTCACATTAAATACTCCGTAGGTGTCGACGGCATCTCAGTAGCCATGTTGCTGCTTTCAGCCGTAATTGTATTCACCGGCACCTTCGCCTCGTGGCAGCTCAAGCCGCTCACGAAAGAATACTTCCTTTGGTTCACCCTGTTGAGCCTTGGTGTATTCGGTTTCTTCATCTCAGTCGACATGTTCGCCATGTTCATGTTCTACGAGGTAGCCCTTATCCCCATGTACCTGCTCATTGGTGTTTGGGGTAGCGGCAAGAAGGAATACGCAGCCATGAAGCTGACCCTCATGTTGATGGGTGGTTCAGCCTTCCTCATGTGCGGTATCTTTGGTATCTTCTACGGTGCAGGTGGCAACACGATGAACATCGTTGAAATTGCCAACCACACAGGTGGTGCACACGCCATCGACTTCACACAGCAGTGCATCTGGTTCCCCTTAACGTTTATTGGTTTTGGTGTGCTCGGTGCTTTGTTCCCCTTCCACACCTGGAGCCCCGACGGTCACGCTTCGGCACCTACCGCTGTGTCAATGCTGCACGCCGGCGTGTTGATGAAACTGGGTGGCTACGGGTGTTTCCGCATTGCCATGTACCTGATGCCTGATGCAGCCAATGAATTAGGCTGGATTTTCCTGATTCTCACCGGTATCTCGGTGGTTTACGGTGCCCTTTTTCAGCCTGCGTTCAAACCGACTTGAAGTATATCAATGCCTATAGTTCAGTTTCGCACTGCGGCTTGGTATTGTTCGCTATTTTGATGCTCAACGAAACCTCATGTACCGGTGCTGTGCTCCAGATGTTGAGCCAGGTTTGATGACCGCCTTGTTCTTCGCCCTCATCGGTATGATTTACGGCCGTACGCACACCCGCGACATCCGCGAGCTCAACGGTTTGATGCGCATCATGCCTTTCCTTTCTGTAGGTTATATCGTAGCCGGTTTGGCCAACCTCGGTTTGCCGGGCTTCTCGGGCTTCATTGCTGAGATGACCATTTTCGTAGGTTCATTCCAGAATGCCGATACCTTCCACCGCGTACTCACCATCGCAGCCTGCACCAGTATTGTGGTAACGGCCGTTTACATTCTGCGCGTTGTGGGTAAGATACTCTACGGCACCTGCACCAACGAACACCACCTGGCACTCACCGATGCCACCTGGGACGAACGTTTCTCAGTAATCTGCCTGATTTTGGCAGTAGCCGGTTTGGGTATGGCTCCTTTCTGGGTGAGCGATATGATTTCAACCGGTGTGGCACCGATTATCGACCACATTCACTCAGCCTCGGTCACCGTATCGGGTTGTAATCCCTTCCTTTAATCTCATAAACTCAAAGTAAAATGGATTATTCGCAATTCTTATATATGCACGAAGAGTTGTCGCTGCTGGCAGTAATCTTGATTCTGTTCATAGCCGACCTCTTCATGTGTTCAGACAAAAAGAGCGGAAAGGGAGTTTACAACACCTGTCTCCCCGTTGTGTTGCTCGTGGCACACACAGCGCTCAACCTGTTGCCCGCTTGTGGTGCTACAGCAACTGAAGCCTTTGGCGGAATGTACCAGTACACGCCGATGATGACCATTCTGAAGAGTGTGCTGAACGTCGGTACCGTCATTGTGTTCCTCATGGCACACAAATGGATGAGCCGTCCCGAGAATTTGGTAAAGCAAGGCGAGTTCTACATGCTCACCCTCTTCACCCTGCTCGGTATGTACTTCATGATTTCGAGCGGCCACTTCCTGATGTTCTTCATCGGTTTGGAATTGGCTTCAGTGCCCCTCACCGCACTGGTAGCCTTCGACAAAAACCGCTTTGAAAGCGCCGAAGCCGGAGCCAAGTTCATTTTGTTGGCTCTGTTCTCGAGTGCCCTGCTCCTCTACGGCATCTCACTCATCTATGGTGCCTGCGGAACCCTCTACTTCAACGAAATGGGCGGTATGCTCAACGGTTCGCTGCTCACCATCTTCGGTTTGGTACTGTTCATCACCGGTATGGGCTTTAAAATTTCGCTTGTACCCTTCCACCTCTGGACTGCCGACACCTACGAAGGTGCACCCACCGTTGTAACCGGTTACCTCAGCGTCATCTCTAAGGGTTCAGCAGCCTTCGTGCTCCTCACCGTATTCATCAAAGCCTTTGCACAGAGCGACTTGATGTACAGCTGGAACACGGGTATGTACTGGATTATTGTGGCCTCAATTACCATTGCCAACCTCTTCGCCATTCGTCAGAACAATCTGAAACGCTTCATGGCCTTCTCGGCTATTTCGCAAGCAGGTTACCTCGTACTGGCTGTGATGGACGGAACGGCACAGGGTATGACCGCCCTCGTGTTCTACCTTCTGGTTTACATGGTATCGAACCTCGGCGCCTTTGCCGTAATGACCACGGTTGAAGAAAACAGCGGCAAAATCAACATCAGCGATTACGACGGACTTTACCAGTCGAATCCGAAGTTGGCTTTCCTCATGACACTCTGCCTCTTCTCGTTGGCCGGTATTCCCCCGTTTGCCGGATTCTTCTCGAAGTTCTTTGTGTTCATGGCCGCCTTCCACGCTGGTTACCACCTCTTGGTATTCATTGCATTAGTTAACACGGTTATCTCGCTCTACTACTATTTGCTCATCGTCAAGGCCATGTACATCAAGCCCAACGATGCTCCGATAGCCAACTTCAAGAGCGACGGCTACACCCGCGCTGCCTTAGCGCTCTGTACGCTTGGCGTTATAGCCCTGGGTCTGGGTGGTGTATTCTACAACTATATCGACCTTTTCAGCTACGGTATCTAATCGCGCGTTAGCATTCAGCTTTCACGCTACTCATATTCAAAAGCCCGCCGGAATAATTTCTGGCGGGCTTTTTTTTGCGCCACAATTACCTGTATAGGAATAGCCTCAGCAGAAATGTGATGCGATAAACACATCTGCGCTCCCGAATCAACCAAGTGGATGCTGAGGGCATAGGGTAAACAGAAGGTGGGGGGTGTGGTATTAAATGCCCACACCTATAAAACGCTAAATTAGATTAAAATTGAATCAGCTCAAGACTAATGGTTTACAGCCTATTGGAACACGGGGCTGCACCTTGTAGAAATTTACTCCGACTTTGTCAGAATTAGTTCCGAGCTTGTTGAAATTAGTTCCGAGCTTGTTTGAATTAGTTCCGAGCTTGTTTCAAGAATCTCGGAATTACTGATAATCAGTGCGTTCAGAATCTGCAGAAAGTCGGTCGTTAAAACGCAGACTTTGCCCAGAGTTGGGACAACAGGCTGACGACTGAAATTTAGTTTTGTTTCGGGAAGTGTTAAAACCACAAGGCACTGCACGAGCGTTAATCACAGCATTGAAGCCACAGCGCGCGGCTTCTTCTAAAAGCACAAGGGTTATTGTGCCAAAAGGCTAACGAGCTATGTGATTGAGCGCAGAGGGAATGGGTGCGACACAAGTACGCTGGTGCAAAGTAAAAATACTTTGAAAGTATGGTAAGTAGGTGTTCAAAATTATTTTATATAATTCTATCGAAGTATTTTTACTTTGCTTCGCCAAATCAGGCTGCACCTCAGCATAGCTCTTGAGAGCAAGCTCTCATCGCTCTGCATTCGGTTTGCACTGACATTGAATCACGTTCTTGCACCGCATTTGCTTGTTCTGTGCTCAGTCACATAGCCCGCCTACTTATAGAAGTCATCTAAACTTTTCTGATGAAGATTTGATTTGGAGATTTACCTCTTCTAAATTCAATCTTCACCTTTATTTTTGGCCGTTTTTTTTGACCTTTCATCAGTCGTGTAGCTCGCTACAATCCTTCTTCAAGACCCAAAAACGCCTCAAAAATTAAGGCAAATCTTGAATTTCATAAAAGTTCAGACGACTTCATAAAATAAATTTAAATACCTACTTATCGCTGCAAATACACGCTCATTCGGCGTAAGAACCAAAGAAAGAGGGTGTTTCTTTTGGCACTGTAAACAGAAAGGGCTAATTTTGCAAAGAATAGGTAAATAAGTAGACGTTGAAAATTATTTTGTAAATGCTTTGCCCAATCTGTGTACTTAAAATCGCGCTATTTTAATGTATAACGTATTTTGAACATCTGCTTATAATAAAAACAGGCTATGCCGCTCAATGTGGCAATACCAGTCTGTAACCCTTACTCCGTAAGAAAAACAAAAACTGCTATGTCGAAAGAAAAAATCATACTCACGGGCGACCGCCCTACCGGTAGACTGCATATCGGACACTATGTCGGTTCACTGAAACGACGAGTAGAATTGCAAAACGAAGGTGATTTCAAAAAAATGTTTGTGTTCATCGCCGATGCACAGGCACTCACCGACAACATCGAAAACCCCGAAAAGGTTCGTCAGAACGTGATTGAGGTAGCACTCGATTACCTGGCAGCCGGACTCGATCCGAATAAAGTAACCATCTTTATCCAAAGCCAGATTCCCGAACTTTGCGAACTTTCGTTCTACTTCATGGACCTCGTGTCGGTGAGCCGTTTGCAGCGTAACCCAACCGTGAAAACCGAAATCGGTATGCGCGGCTTTGAATCGAGCATTCCCGTAGGTTTCTTTACTTACCCCATCAGCCAGGCAGCCGACATTGCAGCCTTCCGCGCTACGACCGTACCTGCCGGCGAGGACCAAAAGCCCATGTTGGAACAGGCTACCGAAATTGTACGCCGCTTCAACTACATCTATGGCGATACGCTCGTTGAACCCGAAATCATGTTGCCGCAAAATGCTGTGTGCTGCCGTCTACCGGGAACCGATGGTAAAGCAAAAATGTCGAAGAGTTTGGGTAACTGCATCTACCTGGCAGAAACTGCACAGGAGGTGAAGAAAAAAGTGATGTCGATGTACACCGACCCGACGCACATTCACATCGAAGACCCCGGACACATCGAAGGCAACACCGTGTTCACCTACCTCGATGCATTCAGCCGTCCCGAACACTTTGCCGCTTACTGGCCCGAATACCAGTGTCTGGACGAAATAAAGGAACACTATCAGCGTGGCGGACTCGGCGACATGAAGGTAAAAAAATTCCTCAACAACATCCTGCAGGAAGAACTTACCCCCATTCGCGAACGCCGTGCCGAATTTGAAAAAGACATTCCCGCCGTTTACGAAATGCTGCGAAAAGGCTGCGAAGAAGCTCGCAACATTGCCGCACAAACGCTCAGCGATGTGCGCCGCGCAATGAAAATTAACTACTTCGACGACGCTGAACTCATCGCAGAACAAGCAAAACGCTTCGGAGGTAAATAAAATATAGGTAAAAACTTGGCATAATAAAAAGATTTACCTAACTTTGCAACCCGAAACCGCTATGTCGCACCTGTGATACAAACAAACTGATAATCAGTTGAACCAAAGGCTGTGACAAATAACGGAAAAGAGTGAGAAGGTGCCTGCTAAGGCCATGAGACCGTGAGGCCTGTACGCATAGTCGGTAGCTGACCTCGCCCACTCGCTTGATATGTATATCAAACAAAAACAGCATAACACAATGAAAAGAACATTCCAACCCCACAACAGAAAAAGAAACAACAAGCATGGTTTCCGTCAGCGTATGCAGACGGCTAATGGTCGTCGCGTATTGGCTTCGCGTCGCGCTAAGGGCCGCAAAAAACTGACTGTGTCTGACGAAGTACACGGCAAGAAGTAAAATATACGCACCACAGCTTAGTGGTTTTTTGATTATAAGAAGGGGTTTACAAGCTATCTGCAAAATACTTGTAAACCCCTTTCTTTGGCTACATCCCCCAAGGGTGTGCCTTTTTTGTATAAACTGAATTATACGCAGGTGCTGAACAAGCATTGATGCTCTCCATCTAAACAATCTGCCGTTCGGCAGCAACGGCCTACGCTGAAACCAGCACCTGATTACCGACAAACCTTTTCCTCCCTTTTTCGTAAATTAAAGATTTTCGTTCACCGCAATAGCCACACTTCATCCAATGAAAACCTTTACCTACGCACAAATCTGGACCATTGCCTACCCCATTCTTATCAGCACCCTCATGGAACAGCTCATAGGCATGACCGATGCGGCTTTTTTAGGGCGCGTCGGCGAAATTGAACTGGGTGCTTCGGCATTGGGCGGCATTTTTTACATTGCCGTATTCATGCTGGGCTTCGGATTCAGCATCGGCGCACAAATACTCATGGCACGCCGCAACGGCGAAGGAAACTACGAACGCATCGGCACCATTTTTTATCACAGTTTGGCTTTTCTGTTTCTCATGGCCTGCACGCTCTGTGGACTCACCCACTGGCTGGCACCGGTGATATTGGAAAACATCATCTCGTCGCACGCTGTGTTCGAAGCCACCAATGCCTATATCGACTGGCGCGTATTTGGCTTTTTCTTCGCCTTTATCAACGTCATGTTTCGCGCCTTTTATGTAGCTACCACTCAAACCCGAACCTTGACGCTGAATTCCGTAGTCATGGTGTTGAGCAACGTAGTGTTTAACTACGTACTCATTTTCGGTAAATTCGGTTTGCCTGCCTTAGGCATAGCCGGAGCAGCCATTGGTAGCTGTCTGGCCGAAATGGTTAGCAGCTTATTCTTTATCGTTTATACCTGCCGCCGCATTCCTTACGCCCAGTATGCACTCAACCGTCTGCCCCGGTTCCGCTTTAACCTGTTAGGCAAAATTCTCGGCATCAGCGTGTGGACCATGGTGCAAAACTTCCTTTCGCTGGCCACTTGGTTTCTCTTTTTCCTCTCGGTCGAACACTTGGGCGAAAGCAGCCTTGCAGCCACCAACATTGTGCGAAACATTTCCTCGTTCACCTTCATGACCGTCATAGCTCTGGCCTCAACAGCCAGTACCCTTACGAGCAACCTTATTGGAGCCGGACACATCGAAAGCGTACGCCCAATGCAGAACCGCGTGGTGCGCATGGGCTTTGTGGTACTTGCCCCGCTAATTGCCGTAATCGGTTTCTTCCCCGATGCGGTTATGAGCATATTTACCAACGATGCTGCGCTGAAAGCTACTGCTCGTGGAGCACTTTATGTGATGCTGTCATCCTACATATTTACCATTCCTGCTCAAATTCTGTTTCACTCCGTGAGCGGAACGGGCAACACGCGCACGGCACTGGTAATTGAAGCCACAGCCCTGTTCATTTACTGCATTTACATTGGCATTGTCATATTCCACTTCCGCGTAAGCCTGCCCTACTGCTGGCTGAGCGAACACGTCTATGCCGTGTTTGCCCTGATTTTCTCGTTTATCTATTTGAAATTCGGAAACTGGCAAAAAAAGCAGTTCTGACACCTTGCACTGAAAGCATACGCTTGAATCTGCCACGCGTGTGGCAATCGTAGCAAAAAAAATCCCGTCAGGTAACACAGATGATACCTGACGGTTTTTTTTTGCGTCATGAATTCGGCTTTTAACCCAAAAAATAAGTACATTTGCTGCTAACGAAGCAAAACCTGAATCGATATGCAGTTCATTTTCAAATCAATAATCCTTTCACTCTGCATTTGCCTGTTTGCTCCACTCTTGCCGAGCTGTGGCAAAATTGAGCTGACGGATGATCAAACAGAAAAACCAGACGATGAAGGCGGTGACGACCATAACCAGCCTCCCACCGACAATCCCGACGACTACGCGCTGAATGTGTGTCAACTACCCGATGTGGCCGACGGCACCGAAGTATATGTGGCGGGCTATATTGTGGGCTTCGTCCCCGTTCCCGGAAGTATCAAGAACATGGTGTTTGGCACTGCTGATGCCGAGGCAAGCAACCTGGTGATAGCCGATTACCCCGACGAAACCGATCCGAAACGCTGTGCGGCCGTACAACTGACCAAGGGCACTGAGGCACGCGAGGAACTAAACTTGCTCGACCATCCCGAAAACCAGGGAAGGGCTATATACGTTGGGGGCATCAAGCAAAAGTATTTCGCTGCTCCGGGCGTCAAAAACGTCAAGGAATTTGGCTTTATCAACGATGATGACCCCACAAAACCCGACAAACCTGCTGAACCCGACAAACCTGTCCAGCCAGTTAAGACATTTCCTATACTGAAAACAGAAAGCCCTGCTGTTCCCTTCGAAGGATGCTGATGCGCTATGACTTGCCGAAAAAATGCCATTCACACAAATAACAACGAATGAAACATGAATGCAATGAATATTTTTAAAAAAGTAGTAAAGAAAATTGAATGTAACGATTTTACACGAACAATCATACTTATCGGCATAGCTGCTTTGACTTTGCTACTGATTTACAACATAGGAAAATACGTAGGTCAAATTCTTACAAACCTATGAACTACCGCCAAGCTGACAACTTGGCTGAATCTGAAAAAAACTGAAAGGGTGGTTCTGATTATTCTGACAGGTCAATTTGTACCTATCAAAATTATCAGAACCACCCTTATCGTCAATTACTGTGCCGTAAAGCAATAGCTTCCATCGAGGTCGTTAAACGTAACCACCCATTTTCCCTGAGCCACAGGAATATTGTCGCCACCATCCTTGCCGTAACCGGCAGGGAAAGCACTGCCACCCCAGTTGGGTGCCCATCCGGGCTGAAGGAACTTGGCCGTAGTCGGACCTGCGGTTGCGTCGATAGTGTAGGTCCACACATGGTTGTGTCCGGTCATTGAAGCTGTGGTATTCACAGGCTTCATGGCAGTTTCGGTGTTCCATCCATTGAAATCGCCGGCAATGAGCATCGTCGGGTAAACCGTGGCAGCAAGGTCAGCTGCTTCGATTTTGATTTGGTCGTTGCGCGTGTCGAGCGTCAGGGTGTAATAGCCGTTGGACGGCACGATGAAGTTCTTTGAATTTCCAGCGTTTTTCACACCGGTGAGCGCACCGTCAGAAGTACCCCACTGGTTATCCCAGCTAAGGAGTCTGAATCAGTTTGAATCCGTCGGTAGTAAAGTAGCCAGTAAATGTGAGCATACCTTTACCCGTTTTTTCGTCGTATTCGTAACCGTCGACTACTGAAAGCGGATAAATTGATGTTCCTACGGCATTCAGCGCATTGTTCCATTTACCATCACCAATGCAACCGCCAATCAGATACCACATTTCGACAGGAGCCTTTTCCAATGCAATGTAATACGGCATTACTTTCAACTTCACCACATTGGACACAACGGGATTATGTCCTCCAGCCGAAGCGGCAATACGTAAATTGAGTTCGTACGCTGCCGGAATATTTTGCGCATCCCATTTGAGGAGCTTAAGGAGCGTTTTGTTCAGTTCTTCAGTCTTGATTTTGGTGGCACACTGCGTGGTGGCTTCGCCCAATGTTGCATAGTCAGCCACCTTGCTACCATTTTCGTCGGCCTCAGCCTCGGCTAATGAGGTGGTAAACGAACCGGTAGCCGAAACCTGCACTTCGAATGAAGTAACTACAGCCGAACCATTCGAGGTATAGACAGGGCGGTTCCAGCTCAGACTGATTGAATCGGTATTTTTCAAATCTACACCCTGCTCGGCCTTTTCCGGAACATTCATCGAGGAATGAGTTAGGCTGAATGAGTGTAGGGTTATCATCGCGGTCATCCTCGCAGGCCGTAAAGGCACACAGGCTGCCAAGCAGCAGGAGAACAGTTGGAAATATCTTTTTCATGATTTATTCAAAGTTATAAGAAACGTCTGTTTGCTTCATCGGGTGAGCAACGCCTTTTTAGCAGGCGTTGCCTTCCGAAGAATCAGCTTAATATCCGGGGTTTTGTACAAGGTTAGGATTGGCATTCAAGTCTGTTTCGGGCAAAGCGTAAATGTTGCGATAGGCTTCGAAACCCGAACCTTCTTTCGTACCGCCCTTCCATTGCCATTTGTAGTCAGAGTTTCCGCCAAACTTGCCAAAACGAATCAGGTCGATGCGTCGACGGCCTTCGTAGTAGAACTCGCGCGACCATTCATCGCAAATTTGGTTCAGCGTGTAAACACTTTGATTTTTTGCATGTGAGCGGCTACGAAGTTCGTTGATATAGTATGTACCCTCAGACGTTGTGTTGCCCGTACCCGAAAGTCGTGCAGTAGCTTCGGCGTAATTCAGGTAAGCCTCGGCAGCACGGAAAAGGAAGAAGTCGGTGTCGACAAATTGCGTGTTTTGGGCAGCATTACCGTCGGAATAAATGTTATTGAACTTTGAAACACTGTAACCCTCGGTAAATTCTCCGACATTGTCGATGTCGAGCGTGCGGTTCTTGCTGTAAATCAGCGCACGATCGTCGCCAGCCACAGCCAACACTTCTGCCATTGTGCCAGAGGGACAATTATTGTCGGGGAAGAATTTCTGAACAAACTCCTTGCGGGCACGGTTACCGCCCCAAGTTTCAGTTGTGCCTCGTCCGGGAGTTTCGTCGGCCTTGTAGGTCGAAGCTATCAGGAAGATCGAGGTACCCCAGCTCGTAGTGGTAATACCATCCTGCAACAAAGGCAAAACGGCTTCGATACTGGCACCGTTTTCGCCATTATTGCCCATAAACAGCATTTGGTAGGCACTGTATTTTTCGTTTCCCTGTTTGAACAGTTTGTAGGGCGAATCAATCACCTTTTTGGCATAATCGGCAGCCTTCTGCCATTCAGCCTTACCAGTGTACACCTCGGCATTCAGATACAAACGGCTCAATAGCAACCAGGCTGCTGCTTTGTCGGCCCGTCCGTAGCCCTCGGTTTTCGAATTTTTGGCCTTAGGATCGCTCATTTGCTTTTCGCAATCGAGCAGTTCGCTCTCAATCCAGGCGTACATTTCAGCCCGTTGCTTTTGGGGAGCTTTTTCCGATGACACCTTCGTGACAAAGGGTACATTGCCGAAACTGTCCATTAGGTAATAATAGTAAAGGGCACGCAGAAAGCGAACTTCGGCCGTCATTGTGGCATCGTGGTTGCCACAAGTTTCCAAATACTGGTTGCACACGCTCACACCAAAGTAAAGGCGATAGTAAAATCCTTTAAGCATCGGGTGCGTGGCCCCCCACTGTCCGTAGTTGAAAGCCGAAATTCCTTCGTCGCCCCAGCAGCAAATGCTTTCGTCGGTGGGCAGTTCGTTGGCGTTGAACAACTGGCGGATGAAACCTGTGGTACCACCGTCAAGTCCGTCGATGTCGCAATCACCATTGGCACCTCCTTGTCCGGCCATGGCCATGTTGGCATAACATTTATTGAAAAGTCCGTTTGCGTCGGGAGTCATATTAGTCGACGGGTCGATAGGCGTAACGTCCAAATCGCCCACGCACGAACTCATACCGCAAGTCAGCACAATAGCTGCTACGGGTAAGATATGTTTGATATATTTTGTAATCATAGTTTCGGTTAGATTTCAAAAATGGCTACTATATGAAACTGTCGCGCATCTCTTTGTTTTTTGAAAGTGAGAGAAATCATTACTCAACAGCCTCTAAAACTTCAAGTTCAAACCCACTTGGAAGCTCATGGGACGCGGATAAAGTCCGTTGTCGATGCCACCGAACACTTCGGGATCGATACCGTCATACTTCGTAATGGTAAACACATTTGAGGCCGAAGCATACACACGGCCGTTAATGCCTTTGTAGCGGGCACCACCAAACAGGTTTTCGAAACTGTAGCCGAGCGTAATGTTGTCGCACTTGAGGAACGAAGCATTCTGCACAAAGTAGTCGGACAAGGCATAATCGTAGCTGCTCCAATTAAGTGCCACGCTTGACATCGGACGGTTTTGCAAATAGCCAAATGAGTTGTCATAGGTTTTTGAAACATTGGCAAATCCGGCTTCCGTGTCGTTGAACACATAGTTACCAAACGAGGCGCGGAGCGAGAAGCCGAAGTCCCAATTCTTGTACTGCAAACGGGTACTCAAACCTGCTGTCCATGGTGCCATCGGGCTTTTATAGAAGTACTTATCGTCCTCGTTGATGCGGCCGTCGGCATTACGGTCAACAAACACGCCCTCAATGGGTTTGCCTGCCTCGTCATATACCTGCTGGTACACATAGAACGAACTGGCGGGATGCCCCACGGCATGAGCCTGGGCATAGTTTCCGATACCGGTCGAAATGCCACCCGTCGGCACATAGTAACCTTCTTTGCCTATCAATTCAGTTATTTCATTGCTGTTGTATGTAGCATTGGCTGTAAATTCCCAATACCAGTCTTTGGTCGAAATCGGTTTGTAGGTCAAAGCCAATTCCACACCTTTATTAACAAGCGAACCAATGTTTGAAGTCACCGATTGCGGAAGTTCGAACCGGCCGAAACATACACGGTGTTAATCAAATCGGTAGTTTTGCGGTAATAATAGTCGATGCTACCACACAGTTTACCTTTCAGAATGCCGAAGTCAATACCCGCATTGTAAGTCGTAGTGGTTTCCCACGAAAGGTCGGCATTGTAGGCGTTCGGGCGGTAAAGAATGCCATTGCCAAGAATGGGATAGTAGGAGTCGGGAGTCACATTTGTATTATACGAAGCAAAGTAATTGTAGTCGCCGATGCCCTCCTGCTGTCCGGTTTGACCATAGCCCAAACGCAGTTTTAATTCGCTGAGGAAATCAACATCCTTCAAGAAACTCTCGTCCTTGATGCGCCAACCAAAGGCAAACGAGGGGAATAGTGCCCAATGATCTTTGAAACGCGACGAACCGTCGTAGCGCACTGTAGCAGTAAACAGGTATCGGTTAAGCAGCGTATAGTTGGCACGACCGAAAAAGCTGACGATGTAATGTTCTGTTTTCCAGTTGCTGCCACTGCCATTGTAACGCGTACCTGCCAGACTGTTGCCTGCATCGTCAGTTTTCGTAGTGGTTTCGGGGTACAGACCATAGTAATCGCTTTTGCCCTGACGGTGGAAGTGTTGCCATTCGTAACCGCCCATGATGTCGAAGTGGTGATTCTCGTTGAAGTCCTTGAAGTACTGCGCGTAGGCATTGAGCGACAGGTTGTATTTATCGATTTTCTCAAAGCCATACCTGCCGTAGTACACATTTTCACTGCCAATAGCCGGACTTTCCCACAGCGTTTGTTTACCCGTTGAGTAATCGGCACCGGCATTCACATGCAGACGCAGGTCTTCAAAGCCATGCACCTTGTAGTCGGCCTCGATATTACCAACAAACGATTTCGACTTGGCACGCTCGTCACGCAAATCGAGCAATGCCACCGGGTTTTTCACGGCATTGCGTTCGAAGACGTAGGACCAAGTAGGGTCGCTCAGTTCCGAGCCATCCTTAACCCACTGAAAATAATTGCCAAAGTTATTGAATTTGTCGTCATAGCTGCGCACCGTTTGCGTAGGGTCAAAGCGAACTGCCGAACTTACCGCTCCTGTGTTGGCATAGCGTGTATTTGCCTGCATGAGTTTACCGTTCAGGTTAAACTTCAAATGATCATCGAAGAACGTGGGGTTCAAATTCACGCTGGCTGTATATCGTTCAAAGTCGCTCGTTCGCAAAATACCCTGCTGATTAGTGTAACCGAGCGTCAGTCGGTACGGCATGTTTTTAAGCCCGCCGGCCAGTGTAATGCTGTGATCGTGGCTCACGCCTGTGCGGTAAATTTCGTCCTGCCAGTCAGTACCTTTTCCGGTAAGCGGCCCGAGTTTGCTGGCTGCTTCAGATTCCGGCCCGTAATAGCTATTGATAAACGAGCGATATTCGTCGGCGTTCATCACATCCAGCGTATTGCGTTTGATGCTGAACGAGGCATAGCCATTGTAGCTCACAGTTGGTTTTTGGGCTTTGTGGCCTTTTTTGGTTGTAATGATAATCACACCGTTCGAACCACGCGAACCATAAATAGCTGTGGCCGAAGCATCTTTGAGCACCGTAAAGGTTTCGATATCGGCCGGGTTAACCATTGACAGAGGGTTCGACAGACCCTTCACACCGTCGTTATCCATGGCCAAACCGTCGATAACGATGAGCGGGTCGTTCGACGCATTGAGCGACGAACCGCCACGAATGCGAATGGAAGCACCTGCGCCCGGAGTTCCGCTGCTCGACGACACGTTGACACCGGCAATTTTTCCTTGAATCATATCCTGGGCATTGACCACCATACCCTTGTTCTTTTCATCGGGTTTGATGGCAGTGACCGAACCGGTGAGGTCGTTTTTACGTGCCACACCGTAGCCAATAACAACGGCTTCGTTAAGTGTCGAATTATCTTCGAGGGTAATCACCATTTTGCCGTTAGCCTTTACGTTGGCTGTTTTATAGCCGATATACGACACGCGCAAATCGGCACCGGCTGCAACACTGATTTTAAAGTTACCATTGGCATCGGTTTGTGTAACAGCTTTGCTACCCGGCACCATGACTGTGGCAAAGGCCACGGGTTCACCGGTTGTATCCTGCACACGTCCGCTCACTGTTACGTTCTGTGCCTGTGCACTGAGCGAAATGCAGGCTCCGATACCAAAAGCGACAGGAGTCTGTGGTTCAACACATTCTTATTCATGCTATTAGTTTGCTGATTAGTAAATATCGGTTGGATAAGTAAGAGGCTAAGATGCTTAAAGCGTAAAAATAATGCTGAACTTACTTGAAAACATATTCCACATTACTTTTTAAATACACCGTAGCAGCCATGCCCGGCATGAACTGCCACGGTGCAATGTTCACATCTAACTTCAAATTCGGATTATTGCGCCATGATGGAAATGGCATAGCCACCGCCACTTGCAGCACGCAGTTTCAGTTTCGTTTTGTTCGTGACCTTCATTTTTCGAATGGTATAGGCCTTCGGGTTCTTGTCCCACGAAGCATCCTTAGCATCGGCATAGATTGTGGCCACGTACTTTTTGCCCGGCGTCAGGAAGTCGAGTTTCAATTCCGACTCATGACCGTTTTCGTCGGCCGTGCAACCAACGAACCAGTTTTCGCTGTTCTTTGCCTTACGAGCCACAGTCAGGTAGTCGCCCGGTTCAGCTTCGAGGTAAAGGCTTTTGTCCCAATCAATGGCCACATCTTTGATAAACTGGAAGGCGTCCATGTGAGCCTCGTAGTGTTCAGGCACATCGGCAGCCATTTGCAGCGGGCTGTACATCGTCACGTAAAGGGCCAGCTGACGAGCAAGCGTTGAACGCACGCGGCTATGATTGTTGGGGTTCATTTTCGAACAATCGGTTTCGAAAATACCCGGTGTGTAATCCATCGGGCCACCGATTTGGCGCGTAAACGGCAAAATGGTGGTGTGGTCAACTGAGTTACCACCGAAACTTTCATATTCAGTGCCTCGTGCACTTTCGTTGGCAATGAGGTTAGGCCAGGTGCGGCAAATACCCGTCGGGCGCGTAGCCTCATGGGCATTTACCATGATTTTGTAGTCGGCCGCCTTGGTCACGCAGTACAAGTAGTGATTGTTCATCCACTGTCCGTAATGATGTTCGCCACGCGGAACGATGTTACCTACATAACCGCTCTTTACCGCATTGTATCCGTGGTCAACCATGAACTGATAGGCCTTGTCGAGGTGGCGTTCGTAGTTGCGTGCCGAGCCCGAAGTTTCGTGGTGCATAATCATCTTCACACCTTTCGAGGCTGCATATTGCTGAATGGCTTTTACGTCAAAGTCGGGATAGGGGGTAACGAAGTCGAACACATAGTCCTTTTCATGCCCGAACCAGTCCTCCCAACCTTCGTTCCAACCTTCAACGAGCACTGCATCGAAACCATTGGCTGCAGCAAAGTCGATGTAGCGTTTCACGTTGGCCGTGTTGGCTGAGTGCGTGCCGTTGGGGCGAGCTTTGCTGTAATCGGTTTCGCCGAGTTTCACTGTGGGGAAATCATTAGTATAGCTCCAGGTACCCTTGTTTGTAATCATGTCCCACCACACACCAATGTATTTGGTAGGCTTAATCCACGAGGTATCTTCTATTTTACAGGGTTCGTTGAGGTTCAGCGTAATACGCGAAGCAAGAATGTCGGCCGCCTTGTCGCTAACGATGACCGTACGCCAGGGCGAAACGCAGGGTGCCTGCAAATAGCCTTTGTCGCCGCGCGCGTCGGGCGTGAGCCAACTTTCGAAGGTACGGGTTTGGTCGTTGTAGTTCAAGTGCATCGTCGAATAGTCTATACAAGCGGCCTCGTGCAGGTTGATGTAAAGTCCGTCGTCGGTTTTCATCATGAGTGCTGTTTGCACACCTCCTTCCCAAATAGGTGTCTGCGAGGAATTTTGCGTGACTGCCGCCTTCATTTTTTCGCGAATTTCGCTCAATCTTGAAGTAACGGTTTCATACTCTTGCGTGTCGTAATCGCCGGGAATCCACCATGCGGTGTGGTCGCCTGCCATTGCGAACTGGCTATGCTCTTCTTTGATAACGAAGTAGGTCAGATTCTTTTGTTCGGGAAATTCGTAGCGAAATCCCAGTCCGTCGTTGAAGAGTCTGAATCGAATTTTGATATAGCGGTCGTTAATAGGTTGCGTCAGCGTCACGCTCATTTCGTTGTAATGATTGCGTATGCTGCTTTCTTCGCCCCACACGGGTTTCCAGGTTTCGTCGAAGGTCGTAATTTCGTGTCCGGTTTCTTTGAATCCGGTCTGCAAGTCGGCTTTCTGCGCCAGTTTTGAAGCATCGGCGCGTGTTTTGAATTCAAAGTCCTGGGCCTTGTTCGGATCTTCTTGTTTCAGTTCGATACCCAGGTGCGAGGGTTTGATAACCTCTTTTCCCTTATAATGTAAGTAGTAGGTGGGGCGTCCCTGCTCGTCGAGTGAAAACTCCATTTTCAGTTTTCCGTCGGGCGATTTCAGTTCTTGGGCAATAGCAGAGGGCATACTCATGCTCATACCTGCCAATGCAAGGGCAAGAAAACTATTCTTCATATATATGGCTGTTTTTATAGTGAATTATTTGCATGGTTTCGTGGGCTTGATATTCAAACTTTGCACAAGGGCAACTCACGCTGCGTCGTAGGGTCTGCGACCGCGATGTGCGCGTTCTGTTATATCAGCGTTGCAAAATTAGGATGAAGATTTGAAGAATGTAAGGGCATATAACTAAAATATAAATGAATTTAGTTCATAAAATCACTTATATCATTGATTATCAATAGCTTTCTACATTTATGTTGATTCAAAAAATATAAATAAGATACGAGTTTTATAAATAGTAAAAAGCTATTTTGAAAGGTTGATTTGATAAATTCCGCATACAATCAAGCAATTTTTATTTATTCTTTAAGAAATATTGTCGCTCCAGCTCGTATTTGACTACACATTTTTTTACATAATTCGGCAAAGAGTCCTGAGGAGCTGATGATGATTGGACGGCAAGTCATAGTGGAGGAAATAAGTGGGTAGTAAACATGTAATTGGATGAATTGCATGAGGTGGCTCAATGTGAGCTTCTGTGCAAAATTCTGTTCTTAGCCCATGTTTAACGCTCAAAAGGAAAAGCGTTTTGCGGCTTGTGACCCGCATGACGGATTTAACAATGGGTTTAATAATAAAGGTAAAAATAGAGCACCCAGTGACTTCTGCCCTTCTGAACGAAACAAGCGTGTGCAAAACCGTTTTTTGCGTATTTCTTAAAACGCTGATTATCAATAATTCCAAGATTCTCAAAACTAGCTCGGAACTAATTTGCACTAGCTCGGAACTAATTTGCACTAGCACGGAACTAAATTCGACAAACTCGGAGTTAATTATCAGACGAACCCATTACCTGCCTCAAACAACAGCAAGCAGATAGATAAGAAAGGACTCAATTTTAATATTGCTTCACCTACGAAGCAGAGTTCCGTTTAACATTTTACGTCAAGGCCGATAAGCGATTTTGAGATTTCGCTATGCAAAAACATGACTGAACGCCCCATAAAAAAATCGGAGGTGAAGCAGGCCGAAGAACTGCTCCCTCGGTTACGCCATACATAGGCTTGTTGAAGTATTGCATGTAAAACTGAATGGTTGACGATGAATTTTCTACTGAGCCAAACTTTGCAAGGTACACATACATAAGCACAAAAAAAACGGCATCGCTTCTCCCGAAGAAATGCCGTCGTGTATTGCCCATGGGCAAATTTCCTAACGCCTGCGAGCAATCAATACAATAAACAAATGCCTTTGCAGGCCAACAATCTTAAAACCTTAATTAAATCTCCTAATTATGTATATCGTTATTACCGGTGTACGGTTTTCATTTGTGATATTGATTATCTGCTTGCTGAAAATCAAGCACCAATACGTCACGCACACCTAATTGCAAACTATCGGTGTCCAACTGGATGGTACGTCCGCTGATTACATCGTAGGCCTGAGCAGCCGGAAGTACTTCGGCATAACGAGCCAAAGGCAGACACACGGGTTTGTCGGTGCCGTTGATAATCACGGTAACCCGACGCCCCTTATAGTAACGCGAGTAAACATAGGTGCCGTTCTTCACTGCGTAATGTTTCAGCTGGCCTTTGGCAATCACCTCGTTGCCCCGACGCCAACGCAGCAGTTTGCGCGTGAAATCGAATGTTTGCTGCATCAACGGTGTCAGTCGATGGTGGGTAAATGCATTTACCGTATCGCCGGGAAATCCGCCCGGAAAATTTTGACGCAATGCCCCATCACCACGGTCTTTATCAGCTGCCATAGCCAGTTCGTCGCCATAGTACACCTGCGGAATGCCACGCAAGGTGAGCAGCAAAGTGAGAGCCTGACGATAACGATGCGGATGGTTGGCCTGTTCGACACGGCGGGCAAAGCGCGGAGTGTCGTGGTTATCAAGAAAAGTAAGCAAATTATCGGGATTTGCATACACTGCATCCTGACTAATGTAATCGTAAATACGCGTCAATCCGCGGTCCCACTCGTTGGTTTCTTCGTCGAGCGCACTGTTTAGCAAGTTCATGAGCGGAAAGTCCATAACGCAGGGCAACTGTGAATTGTCGGTAGCCGGTGCCACGGGCGAATCCTTTTGCCAGTAGCTCACACCCACATTGTTGTTGAGCCAGGTTTCGCCGACAATGGTAAAGTGCGGATATTCGCGTTTTACAGCCTCATTCCACTGTGCCATGGCTTTGCGGTCGGCATAGGGATAGGTGTCCTGCCGGATGCCATCAATACCTGCATATTCAATCCACCAGATGGAGTTCTGAATCAGATATGTCAGCACATGGTGATTGCGTTGGTTGAAATCGGGCATTGCGTCGACAAACCAACCGTCCTGCGCATTGCGCGCATCCTCGACAGCAGCGTGAGAATCGGACACAGCCGATATTTTATAGGAGGTTTGCACATAGTGGCTGTTGTAATTGAACCACGTTGAATCGGGCAGATCTGTAAACAGAAAGTTCTTCGAGCCACAATGGTTGAACACCATGTCCTGCACCACCTTGATACCCTTGGCGTGCGCAGTTTCGACAAAGCGACAATAGTCGTCGTTCGAACCGTAACGTGGGTCGACTTGGTAATAATCGGTGATAGCATAGCCGTGATACGATGTGGCAGGCATATCGTTGATGAGCAACGGCGTGGGCCATACAGCCGTGATGCCTAAATCGCCAAGATAATCGAGGGCAGCAGTCATACCGGCCAAATCGCCCCCATGACGGGCATCAGGAGCCTGGCTTGAAGTAGCTTCGCGCAATCCCTTGACCACATCGTTCTGAGGTTTGCCATTGGCAAAGCGGTCGGGCATGAGCAAATAAAGCACATCCGAGGCATCAAATCCCTGTGCGCGCACTGCCGTATTCCGGCTTTTGAGTTCGTAAGGTATGCGCCGGGTGTTACGCCCCCTTGACCTAAAATTATGTCGAAATGCTGGGGAGCAGCTTCGCTTGTGTTTAAATAAAGAAGCAGGTAGTTGCGATTGTGGGGACGGAAAATACTATCAATACAGATTCCATTGGCGCGCAGCTTTACTTCATCATTGCCTATGTTATCTGCGTGGAGCAACAACTGCAAACTGGGATTTTTCATGCCACTCCACCAAAAGGTGGGCTGTACGTTAATCGGGGTTTGTTTTGAACGTGCCGTAAGCATGCCGGGCACACTTAGCAGAAACAGCAGTAGGTATAAAGTTTTTTTCATGGTGATATATTTATATTGAAATTGCATTTCCGTTTATTTGCATTTTGCAAAGTGTGATTTTCAAATGTCGTATCCAAAACATTCACACTGCAAAATTAAGGTGTAAGTCCGTGCAGAACAAGTTCATAGAAGCTAAATATAAACAATAAAAACACTTATAATACTGAATATCAGCCATTTACATCATTACATCGACCTAAAAATATAAATAATATAGCAGCTACATGAAGTGCATTATGCCTATATTTCAGCCTGTTCAGAGTACCAACAAGCGTGCAACTTCAACGTTGATGAGGGCAGAAGGTAAAATTTTGCCAAATGCAGAACTCTTCGTTTTTTTTTTCGTGTTTATTCATACTTTTTTCCGTATCGTCGGTAGTATTACACAGAAAATGCCGAATCATTGTACAAATGCTCTCGAAAAACCTACGAATTTAATGGAAAAAAAATACTCAACACAAACTTATTTCTTACCTTTGTAACATAAAATGCAACGCATAACGCTACCCATCAGAATGTATATTGCTGCAAACAAAAGCAGTCAGTACATTCATTTAACTGAACATATTGACTCAAACCCATTTTAGCTTCTCATAACCCAAGTTACTCATCTATGAAATTCATACAAATTTTCCTATTCCTATTTTGCTTGTTGCCCGGCTGCATGGCGGGACAGCAGATTTCAATTGATAAACGCACAAGCAAACTGCTCGAAGAATTGGACGTTATTGTGGCCGAAAAAGCTAAATATCATGCTCAACGCGACGAACTGATTAAACAACAGAGCTTAAAAAGCCAACGCAGTCAGGGTTATGAACGCATTCATCGTTATAAAGACATTTATTCACTTTACTCACATTATCGCACCGATTCGGCTCAGGCGTATCTGGATCGCATTGCGGCTTTGCCAGAAATGAAAACTGACTGTAAGTTGCAGGCATACGTACAGATAGGGCAGGCCGAAATATTAGCGGTGGCCGGACTTTATGCACAGGCACTCGACGAACTGAAACGCGTTGACAAAAGTTGTTTTACACCCGACGATAAAGAGTTGCATTTGTTTTATCTGCGTACGCTACGCACGCTCTACGGATGGCTGGCCGATTACACAGATATGCCCAAACTGCATAAAATTTACAAAAAACGCACACAGCACTATCGCGACTCGCTGCTCATGGCCGAATCACCGGGTAAGTCACACGACATTGTGGCTGCCGACAAGGCTCGCGCACAGGGTAATCCACGACAAGCCATCGACTTGCTGCTGCCCTATACGCAGAAAATAGACGCTCATAACCTCGACCCGTACATTTTCTTTACCCTGTCGCAAGCTTACATCGACCTGAAAAATTACAACGAGGCCAACTACTTCCTGACTCTTACGGCCATTTCCGACCTTAAAATGGGCACTACGGAATACGAAGCACTGCCTATCCTGGCTCAAGTTCTCTATGAAATGGGCGACTTGAACCGCGCATACAGCTATTTGCTCTGTTCTATGGAAGATGCAAGCCTTAGCAAGGCGCGGTTGCGTTCGGTTGAAGTGTCAAACATTTTTCCGATTATCAACAAGCAGTACAAAATTCAAGAGGCCAAACAGCGCAAGCACGAACGCATTGTTACGGCTGTGATCTTCGGGCTGTTTGTCTTGCTGTGTGTCATGGTGTTCTACTTGCGCAAACAAATGAAACGGCTCAGAGAATCGCGCCACAAACTAAACAATGCCAACGGGGCGCTGCAAGAAGCCAATGGTAAACTGAAAGACACCCTCGACCAATTGCAAGAAACAAACGAGAAACTGGAGTTTACTTTTAATCAACTGCAACTAACCGACAAGGTGAAAGAAGCCTATATCGGACGCTACCTTGACCGCTGCCGAAACTATTTAGACACCATGGAGGAAGAACGAAAAAGTTTGTTACACCTGGTAAAGGATCGACGCTACGATGAAGTTTACAAACAACTGAAAAGCGGAGCTACCATCAAGAACGAGCAGGAGAAATTCTATGCCGACTTCGATACAGCCTTTCTAACGCTTTTCCCCGATTTTATTGAGAGATTTAATGCTTTGCTTCAACCCGATGCACCCGTGCTGCCCAAGCATAGCGGCCAACTCAATACCGAACTGCGCATTTTTGCACTAATCCGTTTGGGTATTACCGACACGACGCGTATTGCGCATTTCTTGAACTTTTCGCTGACCACAGTGTATAACTACCGTTCAAAAATTCGAAACCGCTCATTGGGCAACCCGGCAGAATTCGAGGATTTGGTGGCCGAATTATAACTGTCGCTTCACAATGGGCAACAATAGGCTCGAAACGCAAGAAGGGCACATTGTTAGCCACATGAATTTGACAAACCAAAGATTTTTGTTACCTTTGCTACGCCCTTGAACTAAGGCAGAAACAAGCCCACACAATGGGATGACTCAACAAACCATCACATGGATTGTCATGGCTCTTTGTGTCAGCATCAAGGAGTAAAAACAACGCATTGGGCGCATCAAACATTGCAATATGTCAATATCCGAATTTTTCAAAAAAATATTCAGTCCGCTGCTCTTTGGCAACTGCCTGGGCATGATAGGAGTGGGGGGATTGCTTATCCTGGCCACACTGTTTTTCCTTGACTTCTATACGCATCATGGCACAGAAATCGAGGTACCCAATATTTGCGGATTGGATGAGGAAACGGCTGGTAACAAGTTGAAATCTGTTGGGCTGGATTACGAGGTGAGAGACACGGGATATGTGTTTCGAGCTGCGCCGTTTTCGGTGCTCGAACAGTCTGTCAAACCGGGCATGAAGGTTAAACCGGGACGCATTATCGAACTAACGATCAATGCAGACGGACCGCGCAAAGGTGGCGCTGCCCGACATTGCTGACAACTGCTCACGACGCGAAGCTGAGGACAAACTGCGCGCATTGGGCTTTAAACTTGGTGCCACGGAGTTTATCACGGGCGACCCGGAATGGGTGTACGACGTGACGGTGAACGGGAAAAGTGTAAGTAAGGGCACGCGTATTTCGGTGAATTCGCCCATCGTACTGGTGGTCGGTGCCGGAGGTGTCGAGGATGAATACAATGGCAACGACAGCCTTGACTACATTCTGAATGTGCCGACGGGCGAGGAGGAAATCATCGAGGGCGAAATGACGGATGCACCCACTTCCGACAAAACCCGATCTGCTACGTCGACCGGCGCACAAACCGCTTCGCCTAACAATGCGCAGGATTACTTTTAACCTAACCGCTGACACCTACACATCCGGAAGTGCGCTCACTGCGCGCTGATAACAACTGTAAAGATTTACCATTTTGGAAATAAAACCTACTGACAACTTCTACGACGAAGAACTGAACCTGACGGCTGACGTGGCAAACGAGGATGCGTGCGACGAGGAGGAAGCCGACCTGTACGAACACTACCGCGTGGTGGCCGACAAAGGTCAGCAACTGATGCGTGTCGACAAGTTTCTGATGGATCACTTGAAAGACACGTCGCGCAACCGCATTCAAATGGCGGCCAAAGCCGGATTTATCCACGTCAACGGGCAACCGGTGAAAAGTAATTACCGCGTGAAACCGGCTGATGTGGTGACAATGCTGCTCGACCGTCCGCGCTACGAAAACTTGATTGAACCTGAGAACATTCCGCTCGACGTGGTGTACGAGGACAGCGAACTCATGGTCATCAATAAACCGGCGGGACTGGTGGTGCATCCGGGATGTGGCAACTACACGGGTACGCTGGTGAATGCCATTGCCTGGCACTTGAAGGACAACAAGGATTACGACCCGAACGACCCGGCAGTGGGTTTGGTGCACCGCATCGACAAAGATACTTCGGGACTGCTTGTTGTGGCTAAAACGCCTGATGCCAAGACCAAATTGGGTGTGCAGTTTTTCAATAAAACAACGCGCCGACGCTACAATGCCCTGGTTTGGGGAAACCTGGCCGACGACGAGGGCCGCATCGAGGGTAACATTGCCCGCAATCCGCGCGACCGCATGCAAATGGCGGTGTTCGACCCGGCTTCGGAAATTGGTAAACATGCGGTGACGCATTACCGCGTACTGAAGCGTTTTGGCTACGTCACGCTGGTGGAATGTATCCTTGAAACAGGACGTACGCACCAAATTCGCGTTCACATGAAACACATTGGCCATCCGCTGTTCAACGACGAACGCTATGGAGGCGATGTCGTGTTGCGCGGTACGCAAAGCGGCACGTACAACAGTTTTATCCGTAATTGTTTTGCGCTCTGTCCGCGACAGGCTCTTCACGCTCGCACGCTGGGCTTTCAGCATCCGAAAACGGGCAAAGAAATGGACTTTACCACTGAACTGCCGGCCGACATGACCGAACTGATTGAAAAATGGCAGAAATATATTGACGGCATCAAATAATCTGCTGTTTCTAATCTGCTGTTTCCGAACAATCAGAGGCTGCCACTTCAACTGCCTCAACGCACAACTGCTCTATACAATATATTACAACCAATAATCAATGCCCCCTATCGGCTGACTGCCCCGGATACGCCTGACGCAACCACCGACTTAGCAACGAGGGCTTAAACTTATGAAACGTACAATCGCTATTGTTGCCGGAGGTGATTCCTCCGAGCATGATGTTTCGCTGCGTTCTGCTGAGGGAATCCTTTCCTTCATGGACAACGAAAAGTACAACAGCTACCTTGTTGAAATGAGAGGTTCAAGCTGGACTGTTCACTACCAGGGCGAAGACTGCCCCATTCTGCGTGATGACTTCTCGTTCGAGGCCTCTGACGGGCGCCACAATTTCGACTTTGCCTACATTACCATTCACGGTACGCCGGGCGAAAACGGTATTCTGCAAGGTTACTTCGATTTAATTGGTCTGCCCTACTCTACGAGCAATGTGCTGGTTGAAGCGCTTACGTTCAATAAATATGCGCTCAACAACTTCTTGCGTGCTTTTCCCGAACTGAACCTTGCGCCTTCGGTGTTGGTACGCAAAGGTGAAGCCATCCCTTCTGACGAAGCTATTTTGGCACAAGTGGGTCTTCCCTGCTTCGTCAAACCGAATGCCGGTGGTTCCAGCTTTGGCGTAACCAAAGTGAAAACCGACGATATGCTGGCTCCTGCCATCGAAAAGGCCATGATTGAAAGCGACGAGGTGATGATTGAAAAAATCCTTGTGGGAACCGAAATCACCTGTGGCTGCTACAAGCGTCCGAATGGCGATGTAATTACCTTCCCCATCACCGAAGTAGTTACAACTCAGGAATTTTTCGATTACGATGCTAAATACAACGGCAAGGTGAAAGAAATCACACCGGCCCGTATCGCTCCCGAAACGGCTGCACGCGTTAGCGACATGACGCGCCACATCTACAACCTGCTCGGATGCTATGGCATTATCCGCATCGACTACATCCTGAGCGGCGACGCTGGCGAAGAACAAATCAATTTGCTCGAAATCAACACCACGCCCGGTATGACGGCCACCAGCTTCATTCCGCAGCAGGTGCGTGCAGCGCAACTCGAAATGAAGAACGTGCTGAGCGACATCATCGAGGGCAAATGTTGAATCCAGTGATGTTAGCACCAAGAATGAACGCGATACGTACTTCTTTGGCATTTGCTGACAAACACTTTCTTTGACACAAAAAAAACCGGTAGGCCCGGCCGGAAACATTCGGACGGACATACCGGTTTTTTTCATCTTTCATACATTCTGTAACTGTTTGAAAATGAAACTTTCAGACAGTTTCTTAAATCATTCACGCCATGACTATTCACGATTTTGATACCATTCGTCCGTTCTTGCCCGAAGAACTGCCTGCTGCTTTCGACAGCCTGATGGCCGACTCTTCGTTCTGCGCAATTATGCAATCGTTCTTCAAGGACGTGCCTTTCGAACACCTTAAAGCCCAGCTCTATGCCTGCCAGAACTCGCTCGAAGTGCAGAAAACCTTTTTCTATCCGTTGGTAAAAGGACTGATAGCCCAATGCTGCACCGGCATTCACATGGATGCTGACGCCATCTGCCCGGAACTTCGCACGCAGAGCTATACCTTTGTGTCGAATCACCGCGACATTGTGCTCGATGCAGCCTTCCTTTCAATCCTGATGCTCGACAATGGTTTTCAGAACACCGTCGAAATTGCCATTGGCGACAACCTCCTGATTTATCCGTGGATTAAGACGCTGGTGCGTATCAACAAATCGTTCATTGTGCAGCGTTCGGTGGGTATGCGCGAAATGCTGATGTCGAGCAAGCGCATGAGCCAGTATATGCACTTTGCCATTGCCGAAAAGCATGAGAGCATCTGGATTGCGCAGCGCGAAGGACGTGCCAAGGACTCAAACGACCGCACACAGGAATCGGTGCTGAAAATGATGGCCATGGGCGGTGAAGGCTCACCCATCGACAGTTTGAAGCAGCTGAACATCGTTCCACTCACCATTTCATACGAGTATGACCCGTGCGACTACCTAAAAGCCAAGGAGTTTCAGCAAAAGCGCGATGACACTGAATTTAAAAAGTCGCGTCAGGACGACCTCAACAACATGCAAACGGGTATTTTCGGTTTCAAAGGAAAGGTTACTTACCGCCTGGCTGCTCCTGTCAATACATGGATTGAAGAATACCGCGATCTGCCTAAGACCGAGGTATTCAAAGCCATTGCACAGCGCATGGATCGCGACATTCACCGCAACTACGAAATTTACCCCTGCAACTACATCGCCTATGATTTGCTGAACGAATCGCAGCAAATGGCCGAACACTACACGGCCGACGAGATGAAAGCCTTCGAAGCCTATCTGGCCAAACGCATCGAAATGATTGACTTGTCTGGCAAGGACATACCATTCCTGCGCGAACGCTTACTGACGATGTATGCCAATCCGCTGAAAAATCACCTGTTAGTTTCGGAAGAGGCATAACGGATGGGGCAATACCCTCTGTTTCTTCCGAACCGAAACAACCTGTTATGACCTACAAGTTTCTCATTCCCCTGCTTCTGTCCGGTGTATTTGCTGCATGCATCAAGGACGAAACGCCTATGCCCAACTACCGGCAGGAATTGGCAGACATCAGCACCAATGCCTTGGGAGTAGCCACCACACTCACTCCGAGCGATGCTGTGCCCTGCACCATCCTGAACCGGGTTGCCGACTTGCGTCCCGACACGACCTATCGCGCACTGACGCTCTTCACACGTTCGGCAAACGAAGTGTGGCTGACTGACTTTGCGCCGGTCTTAGTGCCCGTGCCGAGCAAATACACAGGACAAAGCGTACGCCACGATGCACTCAGCGTGGTGGCAGCATGGGCCGAACCGAATTACGTAAACCTGCGCCTGAACATCAAAGGCACAGCGCAAGGCCGGCATTACTTCGGAATGAAAATTGTAGAAACAACCACTCACGCTGACCAAAAGCGCACACTGCGCCTGAAGCTGATTCACGACCAGAACAACGATCCGCTCTATTACTCGCGCGACATGTACCTTTCGCTTTCCCTCGCCCGGCTGCGCCAGCAGTTACAGGCCGGACGCGACTCGGTGTCGGTGAGCATTCACACTTTCAAGGGCGAAACCAGCTACACGTTTCCGTTGTAATCCTCCTGAATTTTGCCTTATGAGGCTGCACCGGTGCACCCATACAAGTCCGTTTTGACCGATGAGCGGTTTACGACGAACAGCTCCACTTCCCCACACAAAAACTCAGACTCATCTCCATGTGCATTTCTTTTCATCCCCTAACTCCGGCAGACAAATCGCTTGTTCAGGAACGTGTGTATCACACCGAATGCCGCAACTGCGACTTGAACTTTATGAACCTGGTAAGCTGGCGGTTTATGTACGACACTGAAGTGGCGCTTCACCGCGACTTTTTGCTTTTCCGCTTCAAAGCCGACGGACATTTGGCTTATCTGGCTCCCGTTGGCACGGGAAACTGGAAGGCCGTGTTGCACGACATGATGGCTGACGCTGCGCAGCTCGAACATCCCTTCCTCATGCTGGGAGTTTGTGAAAATGCCTTGGCTCAGTTAGATGTTACCATGCCGGGCTACTTTTATGCCACTGCCGACCGTGCCTTTACCGACTACATTTACAGCCGCGAAAAACTGGCTTCGCTTGCCGGAAAGAAACTGCAGCCCAAGCGTAACTATGTAAACCGCTTTACCAAACTCTATCCCGATTTCACCACCGAACCGCTTACCAGCAAAGACATTGACGAATGTATTGCGCTCGATGCCCAATGGGTCGACACCAAGGCAGCTGAAAACGAGGCCGGACGTTACACTTTCGATGCTGAACGCCAATCACTCATCACGGCCCTGAAACACTGGGACGTTCTCGAAGGCAGAGGGATGGTACTTCGTGTCAACGGAAAAATCGTGGCATTCACTTACGGGGCTCCCATCAACTACGACACCTTTGGAGTCTGTGTTGAAAAAGCCGACACGGCTTACGAAGGAGCCTTTGCCACCATCAACCGCGAATTCGTGCGCAGCCTGCCACCGCAATTCACCCTAATCAACCGCGAAGAGGACTTGGGCATTGAGGGGCTACGACGTTCAAAGTTGTCCTACCAACCTGAAATTTTACTTTCAAAATATACAGTTATGACCAAACACCCGTTCTCTAAATCCTAAGAGAGGGGAAGTTCACAAAAATAAAATACCCTATAACACCATGTTACTCACTCCCAACGAAATAAAAGAACAGACCCGCGACCTCTGGCGCATTTGCTTCGACGACTCAGAGGAATTCATGGATATTTACTTTCAGGACAAATACACCCCTGAATCTAATCTCACCGTGCGTCACGACGGCCGCGTAGTTTCAGCCATGCAGTTGCTGCCCTACCGCCTCACGTTCTACGGTTCGGTGCAGCATGCCGGCTACATTTCGGGATTAGGCACCCTGCCTGAATTCCGCCGCCGCGGCTATGCAGCCAATTTGCTCAACGAAGCACACCGCCGCCTCTACGCACAAGGCTCAACCATCAGTTTCCTGGTACCCGGAAGCGAAGAACTGCGTAAATACTATGCACGACCTGAACACGGTGCCTACTGGACAGCCGTTTACCGCCAGGAACTGCCCCTCGACGTGTCGCAAGATGGTGCATTCGACAAAATCGAAGTGTCGCGTCCCGATGAATGGGGACAGGACCTTTACGTCTTCTACCGTCGCCTAACTTCCGAACTGCCTTTCATGGTGCATCCTTCGGAAAACGACTTCTTTGCAGCTCTCGAACTGGCCGATTTGCAAGACGGCTATGTACTCGTAGCTCATCGCAAGCGTCGTCTTATCGGTTTCTGCCTTGCTGTGAAAGAGCCTAACGGCCGTGTCTACATCCGCACCCTGGCACTGACCGAAACCAACACGCGTGCTGCCTTCGTCGATTATCTTTGCCGCGAATGTGGTGTCGACAAGGTGTATCGTCGTTTCTGCCTGCCTGGTTCGGTCAAGGAAACTGTTCCCTATGCCATGGCGCGTGTCATCAATGTACCGCGTTTCCTCAACAGCATCGCCAAACCCAACCCGGGTTTCCAGTTGCACATCGGCATCGACGGCGACATGGTGTTACCCGAAAACAATGGCTGGTACATTGTTGAAAACGGCAAAGTGCGCCTTACCGACCTGAAGCCCGACAGCGTTGTCACACCGGGCGGACTGGCTGCCATGTTCATGGCGGCTCAACCTATGGTGATGGACCTCCTGCTTGATGAATAAGCCACTGTTTGGTTCACTTTCTCATTTTTCGTTATGAAACATCTATTATCCATCTGCGCTTTTGCAGCACTCGCTGCAGGGGCGCAAGCGCAAAATGCTGTCGAACTCAAACAGGTTTCGATGGGTCGCTGGGGCATTGGTAGCGCACAGTACAGTGGCATTGCTCCTATGGGTGGAAACCGCTATGCTGTGGTGAGCGACAAAGAACCGAAAGACGGTTTTTTCATTTTTCGCATCGACCAGCACCCAGCCACGGGCGAAGTCACGAGTGTCTATCTCGAAGCCTTCAAGGGCAATCCTTCGCCCCATGTGAATGCAGCTGGAATCAGTCTGCGCGACTGTGAAGGTGTAGCTTATGTGCCTTCAACGAACACTGTGTTTATCAGTGGCGAGGGCGATCAGCAAATTCTGGAATATAGCATTGACGGAGTGCCCACAGGTCGTAAACTCAACGTACCGGCCATTTTTGCAGCTGGAAACATTGTACACAACTACGGCTTCGAGGCGCTTACTTATAGCGATGTCACCCACCGCTTTTGGACCACGACCGAGAGTATGCTGCCCATCGACGGCAAAGCGGCTGGTCCGCTCAACCCCAAGTCGCAGAATCTGCTTCGCCTGCAAGCTTTTTCTGAAAATCTGCAACCTGTGGCGCAATATGCCTACCGCATGGACTTAGGACGTCAGGACGACTTTGGCGAAACTTACGTCTACGGTGTGCCCGAACTTCTGGCCATGCCCGATGGCCGTTTGCTCGTACTCGAACGCGAGGCCAACATCACCAAGGGCGGACTGAGCAGCCAGTGTCGCTGCAAACTTTACGAAGTGAACCCGAACCAGGGTTTCCAAATTGACAGCAGCATTTCGCTTCCACAGCTCGACCCGAACAAATTTTTGGTTAAGAAACTGTTGGCCGATTGGAAAACAGTGGTACAGCCCGTTCGCCTGAACTTTGCCAATTACGAAGCCATGTGTCTGGGACGCACGCTCAACGATGGCCGCCGCACCCTGCTTCTACTTTCCGACTCGCAAGGGGGCTACCGTAAAGGTCCGTTCCACCTTAAGGACTATATCAAAGTAATTATATTGGGCAATTAGCTGATGCCATTATTTCGGCACGGTTGAACATGCACAGTGCACATTCACAATGTGTGCCGGTAAAGGTTCAACCGTGCCGTTTTAGGATTAAGTGGGCAAGTTGCATTAAAAATTAGCCATACAGCTTCATGCACGTATGGGTTTCAGACAGGCCTACCTGCCTTACTTTCTGTGGTAACAACATGTCAAAGAGCGATTGAATAATCTATAAGTAGATTTGTTTTTTCATCCGTTTTCTGCATGCAAAGGTACAACCTGAAACCAAAAGAATCCAATTTTTTTCGCCGCCTAGTATCGCACCTCGCATTTTTCAGACTCAAAAAAAAGCATATTTAAACCATTCATTCCCTATCATTTAAGCACCATTTTCAGGTAGTCAAAAAAACATTTATTGAGATATTCGTTTCCTCATCATTTCAATAAAGAAGTCGCCTGAACTTTTATGAAATTCAAGATTTGCCTTAATTTTTGAGGCATTTTGGGGCCTTGAGAAGGAGTGTGGCGAGCTACACGACTGATGAAAGGTCAAAAAACGGCCAAAAAGAAAGGTGAAGTTTGAATTTAGAAGAGATAGATCTCCAAATCAAATCTTCGTCAGAAAAGTTTAGGCAACTTCAAAGTGTAAAGTACTTTTTCACCGCTTTATTTACTGTATTTTTCTTCAAATGGAAGTATTATACGACGCCAACCACGACGAAAAACTAATTGCCGAACGCACTCGCTGCAAAGACATTTGCCACCGTTACAACCTCCTGCTGCCTTCACAAACCGACGAACGCATAGCCATTATCCGCACGCTGTTTGGCAGCACCAAGCAGGAGTTTCTGATTGAACAACCATTCTACTGCGACTATGGTTACAACATTCATATTGGCGAAAACTTTTACTGCAACGTCAACTGCGTCATTCTCGACGCTGCGCCGGTAACCTTTGGCAACAATGTGTTCATTGCTCCAAATTGTGGTTTCTACACGGCCGGACATCCCTTCGACGTAAACCTGCGCAACCAAGGTCTGGAGTATGCTAAACCGATAACCATTGGCAATAACGTATGGATTGGCGCACAAGTATGCGTACTGCCTGGTGTAACGATTGGCGATAATTGTGTAATTGGTGCCGGCAGTGTAGTCACAAAGAACATTCCGGCCAACTCACTGGCTGTAGGCAATCCGTGTAGGGTCATACGCACCTTGAATGAGTAGAAGCCTAAGAGCGTGAGTTTCGGCATCATTTTGCTTTGCGAATTGACTTGCAAATATGTACCTTTGTAAAACAAAGTAAACTACAGATTGACAATGCCAAACAGCCTATACAAATCATGAAACCAAACTTTCTTCAAACAGCCTATCAAGTGTCGTCGCGGCATAGGTCGGTCATGCTGCAAAACAATGCGCTCTCCGGCTGGCTAATGTTAGCAGGCATCTGCCTCTGTTCGTGGCAGATGGGGCTATGGGCTTTAGGCGGATTAGCAGTCAGCACGCTGTCGGCCTGTGCCTTCGGCTATTCCAAAGAAGCCATACGCAACGGCCTTTTCGGCTTCAACGGGCTACTCGTTGGTTTGGCAGCCGCTTTGTTTCTGCAACCCGGTTTCATGGCTGTATGCCTGATGATAGCCGCTTCCGTACTGTCCACAGTAATCACCCACTTGTTCAGCCTCCAGCATAAATTAGCAGGCTACACCGCCCCGTTCATTTTGGCTGTATGGATATTACTGGCTCTTTGCCACACCTTTCTGCCAAGCTGTTTGCAACCCACAGCCGAATCGCTGTCAACCACAGCCCCACTCCAACTGCTGCCAAGCCTCTGCCACAGCCTTGGTCAGGTCATGTTTATGGAGCACCTCCCAACGGGACTTATTTTCCTCCTTGCGCTTACCCTTCATTCTCGCACATCGGCCCTCTACGCCCTTTGGGGAGCCCTGCTTTCCATTGCCTTGTCTGGATGTTTCTGTATCGAAAATGCTTCAATCAATGCCGGCCTTATGGGCTACAACGGCGTACTCTGTGCCATCGCATTAGGCGAAAAGAGCCGCGCTGCTTTCCTGAAAGCCACCTGCGCCATAGCCTTATCCGTAGGCTTGCAATGGTTGGGTATGCACACCGGCCTCATCACGCTCACAGCTCCCTTCGTACTGTCCGTATGGGCTGTCAAGGCTTTTGATGTGCGTAAAAAATAAATGAAAATAAGAGCTAAACAGCCTGTCCGGAAAAAACCATGATTTTGCTGTTTAGCTCTTATTGTCAATAGAGTGAGGATAAGCACCTCACTTTTCATCTGTTCACGCCATGCCTGTTTCCTTTGAATAAACTCATTGTATTCATTGGCAGTACGGTTCATCATGTCGATAAGATACTGAGCCATTTCGTGCATCTGTGTAGCATACAAAATAGGAATGGACTGTTCGTCTTCAGCATAATGTTCCCGGCTGTGTGCTATGCCTTCAGCCATTTGTTCGAATGCCCGCAATGGATTCAGCCCACCGGGAACCAACAAATTTCCCAAATGTTTCATCTCCTGACTCCGCTTGGCTAAATCGAATGTTTTAAGACTTGCCAAATCGGTTTCTGGTTCATTCTTAAAGCAGTAGTACAGCCATACTTCAAAGCAGGGATTACTGATAATCCATTGCCCTGCTTGCTGATTACCTGCTACACAATCAATTTTGACAAGCTGGTCGTAGAACTCGTCCACATCACTCAGCAGAAATACCTTATCCATCTCATCCAGCTGATAATGCTGGTTGGTAAGGGAAACTTCTCCCGACTGCTGAATAGCTGACCATATCGCTTGCATCTGGTAAGGTTGCAAGCCTTGTCCCTCCTAAGAAACAAAGGCCACTCTCAATGAATGGAGTTCCTTTTGACGAATCAGTTCACGCAAAAAATCTTTTTCTTTACGTTCACCACCTGAGATGACACAGACAATGCTATATGATAGCGTGCCATCTGTCTTTTCATACCCTTTTAATGTACGAACAGTAACCGCTACGGCTTCACTCGGCTGCATCTGCTCTTCGGCTACCAAGGTTGACTGAGGTTGAAGTTCCAGATTCTTTGTCCTTCTTCCGTAAGTGAGTTTTCGATCAGTTGGCATAATCCTTCAGCAAATTAACAAACCGTATGGCTCCATAACGTCCTTCGTTGTAACCCCGGAAAGGAGAAATGGTGTGATGCTCCTTGAAATCATTGTGCGAGTAAAGCACCGAAGCCCCTTCACGCTTATCCACAAACCAAATTTCATCCGAACGAAGAATGTCGCGTTCATCAAGCAGCTGGTTGTCGTGGGTGGTAAAAATGAGCTGGCCGTTGGTATCTGCAGTTTTTGCAAAGTATTCCACAATGCCCTTGACCATCGTAGGACTCAGGCAGCAGTTTATTTCGTCCACCACCACCGTCTTGCCTTGCTTGCAAGCATAGTAGAGTGCCGGGAGCAGCGTCAAGGCACGCAGCGTTCCGTCCGATTGCATACTGGTGTCCAGACTACCCACAAATCCCCCCTTACCGATATTATCGAATATCAGTTGATAAACTTTGCGCACACCGTTTTCTATGTTGATTGACAGTACCGGGGTGGTATTGGCATTCAGCGAAAGTGATTTCACCTTATCTAAATCGCCCGCCAGATTTTGGGCAATGGCGATGTGCTGTTTCGCCCAACTGTCGAAATCCGTTTCCTGCAACGTCATGTCGTTGACACCCACCTCCAAACTGCTGACTAACTGACGGACAAATTCCATCATGGGCTGGTTATCACGCAGCAAATCAATCAAGGTCGGCAGAAAAGTATGTACACCAATGATTTCCAGTTGTCCACTGAACCATTGCGAAGCCAATGCACAACGGGTATCTGCTATAATCGGAAACTCTCGGTTCAGTGCCATGAGTGAGGCGAGCGGATTTTTTCCAACATTTTTCGGGTAGCTTCCACTATGGCATCATCTGCTACTTGTGCAAATTCCACCTCCTGCTGCTTGCGTTCGTAAATCAAATCTAACTCTCCTTCTTTGGGAAACGACTCATACAGGCCTTCCTTTGCAACAAAAAGGCTTCTGTCATTTCCACTTCGTAAAAGAAGAAACGGTTCTGTAATTCAAATTCCACCGCCAATGAAATAGGCTCTTTGCCTGCATCCGCCTTGAGCAGATAATAGAACTTGCCAAGTTCCAAGTTTTTGGCAAAATCTTTGTCCAATGCAAAAGCGCGCAGAAATTCCATCGCTTTAACCACGTTGGACTTTCCCGCACCATTCGACCCATAAATAGCTGCCTGTTTGAGCAGAGGTACATCACAAAGACCTGTATACACATGGTTGGCCAACTGCGTACGTTTCAAGTTTGGAAACATATCGAATTGAGCTTCGTCATCAAACGAAAGAAAGTTCTTCAAAATCAGGCGGAGTATCATAATGAATCTGTTTAATGTTAACTTACTGTTTACTGGTAAGTAGATGTCTCGTTTCCTGCAAAGGTAACTATATTTTCTATAAGGTGAATATTTCACGTGAAATATTCACCTTATATTTTTCTGTCTTCCTTCTTCATTTGAAAACTCTGTTCAAACGCCCCTATTGCCTCACATCTTAATTGGCAACCTTTTCCAAAGCCAGCGGGGAATAAGGCGCCAAAAGCCTACCAGCACACGGTAGCGCGCGTCGATGACCACTACGCGCCGACGGCGTTCAAGGGCTCGGACAATGTGCTGCGCCACAGTGTCGGGACGCATGAGCATGGGGTACGGTTTTCCGTCGCCCAACAGAGCCGTGGCTACGAAACCGGGACGGATATCGGTGAAGTGAATGTGGAGTTTTTGTAAATGCGACAGTTGTTCGAGCGCGTCAATGTAGGTGTTCTGAAAGCGTTTGGTTGCTGAATAGGCGGGTGCCACACCGAGGCCTTTCGTGCCGGCTATCGAACTGATTACGGCTAAGTGCCCCCCACCATTTTGCGCAAAATAATGAAAGGCAGCGTCGACCATGCGCGTAAAACCTTCAACGTTCGTTCGCGCTGTGTTCAACTCTATCGTTGGGTCGAGGGCCGGATTCTGAAAACCAATGCCTGAACTGAGCAAAAACACATCCATACCGCCCAACCGATGAATCAAATCGTTCAACCGCGCGGGAGCATCGTCGTGTGTCACATCGAGCGTCTGAATCTCGATTAGTTCGGGCAATCGTTGGCGAATTTCGTTTAACGCAGCGGTTCTGCGTCCGGCCAGCCCCAACTTCCAGCCTTTTTGTAAATAGCATTTAGCCACTTCCAAACCTATGCCCGAAGTGGCACCTATGATAACGAGTCGTTTCATTTCAATTTTTATTTTATGAAGTCGTCTGAACTTTTATGAAATTCAAGATTTGCCTTAATTTTTGAGGCGTTTTGGGGCCTTGAAAAAGGAGTGTAGCGAGCTACACGACTGATGAAAGGTCAAAAAACGGCCAAAAAGAAAGGTGAAGATTGAATTTAGAAAAGATAAATCTCCAATTCAAATCTTCGTCAGAAAAGTTTAGACGACTTCAATGTAAAGCACCTGCTCATCTGTTATTACTTAGGGCATCACCTTCTGCACCCGGCTACCGCATTTACGGATATACACGCCCCTTTGCTGTGGCAAGTCTACGCGCTTGCCGTCAATACCATACCATTCCACGGGCTGCGGTTCAACGAACTCCTGCGGTGAGTCGATGCCTACTTCGGTGGGCATGGTAAAGGTGAGCGTTTGCACAATGGGCCAACGCCGACGCACACGCAGGGTGTAGGTGCGACCGGGAACGAGCGAGGTAAACCGCACGCTGTCGGTGGTTTCGCCGGCAGGGGGCAGATAGATGAAATGGTCTATTTGTCCGTCGATGCCGGTTGCGGTATCAAGCAAATCGTACACAAAGTTCTGCGCTGCACGTTCCGTAGCCAAAGGGTTGCGGTAATGCTGACGAATGCGCACTTCGGTGTTCGTCGGAAAGGATATTTCGGGCACATCGACCTCAACCTGGTCGGTACCGCCGGTAGCCACATGCAGCGGAAGAGTGCGGAGCAAATGTTCGGCATCGGCAGTGACGGACAAGCAGACAGGACCTGACTTCGTAAATTTGAGGTTTACCATCAGGGTGTCGCGCTGATGCGGCAGGAAGGTACGTCCGGTGTAGGCCAACAATTCGGCCTGGTCAATGAGCGCAGTGTCGGTAGGCAGGTTCTGAATCAGATAAAACGAAGTGGTAAGCATCGAGTCGGTAGTGTTACGCAGCACAAGGGTCACAGGTGTGTGACAGCCGGATAGGGGCGTCTGCGCGACAAACAGTGAATCGACGTGTATTTCCCTACCCGTCAGTTGCAGCGTATCGGGCAGTTGCACCTGTGGCTGAGGGTCGGGACTGCACACAATGGCTTCGTGGTGACAGAAAAATCCGCTTTCAACAAACTCGTCGCGCCTATCGGCCGGCACGGGTTGCGCCAACACATCCAGGCGGAAATAACCGTCGTGACTGCCGCCTTCGCCCCAGTTCACATGGAAAAATCCTTGTTCGTCGAGTCCGTCGAGCACAAAGGCATGACCGCCCGTGCGCATAAGCGAACCGGCATAGTAAACGGGACGTGCAGCCATGATTTCGGCTGCCAAAAAGTTCCAGTAATCGGCCGTACGGTATTTTTGCGCTTCGAGGTAATGCACGTAGGGCAGCCCGAAAGCGCGACGCAGCGGTTCGACGAGCCGACGGCTCTGCGCCCCACTGGCATCGACGCTCCAATCCATGTGGCAACTCACACCAAGCAGATACGACAAACGTGCCACCGCATCAATTTGTGCTTCGGTGGCAGGCTGGGTGTCGTAATTGTCCAGAATCTGTCGGGTGTCAATGCTTACACCGGGAGCCACATCGGGAATACGGTAATGCTCGGTTTCCCAACCCTTCAGCGTATCGCGCAGGGTGTAGGTGCGTCGGTAATAAGTAAGAATCTGTTCCATGGCCGTTGCCACACAACCCACCACGCAGGGGGCGGAATGCAGCGTGCCGTCGGCATGTCGGTAGTAGGGGCAAAGGCGGTTATAAGGGTCCTTTTGGTGGCGCACGGTAGTGAGCAGCGGAGACACCGCCCGCCAATTTGCGCCAACTGGCGGATAGGCTGCAGAACCGGCCGCACGGCTTGGCGGACGAGAAGCAAGGAACTGCTTCAGCGCAACGGGCATGGGTGTGCGTGGACTCTGACAAGTGCCATAGCCTAAAATTTCGGGATCGGTTGTGCTGGAGGATACGAGCAGAAATTCCCTTCCGCGGCTGAACAAGTAGGCCCGGTTAAGGGTATCGGCACAAAGTATAGGCTGTGCAGTATCCTTTGTTTTAGGTCGACGCTGCCACCAGTTATCGGCAATTTGAGCCACTTCTGCCTCAGTGCGTAAAGCAGTGTTTGCGCCGAATCCTTGCTCCGGTATTTGGGCAAGCAGACTGAAGGGCAGGCACAACAGCCAGACGAACAGAGGGATGCGTAGATTTTTCATGGTGTTTATATTATGAAGTCGTCTGAACTTTTTTGAAATTCAATCTTCGTCAGAAAAGTTTAAACGAATTCTATACTTTGACGCAACTATAGCCGCATTGTAGAGGTATTCTTCTGTCAAAATTCGCATACCTATTTTGATTTACTTATCACCAGGAAGCTGCGGTAATTCTTCCTTGCTTTGATTGAACTTATCAAAGTCGCTGCAGAACATCTTCTTTGCCAGCAGCTACAAAGGTAAGAAACTCTGCTGTGCTGTTTCTGATTTCATGCTTCTGTGTCATGTATTATACTTTAACTATGCTCAGATTTCAAAGCTGTACATCGACTCTTGCTCTAAAGTCTGTATACGTTCTATCTTGCATTAAATTCCAAAAGTGAACTACCGCTAAACTAAAGAAGTACAGAAAAGCCTTGGAAAACAAGACCTTCTGCTCATCGGTTTGGTGAATTCTATATTTGTGGGTATGTAACATACAGCAAATGTAACAATTTAAAACGGAACTATGATGCAAAAGAATATCCAAAACCAAGGACTGCTGTAGTACCCTGCATTTTTTTCTTCTCCGAAATCTGAAGATTCAGGGAGTTATCAAATGAAAATCTCTATGTAAATAATCTGATAAGTAGGTACGTAATGAAATTTGCGTATCCCTATCTTTATGTTACATTTTCTAAACAGACGTATATTTTTCTATACGCAAAAGCCCATTTTCAGACATTCAACGCTTGTTGAAATTAGTTCCGAACTTGTTGAAATTAGTTCCAAGCTTGTTGAAATTAGTTCCGAGCTTGTTAAAACTATCTCCGAGCCGATTTCAAGAGAAAAAGAGTTAAAAAAATGAGGGGCGGAATAAGGAGGGAAAATCGCGGAGAAAGCAGGGAAGAGCGAGGAATAAGAAGAATAAAGCGCGGAGAAAGCAGGGAGAAAACAAAAAGGCAGGTGTTCGGAATGGGGGATCATTTCGAACATCTGCCTTGAATTTGGGCGGAGAACTCAGGGATTGGGCGAGGGCCTCAACGCAGAACAAACTATGAGGGAAGCGACAAACGGTTTATTTAATGTTGAACTGATTGCCGTTGCGTCCGTCGTCAACACCTTTGACATAGCCTTCGTTGTAACCTTTAACGTAGGCTTCGCGGTCGGCCTGGCTGTGGTAATTGTTGCTTTCGTCGAACGAGGCGCGTTCCTGTCCGGTGGCTCCGTCGTCGCAACCATTCAGATAGCCGTCTTCGTAGCCGGCTTCGTAGGGATCGCGTTTGTCTTTACCCAACAGGGTGTCGGCCAGGACGTAGGTTACTACGGTATCGGGGGTAATGGGCATTACATCGGGCGATACGGTGGTATCGGGCACTGCTACCTGACTGTGGGGATTGGACGACTTGCCTGACATATTTAAGGCACGCTGCTCGGAAGATGAACTCTTCATAAATATGATTCCACCTACAATCATTAAACAAATCAGGGCAAACAAAACTACTTGAAGGGGCTTGTTTGACTGAGGTAACTTATTGTAATTCATGCTGTAAGATATAAAGCATTGTGTATGTGGGGCTGCACGCAGTGAGTTGCGAGAGCTTCGGATTTTACTAAAAATATTCGAGGTTGGGACGGCTGGAATTGCACTATTGCTGGGCTAACCCGCGATTGCGACCGGCATCGATGCGCAGAAAGATGAACAGCAACAGGGTGAAACCCCATAGGGAGGAGCCGCCGTAACTGAAAAATGGCAGAGGAATGCCGATGACGGGGGTGAGACCGGTGACCATGCCAATGTTGATGAACACGTGGAAAAGCAGAATGCTCATGACGGAATATCCGTAGACTCGGCCGAAAGCGGTGCTTTGCCGTTCGCTGAGGTAGATGAGCCGCAATATCATGGCTAAAAACAGGAGCAACACGGCGGCTGAACCTAAAAAGCCTTGCTCTTCGCCAACGGTGCAGAAAATGAAGTCGGTGTCCTGCTCGGGCACGTATTTCAACTTGGTTTGGGTGCCGTTGAGGAAGCCTTTGCCTTCAAGGCCGCCCGAACCAATGGCTATTTTGCTTTGGTTCACGTTGTAACCGGCTCCGCTATTGTCTTCGTTCATGCCGAGCAACACTTGTATGCGCACGCGCTGGTGTTTTTCGAGCACATTGTTGAGGGCAAAGTCAGCGGTATAAAGCAGGGCGGCACTGCCTATGGTGAAAATAGCTATGTACAGGCAGGTGTTGACGCGCTGGCCCAACGATTGCCAGGCCAAATAAACGGCCATGAACACGCAGAGGGCTAACAGTACCCACGACACGTCGAAGGGTACAAGAAATTCTGACACGAGCAGCGCAATGGTCAGGGCGACACTGCCTACAAGGAGGAACAGACGTTCGAACTTGGTTTTCGAGGCGTAGACGCGTACCATGCCCATGGTGAATATCCATATCATGATGAGCACTACAAACTCGCCGACCGAGGTGAGGGTACCGGGTAATTCGACTTCGCCAAAGCGTATGCCTATGACAAAATAGGCTACGGCGGCTACAGCGGTGATGAGAATGCAGCCGGGCATGCCTTCGCGGTAAAACATGAGGAAAAAAGGCCAGGAAACGAGGGCTGAACCGGTTTCGCGCTGCATAATGATGAGTGCCATGGGCAGGAGTATGAGTCCGGCGGCTTTGGCAAAATTGCGCATATTACTCAGGGTGAAACCATACTGGTTGATGAGTTTGGCCACGGCCAGGGCGGTTATACATTTGGCAAACTCGGCGGGCTGAAGGTTGCAAAAACCTAAATTGACCCACGAACGGGAACCCTTGATGTCCTTGGCTATGAAGGGGGTGATGAATAGCACGACCATCATCACGGTGTAGAGAAAACCGGACAGGGTGTCGTAGTACTTGTCGTCGGTCATCAGCACGATAAAACCTAAAAACCAGGGCACAGCTAATCCATACCAGCTGTTTGCCGGTGCGGGTGCCCCAGCTGAAAAAGTCGGTATTGCCCACTTCGTGGGTGGCACCACAAATGCTCATCCAACCGCATACGATGAGTATGAGGTAGAGCAAAATGATGACCCAGTCAACACGCAGAATGGGGTATTTCGTTAGTTCGTTATTCATTGACGAAAAAGCGTTTGGGGTGAAACTGGTCGTAGCTCCGGGGGGAGGCAGTGACTGATTAGGGGGACGTTAGCGTTCGTAGTCACCGTATTTGATGTGCATATTCTGGAAATGTTCGGCTTTTTTCTGTGAATCTTCCGAAAGTTTTCCGTTGATATACTGTTCCATGATGAGCGCACCGAGGGGTACACCGTAGACATTACCGAAACCACCATTTTCGACGTAGACGGCTACGGCAATCTGCGGGTCGTTCATCGGAGCGAAGCCCATAAAGGCACTGTGGTCGTGACCGCGGTTCTGGGCCGTACCGGTTTTGCCGCACACTTCAAAATAAGGGAGGTTGGCTCCGCGACAGGTTCCGCTGATGACGGCTTTGCGCATACCGGCTACGACATACTCGTACCAGCGACGATCGACTCCGGTGTATTTTTTCTGGGTGTAGATGGAATCAAGTCGGCCTCCTTGCACGGCACGTACCACATGGGGCACAATGTAATAACCGCGATTGGCCACGGTGGCTGCCAAATTGGCTATTTGCAGGGGGGTGGCTGTGACTTCGCCCTGACCGATGGAGATGGAGATGACGGTGAGTCCGTTCCACGACTTGCGATAGGCTTTGTCGTAATAATCGGCATTGGGAATCATGCCGCGACGTTCGCCGGGGAGGTCGAGGCCGAGTTTATAGCCAAAGCCCATGGCCACCATGTAGTCTTTCCACCGGGTCATGGCGTTCTGTACAGACCCGTATTTGCTGCGATTGCTGAACATGCGGAAGAGGTTCCAACAGAAATAAGAGTTGCACGAGGTGCCGATGGCAGGCACAAGGTTGATGGGCGATGCGTGGCCGTGACAGCCCACGTGCAGACCTTTGTAGTTGAAGCCGTGGGAACAGGGGAACGACATTTGCGGATTGATGATGCCTTCTTGCAAACCCACGAGGGCCTGGGTGATTTTAAATGTGGAACCGGGGGGATAGGTACCCATGATGGCGCGATTGAGCAGGGGCTTCATGGGGTCGCGGCTCAGACGCAAATGCTGTTTGCCGCGGTCGCGGCCTACCATGATGCGCGGATCGTAGGTGGGCGACGAGGCCATGCAGAGTATTTCGCCGGTTTTGGGTTCGATGGCTACAATGGCACCGAGTTTGCCGGTGAGCAGCCGTTCGGCCAGTGCCTGAAGGTCTTTGTCGAGGCCGAGGGTGAGGTTTTTGCCGGGTATGGCTTTTTTGTCGTACTGGCCGTTCATGTAGTGACCTTGTGTGCGCCCATGTACGTCGCGCAGCATGATGCGCATGCCTTTTTCGCCGCGCAGTTGCTTTTCGTAGGAACGTTCTACGCCGAGTTTACCAATGTAGTCGCCACTCCGGTAATATTTGTCGGAATCGTTGCTGAGTTCGCGTTCGCTGATTTCGCCGACATCGCCCAGTATGTGTGCGCCCATGTTGGCTGAATACTGGCGCGTGGAGCGTTTTTCGATACTGAAGCCCTTGAAGCGGAAGAGTTTTTCGCGGAATATGGAAAAGTCGCGGGCGGGAATTTGCGCCATGAAGAGCTGGGGGGTGTAGCGCGAGTAGCCTTGGATTTTTGCGTGAATCCTTAATTTCGGCCATGCGGCGTATGTAGTCGTCCTTGGTGATGCCTACGGTTTCGCAAAAATCGAGTGTATCGACTCCGCGCTGGTCGTTCATCACCACCATGATGTTGTATGAGGGTTCGTTGTACACCAGAATGCGCCCTTTGCGGTCGTAAATCAGTCCGCGCGAGGGATAGAGTATTTCTTTGCGAAAGGCATTTGAGTCGGCATTCTTTTTATAGTCGTCGCTCCAGAGTTGCAGGGTGAAAAGCCGAATCATGTAAATCAGCACGATGCCCGTGGCTACGCCGCCAATCACAAACTTACGCAGCTGAAATGGGTTCTTTACACTCATTGATTAGGAACTGTTAATTAGGTTGCTGCCCTGAGAGGATGCAAATGAAAATAGCAGTGTGGGCAGAACAGGAGTAGGTGTGTATTTTTTTCGGGGAAAACGGAGTGACTGCCGTCAGGAGGTGTGTGTCACTTGATGCGGATAAGCTCCATAGCTATCACAAAAAGGGTGGTAAGCAGCGTGCTGCCACCTATGTTGATGAGCAAATCGGCCCAGTCGAAAAACGAAAAGGACTCGATGCTGAAAAATACGGCACAATTCACCAATACGGCTAAAAAGACGTACTTGAAAAATGCACTCCACTCCATACTTTTGCGCGAGGGTTCGAAGGCTTCGTCGACACTGTCAGTGGGGGTGAACATACGCAAAAACAAGGGTACGAGCAAACCCGACAGCGTCATACTGCCCGCTGCCATGCCGGGGGTGTTGGTAAAAAGGTCGATGAGCAAACCAAGCACAAAACCTAACAACACGTAAAGCCAGCGGGGGGTATCGCTGGGGAGTATGAGGAGGAAATATATATAGGGCATGGGGGTGGCGTAGCCGAAGATGTGTACATGATTGAACACAAGAACCTGCAACAGGAACAGGAATACAAACCAGCCCAGGCGCGAAATGATGGTTTGAAGCATGTGGCTTATATATATTATGGGAAAGGAAAGTAAATGTTCGGAATGAATGAACTACTCGTTCAGGCCATTGCTGGCTTGACGGGCATGGGCTTGAAGCGTGTCGATTTCGGCTTTATAGGGGGTGAGAATAACTGATACGTCACGCAAGTTGGCAAAGTTCGTACCTAAGGTTACGTCTAAGCTGTAGGACTGTCCGTCGGCCGAATTGCGAATGTTTTGCACACGGCCCACAAAGATGCCGGGAGGGAATACGGCAGAATAGCCGCTGGTTTCGACCACCTGTCCTTTTTTGATTTGGGCATAACGGGGAATGTCGTCGAGGAAGGCACTTCGGCGGCTGGCTTCGTTCCATTCAAGATAGCCGAAATAGTTTTGTCCGCGCAGTTTGCAGCTAATGCTCGATTTGCGGTTGGTGGCAGGGAGCACAAGGGCATGGTGAGGTCCGGTAAGGTAGACAATACCAACCACACCGCCTCCGCCGACCACGCCCATTTCGGGCTTTACGCCGTCGGTTTCGCCTTTGTCGATGACAAGGTAATTATTGACGCGCTCTGCGCTGTTTGACACCACCGTGGCGGGCAACATTTGGTAACCCACGAGCTTTTCCTGCATGAGTTTTTCGGTGAGTGTGGTGTCGCGTGTAACGGTACTGAGTGCCTGACGCAAGCGTTCGTTCTCGGTTTGGAGCGCAATATTTTTGTCGGTAAGGTCGCGGTTCACATCTGTGAGATACAGATAGTTAGTTACATCGGCATAGAGTCCGTTCACATAAGCCACTGCGCCATTGGCTGCACTGAACCAAACGCTGCCCTGAAAGCTGTTGAAGCGGAAAAGCATAACCATGCTGAGCGTTTCGAGCAGCAGGAATAAAAAGAAATAGCTGTACTTGCGTACAAAGTCGAGCAAATTATGCATACGGCGCTTTTTTCGTTTCTTTTGTTAAAGGTTGGAAGGAGATGGGTCGGTGTTGAATCGTGGGTGCACCGCTTTTACTTCGTGAAGTCTGTCTGCTCGAAAAAATGCGGCGGCCTCAGGAATGGGGGCGCCGGATGATTTTTGAGCAGCCGGATGCTTGACAAAAACAAGACTCAGCAGAATTTGTGGGGAGCAAACACGCGTGCTTCGTACGTTTCGTAAATCGGAATGAAAGAAAATGGAGTTGCGTTTTAGCCCCAGGCTTTTCGACAGCAGCGAAAACAAACGGTGAGTCTATACACAAATAGGTTGAAAGCCCTGCAAAGGCTAATGCTGCCCTGTGTGCTTTCATGCGCTTCTATATATAATGGTATAGTATAGATACACAGGAATTGCATACATAGCAACAGAATCCTTTGCAGGACTTTCCTTTCTATAATTTCGGGGAAAAGAACTGCTCCACAGAAAATATGGTTATCGCATGAGGAAAGTAAACTTCTCCACATTCTTCAATGCAACGCCCGTACCCTTAGCTACACAGAGCAGGGGGTCCTCAGCCACATGGAAGGGGATATTGATTTTATCGCTCAAGCGTTTGTCGATACCTCGCAGCAAGGCACCACCACCCGTCAGGTAAATACCGTTTTTCACGATGTCGGCATAAAGCTCGGGAGGAGTGCTGGCCAGCGCATTGATTACTGCCTGTTCGATTTTGGCAATCGAAGTTTCGAGGCAGTGGGCAATTTCCTGGTAGCAAACGGGTACCTCCATCGGCATGGTGGTGATACGGTTCGGTCCGTGAATTACATAATCCTCGGGCGGATTGGGAAGGTCGGTGAGGGCCGCACCCACGTGAATTTTGATACGTTCAGCCATACGTTCGCTAACACGCACGTTGTGCTGACGACTCATATACTCCTGAATGTCGCTTGTGAAGTCGTCGCCTGCCATTTTGATAGAGTTGTTCGACACAATGCCACCCAACGAAATCACTGCGATTTCGGTGGTACCGCCACCTATGTCGACAATCATGTTACCTTCGGGTGCATTCACATCAATACCGATACCAATGGCAGCAGCCATGGGTTCGTAGAGCAGGAACACATCGCGTCCGCCGGCATGTTCGGCAGAGTCGCGCACGGCACGCAACTCCACTTCGGTCGAGCCGCTGGGCACACCGATGACCATTCGCAGCGAAGGCGAGAAGAGGCGTTTGCCGGAATGCACCTTTTTGATAAGTCCGCGCATCATCTGCTCGCAAGCGTTGAAGTCGGCAATCACGCCGTCGCGCAAGGGACGAATCACGCGTATTTTGTTGTTCGTCTTTTCATACATCCGCTTGGCATCTTCACCCACGGCAATCATCTTTTCAGAATGGGTACCGAGTGCTACGACCGAAGGTTCATTCACGGCAATTTCATCATCGGCAATGATGATGGTGTTTGCCGTACCGAGGTCGATGGCAAGCTCTTGTGTAAAGGAAAAGAACTTAGAAAATATTCCCATGTAAATTATTGGCTGTTAGTTTTAACGTAACCGCACCCCTGACGCCAACAAAGCGCGGGGCCACTGCAAAGATTGCCCCGGGCGTACGAAGTGTGCGGCTACGCCAAATACCCATGTATGAAAATTACTTTGTGCTTTCGAACCAGGCGTGGATAGCCGTGTCGTAGTGGCTGCTCACACCGAATGCCTGCGTAGCGAACCAGCGACGTTCTTCGAGTTCGGTTTGTGCACCGTTCTTGCTCACGATGTCGAGCAAGGGCTTGTACTCAGCCTTTGAAGGCACGATAACCACGTCGTTGAAGTTCTTGGCACCTGCGCGAATCAGAGAAATACCGCCTATGTCAATCTTCTCGATGATGTCGGCAGCACTTGCACCGCTGGCAACAGTGTCCTCAAAGGGGTAAAGGTCGACAATAACGAGGTCGATTTCGGGAATCTCGTATTGTGCCATCTGGTTGCGATCCGATTCCAGTTCGCGACGACCCAAGATACCACCGAATACTTTGGGGTGAAGCGTTTTAACGCGACCGCCCAAAATGGAAGGATAGGTGGTTACGTCTTCTACCTTCTGGCAAGGATAGCCCAACGATTCGATAAACTGATGCGTACCGCCGGTTGAAAGAAATTTTACACCTTCTGCGTGCAACTTAGCCAAAAGTTCTTCGAGTCCATCTTTGTGGAACACGGATACCAATGCGGTCTTGATTTTTTTTGTTGAGGACATACTTATCAATTTATGCTTTGTGATTTTTCGTAATGCAGATACCGTTTGAGCACTTAGCTTTTAAGCCTCAGCAGACAATTCGATGCCTTTGAAGCAAGGAATTACACACTTCAACGGTATTTTCTGCAAAATTAGTGCTTTTTTATGGTGCGTACTAATTTTTTCGATATAAAAAAGGAGTTGATTTGGCGTATTATCTGATTTCGCGCAAGTTCGCAAAACGGAGTGCGCAAACTTTCGGGTTCAAAGTGAGTAAATGACTGCGAAATTGGGGCGTGACTACAGCCTACGGCTTCACGCCTGACGGGCGAAAGCGTGCCACCGCTCGGGTGCAAGGTTAGTTAGAGCAAATACCTGCGGCTTCACGCCTGACGGGCGAAAGCGTGCTTTTTCGGACAGAAACGGGCGAAATTACAAATGGTTTGGTTATTTTTGTATATGCTTTCGGCAAACGGCTCTGATTTGCAAACCGCAAGGGCCCTTGGGCACGGGAGCTTTGACTTTGAAACCACCTACATCAGCTTTACCATCATGCAAAAGAAAGCGCAGTTTAAAATACTGCTTCACACCACTACCGAAAATGGAAGCGAACTCATAGAACAAACCGCCAGCGGTTTATGCGTCGTTGAAGAAAAAGGGGTAATGGTGACTTATCCTGAACCGGAAAACGAAGGACACACGCAGCTAATCATTGCCAACGAACTGGCCGACTTGCAGCGTCAGGGACAAACGCAGTCGCGCATGACGTTTATCGAACAACGTATGCTGCCCTGCCAATACACTACGCCGCATGGCCCCATCAACATGAGCATTTACACGCATCAGCATGCTTTTGCGCTGAATGCCGAGGGAGGACGCTTTGTGGCGCGCTACACGGTGATGGTTGACGGCGGACATGTGGCCGACAATGAGCTGACGATTGAATGGACTTTTTAAAATCTCAACATCATGAATAACCTGCAACCTTATCTGGCCGAAAACGAAGGCCGTTTTCTTGACGAACTTTTCAGCTTGATTCGTATTCCGAGCATCAGTGCCGAACCTAAGCACCACGCTGACATGTTGCTTTGTGCCGAACGATGGCGCGAAATGCTGCTGGCTGCGGGGGCTGACCATGCCGAGGTGATGCCTTCGGATGGTAACCCGCTGGTTTTTGCCGAAAAGCATGTGAGCAACGAGGCGCAAACTGTACTGATTTACGGACACTACGATGTGATGCCTGTGGCACCGATTGAACTCTGGAAGTCGCAACCGTTTGAGCCTGAAGTGCGCGACGGACGTATTTACGCACGCGGTGCTGACGACGACAAGGGACAGAGTTTTATACAGCTCAAGGCTTTTGAATATTTAGTAAAGCACGACTTGCTGAAACACAATGTGAAATTCATCATCGAGGGTGAGGAGGAAATTGGTTCACCGTCGCTGAATGCTTTCCTTAAAAAACACCGCGATTTGCTAAAGTGCGATGTGATATTGGTGAGCGACACTTCGATGCTTTCGGCCGACCTGCCTTCACTCACTACAGGACTGCGCGGACTGGCTTACTGGGAAGTGGAGGTGACGGGACCGAACCGTGACTTGCACTCGGGCCACTTTGGCGGTGCGGTGGCTAATCCCATCAACGTGCTGTGCGAAATGCTGGCAAAGGTGGTGGATGCTGACGGCCGTATCGCGGTGCCGCACTTCTACGATGATGTGGAGGATTTGTCGGATGCTGAACGTCAAATGATTGCTTCAATCCCCTTTGATGAGGAAAAATATAAAAAGGCCATCGAGGTTGACGAACTGCGCGGCGAAAAGGGATATTCAACCATTGAACGCAATGCGTGCCGTCCGTCGTTCGACGTTTGCGGCATTTGGGGCGGACACACGGGCGAGGGTTCGAAAACGGTTCTGCCGTCGAAGGCTTACGCCAAAATTTCAACCCGCCTCGTACCGCATCAGCGCCACGAGGTTATTTCGAAACTGATGGCTGATTACCTGCAAAGCATTGCTCCGAAATGCGTAAAGGTTAAGGTTACACCCATGCACGGCGGCGAGGGCTATGTATGCCCCATCGACCTGCCGGCTTACCGGGCTGCCGAACTGGGCTTTACCGAGGCTTTCGGTAAACGTCCGCTGGCGGTGCGCCGTGGGGGTAGCATTCCCATCATCAGCGACTTTGAACGCGAACTGGGGGTTAAAACCGTGCTCATGGGCTTCGGTTTGGAAAGCAACGCCATTCATTCACCCAACGAAAATTTCCCGCTCGACATGTTGCACCGTGGCATCGCGGCCGTGGTGGGCTTCCACCAGCATTTCGATGCGTTGAAGTAATTTTTTTTGAACAACAACTGATCATGACTTTTCATAAATACATACTGACTGCGCTTCTGGCTTGTCCGCTTTCGCTCACGGCGCAAAACGCTCCGGAAGCTAACTGGGCGTCGAAGAACATTCAATTTGCTGAAAACCTGCGTCCTCATACCGGCACTTGCACCGATACCACGATGTATGCCTGGCGAGGCGAACGCTTGGGCGTGCAAGCTGTGATTTATGCTCCGAAACAAATGGGCAAACTGATGTTACGGCTTTCGGAACTGCGTGCCGGCAAAAAGGTGATTCCTGCAAAAAATACGTCGGCGCGCTTTGTGAGCTACGTTACGACCGATGGCTTTCAAAACTGTGGCTTTCATCCGCAACACTTGGCTCCTTATCAGGTGCCCGACGTGATTGAAACGGACGGGACACAACAGTTGGGGGCGCAAACGGCACGTCCGGTGTGGTGTACCATCGAAGTGCCCGACCATGCAGAACCGGGCATATACAAAACTAAACTTGAGGTGGTTGACTCGGCGTCGAACAAGGTGATTTCCCGTCTGAATCTGAAAGTCAACGTGTCGAAACATACACTCCCCTCGCCTGCCGAACAGCAATTTCATGTTGACTTTTGGCAGCAGCCCTACGCCGTTTCGCGCTACTATGGTTTGGAGCGGTGGAGCGAGGCGCACTGCGAGGCTTTGAAGCCTTATTTACGTTTGTTGGCGCGTTCGGGACAGAAGGTGGTTTCGGCCATTTTGTTTTATGAGCCGTGGGGCGACCAGTCTGTTGACAAGTTCGACCCGATGATTCAAACTACCCAAAAAAAGGATGGTTCGTGGGCTTACGATTACTCGGTGTTCGACAAATGGGTGGAACTGTGCGAGGAATGTGGCATTTCAAAACAGATTAACTGTTTTTCGATGGTGCCTTGGGATATGTCGTTCCGCTACTTCGACGAGGCTAAGCACCGCATGGTGGATTTGAAAACCTCAACTTCGAGCAAGGAATACAAGGAACTTTGGGAATCGTTTATCCGCAACTTTGCAGCGCACCTGAAGGAAAAGGGTTGGTATGATAAAACGTGCATTGCTATGGACGAACGCGGATTGAGCAATATGCTCGACGCTTATGCTGTGGCACAAAAGGCGGCTCCGGGCATCAAGATGGCGTTGGCGGGTACTTACCACAAGGAATTGGTTGACAAACTCTACGACTACTGCATTGCCTACGGCGAGGACTTTTCGGCCGAGGAACTGGCAGCGCGCAAGGCTAAGGGTTGGATTTCGACGACATATACTTGCTGCAGCACGCCCGAACCGAACATCTTTTCGAATAGTCTGCCTGCCGAAGCGGTATACTTGCCGGTTTACTGCATTGCCAATCAGTTTGAGGGCTATTTGCATTGGTCGTGGATGAACTGGGACAGCAAACCACTGACTGATTCGCGTTTCCGCCTGTTTGCTCCGGGCGATACTTACTGTATTTACCCCGGCCCGCGTTCTTCGGTGCGCTACGAGCGTTTCATCGAGGGCGTTGCGCTGGCCGAAAAAAATACGTTTACTGCGTGCCGAACTTGAAGCTAAGGGTCAGACAGATACGCTGAACAAGCTCAACAGCCTTGTCAAGCAGTTTGAACCGGAGGGTATTCCCGAAGGCCGTACTGCGGGCGAAATGGTCGACGAACTTCAACGCTTCATCAATCAACTCTGATTCTCCTGAATCGTATAGAAGTCGTCTAAACTTTTCTGACGAAGATTTGATATGGAGATTTATCTCTTCTAAATCTTCACCTTTCTTCTTGGCCGTTTTTTGACCTTTCATCAGTCGTGTAGCTCGCTACACTCCTTCTTCAAGGCCCAAAAACGCCTCAAAAATTAAGGCAAATCTTGAATTTCATAAAAGTTCAGACGACTTCATAAACAAATAAGCCTCGACCCAAAAAGTCGAGGCTTATTTGTTTTACTTTTTTCGATAATATCTTACCCAGTCTACCTTCATTTCAACAGGCACCTGAGCGGGGTCGATTTTTCCAACCCACGAACCGCCAAGTTGCATGTCGATTAGCAGATAATAGGGTTTGTCGAAGGGGAACTGTCCCTCTTTGTCGGTCGTTATGCGCGGATAGGTAAAATCCTTTACGCCATTGATAAAAAACACAACACTGTCGGGATACATTTCAACGCCATACACATTGTAGTCATCGGGGTTAATCGGTGCGCGGTAACCATGTTGCGGATGGTGCTTGATGCCCAAGGTATGGGTGTAGGTGCTGTGAACCGTTTGGTAAGCGTAAGCATCGTGATTCAAGCGTTCCATGATGTCGATTTCGCCGCCGGTTGGCCAGCGAAAGCGCTCTTCATCGTAGGGCTTCATCCAAATGGCGGGCCAGGCGCCCTTGGCACCTTGTAATTTGGCGCGCACTTCGAGGCGACCGCCGTGAAAGGCTTTTTTGTGTTTGGTGTAAACGCCTCCGGTCAGATAAGTCGCTGTATCGGCTGCAAGGTCGGTATTCTTTATACCTCGTAATATGAGGTTGCCATCTTTCACTTCGTAGCAGTCGGGATGCGACGACATGTATTTTCTCCACTCTGGCGGATTGGAACTCCGGGGTATTTTTGACCACACGGCATTGTTTATTTCCGCTCCATCGAAATTTTCTTCCCAAACCATTTTCCACCCTTGCTTTGACGTGTGACAAGCACTGAGCGTAAACAAAACAAGGAGTGTGAACAGAGATGTTTTCATTTTTACCATGTTAAAATAAAAGAACCACTTAAGCAAACTTAAGCAAAGAGACAAACGCCTCCGCCAACAGCGATCAAGGCACTACATACTGCCAGCGATATGCCGGCGCGTTCAAAGCCGCGGCGGTAAAGGTCGAGGCTGAAAAAGAACAATAACAGGGGAAGCAGCCAGAGCAACTGCGTACAGATATAGAGCAGAAAGCGGAGAAAAGCGCTGTCGCTTGTGCCAAAAGGTGAGGCTCCAAATAAATAAAAAGGACTGAGCAATACGGGTAACAAACTGATACCGGCTAAAGCTAACAGCCATTTGGGAAAGTCGGACACGGGAATAAGTTTTATTTTTTAGAAAAAGGAAGGGATAACACAAAAGGAAGGGGCTGCGCCAAGTTAATCTGAAACCTGACGCAGCCCCTATTCTTTAGTTTTGCCATGATTCACCACTGGGCGAACCATGCAACACAATGGCTTAAGCCTGACGGTAATCGTCGAGGTCGGCTGGTTTAAGGTTCATCACGAAGGTGTGATGCTTGGCTACTTCAGCCTCAACAAAGTTGGCATACACACGGGCACTCTTGCCAAACATTTCGGCATTGCACGAAGCGTTGTGGAGCAGGAGGTGGAGCATGATGACATCGGCGGCCATTTCAACGAGGTGACGGGCGCAAAGGTCGTGGAAGCACGGATCAGCAGCTTCCTTCACGTAAGCCACGGCTTCTTCAAACTTATCGGCCATCTGCTTGGCGCGTGCCTGCAGGGGCTGCATTTCGGCAGAAAGTTCTGCGGCTTCGAACTCGCGCATCTGCTGCAGGTACGAACCGTTCGTCACGTAGCGGATGGCTGCCACTACCGAAGCTGGGTGGTACCTTCGTAAATAGAGGTGATACGGGCATCGCGGTAGTAGCGCTGAATGGGATAATCCATCATGAAGCCCGAACCGCCGTGAATTTGCAGGGCATCGTAAGTGTTCTGGTTGCAATACTCCGAGTTCATGCCTTTGGCCAACGGTGTGAGTGAATCGGCCAGTTTGGCAAAGGTTTTCTGTTCCTTGCGTTCCTCGGGCGTAAGTTTACGTTCGCGGGCAATGTCGTCGAGTGCCTTGTAAATGTCGACGTAGCGGGCGCACTGGTAAAGCAGGGCACGGCCGGCATCGAGCTTGGCCTTCATAAGGGCGAGCATGTCGTAAACGGCAGGGAAATTGATGATGGCCTTGCCAAACTGCTCACGGTCGCGAGCGTAGGCCAAACCTTCGTTGTAGGCAGCTTGCGAAATACCGACGCTCTGTGCGGCAATACCCAGACGGGCACCGTTCATCAGGGCCATCACGTATTTAATCAAGCCCAACTTGCGTTCGCCACAAATTTCGGCCTTGGCATTTTTGTAAACGAGCTCACAGGTGGGGCTGCCGTGAATACCGAGTTTATTTTCGATACGGCGCACATTCACACCGCCGCTGCGCTTGTCATAGATAAACATCGACAGGCCGCGACCATCGGTAGTACCTTCTTCTGAACGGGCCAATACGAGGTGCAGGTCGGCATCGCCATTGGTGATGAAGCGTTTCACACCATTGAGCAACCAGCAACCTTCTTCTTCGCTGTAAGTGGCCTTGAGCATCACGCTCTGGAGGTCGGAACCGGCATCGGGTTCGGTCAAGTCCATCGACATGGTTTCACCGGCGCAAATACGGGGAATGAAGCGGCTGTGCTGATCTTCATTGCCAAACTCGTAAAGGGTTTCGATACAGTCCTGCAAACTCCAGATGTTACCGAAACCGGCATCGCTGGCTGCCACGAGTTCGGCACACATGGTGTAAGGAGTGATGGGGAAGTTCAATCCACCATAGCGTCGGGGCATAGTCATGCCGTTGAGTCCGGCCTTGACCATGGCGTCGAGGTTGGCAGCCGTGCCCGAAGCGTAGCGCACGCGGTCGCCTTCGTGATGGGGGCCTTCAAGGTCTACTCCCTCGGCATTCTCGGCGATGGTGGTGCCGGCCAGTTCGCCCGTGATGTCGAGCACGCGGTCGTAGTTGTCCATTGCATCCTCAAAATCGAGGGGCGCATAATCAAAATTATCTTTATCGCGGAAATCGCGTTCTTTCAGTTCCACGATGCGTTTCATGAGCGGATGGTTCAGCTCAAAGCGCAATTCTGCGTGGTCAGTATAATTGTTTGCCATTGTTATTGCGAAATTATGAAGCAGGCTTTCGGGGCTTGCTTATTTGCTGTTCTCCTTGTAATACTTGATGAACTTGGGCACCACTTCCTCCACACTGCCGGTAATCACATAGTCGGCAATTTGGTTAATGGGTGCTTCGGGGTCGGTGTTGATGGAAATGACAATGCCGCTTTCCTTCATACCTGCCACATGCTGGATGGCACCGCTGATACCGCAGGCAATATATACCTTCGGACGCACGGTTACACCGGTCTGACCGATTTGCAATGCGTGTTCGCAATAGCCGGCATCGACAGCCGCACGGCTGGCCCCCACTTCGCCGTGAAGTTCGGCAGCGAGTTTGCGCAACAAGTCGAAACCTTCCTTCGAACCCACGCCATAGCCACCGGCCACAATGATGGGCGCTCCTTTCAGGTTATTGTCGGCTTTTTCCACCTGGCGTTCAATTACCTTTACCACATAGTCGGTGTCGGGCACGAACTTAGCCACGTCTTCATAAATCACTTCGCCATTGTAATCCTCGGCCACCTTTTCGGCTTTCATTACGCCCGAACGCACCGTAGCCATTTGCGGACGGTGATCGGGGTTCACAATCGTGGCTACGATGTTGCCACCGAAAGCCGGACGAATTTGATAAAGCAGTCCGTCGTAGTGTTTACCCGATTTTTTATCGTCGTAATCACCAATTTCGAGTGCCGTACAGTCGGCGGTCAGTCCGCTCGTCAGCGACGACGACACGCGCGGTCCCAGGTCGCGTCCGATGACCGTGGCACCCATCAGCGCGATCTGCGGCTGTTCCTGTTTGAACAGGTTGACGAGAATACTCGTATGGGGTTTTGAAGTATAGGGGTAAAGTCCTTCGGCATCGAACACGTGGAGTTTGTCAACTCCGTAAGAAAGGATTTCTTTTTCGACCTTTCCCGTGATGCCGTTACCGGCAGCAATGGCTTCGAGCTGTACGCCCAGTTCGTTAGCCAGTTTGCGGCCTTTGGTGAGGAGTTCGTAAGACACTTCCTCAACCGTGAATTTATCTATCTCGCAATAAACGAATACGTTGTTCATTTGTTTGGAATGGTTGGTGCGTCACGCGCCCGGAAAAATTCGTTTCGGGCCTATTTTCACGTTCTGCAGTTTGGAGCAAACGAACGCGGAAATGCGCTCCGCAAATGTTTTTCAATCAATGAAGCATCGGGCAACTGCTTAGCCGATGGTGTGGCTGTCGAGCAGTTCTTTGACCAAATCTTCAATTTCGGCATCAGCGGCAGTGAGTCGTTTGCTTTCCTTAGCTTTGAACACAATGTTCTGCACTGCCTTCACCTTGGTGGGCGAACCGGCCAGACCGCACTGCTGCAAGTCGCCGTCGACATCGGCCACACTCCATTGCGTCACGGTGAGGTAAGGTTTCTTTTCGTACTCCTCGGCATAGGGCATGTTTCCGTCGGCAGGACGTTCCATGGGTGCCGTGGCACGTTTGTACTTCATTACGAGTTTGGCATTACGGGGACGACAGGTTGCCGCATTGCCATTAACGGTGAGCAGAATGGGCAGGGGTGCTACCACGCGCTCCATACCTCCGTCAATGTGGCGCGTCACGGTCACTTGTCCGTTGCTCACTTCGTCGACGCTGGTCACGTAGGTTACTTGGTTCAGGTCGAGTTTCTGTGCCACCTGCGGGCCCACCTGTGCCGTATCGCCGTCGATGGCCTGACGTCCGCCCAGCACGATGTCGGGCATACCGATTTTCTTGATAGCCTGTGCCAATGCATAGCTGGTGGCCAAGGTGTCGGCACCTGCAAAGGCACGGTCGGTGAGCAGGTATCCACCGTCGGCTCCGCGGTAAAGTCCTTCGCGTATTACTTCAGTGGCACGCGGAGGTCCCATGGTAAGTATGTGAACGGTTGAACCGGGATTTTGTTCTTTCAGTCGTAATGCCTGCTCCAAGGCATTGAGGTCTTCGGGGTTGAAGATGGCGGGCAACGCGGCACGGTTCACCGTTCCCTCGGGGGTCATGGCGTCTTTTCCGACGTTGCGCGTGTCGGGTACTTGTTTGGCAAGTACAACAATTTTCAAACTCATTTTCTGGATATTGATTTAAGGGCTTTTCCGTAAATTAGGACATTCACAGAACAGTCCTGTAAGTTAATCGTGTTGAATGCGGGGCAAATTTAATCTTTTCTGCTTAGAAGCTGTTTAATTTTTCATTCAAAATCGAAAAGTACAGTCATAAAAAATGCTTTAATCAGTGGTTGTTTGTTATTTTAACCGGCTATTTGCCACCTATTGAGGCTGGTTAAAAGGTATGTTCCAAAAAGAATTCCTACTTTTGCTCATAAATACTTTCAATATTCATGCTCAACGAAGAAAATGATTTTATCGAGGCCCTGGAATTCTTTCTCAAAGCTGAACTGAGGGCGAGTGCCGAACCGGCTGACTACAACAACGAGGCCATCCGGATTATCGATGCGCGCAACCACTTGTTTCAGAACGTAGGGCGCTGCGGCACGGACGAGGAATGTGGCATTTATGCCATTCGCGACCTGTGCCACGTTGATGAGGACACGCTCGAAACCGTGCCCGACCGCATGCGGCTGGCTGCCTTGGCACATGCGTTGGGTTTACAGGGCAAATAGTTTGACATTAACAACAACACACTAACATGACAGAAATACCTACACATGCTCATACGCAGGAAGCTACGCACGAGGAGGTGGCTTTCTTTCACCGCCTGCCGGTGCAAATTCGCTTCAACGACGTCGACCGCTACGGCCATGTCAACAATAATGCTTACTTTGCTTACTACGACCTGGGCAAGCAGGAGTACCTTTACAAGGTGCTGAAGGCTGATTACCGCACCGACGAGGTGGTGCCGGTGATTGCCAATATCAATGCCGACTTTATTTTCCCGATTTTCTACGGCGACGACATCGTGGTCGAAACGCGGGTATCGCACATCGGCAATAAAAGTTTTACGCTGCACCAGCGTGCCGTGAACGTGCAGCAGAACCGCGTGGTGTGCGAATGCCGCACCGTGATGGTCTGCTTCAATTTGAAAACGCAGGAATCGGCCGAGGTGCCTGAACATTTCCGCCGCGCCATTGAACTGTTTGAACAACGCTCCTTTTAATTGCTGACTTATGCTTCAACCCATTCTTTACACGCACGACACGGCCGCTACGCTCGACCGCTTGATTGACGAGATGCAGCCCGACAAGGTGGTGCTGCTCACCGATGACACCACGCGCAAGCTGTGTCTGCCCCATATAAGCATGAGCCGGCATGCTGCCAATGCACAGGTGGTGAGCATACGGCCCACGGATGTGAACAAAACGCTGCAAACCCTGGCCGAGGTGTGGACGGCGTTGGGCGGGGCGGGTGCCTCGCGCAAGTCGCTGCTGGTTAATTTGGGCGGCGGCATGGTGACAGACCTGGGGGGCTTTGCGGCGGCCACGTTCAAGCGCGGCATACGGTTTATCAACATTCCCACTACCCTGCTTTCAATGGTTGATGCTGCGGTGGGGGGTAAAACGGGCATTAACTTTGGCGGACTGAAAAACGAAATCGGCAGTTTTTGCGAGAGTGCGGCGGTTATTGTCGACACGCAGTTTCTGCAAACGCTCGACCGCGAAAACTTGCTGTCGGGCTATGCCGAAATGCTGAAACATGCCTTGCTGAACAACCGCGAAATGTGGACCGCTCATTTGCGCTTCGACGTGACAGCACCCGACTGGCAACTGCTGCAACAGTTGGTGCAGCAGAGCATCGAAACGAAGCAGCGCATTGTCGAGGCCGACCCGCACGAAAAGGGGCTGCGCAAGGCACTGAACCTGGGACATACCGTGGGCCATGCCTTTGAAAGTTTGGCCATCGAACGCAACCGCCCGGTGCTGCATGGCTACGCGGTGGCCTGGGGCTTGGTGTGCGAACTGTTTCTGAGTGCCGCACACATGAATTTCCCTACGGTTGAAATGCGACAGACGGTGGAATTCATACGCCGGAACTATGGTGCGTTTGCTTTTACCTGCAAGGACTATCCGCAACTGTACGAACTGATGACGCACGACAAGAAAAATGCCGACGGACAAATTAACTTTACGTTGCTGAACAACATCGGTGAATTGCAGCTCGACCAGCACCTGAGCCGTGAGGCGGTGTATGAAAGTTTTGATTTTTTGCGCGAAGGCTGAGTGTCCTTTCTCCTACTTAACTCTGAATTATGAATTTAAAGGAATCATTTTACGACGGTCCCATCGTGCGCACGCTCAAACATGCGCTTTCGCTCCTGGTGGTGTTCCTGCTGCTGGCCTCAACGGCTGTATGGACGGGCCGCTTGTTTGGCCATGACATTGGGCAACCTGCCGATGGGGCCAAACTGATGCCGAGTTTGCTGCCGCCCGATGCCGCTTTGCTGAAGGAGATGGGCTTGAATGAAGCCGAGGTGAAACTCAGCGTGCGCGACTCGGCTTCGTGGCTGGTGATGAAGCAAGCTGACCATTCGCCGGTGGGCATCATTGTCAACAGTCTGCCCTACGCCAAAAATGTTAAGGGTTTTGCCGGACCTACTCCTTTATATATATACCTGGATGCCGAAGGGGTGATTCGCGGTACGGCAGTGGGCGACAATGCGGAATCGGCCGACTTTCTGCAACGTGCAGCGCACGGCACGCTGGTGCACTGGATTGGGCTAACGCCTCAGGCCGGCACGCACCTCAAGGTCGATGCGGTGTCGGGGGCTACTTATTCGAGCCGTGCGCTCATTGCCAATATGCAGCAATGTCTGGGTGCCGTCACGGCGGCATCGGCTTCGTCGGCTTCCGAACCCGTGGCGGGTTGGGGGCGCACGCTGGCGGTTTGTGCCGTGCTGTTGGCGGGCATGTTGGCGGCCTGGCGTCTGCGCGGCAAAAAGTGGATACGCATCGGTGTGCTGGTGCTGAATGTGGCGGTGCTGGGCTTTTGGAGCGGACAGTTTTTGTCGCTTTCGCTGCTGCGTGGCTGGATTGCCAACGGACTCGACCCGCTGGCCTACCTGCCAATGGTGTGTGTGCTGGGTGTGGCGCTGATCATGCCTTTTTTTTCGGCCGTCACCGTCATTACTGCACCTGGGTGTGTCCTTACGGCAGTTTGCAGGAACTGGCCGGACGTTTGCCTTTGCCTAAAATTCCGTGTAGTCCGCGTGTGTTCCGCATCATGTCGCGTGTGCGCATGGGGGTGCTCAGCCTACTGCTGTTGTTGCTTTGGACGGGTGTCGGGGGCTTTTTGCTCAACTACGAGCCGTTCACCTTCTTTGCTTACCAAAGTGTGCCTCCGGTGGTCATGGTGTTGGGCTCGCTGTTTGTGGTGGCCAGTTGCTTTGTGCCGAACCTTTGGTGCAAGGCATGCTGCCCGGTGGGTGCCTTGCTCGATTTGAGCGATAAATAATTACGTTGCTAACCAACCATTTTTTTTCTTGATATGGACAAGTTCAAAATTGTTTCGCTCACACTTTCCGTGGCGTTGCTGGCCTCGTTGGTACGCCTGGTTTATGTTTCGAAAAAGCAAACGCCTGCTGCCGACAAGGCGCAAACGGTGATGCAGAACATACTGCAACGCAAAAGTGTGCGCAGTTTTACGTCGGAACCGGTGAACCGCGAACAAATCGACACGTTGCTTCGCGCGGCCATGGCTGCTCCGACGGGGCGCGACATGCGTCCGTGGAAGTTTGTGATCATTGATGAGCGTGCCCTGCTCGACACGCTGGGTTCCCGTCTGCCCTATGCCAAAATGCTGACGCAGGCTCCGGCGGCCATTGTGGTGTGCGGCGACCTTTCGGTGACTGATGCTCAAGGCAAACCATCGACAAACTGGACGTTCGACTGTTCGGCGGCTACCGAAAATCTGCTTCTGGCGGCCGAAGCCATGAACCTGGGTGCTGTGTGGACGGGGGTGCATCCTTACCCCGAACGCATCGAGGCGGTTAAGCAAACCTTGCAACTGCCCGAACACATTGTACCGCTATGCGTAGTGCCCATCGGACATCCCAAAGGCAATGCGCAGCCCAAGGATAAATTCAATGCCGACAACGTGCGTTACAATGGCTGGTAATCGGCACTTTGCGCAAGGATATTTTAAAGTATAGGTTGATTGGGTAGACACTGTTTAAATTGTAAGCAGCTTCTTAGTTCTCCCGAATGATGTTCAACCTCTACTCACCTGTTTCATCCAATCATTTTCAAAAACTCAAAAACTACATTCAAGCGTACTTCCAATTCGTATGAAAAACGCTACATTCATTGGCATCACCGTTGCCCTTTTTGCAGCTATTTGCTATGGTTTCATTCCATTTTTCACGCTTCCGCTGAAAATTGATGCTGCAAACAATCCCAACCTCATGTCCGACCCTTCCATTCTGTTTTACCGCTTTGGCTTTGCTGCGCTGCTCATTGGTTGCGGCATGCTGGCCATGCGCAAGGATTTCAGGATAACGCGCGGCGAAGCGGTCACACTGATTTACTTGTCGTTCATTTCGGATGGTTCGGCCTTGTTTCTGATCGACGGCTACAACTACATGAGCAGTGGTGTGGCCACAACGCTCCACTTCATGTATCCGGTGGTCACGGCTTTGGTCATGATGACTTTTTATCATGAAGCTCGGCGCATAAGCACCATTTTGGCCATCATCATGGCTGTGGGTGGGGTGGCCATTCTGTCGTGGGACCCTACGGGCAACACGAGTGTGCGCGGTGTAATCATTGTGCTCATTTCGGCTGTGTGCTATGCGCTTTACCTCATTCGTGTAAACCGTTCGCGTGCGGCCAACATGGACAGCTTGAAACTGGTGTTCTACGTCATGTTCTTCGGTGCGCTGATTTTTGGCGCCGAGGCCATGCGTCAAGGTGTGTTCCAACCCATCGGCACAGCACTTCAGCTGCGTAACCTGGCTTTTCTGGCGGTGATTTGTACGGTAATTACCAACATTTCGCTCGTTGTAGCCGTGAAACGCATTGGCAGCACCATGACGGCGGTGATTGGTGCGCTCGAACCGCTGACGGCGGTAATCATCGGTTGCCTGGTGTTCAACGAGGCTTTCACCTGGCAGGTGGCTATGGGCATTTTGCTCATCATTCCGGCGGTAATGATGATTATATGGACGCGCCGACGATAAGCAGCTAAATGCTGATAATCAGTTTGAACGCCAACTTCATGGCTTCGCCTCAGGCTGACGCGTAATGTACTTAAAGTGCAGAAACTGTTTCTGATTTTTCACGCCCACCGAATACGTGGAGCTGTGGAACATGGAAATGGTTTCTGCACTTTTTTTTTGCCTAAATTTCACCGTTGATTACCGTCGGCAAACGGCTTTGTTTTCATTTTTTAAAGGTAAAATTTGGCTGAACTGCACAAATTACGTAATTTTGCGCACAGAAAGCAGACAAATCAGTACCTATGTGGCAGAGGTTGTTAGCATTTTTTGCAACCGCTGTTTGGGTGTGAACCGGCTTTGGTTAGTTCACAATGAGGTCTGAATTGCTAACGAAACAAATAATACAACGAATATGACTCACAACTTATTGCAAGGAAAGCGCGGTATCATTTTCGGCGCGCTCAACGAAGAATCTATCGCATGGAAGGTAGCTGAAAAGGCTGCTGCTGAAGGCGCACAAATTACCCTGAGCAACACGCCGATGGCACTGCGTATGGGTACGCTCGACAAATTGGCCGAAAAAATCGGTGCTACCATCATTCCGGCTGATGCTACCAGCGTCGAGGACCTGCAAAAGGTGTTTGAAGAATCAATGAACGTGTTGGGTGGCAAGGTCGACTTCGTACTCCACTCTATCGGTATGAGCCCGAACGTGCGCAAACACCGTCGCTACGACGACTTGGACTATGGTTACTTGCAGAAGACGCTCGATATTTCGGCTATCTCGTTCCACAAAATGCTTCAGGTGGCTAAGAAGCTCGATGCCATTGCCGAATATGGTTCAGTCGTTGCACTGAGCTACGTGGCTGCACAGCGTACGTTCTTTGGCTACAACGACATGGCTGATGCCAAGAGCATGCTCGAAAGCATTGCCCGTTCGTTTGGCTACATCTACGGTCGCGAAAAGCACGTGCGTATCAACACCATCTCGCAAAGCCCCACGGCTACTACGGCGGGTAAGGGTATCAAGGACATGGACAACTTGATGGACTTTGCCGACAAGATGTCGCCTCTGGGCAATGCCAACGCTGAGGAATGTGCTGACTACTGCGTAATGATGTTCTCTGACTTCACGCGCAAGGTTACGATGCAGAACCTCTTCCACGATGGTGGTTTCTCAAGCATGGGTATGAGTTTGCGTGCCATGAACCAGTACGCTCGCGACTTGAAACCTTACGAGGACGAGAACGGTAAGATTATCTACGGCTAATTGCTCCGAACCTTACTTTTCATTATTCCATAAAAATGCGCCTGTCGCTCCGCAAACTGCTTGGTTTGGCGGAACGACAGGCGTTTTTTTTACCCCTTACGCAGCGGCCGTCTTGCTCATGGGCCTCAGTACGTTGCAAACTGGTTGGCGGTGCGAAGTGGAAGAAAAGATGCTCTAAATGCAAAATTAAATTAAAGAGCAAAATGCTAAAATACTTGCTATTTTCGTAGGTTTTGGGCAGAACAAAGGACTTTGGAAAACTAATTCCGCGATTCTGAAAATTAGTTCCGACCTTGTTGAAATTAGCTCCGACCTTGTTGAAATTAGTTCCGAGCTAGTGGAAATTAGTTCCGAGCTAGTGAAAACAAGCTTGGAACTAATGATTATCAGCACTTTCAGAAAACAGACCAGAAGGGATTCCCGAACGCTTATTTTTACGCTACGAAGAACAATCTTGGAACTAATATATTCACAAAAATTATTTTTTTAGCTACAACCCCAATTAGGCGGCGCCTCGGCAAAGCTAAAGAAAAACATGCTTTTCTATACTTTTGCATTCGGCTTGCACCATTTGGCTTCGCCCAAATTAGGCGGCGCCTCGGCAAAGCAAAAGAAAAACATGCTTTTCTTTTGCTTTGCACTCGGCTTGCACTAACTTTGCACCAAAATAAATAAACTATCATGCAAGACCCTAAACACATTCATATTGCGGACTATAACTACCCGCTGCCCGATGAACGCATCGCTAAATACCCGAAAACAAACCGCGATGAATCGAAATTGCTGATTTACCGCAAAGGCGAAATTAAAGAGGACGTGTTCTATAACTTGCCGAACTACCTGGAACAGGGTGAACTCATGGTGTTCAACAATACCAAGGTGATTCAGGCGCGTTTGCACTTTAATAAATCGACCGGTGCGCTGATTGAGGTGTTCTGCCTCGAACCGCACACGCCGCTCGACTATCAACAAAATTTTGCAACCACGCGCTGCGTGACGTGGACTTGCCTCATCGGTAACTTGAAAAAGTGGAAAGAGGGTAAATTGGAAAAACGCATCACGGTGGGCGAACGCGAACTGACGCTGACTGCCGAGCGAAAGGGAATGAGCGGCACGGGACACGAAGTGGTGTTCTGCTGGGACGACGACCAGGTGACCTTTGCCGAGGTGCTCGAAGCTATCGGCGAACTGCCTATCCCGCCATACTTGAACCGTGATACGGAGGCCAGCGACTTGAAAACGTATCAAACGGTGTACAGCAAGGTGAAGGGTTCGGTGGCTGCGCCGACAGCTGGCTTGCATTTCACCGAAAGGGTGCTGCAAAGTCTGGATGAAAAGGGCATTGAACGCAACGAAATTACGCTGCACGTGGGTGCAGGGACGTTTAAACCGGTGAAAAGCGAGGAAATTGGCGGCCATGCCATGCACTCGGAGTGGATTGCGGTGAAACGCGAAAGCATCGAACGACTGTTGGCGCACGGGGCGCACTGCATTGCGGTGGGCACTACGTCGGTGCGAACGCTCGAAAGCCTCTACTATGTGGGCGTGATGCTGAGCCAAAATCCAAATGCGCAACAGGATGATTTGCACGTACCGCAATGGTTGCCTTACGAATACGCTGCGGCAACGGGCAGTAAACTGACGGCAACCGAGGCGTTGCAACTGGTGATTGACTACTTGGACCGCAATCACTTGCCCGTGTTGCACACGGCTACGCAAATTATCATTGCACCGGGCTATGAATATCACATTGTGCGCAACATCGTGACCAACTTTCACCAACCGCAAAGCACGCTGCTACTCTTAGTTTCGGCGTTTGTGGGTAACCGCTGGCACGACATTTACGACTATGCACTCAACCACGATTTCCGTTTCCTGAGCTACGGCGACAGTTCGCTGCTCCAGCCGTAACCCAAGACTCGTGAAGTAAGCGGGTGATTCAAAGTAGAACGCGCATCCCGTTCACCTGCTTACTTCATGGATTCGCCCCATGATTACATGCTAAATTTGTAAACTGACTAAGAATAATATGAAAGACAACGCTAACGAACGCTTGCCGCTGGTCGACGAAAACGGCCAACAAATCGGGGTGGCCACACGTGGCTACTGCCATTGCGGAAGCAAAGCTTTGCACCCGGTGGTGCATCTGCATGTGTTCAATGCACAGGGGGAACTCTTCCTGCAGCACCGCCCGGCATGGAAAGATATTCAGCCCGACCGCTGGGATACGGCTGTCGGGGGACACATTGACTTGGGCGAGGATGTGGAAACGGCTTTACGACGCGAAGCGCGCGAGGAATTGGGACTGACCGATTTCCAAGCAGAATTTTTAGGTCGCTACACAAACAATTCAGACCGCGAACGCGAACTGGTTCATGTGTTCCGCACCATTACCGACGTAGTGCCTCAACCCACTGCCGAACTCGACGGGGGCCGCTTTTTCAGCCGCACGGAAATTCTGAGCCGACTGCAAACGCAATTTTTCACACCGAACTTCGAAGCGGAATGGCTACGGTTGTTCGGCAACGAATAAACGCAAAAAAAAGCTATCCACGCGTTATTGATGAAACGCATGGATAGCTTTTGCTATATCTAAGGTATACCCCTCGATTGGGCATTTAAAAACCGTAAGGGTTCAGGTTGCGGTAACGCTGGTTCATTTCGTTCTCGACGTTGGTGTATTCGCCATCAAGTTCTGCAGCCTTTTCGGGAGCCAGTTCGAGCGAGCGTTTCAAGTCTTCGGCAGCACCGGCATCGTCCTTGAGCTGATGCTTCACGCCACCACGCGCCTTGTAGGCCTCAGCAAAATCGGGCATGAGGTCGATGGCCTCGGTGTAGAGCTTCAGAGCCTTGTCGCGACGCGAAGTGCTTTCGTACAAACGCCCCAGACACAGGGTGGCTTCGCGGTTGAAGGGGTTGAGCTGCAACACGGCTTCGAACTGCTGAATGGCTTCGTCTTCGCGTCCCACGTGGCTCAGGGCGCGGGCATGACTGAATTGGTACTCCTCGTTTTCGGGATTGGTTTCAACCAGTGCCTCGGTGTCAGCCAGCACTTCGTTCCACTGCCCCATGGCTTCGAGCACTTGGGCACGGAGCAAACGGGCTGAATGAAAATCGGGACGGAGCGTGGTACACTGCGTGAGGTGAACAATGGCGGTGAGGTAATCGCCCAAACCCTTTTCGGCCTGTGCCGAGAGGTAGAGTGCACGGGCTTCGGTGGCATCGGTCTTGAGCAAAGCGGCACATACGTCGCGCTGCTTTTCCCATTTTTCAAGTTTACCGAGCGTCTGCGCCCAAAGCAGGTTCAGCTCCTTATCGTCGGGGTGAGCCGCACAAAGTACTTCGAGCAGGGGAAGGGCGGCATCGTATTGATTCATGTGTAGGTAAACTTCGGCCAAAAAAGCTTTGGTTTTATCGTCGTCGCGCAGTTCGAGCGCAGCTTTCAGGCACTTTTCGGCATAAGGCAGTTCGCCCATCTGCATGGCGCGTACACCATCGTCGCGCAAGGTATCGAATTTACCCTCTTCCGAGGTTTGAGGTGTTCCGAAAATGGAAGAAAAAAATCCCATAAGCGTAAGATTTAATTTGATTACTTGGCGCGAAGTTAATAAATTAAACGGATTATTGGTCAAGATTATTCACTGAAACTGCTTGCAGGTTTTCAAAAAAAGTTTGCAAATATTTGCCAATACTCTCCATAAATCATAAATTTGCAAAAACCTTTGACTATGACAATCGGTATCTTACGGAACAGGCTTACCGACCTTCTCCTTAAAGGAACCTGCGCTGTGCTTATCCTTTTGCACTTGGCGGCTTGCCAACAAACGCCGACGGCACAAAGCATACTGCCGGAACACACGCTGCTGAAAGCGGGCGATGTGGTGTTTCGGCAGGGCAACGGACTGACAAGCCGTGCGGTGAGGGCGGCTGATTCGGACGGGCGGTTTTCACACATAGGCATTGTGGCTGATTCGGCCGGGGCATTGCGCATCATTCATGCTGTACCCGACGAACCTGACTTTCCGGGCGACCCCGACCGGGTGAAAATGGAAACGCCGGAGCGGTTTTTCAATGCTATCCATGCTTCGTGCGGCAAGGTGATGCGTCCGCAAAATGGCGATGCGGCACGGACGGCAGCAGCCAAGGCTTACGAGGTGTTTGACCGTGGCACACTGTTTGACCACGACTACGACGACCGCGACACCACGGCCATGTACTGCTGCGAACTGATTGACTTCTGTTTCCGAGCTGCGGCCTATCCGCTCATCGGTAACGAACGGCATGAATACCATTTACCAGGACTGGACTTCGACCACTTGATTCTGCCCTCCGACTTTCTGCGCTCTGCGCGTTTGGTCAATGTGGCCGACTTTTAGCTTTCCCTTTACTCAGCCTCCCCCATTACGGTCTCTCACGATTTCTGTTCCTCACGATTCCTAAACCTTCCGATTGTTCCAAGTATGCCACTTTATAGAGCAAATTCACATTATTCATTTATAGCTACAATCACCATGAAAAAAATTATTGCATTGTTCACCCTTGTCATGGGTTTGTTCATCCTTTCGGCCTGCAACAGCAACACGCCGGGCGGAGTTGCCGAACAGGCAGTAGAATGTATCCAGAAAAAGGACTATGCCGGCTACATCGACTTGATGTACTACGATGATGACAAAGTGCCGAGTGCAGAAGAGAAAAAACAATTCGAGGATATGCTAAAAAGCAAAGCGGAGGCTACCTACGAAAAGAAAGAGGGCATCAAATCGTACGAAGTGGTGACCGAAGAAATATCGGAGGACGGCAAAGAGGCGTTGGTGAGAATGAAACTCGTGTTTAACAACGGCGAACAAGACGTTGACTCCATCAACCTGAAAAAGGATAAAGAGGGGTAAGTGGCGCATCTGTATTGGCAAGTAGACCATAGGTTCTAAAAACTAAACGCTCCGTAATAAGTAGGTGTTCAAAATTATTTTATATAATTCTATCGAAGTATTTTTACTTTGCATTACGTTCTTGCACCGCATTTGCTTGCTCTGCGCTCAGTCACATAGCCCGCTATGCTCCACTGCTTCGCCAAGTCAGGCTTCACCTCAGCATAGCTCATGCAAGCAAGCTTGCCTCGCTCTGCATTCGGTTTGCACTGACATTCGTACAGAACAAACAACTACGGCACAATAACGCAATTCAAATGTAAAAATAATTATGAACACCTACTTACTTTCCGACATTTAAACTCAAAAAAACAGCTGTAAGCTAACCCACATACGGGCGCTTGCAGCTGTTTTTCTGAATTATAAACTAATGAGTTTGTGTCGAAGTACGAAAGTAGGAGCTAATCATGTAAGTAAACCATCATTGTTGTGGCTTTGTATTTTACCGCATACACGCCACTATCAGCACGGTACACATTATGTACCTTTTTTCCGTCAAGCGAATAAACCTTTGCTTCCTTGAGTTGAGATAATTCGTAACGCGAAAAAGCCTTCACAGACAGATTGTCCTTAGAGGTCAGGCTGTTAATGCCTGTTGATTCGCTTCCCTCGGAAATGAAACGGTAAACGCTTCCTGCATCTTTCACACTATTTCCGGCATAAGTATTGATAACCCATTTCATATTGGCTGCAGCCCCATTGGCTGTGCCACGGTCGTTCAAGAGTTGCCCATCGGCCGAAAAGCCATAAAGTTCATTATTATCTGACTTCACAATTTGAAATTGGCCGGACTCCTCTGTTCCGTATTGCAAAAAAGGCGTTTTGAGTGCATTACCCACATTTCCACCATTCCATGTGCCACCAGTCAAACCATCAACATAATCTATTGGTTGTCCATCGTAAGTAAACAAGCGAAAATGTTTGTCGTCCTTTCCCGGCAACATGTAAAAAAGTTGCTGTTTGCGTTCGTTGTCTGCCGTGAATTTACGATTGTTACACTGCAATGCCTTGTAACCATTATGACTTCCCATTGTCCAGTAAAATGGACCACCTGCAGCCGACGGACGATTGTCGGCAATACGATAATAATGGCGCATGTCCTCGGTACTAAAAATAAAAGCCCCCGTTTTCATTGGCGAAACAACATCGCCAACGCTGGGTATCAGCTGTCCATCAACAGGCCATGGAACTTGTATTCCCGTAGCTTTGAGTGTGGGGCGTTGAGCACCATAACTAATGAGTGAATCGGTCAGTTCAGCAGCAAGTTGCAAAGTAAGTTCCGGCATTTCATCGGCTAAGTTATGACGTTCAGCCACATCCTTTACTTACATCGTAAAGTCGACGTTCCTGTGTTTCCCAAAAGTAAATTAGGTGATAATTATCGCGCAATATGGCAGAATAAGCTCCATATCCCTCAGCACGGTTCTGACTTTCGCCCCAAAGATTGGGAAAGTGCCAAATCAATGTGCGATTACGCTGTAAATCTTTGTCGCGCAACAAGCCTGCAAAACTTTTCCCGTCGATGGTTTGTGAACATGCTGATACATCTGCACCGGCCATTTCGGCAATGGTCGGGAAAAAAATCTTCAATCATCACCACATTACTATTCGTAGTGCCTCCTTGAACCACACCGGGCCAATACACCATCATGGGTTCGCGAACACCGCCTAAATACGACGACCCCTTTCCAGCTCGAGCCGGGAAATTTTGATCATAATCAGCTCGTCCCTGTCGCACCCCCACGGCCTGTCCGCCATTATCTGACATAAAAAGTACGATGGTATTCTGCGCCACCTTGGGGTTTTGGTCAAGCCAATCAAGCAATCTGCCCAAACTTTCGTCCATACCTTCTACTAAAGCAGCATGGTTTACTTCTGCATTGTTCAGGCGTTTACTTAACTGCTCGTCATAAACTCCCTGCCCGTCGGCATCACGATAATTCGACGTGAAACGCGGATCAGCATCGTAGGGTGAGTGAATGGCATAGTGCGACATATAAAGATAAAATGGCTTACCCTCAGCCACAGGCTTCTGCACCGCTTTGAGTGCTTCAATGGTCAAAGCCTCAGTTAGGAAAGTACCTTTGGCATAATATTCTTCAAGCCCCTGCACATGAAAATCGCCCTGGCCATATTCATTCTGTGCCAAATAACTGCCCGGTGCTCCGTTGGCTCCGCCACCAATATTTACATCAAAACCAAAAGCAAGCGGATTTTCGCCGGCTGTACCCATGGCTCCAAAATGGGCTTTGCCACAGTGAATGGTGTAATATCCGGCGCGCTTGAGCACCTCGGGTAAAGCTGTGGCCAATACCGTATTTGTCAAATCGTGCGCAGCTGTTACGGTGTCGGGCTGCAATCCATTGAAATTCCAATCAGGTAAGTCAAGCGAACCACCCTTTGCATCGGTTTTTTGATTATATCGAAGCGTCCAATTCGTTACGCGATGACGCGCGGCATTCATACCAGTCATCAGACTACAACGTGAAGGCGAGGAAATTGCACATGCATAGGCTTGGGTAAACTTAACTCCCAACCGAGCCATACGCTCCATATTGGGCGTACGATAACGATGATTCAATGCTGTTTCTTCTAGATGAAAAGGAACAGATGTTTCTTGCCAACCCATATCGTCCACTAAAAACAGAATGATATTAGGCTGTTCTGTTCGCTGAGCTTGCATACTTCCTGCCAATGCCAAGGCGGCAAAAGGAGTGACAACTAATTTTGAATACATTACTTATTAAGGATTTAAGGAAAAATGAGTAAAATCTTAATGCTTTCTCAAGTGATATTCAAAATTAAGAATTTCCAATGACACAATGAAGAAATATACAAAAATTAAAATCAAACCCGTTAAATACCTATTTACCAATTCTGTCCCAAATTATAAATGATTAACGACATTTCATTGCTACACAAAAAATTGAAGGAACAAACTACACCTATATAAGTAGGTGTTCAAAATTATTTTATATAATTCTATCGAAGTATTTTTACTTTGCATTACGTTCTTGCACCGCATTTGTTTGCCCTGCACTCAGTCACATAGCCCGCTATGCTCCTTCGCACAGAACAAACAACTACGGCACAATAACGCAATTCAAATGTAAAAATAATTTTGAACACCTACTTACGAAATTAGATGGCAAAAAAAATATGCTGTTACTTGGCTTTAAAAATTGCACAGTCTGCTAAAATGTGGGCAAAGCGTACGAATATGACAAGTCGACAAAGCAAGAATTGTAATAATTACAAAAGGGTTAATAATAATTTCTTAGAATGTTGCTCAATCCGTAATAAATACCTATTTTTGCACTTGTAAAGCAGCAAAACAAGCAAACAGAACCAATTCGATTAACGCTTTTTTGACAAGTCTGTTACTTTCTGCACTTTAATATCTTGTCATATCTAACGCAGAAAAGCACGTTTTGCCTCGCATCCTATTATGAAATAAACAAGATACAAACACTCACCGACGACGATGGCTATAAGCAGTCCGATGCGTGTTTGTAACTTCAATTCTTAATCCTTAATCCTTATCATTACAATGAACTTTATCGAAGGACCCTGGAAAGAGCAAATTAACGTAACGGACTTCGTTCGTTGCAACATTACCCCGTATGAAGGCGATGCTTCCTTCCTCGTCGGCCCGACCGACCGCACCCGCAAGCTCTGGAACATCTGCTTGCAAGCGCTGGAAGAAGAACGTGCCAATGGTGGCGTACGCTCATACGACCCCAACACGGTATCGACCATTTCATCGCACAAGGCCGGCTATATCGACAAAGATAGCGAGTTAATCGTTGGTTTGCAGACCGATGAACTGCTTCGCCGTGCCATCAAGCCTTTTGGTGGTATCAAGGTGGTTGAAAAAGCTTGCGCACAGCAGGGCACCGAGGTTAACCCCAAGGTAAAGGACATCTTTACACACTACCGCAAAACGCATAACGACGGTGTGTTCGACGTTTACACTGAAGAAATCCGCCGTTTCCGTTCATTGGGCTTCCTCACCGGTTTGCCCGATAACTACGCTCGTGGACGTATCATCGGTGACTACCGCCGTTTGGCACTCTACGGTTTGGACCGCATCATCGAAGCTAAGAAGGCTGACCTCAAAGGTTTGACCAGCCCGATGACTGAATCGCAAATCCGTCTGCGCGAAGAAGTGGCTGAGCAAATCAAGGCGCTGAACGAAATGAAGATCATGGGCGAATACTATGGCCTTGAACTCTCTCGTCCGGCTCAGAACGCTCAGGAGGCTGTTCAGTGGGTTTACATGGCTTACCTCGCTGCCGTTAAGGAACAGGACGGTGCTGCTATGTCGCTTGGTAACGTTTCGTCGTTCCTCGATATCTACATCGAACACGACTTGAAGCACAACCTCATCGACGAAACCTTCGCTCAGGAACTCGTTGACCAATTCGTAATGAAGTTGCGTATGGTTCGCCACTTGCGTATGGATTCTTACAACGAAATCTTTGCTGGCGACCCCACTTGGGTAACCGAATCTATCGGTGGCCGCTTCAACGATGGCCGCACGAAGGTAACGAAGACTTCATTCCGTTTCCTCCAAACGCTTTACAACCTCGGTCCCTCACCCGAGCCCAACCTCACCGTGCTCTGGAGCCCCGAGTTGCCCGAAGGTTTCAAGAAGTTCTGCGCACAAGTTAGCGTTGACACTTCGTCAATCCAGTACGAAAACGATACCCTCATGCGCGAAGTACGTGGTTCTGACGACTACGGAATTGCTTGCTGCGTATCTTACCAGGATATCGGCCGCCAGATTCAGTTCTTCGGTGCTCGCTGCAACTTGGCTAAGGCACTCTTGCTCGCCATCAACGGTGGTCGCTGCGAAAAGACGGGTACGGTCATGGTTGAAGGTATCCCCGTATTGACTTCTGACAAGTTGAACTTCGAAGAGGTAATGAAGAACTACAAGATGGTGCTCACGCAGATTGCTCGCGTTTACAACGATGCAATGAACATCATCCACTACATGCACGATAAGTATTACTACGAAAAGGCTCAGATGGCCTTCATCGATACTGACCCGCGCATCAACTTGGCTTACGGTGCTGCCGGTTTGTCTATTGCTATCGACTCACTCTCTGCTATCAAGTATGCTCAGGTTACTGCTAAGCGTAACGAAATCGGCTTGACCGAAAGCTTCGACATTCAGGGTGAATTCCCCTGCTTCGGTAACAACGATGACCGTGTTGACCACCTTGGTGTTGACTTGGTTTACTTCTTTAGCGAAGAACTGAAGAAATTGCCCGTTTACAAGAATGCACGTCCTACGCTTTCACTCCTCACCATCACTTCGAACGTGATGTATGGTAAGAAGACGGGTGCTACGCCTGACGGCCGTGAGGCTGGTGTTGCTTTCGCTCCGGGTGCTAACCCCATGCACGGACGCGATAAGAGCGGTGCTGTAGCTTCTTTGGCTTCGGTTGCTAAACTGCGCTACCGCGACTCTCAGGACGGTATTTCTAACACCTTCAGCATCGTGCCGAAGAGCCTCGGTCCTACGCCTGAAGAACGTGTTGAAAACCTCGTAACGATGATGGACGGTTACTTCACGAAGGGTGCACACCACCTGAACGTGAACGTGCTGAACCGCGAAATGCTTGAGGACGCTATGGAGCATCCCGAAAAGTACCCGCAGCTTACTATCCGTGTCAGCGGTTACGCTGTGAACTTCGTGAAACTCTCACGCGAACACCAGCTCGAAGTTATTTCACGCTCGTTCCACGAACGTATGTAATACATACAGACCTTATAAATAACTAAAAAGATGCCGAAGCATGATTCTGTGCTTCGGCATCTTTGCATAAAACAGATTGTACGATGAAAAAAATTTTCCTCGTTTTATTATTTATCCTTTGCTGTAGCTTTTCGTATGCTCAAACTTCATACTTTCGCTCTAAAGGCTATAAGGGTGATATTACTTTAGGAATAAATGGAGATTTATCTTGCGGAGGTACTGGCATTGCTTTGATGACATCACATGGGTATCAACTTAACCGTTACCTGTATATAGGTGGCGGTGTTGGTTATGAAAACGAGATGCTACCACTATTCGGCCATATCAAAAGCTATTTTATAAAGAACGATACACGGGTTATTCCTTGGGCTGAGTTTAAAATGGGCTTTGATGCTTGTAATTCAGGAGTATATTTGAGTCCTTATGGTGCAGGATTTTCGCTTCAGATTTGTGATAAATTTGGCATTAGTTGCTGCTTGGCTTATGGGTTAAATGTTTACTGGGATGAACATAATGTAGGCATGCGTTTAGGTTTCCATTTCTAACAGGTATTCGTCACGCAACGGAATTGCCACACACATTGCTCCCCTTAGAAAAAAGCCAATGAAAAAAGGCTCACACTGCAAATAAGTGTGAGCCTTTTTCAGATACTTGTTGGCAAAGCCCCGCGTGCCTGTGAGCTGGTAGAGACGGTTGTAGGGCTGCGGGTTCATCACGTCGTGCTGCAGCTCTATCACCTTTTGGTTCTCCGTGCGTATGAGCGTCGTGGTGTGGTCTCCGTTGCGGAAGTTGTCACAGGGCTTGCCCGTCTTGGCCTCGACGAGTTCCTTGCCGTGCACGCTCTTCGTGTCCATGGAGACGAGCGTCACCATGCGGTCGCCGCGGTGTATGTCGAGGGCCTGCGCCACTGGTCCGAGTCCGTGCGTGGCATAGAGGTCGCCACGGTTGTCGCGGTTGTATTTCAGTCGCCATCCCAGTTGGTCGGGATCCGATCCGTCGGGGTTCTTCCAGTAGTAGTCCCAGAAGTCGTCGAGGTTGTGGATGTATGCGCCCTGTGCGCGCAGTATCTCTCCGAATACGCCGTGCTGCGCCATGTTGAGCGTGCGCATCTCAAACCAGTCGTAGCAGCTTCAGCACATCTTGCTGTCCGGCAGGACGTTCGGGGGTGTCAACTACAATCGTACCTTTGTCCCAATGCCACTTAGTCGTGGGCGACAAAGACTGAGCGTTTGCAATGCTGGTGCCCAAAGTGAGCATGGCTGCAAATGCAAAGGCAAAACATTTTACCAATTTCATAAAATAGCGTATTTGAGTTAGATGTATGAATTTACGGAAAAGCAAATGTACCGATTCCTAATACCTGAAAATCCATGAAGAATCCATGAAGAATCCATGAAAAATCCATAAAAAATCCATGTGAAAATACTATGTATATTATACTGATTATCAGGGGATAAAAAACTGTACTTAAAAGTTTATTGCAATAGGGGGTTCTATAAAAACATATCCTGAGATTTACCCTTCTGCTGTAACTACTTTTTCCTCATGCAAAGTTATACGTTTTTGAAAGAACTGCAAAATTTTCATGCTTTTTCTATTTAAAATGTTGTATTTTCTATACCTTTTTGCACATTTGTCACAGTTCTATCAATCTTCTAACAAAAAAGCGGAGAGTAAAACTCAACCACGCGAATGTGTTTCGGACAGGCATTGTTGAGTTTTACCACACGCTTTTGCGTCTGGGCCACAATTTCTACCGAGTCTTTGCCACACTCACAGTGAACCACTCTTGCGGTAAGGTAAAAAAAGCTCCTGCAATTCACCAGCGGAATCACAGGAGCGTTATGTTTAGCTATTTTCCAACAGAGATTATGGATTACTTACCCATGCTCTTAAGTGCTTCGTCGAAAGTCTTGGCATTTGCACTTTCAGGATCAGCCTGAAGCATCATGTCAACATACTTACGGCAGGTATCGAAATCCTCCTTCTGTGAGTAGTAGAAAGCAAGATACTGAGCAGCGAGGTGACGGAAGGGATTAGCAGCAAGTACATCCTCTTCGCTCGACTTACCATCGCCGGTAGCAGGCATCATGCCGAGTGCCTTTTCGTAGAGAGCCTTAGGTTCGTCCTCAGCCGCCTTGGGGTCAACGATGTGAAGAGCAGCCTGCTGCATCACAGCCTTGTAGTAAGTAGGCTCCTGTTCGAGCACCTTGTTGAAAGCAGCATCACCGGCAGCGATGAGTTCAGCCTTCTTGGTGGGATCCTGTTCAATACGGCTCACCTTGAGGTATTCCATACCCAAACCGAAGTAGTCGGTAATGTCAACCTTGTCGCCCTTCTTTTCCATATAGTTTTTGTAAGTAGCGATGGCTTGTTCGCCCTTACCGTCGCGGCTATAAAGTTTAGCCAACTCCTTGTAGTTGTTGAGCTTAGAGGGGTCCTTAGCCAAAGCTTTTTCGTAAGCCGTGATAGCAGCGGGGAAATCCTGCTTTTCCTTAGCCAAAGCAGCAGCATATTCGTAGTCTACCGAAATGTAGTTGCTGTCAGCGTATTCAGGATCGCTGAGGTAAGCCGAAGCTTCTTCAGCCGTTTTGATAGCTGCATCGTAGTCCATAGCTTCGCCAATCTTGTTTACTTTGGCAAAGAAGTCCATACGGCGGATAACCATATCTTTGGGCGCGAGGGGAAGCACTTCAGTAGTCACTTCAATGATACGGGCAAAGTTAGCCTGCGAATAGAGCGACTGGAGGAAGTTTTCGCACGAACGAATGTCGAGGTTAGCATCCTTGGGGGCAGCCTTGTAGTAAGTTTCGTAAGCTTTCACAGCGTCATCGTACTGGCTGAGCTTATAGTAGATGTCGCCGAGGTCCTTGTCAGCATCGTAGTAGCTGGGGTCAGCAGCCTTGATTTTTTCAAGAGCTTCGATAGCCACGTGGGGGTTTACGTTTTTGTAAACGAAAGCGTTACGCTTCAAAGCGGGAACATTGGCGGGGTCGATTGCAAGCACTTCGTCGAAACGCATACCTGCCTGTCCCCACTTCTGTGCCTTCATGAACACTTCGCCAGAGAACATCAAACCGGGAATGTAAGTAGGCTCTGCCTTGTACACGTAGTCAGCACACATGCTGGCTGCGGGATAGTTGTTCTTTTCAAGGAAATAAGTACCTACAGCAACAAGGTCTTCCTTATTGTTGCGGATTTTCTTAGCCAACTTCATGAAGGTTTTGTTGGCTTTATCGGGGTCCTCCATGCTGAGGTTGATAACCTCATCGGCCATGGTCTGATACTCGGCATTCAAAGGAGGGCATTCATAGCTTCTTTGAGCCGTTGCAGTGTTCAAGCCCAAAGCGAAGAGGGCTGAAAAGGCTAATACGCGAAAAAAGTTCTTCTTCATATCTGTTTTGGTTGTGTTCGTTATTGGAGATGTAATGTCTACCGAGGATGCTTATCCTCTCTGAATTTTGTCCCTGCACTGTCGGACGCTTAGTTTCCGACAATTTGTTTGCAAATATAACAATTTATCAAGACTTTGCGCAGCAAAATCGATTATTTATTTGCAAAAATGCGCACAACGTCGGGCAATTTGGTAAATACAAATGAATTTGTGGCATTTTGATGACAAAATTGCTGCATTTCAGGCGAATTTGGCAGATGCACCGACATGAAATTGGGCGAAGCATTGTGTAACTTCTACCCTACTTCGAAACGCTGTGCATACGGAACGCATCATGTGCTTTCTCGTTGACATCTACCTTCTTTACCTGTACGGGAGTGATGGGCATCAGGTGCTTACTCGTTGACATCCACCTTCTTTACCTGTACGGGAGTGATAGGCAGCAACTGCGAATTGTTGCAAATGATGGTCTGTCCTTTCTGTCCTTTGGCAAAGAAGAAGAAGTTGCGTACGAGCGACTGGGTACGGGGGTCGGTAGTGATGATGTACACGGAACGCAGCAAGGGATAGTCGCCAGTGGCAATGTAATATTGATACGGGCGAACGTACTTGGCATAGGTATCGGGGTTACGCGACACACGCATCACGTTGATATCGAGTTTGCTAAAATCGGCAAGGGCGGTTTCCGAATTGCCTTTAAGCCAGTTGGTACCGATTACACCAATAATCGTAGGGTCAGCTTTCACCATTTCGATAACCGACTCATTGGTTTTACCCTCCGACGCGTAGACATTACCCTGAATATCCTTGCCACCGCAAAGGGAGTCTTTCATGAAACGCACGGTGCTTGAACCTGAATTATCGAAAAGGAGCTTGAGTTCACCGCTGCGCGTGTGGTGCTTCAGCTGTTCCCAACGGGTAATTTTTCCGCTGACAATGCCTTTGATTTCTTCGAGGCTGATGAGCGAATCCGTATTTTCCTTGTTAACGATGAGTGCAATGGCATCGGTGGCAATAAGTGCCTGCTTCAAACCCAGGTTATGTCCCTTGACCACAGTTTTTTCGCGATCGCTGAGTTTGCGCGTTGCGATACAGCAACGGATACTGTCGTTCACGAGCATGCGCAGGGCTGAATCCTCGCTGACATACACAGGTTTCATGTTAGCTTCGACATTGGCCATGCCAAAGGTTTGCACCAAATTATCCATGATGGGCTGGAAAGTTTCGTCGATGGCAACGCGTACATCGTCATCGGCCATCCAGTTCGATTTGGGCTTTTGATTGCCGCATGCCACAAACAGCAAACTGCATAGTAAAGTGGCTGCTAACGAAAAATAATTTTTCTTCATCACAATAGTTATTTATACAGGATTGACTAAAGTTGAAGTGATAGAATACTTTATTGAAATCTATCTTCGCTTTTGCAAAGTTATAAAAACTCCGATAATAACAAGCAACAAAACGGGCAATAAAAGCCGAAGCCTTTATTGCCCGTAAAGTATTTAAGTATAATCGTTCGATTGATTACTGAATTCTGAAGCGGATGGGAAGACGGAACCAAACGGGAACAGGGTGACCCTGCTGTTTGGCGGGAACGAAACGACGGAGCTTGCGTACCACAGCGGCAGCAGCTTCATCACACTCGCGAGAGAGCGATTTCTCGATCTTCACAGCGCTTACCGAACCGTCAACGTCAACCTTGAAACGGAGTACTACAGTACCCTGGGTTCCTGTCCTGAGCGATGGCAGGATAAACGAGGTTCTTCGACACGAATGCCAGAAGAGCTTCTTCACCACCGGGATAGGTAGCGGGAACTTCAACGATGGCGTTATCAACCACTTCGGGTTCCTTGGGAGGAACCGTAGTACCGCCGGCCTGCTGGTTTTCCTTCAAGTCGTCGATGTTGATACCGGTACCACCGGTTTCGTTCACGTAGTCTTGCGAAGCGATAGCGAACTTACTCTTCGTCAACTCATCCTGCGTTTTCAGTTCCTTTGAGTGGTCGACATTAGCGTCGTCGACGATTTTAGGAACAGTAAACTGGATAGACGACTTAACGGCCACCTTTTGGATGGGTTTTTCGTATTCGAGTTTGGGTTCTTGCTTCTTGACTTCCTTTTTAGGTTCTTCTTTCTTGAGTTCCTGGATTTCAGTTACCGTTTCGCCAGCCAAGTCTTTATTCTTCTCGATAGCGGCTTCAACAGCCGACTTAGCGAAGATAAAGGCAACGATAGCGATAATGGCAATGACAACGATAATAATGGCACGGAGTTGGAATTTACCCTTGTTAGCGCGATGACGATAAGCTCCGTACTCTTTATTACGTCCTTCGAATACCATGTCGCACCACGCCTGTGATGCCAAATCTACTTTAGACATATTAGTTTATACTTCACTTATAGTTATTACTGCGCCGTGCCATTTTTCAAAGCCTCAATTTTGGCTTTGTCGCCATCAGCGAACTTATCAATCACATAACGTCCAATGCTGCAAATCTGCATTTCATCGAGAACTTGGATGAGGTTGTCATAAGTAGCCTTATCAGAAGCCTTGATAATCACGTTCGGAGTATATTCGGCATTCTTGATTTTGTTAAGGCGTTCCTTATAATCATTCTTCAGCTTTTGTTCTTCCTGTACATTAGATGTTCTCTTCTTAGCGAACTCAGCCTTAAGCTTTTCAACTTCGCGGAGAGCCTGGGGTTCGATTCAAGGAGTACCTTGCGAATACCATTCTTTCCGTATGCTGATTTGAAGAGCTTACCTTCATCGGGGATGTCGGTACCACCGTCGGGTTTACCCTTAAAGTAGTAAATCGTGTTATTCTCGTCGATGAGGATGGTAATTGCCTTAGAGGCAGCGATTTGGCTTCTGTTTTCGTCTTTAATGTCCTCCTTATCCGAAGGCATATTGATTTGCATGGTCTGCGGTTTAAGCAGCGTCGTACAAAGCATAAAGAACGTCACGAGAAGCATGATCATATCCACCATCGGCGTGAAGTCCACGCGTGAGTTCATTTTCTTTTGTTTACTTCCACCTTTTTTTGCCATAATGTTCAAATTTAATCATCTACGCCTTTAAGTGCGGTGATGAGATTATAACGGTTCTCATCCACTTCGCGCAGTGAATCCATTACTCTTTTAATTACGGCGTAGGAAGTAGATTTATCGGCCTTGATGGCAATATTCATACCTTCGCCACACGCTTCGCGTGCTGTACTTACCCAAGTCTTCAGCTCATTGTTTATGCTGTCACAAGGAATGCCTGCTTCTTTACTCTTTGTAAGGAGTTCGTTCTTCACATCCGAAGCCAACCAGCTCTTCATTACGTTGAGCGGGGTTCCGAAAGTCGGAGCTTGAGAAAAGGCTTCCACTTCACCATCACTGAGACTCAGTTTACCGGCTTCGTTCATCGCCTTGGCGAGTTTGCGCAGCCCTTCGGGTGAGTCCATGGTCATAAACACCTTGCCATTCTTTTCAACGAAGATGGTCAGCAGGTTGTTTGCGGGGATTTTCACTTCCGAAATTGATCCGGGAGTATTTACCTTGATGGGTTCTTCTTTGACAAATGTTGCAGTAAGCATAAAGAAGGTAAGCAGCAGGACCATGACATCGCTCATAGGCGTCATGTCTATGAACGTATCTTGTTTTGTAATTTTAAAACGTCCCATGTCTTAAATACCTTATTTTATATGCTTATTAGTGAGTTGCAGAGAAAGTTTCTACGATAGTGAAACCTACTTCGTCGAGAGAGAAGGTAAGACGGTCAATCTTGTTAGTGTAGTAGTTGTAAGAAATAACGGCGAGTGCACCGGTTGCGATACCAGAAGCCGTATTTACAAGTGCCTCAGAAATACCGGTTGACAGAGCTGAAGAGTCAGCACCACCATCACCGCTAGCCATTGCCGAGAACGACTTGATCATACCGAGCACCGTACCGAACAGACCGGCCAAAGTACCGAGGGTTACGATAGTACCGATGATAGGAAGGTTTTCCTGCATCATAGGCATTTCGAGAGCAGTTGCTTCTTCGAGTTCCTTCTGGATTGAAAGAATCTTCTGTTCCTTCGTGAGGACAGTGTTTTCTTCCATTTCTTTGTACTTTCTCAAAGTAGCACCTACTACGTTAGCAACAGAACCGCGCTGCTTGTCGCAGAGCTGCTGAGCCTTAGCCATATCGTTGTTCTTGAGAGCTGACTTGATGTCGGCAACGAACTTAGTGAGGCTGGTACGGCCGTAAGCGTTGCGGATAGCGAAGAAACGCTCGATTGAAAGAGCTACTACGGTGATCAAAAGCGTCCAGATGATAGGCACTACGAAACCACCTTTGTAAACGGTACCCATCAAGTTGGCGGGTTCGTAAGACTCATCAGCACCTAAGAAGAAAGAGAACATTGCAGATGCACCTTCAGCTCCCTTAAAGTTGCTCATGTGACCGAAACCGAACACGTAGATAGCTTCTGCGATTAATGCGCAGACAATAATAACAGAAAGACCAGACTTAATGCCGGTGAAACCCTGAGATTGTTTCTTGGGCGCACCCTTGGGTGCAGTAGCATTTGTAGTTGCCATGTTGTAAAGATTAATTGGTTGTAAAAAAGTAAATTATTGATTTTCAGATATTTATTCGTTAATCCGTAAGTATGGAATGCATTTTACCTTCCTTTCATTACAGCCCGATTGCTAAATACGCTTTGCAACCTCTGACTTTTTCAAGGCAAAGATAAGGATTTTAATTGGTATTTACCGCATTTTTAGTGGTGCTTTTTGCTGATATTTTCAAGCAATTCGCTATTTATCCGATACTTTTTGCTATGTGCTTCACCTTACTTACGTTTTATTTTGTGCGCAAATTTAAAAAGTTCATCTTATTTAGCCAAATACTCCTACTGTTTTTTATGCTTGTGCGGCACTTTATGTGGCTTTTGTTCTTCAATATCTCATTTCTGTTACACTGTGGCTAATTTTAGGGGCAATTTCTTGGCTCTGACGCACTGATGTCACGCACTGCGCCCGCACGTCGGTAGGTTCCGAACATGCGGGCGCAGTTTTATCGTACATCTTGGCAAACAGTAGGGTTGCCTATGCTTATTTCCTGATTCATAACCGGGTGTACCCAATTATTTGTTCATTTGCAGACTGCCTGAACCAATCATCTGGCCGTCAGCAAAGATATAGGCCGAATAATTTCCGGCACTGAGGTATTCAGAAATGGGCACGTACACGGTTACGTGGGTTTCCTGTCCGTTGTACTCCACAGTTTTGGCTGCAGAGTAGCCGATAGAGCGGTTTTCGTACTGGAAGTTACCCACCTGTCCGGCCACCTGCTGGTTGGGCTTGAGCAAACGTACATACACGGTGCGGTTGCCTGCCGAGGCGGTTACGTTGCGGGTAATGGTAAACGTAACGGCAAAGCGAACAATGTCTTTGCTCTTGCGTGCAGTTTTACCGTTTTTCTTGAGGGGTGAAATGTTCACACCCGTGGCATTGAGCTGTGCGGCGATGGCCACCTTTTCGTTGAGCTTCGTGTTGCGCTCCTGAATGTTGGTGTTCTCCACCTGCGTACGGGCTGCCTGTGCCAAAGCCTGGTCACGTTCGCCAATGAGGGCCTGATTCAGCTGCTGCAACGAATCGACCTGGCGAATGTAGTCGCGAAGCACGGCGCGCACGGTGGCCAGTTCTTTTTTCAGACGCAGAATTTCGGCCGAGCTGTTGGCTTTCGTATTTTTCAGTTCTTTGAGCAAAGCCTCAGCGCGTGCCTGCTCTTCGTTAAGCCGGGTAATGAGCGAATCGTCTTTGACGCTCTTTTTCAGTTCGCCATACTGGCTGGCAAACTCGGCATACTGGTTTTCCATTTCGCGTTTGTCGAGTTCGGCAAGCTGGCGGAGTTCCTGGAGTTCTTTTTCTTTATCGGCCAATTTTTGTTTGTCGCCGTTGCACGACACGATGGCGAATCCCACGCTCGAGGTAATAAACAGGGCGAGGAATATACGTACGAATTGTTTCATGCGAAGTTTAGTTAATGATTACGACTGGGCATTTCTACTTATTTTGAAACGCCTGATTAAAACACAGCAGAGCAGGAAATGCAAGGAGCATGAGCGGAATACTGAAATTTCGCTGTGCAGCCTTACATTTCCCGCTTTGCGCTTAAAGGGTTATGATTACCTTCGAGGTCAGGAAGTGCTGAGCCTCAGTTTTGGGTGATTACTCGATGACCGTGATCCATCCGTGTGCATCGGGTTCGATGCCATACTGAATGTTGCGGAGCAGTTTGTAGAGTTTTTCGGAGATGGGTCCGGGCTTACCGTCCTTCGAAATGACGTAGCTCTTCTTGTTTTCCAAATCGTCGATACGACGGATGGGGCTGATTACGGCAGCCGTTCCGCAAGCACCGGCTTCCTCGAAGGTTTCGAGTTCTTCTTCGGGAATGGGGCGAACCTCTACTTCGTAGCCAAGGTCTTTGGCCAACTGCTGCAAGCTGCGGTTGGTGATTGAGGGCAGAATCGACGATGATTTCGGCGTAATATATTTACCATCCTTGATACCGAAGAAGTTGGCAGCACCGCATTCGTCGATATACTTTTTTTCGCGTGCATCGAGGTAGAACTCTGAAGCATAGCCAGCTTCGTGGGCAATGTGGTTGGCCTTGAGGCTGGCAGCATAGTTACCACCCACCTTATACTGTCCGGTACCGAGCGGAGCGGCACGGTCGTATTCGCGGATAATCACATAATCGTTCGTAGCGAAACCGCCCTTGAAGTAAGGACCTACGGGACTTACGAAAATCACAAACAGATATTCATCGGCAGGATGTACGCCCACTTGTGCACCCGTACCGATGAGCAGCGGACGCAGGTAGAGCGATGCACCGCTTTCGTAGGGAGGCACGAAGCGTTCGTTGAGCAACACCACTTTCTTCACCATTTCCTCGAAGAGTTCAGTGGGGAGTTCGGGCATCATGATGCCTCGACAGGTGTTTTGCAGACGTTCGGCATTGTCTTTAACGCGGAAAGCGCGGATTTTGCCGTCGGGACAACGGAAAGCCTTAAGACCTTCAAAGGCTTCTTGTCCATAGTGCAAAGCAGTGGCTGCCATGTGTATGTTGATGGTTTCAGAAGAGGACACTTCGATGGCTCCCCATTTACCGTTACGATAATAGCAGCGAACGTTGTAGTCGGTGGGCATATAGCCAAACTTCAAATTGGCCCAATCAATATTCTGCATAGTACTTTTTATTTTGATTGATGATGTAATCCCCTGGCGGCCCTCTGCTTTGAAACTGTAGTTGACAGCCGGTCGTCAGTTGTTGGGGGGCAAATTTAAGCATTAAATCGATTTTTTACCACTTTCACCGATTATTTTTTCGGCATTCATGCTTTTCGTCAGGATTTAGCCGTCGTCAGAAATGAAAATACGGCTTTCGTGCTTCATTTTGATGCCAATATTTTTGGTTTTTTCAGCGTTTAGTGTAACTTCGCATATACAAACAGAGTTGTAACCTGTAACGAATTTGCCCAAGCGGCATTGAGCGGCCCATAGAAAGAAGCCGTACCTATACTGCCGGCAATTTGCGTCTGTTACTGATAGGCTCATTTTTTAAAAAACCTTACAATTAACCTTTTCAACTCAAACACGTATGTTTGCCATTATCATCAATGCCGTCGCCGTTGTAGTGGGCAGTGCCATCGGCGCCCTATTTCGCAAAAGCATCAGCGAAAAGTACATCAACGTTCTGAACACTGCCATGGGACTTTGTGCCCTGGTTCTGGGTGTGAACGTAGCCATTGAAAATATGCAAAAGACTCAGTACCCCGTGCTTTTCATCTTCTGTCTTTCGATGGGTGGTTTGTTAGGTACCGTGTTGAAGCTCGACCAGCGCATGGAGTCGACCACGCGTAAAATGTCGAGTTCGAACCTTTCGCAGGGCATCACCACAGCCGTACTGCTTTGCTGTGTGGGCACACTGGCCATGATGGGTCCGGTGATGAGCGCATTGTATGGCGACGATACCTACCTCATGACTGCTGCCACGCTCAACCTCGTTACCATGATTGTGGTGGCTTCGTCCTACGGTTTCGGGGTGGTCATCACTTCGGTCATCGTATTGGTGTGGATGTCGAGCATTTACGGCATTGCCATGTTGTCGCGCACGTTTATTTCCGAGGAACTCATTGCAGAGGTATCGCTGGTCGGCGGCATTCTGATTGCTGCATCGGGTTTGGGTGTGCTTCACATCAAGGACTGCAAAACCATTAACCTGCTTCCGGCACTTTTCATGCCGATTCTGTTTTTTGCTATCAAATCGTTGCTCAACCTTTAATACGTTTTCACTGCATGACTAAATTGTGGATTATTTCGCTGCCTATGCTGCTTCTGCCCGTGCTGACGGGCTGCAAGGGGAAAACCACATCCGACCCTCAGCAACCGGCGACCGACTCTATACAACAGACTGCCACCGATTCGGTTCGGGCCGACACCGCAACCGAGGCTACAACCGACGAAATGCGCCATATCAAAAAGGATGTGTACGCCATTACCAAAGAGCGCATTGAGGGTTACGACGACTTTATCAGTAGCCGCAAGTCGTTCGACTTGGAGTGGCCCGAGGATGTGGCTGCGTGCCAAAACCTGAGCAGCTTGCAGCAAAGGCTCATTAAATGGATGTTCGAAAAGAAAGCACAGGGCACCATCGACCAGATTATCAAAAAAGAAACAGCCCAACCGCTGTTTGCCAACGACGACCAATGCCCCGACTTTACGTTCATCAACAAGGATAAATACGCGGCTACTGAGTGCATGCCGCTCGAATCGGACGTCAGCTTGAAGTACTACGCGCATTCGCCCGAACTCATTGTGTTCAAATACTCCTTCTACATTTACGAAGGGGGTGCCCACGGTTATGGTGCATCGCGCTACCTTACGTTCATGCGCAAGGACGCGCAAGTGGTGAGTTTGAAGCACCTGTTTGGCAACCACACCGACGCGCTGCTGAAAATCGTGAACAAGGAAATCAAGCAGGCTGCGGCTAAAAACAGCACGTTCTACAACGAGGCATCGCGCATCGACGAATGGACCATTACGCCGAAGGGCATTACGTTCGTTTTCAACGAAGGGCTTATCGGCAGCATGGCCGAAGGAGCTGTGAGCATTCCGCTCACCACCGCCCAAATATCAGCTTTGCTCACTCCCGAAGGCAAAAGGCTGCTTGACGATGCAAAGCAAAATATGAAAGTGGAAAACAAACAGCTTTAGCTTCATTCCGAAGCATACGTGGCAGGCCGATTCGCCGGCATTGAACAGGCTCTGCCCAACCTCCTAACATTTAAGGCCGTAAGCAAAGGGAACTTTCCTCCCTGCTTACGGCCTTTTTGTATGCGTCTATATGCCCTCTGATGGGGCGCATGGCGTTAGTTATTTATTGAAATCGTCTAAACTTTTCTGACTAAGATTTGATTTGGAGATTTATCTCTTCTAAATTCAGACGACTTCATTGAATATTTTTCTTCTTAGGCTTCACATCCAGCCGGTAAACCACGTGGAGTGTAAGGTACGACGGAATGGTGTTATACCAAGTTTCGGTGCGTCCCTGCACATTTACGGTTTTCCGAATGTTAGCTATTTGCTGCAAAAGGTCGAACGCATTAGCCTTGACCATCCATTGCTGTTTCTTGCCCAACGTCTTGGCCAGCGAGGCATTCCACACCCAATCGGTGGTATTCATCGTGGGGTCGTTGTATCCGCGTCGACTGTATGCCATGATGTCGGTGCTGAAGTCGATGCCCCACAGAATGGGCGAATAGAACGTCAGGCCGTATGAATAGTCGGTGTAGCTGAAATCGCTGAAGCCCGGTTCGCGGCTTTCGGTCGAAGTCCACTGTGCTGCGGCTTTGGCGCCGATTCTGATTTTGTTGATGCGATAGTTGATGGTCAACTCGTCGTTGAGTGCCACATTGTCGAAGGCGAGCGTGCGGACGGCCTGTTCCGTACCGTCGTTGGCAAAGCCCATGCTGTGTGCAAAACCAAAGCGAAGGTTATTCTGTAAGTCCCACCGGCTTTTTTTGTCAAGAATTTGGGTGTAGTTGCAGTTTGCCGTAGCTTGCCAGTTGCCGTTGATATTCATGGGCTGGTAGGTGGTCACGCCGGTCTGCTTGTTGTAACGCTGTGCCGTGGCCACGGCATTTTTCCATTTGTTATACGTGGCACTGAAGTTTAATTGACGCGACTTTTCTTGGGTTCTGAACCGATATTGCAATGTGCCGTAAGTTTTACGCGTTTTATGCAGCTGAGGATTTCCCAGATAGTGCACAAGCGGGTCGGTTTCGTTGCGAACATCGAGCAAGTCCATAAGGTTCGGAAGTTCGTACTCCCAACCTCCCCCAAGCAAAAAATCATTATTCTTGTATGAATAAAGCAATTCGCCGGCAAGGTTGCAAACGAATGTATGGTTGTTTACAGATTGATTGGTTTGGTTTCTGTAGTCATGGAGTTGTCTGTTATACAGATACAATGTAGGCACAAGCCTTAGCGCAATATCTTTGTAGCTTGACTCCATTTCAAGGTCAAGTTGCTGTACTCGTTCAAGCCGCGTAGTGTGGTAACTGTTTTGCTTTGTCAATGAACCAATCAGCCGCTTGCTGTGTAAGGGGGAAAGCCAGTTGTTTGTGTTGCGCTGCAAATCCTGGTGGCCGGAATTGAATTGTTGCGAATAACTGTACTTCACATAATAATTGAAACCGAATGGTTTTGCCCAACCATTTTTGCCACGCTCTTTGTCCAACGCAAAATGCTGCAGGCTGATTCCTGTTTGAAACTGGTAATCTTTGGCAGGCAGGTATGATTTGCGCTGCTCGGGAACAACGTTTTCAAGAGGAAAGTAAACAATGCGGTCGGCAGCAAACAAATTCGCTTTTTCGTGATTGTAGTTCGATTTGAAATAGTAATTCAGTATTTTACTGCCGAGATAGCTATTGCCACTCAAAAGCGAAGAAACGCCCCACCCTGTATAGCGGTAGCGGCTGTCCTGACTACGGTTGTAAAGGGTATCAATGCTGCTTGCAAATTGCTGCTGTGATTGTTGCCGAAGCGAGGCGGTGTTTTTGTTATGGGCATAATTGGCAGCAAACTCTGCCGTAAAGTAATTCGACAAGTAGTTATAGTTCAATCTCGACTGCCATTTCAGGTCAGTAGTGGTGTTTTTATCGCGCGCTGTGGAATGGTCGTAAACGCTTCCACCGTCGTAAAAGGTTTCTTGATTTCGTACCGTAGCCGTAAGTTTTTCCTGTCGGAGTGCCTGTAGCGAAGTGTTGAATTTGAACTTTGAATCCTTGGGTTCAAGGTCGAGTGAAATGCCGGCTGTATACGTTTTCTTTTCGCCGTCTGCCGGGTCGGCCTTTTTCCATTCGCCCTTGCTGCCGGGGGCAGCATCATCGTTCAAGTTATTGGCGTTGGCATAAAATGCCAGCGTTGAATGGTTGGTATATCGCATGGCAAAGAGGCGGGCAAGCCATCGTTCGTCCCATCCGCCTTTCAGGTTGGTGCCACCGGCCAGCTCATAGTTCGAAATCCAGCCTTGGGCATATTCGCGTTTCAGGCAAACGTCCATCACCAGTGGGTCGCGTTCTTTCTCCTCCTGCGAGCGTTCTCTGCCATCGCGTTCGGCATGTTCGTTTTTTCGGTACACTTGTACTTTGTTCACCGTGTATGCCGGCAAGTTATGCAGGGCTACACGGGGGTCACCACTAAAAAAGTCACGTCCATTGACGAGCAAACTCGACACAAATTCACCGTTCACCGTAATTTTTCCGTTTTCATCGAGTTTCACGCCGGGCAGTGCACGTATCAGTCCGTCGAGCATCGAACCGTCCTGCATTCGGAATGCAGCGGCATTATATTCAATGGTATCTCCTTTCGTCACCATCAATATGCGCGAAGCCGTCACAGTGGCTTCACTCAAATCGGTTTCAGGTGCGTTCTGGTAAATATATACAGGTTTGGGCGTAAAGAGTGTGACACCTCTTGGCATTTTCACTTTACAGTAATGCCAGGTTGTGGGATATCCTTCGCGTTCAATGCGATAGACATAAGCCTTCCTTTTGGGTACTTCGCGATAAAAATAACCCATCATGAGTTTTTTACTTTCATACTTCATGGAATCTACCAAGAGCGTCGTACTGTCAGCTTCATAAATTGAAACATGCGCACCCTCTATCATTGCTTCGGAAAAACCATCAAGCACTTTAAATTTATATACCTGAATAGTATCTTCTCCATTCGGCTGTTGGGCATGGGCATGAGTAAGCGTAAAAGGATACGCGAGCAGTAAAAAGAGTATCTTTTTTTTCATTAGGAAAGCATTTAAGGATTTCAACGGATAAGTTTGGTGCAAAACCTATGGGCTGCACCAAACTATTTGTCATCAGCCTATGACAGTATATACGAATTATATGTGCCATACTTGGCTAAAGCAAATTTGGATTATTGTTAAAAGCAGTAGCTGTATGAGAAGTACGTAATTCTGAACGAAACCTACTAATTAAACTGTTCGGATTCTTCATCAGTAAGGTATTTTTTAAGGTTATACACTTGCATGCAAATATAATGAAAGACTATAATGTATAAAAATAAATGATAGTTTTTTTTAATTAGCTCTATATTTTTATTATCAAATTGCACAAAATAGCAAACTTTTGTTTTTTGATGATTGAGTATTATCCGTTTCATATACTGATGATTATATATGTACAATAGTTCGTTAAAAATTCGCCAAGCCTAAGCGGCTCTGGCAGTAAATAAAATGAGTTCTTTGAAAAGTTTGTCAATAACTTGCGGGTCTGGGCTAATCCCAAACACGCAAATAAATCGTTCAAGCATATAAGCATTGTGTATGAATGACTTGCAGGAGGATATGGAATAGGCTATTCCGAGCCTCTTACATGCCGCCTTGGCCAAGTTGACAGCAGCAAGCGATGCATTGAAGTGAAAATCCAATTTTCTGAAGTCGGTTGACTGACAATTGGTGATTCCTGCATGCTGCTTTCCATCTCTAAAGCAAAACTCCAGCTGAAACCTGGTTCTGTAATAATCCAGCACCTCGCGTCCATCCATGGAATCGTCTGTAGAGAAATAAAGCTGCCACTTGTCAGTCCTCCCCTGTCCATCGGATACCAGATGGCCAAGGAAACATACCTTTTGAGAGCTTTTTGCATATACCCTCAATCCGTATAGCTTTCCCTTGTTCACCTTGTATTCCTTTGCACCGGGTCAGATCCAGATTGGCAAAGTCAATCCTACCGTCAAACCACTTGGGATGGCCACGTTTTCCTGTTTTCTGTTCCAATGTGGGATAGTAGAGGATTACGTCATTCCGGCAGCGGGTGATGACATGGAAATCGTTCTCACACATAGGCGTTATGAAAGTTTCCTTTGAAAAGAATGCGTCTGCAACCACCGTTCTGGATATGCTCTGTATCTTGTCTTTTCTACTGATAAGATAACTGCTGTACCAGTCAACGAGGTTCTTGTCCATATTATCCAAGGTCTTACAATCCGGCGTCTGAATGGAACCTAAAGTCATGCATTCATGGTTGTCGATGTCAATGACACTGATGCCCATGATTTCCAATCCACGCTTGTACTCTCCTGCACAACCAGACCAGAAGTAGCCTATCCAAGGTGTCTTCTTGCCCGATTTGGGGATATAGGAAGGATCGATGGCGATGGCTTTTCTTTTTGCCTGTGAGATACTTGCTGATGATAGAGCCGTTGAACGCAAACCAATCGAAAGTTTCATGCTCAAAAGGTTACGATAAGTCTGTTCTGAGAAACAGCCATATCTGCCCAATTGAAGGAAGTTTATACGATCTGGGATGGCCATGAATAATTTCATGGTGTCCATGAACGCTTTTTCAAAAGGTTTGTGTATATTAGCAACTGATTTGAGAGCCGACAGGCACTCGGATTGGTATTGCATAAGGAGTGTTTCTTTAGTCATAATCAGAAGAGTTCAGAGACTTCTAATTTACTAAAAACCAACGAATTATGCAATGCTTTTTATCTTTGTTATCAGCAGATTAGCACATTTTTTCAGCACATTTCTTCATGCTTAACCATTCGTTTTGACAACATTTCAATGACCTCTTTAGTGTTTTCGAACCGACTTTTTGCCGGTTCTATGGTTTAACTTTTTAATTTTTCGGTAAAAATTTACCGAAGTATTGTATGTATTCAAACAATGTGAGCTGAAGGCTTGTTTAGCTTTACAACGAACCTTGTGGGTATTGACCAGTACAAATTCAAATGGCAAATTTTAATATTTGCTTCACCTACGCTCCAAAGTATAACCTTCTATCATTTTGGAATGGGAAATATTTCGCCGTTTGTTGGACGTAGGACGGAATTAATAAACAGGTAAACAAACGTAAAAATAAAACGTTCGCCTTTTGCTTTATTGCAAAGCGCAATGAGCGTTGGCAGAACCGACATCGGCGTTTCTCTGAAAACGCTGATTATCAGTAATTCCAAGATTCTTGAAACTAGCTCGGAACTAATTCAAACTAGCTCGGAACTAATTTCAACAAGGTCGGAACTAATTTCAACAAGATCGGAACTAATTTCAGCAATCGCGGAGCAAATGTTGACAATAGTGCATCGCGTGGGCCAAACAAGGGGATGCTGATGGAAAAACAAACTGAATATTTTAATATAGTTTTACTTATTAGATAGCTTGCAGTTTAACATTTGCAATAATGGAAATTGTGAGGCGTAAAAAAAAGGGGCATACAAAACGTGACGGAGCCACAATGAAAAAGGCCGTTAGCAGGTGGGTGGATTACCTGCTAACGGCCTTGTAGGACGACGAGCAGCAAAGGGGAGGTGCTGCTCGGGCGGTTTATTTATTGTGGAAGTGGATGACCAGTTCGATAACGGCTTTGTCGCGTTCAGAGGGTTTGGCCAATTCGATGTTGTCGTAGAAATACTTTTCGTAGTTCAAGCGAATGTCGGCATTCATCTTTTTGGCAAAACTGAGGGTGATACCGCCGGTTACGCGCTGACGGGCAGCATCGGTGAGCTTCATGGCTGTGCCTTCGTCGTTGAGCGTTCCGTCGGAGTGGTTGTCCATGCGGTCGTAACGGCAGAGGAAGCTCACTTTCTGGAAAACACGACGCAGGGGCTGGTCGTACGACACGAAAGCATCGAGGGCGTTGACGTCGGAGAATGCGCCATGGTTATAGTGCTTGCGAAGGTATTCGCATTCGGCTGTGAAACGTCCGTGCTGGAAGGTGATGCCGCCGTCGTACAGGTAGGTCGAAATGCCCGAGGGATTTAACTTTTGTACGGATGCCTGAAGGGTGAAGCCTAAGGGCAGTTTGTACTGCAGTTTGGCTGAATAGTTGAACTCCTTGGTCCAATAATCCTTCTGATTGGTCAGTCCCGACCCGTTAAACACGCCGGCTTCGATGCTCAGCGGAATGCGCTGGCAGTGATAGGCGGCATAAAAGCCCACATCGCGCACGTTGCCTACTTGTTTGGCAATAAACGAGCGGTTGGCAAAGTATTGCTTGTGCGGAGAGCGGTGGGCATCGATGCTGAAGGGCACACGCATTTGTCCCAAACGCAGATTCATACCTTTCAGCGGGAGTACACCGGCGTAGGCATCGAGCATCTTGATTTTACCTTCGTCCGACAGGTCGATTTCGGCCTTGTATTCCACCATCGGCACAATGCGTCCGTCGAAGGCGATACGCGCTGTGCGCACTTCAAAGCGTCCTTCCTTTTCATTGGTTTGATACTCCATTTTTCCACGGATGGTTCCGCTGATTTGGGGGAACCATTCGGGCAGTGCGCGTTCGGATTTTGACGACACAGAATCGTTGGAAGTTTGTGCCGTGGCATGGAGCGCAAAGGCGGCCAATAAAGCGGTAAGGGAAAGTTTGATTGGTTTCATTGGGGGGAGGCATTCATCCGGCTTGGGGCTGTAATTGAAAATGAGCCTTGCCGCCAGTGGGTTGAGTTTTTGAGGGATTAGTGCTTGGAGTTGAAAAAAAATGGTTTCTGTTTTTTTAAAACAGGTGCTCAAAATTTGCATTGAGCACCTGCTTTCGGGGTTACATGCCGTAGGGTTCACCGTCAGGGCGAACAGCTGCGGCAATGCTGTCGATTACACCATTTCGCGATAGAGTTTAGTGTTTTTGAGCAACTCTTTCACTTCGACGAGCAATTGTTCGGTTTCCTGAACGAGGTGAAGCATCAGGGTGATGGCAGTGAGGTTGACATCGGTGGTTTGGATGGCCACTCCGATTTCCTGTCCAAGGTTGTGAAGTTCACTTCTGATTTCCGAACAGCGTGCCATGAGTGCATCGTTGTCCTCGCTGCGCTGGTTGCGGAAGTTGCCGGCAATTTCGGCAATGAGTTCGGTGAACTCGGTACGCAGTTTGGTGTAGCGTGCAGCAAATGTGGCATCAATCGGCGAGAAGTGGTTGTCGACGTGCTCATAAGCCGGTTCGGCAATACGGATAAGTCCGTAAAGCATTTGGCGGAGCGAATTGTGAATCAAGTGGAAGTTTGTGCTCAGGCGGATACCGGCTACAGGGGGTTCGGCTCGTCGCAGGCAGAGGGTTTCGCGGCGACGAAGGTTCTTCAGTTCGCGCTTGCTCTTGTTGAGGGTGCGTATGCTCTGACGCATGGGGCGCAGATGTTCGCCAAACAAGCCGTCGGTGGTACGCATCAGGAGGTCGGCATACTGCTCGGTTACCTCGGCCACGCTCATGTTGATGTGGCGGGTGAGCATGGGCACAATCTGCGTGCGGTCGGTGGTTTGAAGCATTTGCTGGAAGAGAATGTCGCCCTGCTGTGCTTCTTCCTTCTGCTTCTTATTGAAGCGCTGCTGGCTGTGGATGATGCTGTAAATACCAATCGACACGATGATTACGGCTGCTACGACTCCACCAAAGTTCATGGCCATGGCCACAAAGAAGCAGGCGGTAAAGGCTACACCGGCGGTAATGAACCAACCACCAATGACAGTGAGCACACCGGTGATGCGGAACACGGCACTTTCGCGACTCCAGGCACGGTCGGCCAACGAGGTACCCATGGCTACCATAAAGGTGACGAAGGTGGTGGAAAGGGGCAACTTGAGCGAGGTACCGAGGGCAATGAGCAACGAGGCTACAACGAGGTTGACCGAGGCACGGAGCATGTCGTAGGCGGCACCGTTGTCGACAGCGTCGACGGGTGTCTGGAAGCGTTTGTCGACAAAGCGGCTTACGCTTTCGGGGGTGTAGCGCGATACGGAGCGGGCTACGCTGTTGCTCCAGCGCACGAGGCTGCGGGCTACTTTCGAGGAACCGAACATTTCGTCGCCTTCGGATTTGCGCGAAAGTCCGACTTCGGTTTCAACTACCTTGCGGGCTTTCTTTGAAGTGGCAAGCGAGAACACCATGATGGCACCGGCTGCGGCAAGGAAGTAGATGGGGGTGGTGGCTGAATCGTGCAGCGAGTGCATCATGAAGGTGTCGGGGGTAAAGGCACTGCCGTTGGCGGTGAAGTCGAGGAACGATGAATATCCGGGCCAGGGGCACACCGATGAAGTTAACCAAGTCGTTGCCGGCAAAGGCGGTGGCGAGGGCAAACGTACCGCAAAGCACAATGACGCGGAACACGTTGACCTTCAGCATGTGGAGCAACTGCATCAGGATGGTGGATACTACAAAGGTTAAGCCTAACACCATGAGGATGTTTTCGTCGAGATAGGCCTTGACGTCGGCACTCATGAACGAGAGCTGCTTGAGACCCTTGAAAAGCATGAAGTAAAGAATTGACGTGATGGCTACACCACCGAAAATGCCGATTTTAAAGCGAAGGTTCTTGAAAATTTCGAACGTGAAAATCAGACGGGTGAGATACTGGATGAGCGAACCGAAAATAAAGGCAAGCGGCACACTCATGAATATACCGAAAATTACTTCGAGGGCCTTGGAAGTGTTGAGGTAGTCGCCCATACCGAGGGCCAGACCGTCGCCGGCCATTTTAATCATGACAAAGGCAAACGAGGCTCCGAGCAGTTCGAAAACCATCGACACGGTGGTCGAGGTGGGCATACCGAAACTGTTGAACATGTCGAGCAACACAATGTCGGTGACCATCACGGCCAGGTAAATGTACATGACCTCGCGGAAACTGAAATACTGCGGTGTGAAAATGCCGTGACGGGCAATATCCATCATGCCATTGCTCAAAATACATCCGCAAAACACACCAATCGAGGCAATGATAAGCAGCGTGCGGTACTTGGCCGTTCGCGAACCTATGGCCGAATTTAGAAAATTTACTGCGTCGTTACTGACGCCCACCCAAAGGTCGAAAGCGGCCAGAACGAAAAGGAATATGACCATTCCAAGGTACATCCATTCCATAAAAGTGTAGTTTATTGATTAAGTGAGTAATTTTCTGCCAATAGCAGTCAGCACTTGGCCCTGAGGGCTTGCCTTTTTCAGGAGGGTGGCGCACTGCGTGATGTTTGCAACCGCCCGGTACTGACTTTACGGGTGCAAAATTACCGGCTTCGTGTTGGCTGGGTGTGACAAAACGGTTAAGAAAGTGTTACAACAGGAGGGAGACGTAACAAAGAGGAAAAAGCAAACTGACACAGGATTGTAACACAAACGGAACGGAGAATTGAGGTGAAATGCCTGAAAATGAGGAAGGAGAATGAGGTTTCACAAAAAATTAACAGCCTTACAAATGCAAAGAATGCAGAAAAGCAGTAATATTGCACCGTGTTAGCGAAGGCTGGAAAAAGTAGTTACACTTTTGTAACATAAAAAAAGTCAGCCTGTTTCGGCAAACGGCATGCGTTTCACGTTGCTTTTCGCGCTGTCTTCACTGCACTTTTACCTGCATTTGCAACCAACATACAAATATATATATGGCTTACAAAATTCTTATTGTCGACGATGAACCCGATTTACGCGAAATTCTGCAATGCAACCTTGAAAATGCGGGTTACGAGGTAGACACTGCCGAATCGGCCGAAGAAGCACTGCACTTGCTAAGCTCCGAGCATCATCTGATTCTGCTCGACGTGATGCTGGGCGGTATGTCGGGCTTCAAAATGGCCGAAAAGCTGCGAAAGGAACTCAAGAACCAAACGCCTATTATTTTCCTTACGGCTAAGGATACGGAAAACGATATGCTGACGGGATTTTCGGCCGGCGGCGATGACTACATTGCGAAACCGTTTTCGCTTAACGAGGTACTGGCGCGCATCAAAGCTATATTGCGCCGTACGCAAACCGCACCCGAAAACCCGGTGCTGAAAGTGGCCGGACTGACGATTGATTACACCAAAAAACTGGTGGAATCGAACGGTAAGGAGGTGCGACTTTCGCCCAAGGAATTTGGCATTCTGAGTATGCTGGCCAAACAGCCGGGAAGGGTTTTCTCGCGCGAGGAAATTCTGGCTGAGGTGTGGCATGGCGACTGCTATGTGCTTGACCGCACGGTCGATGTGCACATTGCGCGTGTTCGCCGCAAACTCGAAGAAAATGCTTACCACCTGACTAACCGTCAGGGCTATGGCTACTGCTTCGAGGAGTAAACCTACGGAAACTATTCAATGACGCATACGCATTTTCTTTAGTAGATGCTGTAAGATTACTTTTGCTGTAAGATTACTTTTCTGCAGTATCTACTGATTCAAGTGGGGAAACTTATTCTGCACTTCCCCACTTGCTTTCTGCCTTTGGCTGCGACAATAGAGCCGACTCGCTGTTTGCCGTGAACCCAACAAAGGCATTTTGTTGAAAAAAGAAATAGAACACTATGCAGCGTCTTGCCGCTAACCTGTCTTTACTTACCTACCCCAAAAGACCATGAACCTACGACTGACATACCGTACCAAACTTTTGCTGAACTTTTTGGCGCTCTTTGCCATTTTTACTGCATTGCTGGTAATGTTTCAACACAACCGCGAAAAGCAATACAAACGCGACTTGCTGGAACAACGATTGGAAAGCTATGCGGATGTGGTGGCGAAAGAGGTGGAAAACGATGTAGTGAAGAACGATACCTTGAAGTTTCAGAACCTGGCTAACGTGTTGCCGAGCGACTTGCGACTGACCGTTATCAACAACCGCGGACAGGTAATGTTTGAATCGTTGCTGCACAGCATCAAAGAAATGGATAACCACCTGAACCGCCCTGAGGTGCAAATGGCTCTGCACAATGATAAGGGCTCGGACATCAGACATTCAACGACTGAGAACCGCGACTACTTTTACTACGCAAAACTCTACGACCAATACATTGTGCGCGTGGCTCTGCCAAACGATGCTACCACGCAAACGCTAATGAAGGCCGACAACGTGTTTTTGTGGTTCGTGCTGATGCTGTTTCCGGTGGTGCTGATTTTCGTGATTCAGATTTCTGACCGCATGGGCAAGTCGATTTCGGGCCTCAACGATTTCATCAAATCGGCCGACCGTGGCTTGGTAGACTATGCGCACATCAAGTTTCCGCAGTCGGAATTGGGCGACATTGGCTATGCCATTATGCAAAAATACAAGCAGCTTGAGGAAAGCAACCGACAACTGGCTACGGAACGCGAACGACTGATGCGACATTTTCATTACTTTGAAGAGGGGGTAGCCATTTACACGCCTGAACGTCAGCGCATTTACTCGAACCCGCGCTTCATGCAGTATGTCAACGTTATTTTGGACAAACCTACGGCTGACCTCGATGCTATCTGGCAATCGCCTATCTTTGCTCCGGCCATCGAATTCCTCGAAACTGAACGGGGGCAAGCGTCCTACTACTGAGGAGGCGCCGATTTTCCGCTTCACAGCGCAGGGCGGTGGCAATACGTTTGGCGTGCAGTTGCTCATTTACAAGGACGAGGGCTTCGAACTGACACTGGCTGATGTGACGAGGGCTGAGAAGAACAAGATTCTGAAACAGCAAATGAGCAACAACATTACGCATGAACTGCGCACACCGGTGAGCAGCATCAGGGGATACATTGAAACTATTTTGGACTGTCCGACGCTGAACGATGAACGTAAGTTTTACTTCCTGAAGAAAGCGCATGCACAAGTGGTGCGACTTACTGACCTCATTCGCGATGTGGCGCTCATCACCAAAACTGAAGAGGCGGCTGAACTCATGCCGCGCGAACAGGTGGTTGTGGCTAAGGTCATTGACGATGCCAAAGAGGACCTGAACGACAAATTCACAGCCAACCAAAGCGAACTCTTTGTAGGAGTGCCCGAAGGTTTAACTATCAATGGTAACTATTCACTGATTTACAGCATTTTCCGCAACCTCATCGAAAACAGTCTGCGCTACGCCGGCGAGGGGGCTGAAATTCATGTGAACTGTTACAGTGTCACCGAATCGTTTGCCTTCTTCTCGGTCTACGACACCGGAAAGGGTGTTCCCGAGGAGCATTTGCCGCGCTTGTTCGAACGCTTCTACCGTGTTTCTGAAGGACGTACGCGCGACTGTGGCGGCACGGGTCTCGGACTGAGCATTGTGCGCAATGCCGTGCTGTTTCACCACGGCGACATCTCGGTGCGCAACCGACGCGAAGGTGGATTGGAATTCTTGTTCTCGCTCCACGTTTAACGGCGTTTTTTGCGGAGATACTGACATTAAGTAGGTGTTCAAAATTATTTTATATAATTCTATCGAAGTATTTTTACTTTGAATCACGTTCTTGCACCGCATCTGCCTGCCCTGCACTCAGTCACATAGCCCGCTATGCTCCTGAGTGCAGAACAAGCAGCTACGGCACAATAACGCAATTCAAATTCAAATGTAAAAAACGCTAATTAAACTGAACAAAAAAACGGGCAGAGGTTTTCTGTCCGTTTTTTTGTATATCTGTAATATAGGAGTGACTCTCAGCCCTTCTGCCACTAGCCGGCATCACGCACTGCAGCGCGAAAGGCTTAGGCGGCACGTAAGGAATCTGTCGGGCTTACTTTCTGAACAAACTAAAGTTGACGCTGCCGTAGGCGCGGTGTTCAAGAAAGTCGGGACGGTCGGAAAAATCGTGGGTCTTGCCATGTTCCAACACAAAAAGGGTGCCTTCCTTTACCAATCCTGAGTTCATAACACGTTCAGGAAGTTCGGCAAGTTCGGGCAGCGCGTAGGGAGGATCGGCAAAGACGAGGTCGTAAGGTTGTGCGCAACGGCTGATGAAACGCAGGGCATCGGCGCAAATGGGATTCCAGGCCTCATCGCCCAACGTACGCTGACATTGCGAGATAAAGGAAAAATGCTGGCGGTCTTTTTTTCAACGGTGGTTACCTGTGGGCAACCTCTCGACACGAGCTCCAGCGAAATGCTGCCCGTACCGCCAAAAAGGTCTAATGCTCGGGTTTCGTCAAAATCGAGGTAGGCACGCAGCACGTTGAATATGTTTTCTTTGGCAAAGTCCGTCGTTGGGCGTGCCTTGAAGCTGCGGGGCACTTCGAAATGACGGCCTTTGTATTTACCGGTAATGATTCGCATGGCGTAGGGAATTTTCGGGGTGAATGTAAAAAAGAGGGAAGGCGGAACGAGCCGCGCGTAAATGGGGAGGGCATCCTCTCTCCGAGGTAAAGGCTATTTGCGGTGCAAGGCACAAATTAAATCGTAAGGAACGCCGGCGTGGGTCGAAGCGGCACTTCGGTTAAACTCGGCTGCCGGATTTACAGCATAAACAGCCGGTGCGTATTTTTGCAATTCATCGACCACCGGATCGCGCAAGGCAGGAATACCCGCCACGAACACGGGGGTTTCGGCAATGTTTACGCCCAAATGGTGCGCCAGGTTGAACACGTAATAGTCCACATCCGTCAGCGTACGCACATTGTAGGTGTTGAGCATCAGCAAGCGTGCATCTTCCATTACGGCAATGTCCACTACCCCATCGTGTGTGTACACAAAGATGCGCCTTCCGTTCTGTTTGCCCATGCCTTGTGCCTTGGTAGCAAAGTGCTGCACCACATGGGTGAGTGCGGCTGTGTAATGCACATCGGCCCCAAAGGTTTCTTCGATGATGCGGCAGGTTGTTTCTTCAAGGGCAAAGAGCAACACAATGTTCGAAGCGGGCACGGTATCGTAAAACACGCGGTTCGCCACATCCGAACGGAAGCAGTAATTGTAAATTGTTTCTGCATCTTCCTCCTGAAATTCGGCCAGGGGGACGGGGGTGACGCGGCCATTTACGCAAATCTCTATCTGCGGCGGAAGGTTTTGCAACAGGGGTACCTGCTCAATGGCTTCGCGCAAATTCATGGCCAACGACACCTGTGGTCTTACGTTATAAGGCACAAAGGTGAAGGCTTCGCCAGTACGGTTGCCGGAACAGGCAAAACAAAAATCGGTATCGGATATGCGTATGTGTAAACTCACGCTCGTAAGATTTTTTTTAAAATAGACGAAATGCCTGCACCGCTTCACGGCCGCGCAGGCTTACTGAAAGATTACGGTTGTGCTGCAAGTGGCCACGGGCAAGCGAATTGCACGGCCGAACTTTCCGGCAACCAGGCGCACGGAAACTTACTTGCGGCGTGCGCGGTAAACGACAGCCAGCCCCAAAGCCAGCAACACGCCCAAACTGTTTGCGGCAAAATCCCACCAATCGCCACTGCGGCAAGTTGTCAGATAAGCCTGTGCCAACTCAATGGCTCCACTCATCAATATGGGTAAAACCACTGCCACCGACACAAGTACCCCCCGGCTGAAGTGCACATGGTGGTGAAAGTATTCAAACCAAAACACACCGCAAGTGCCCAGATACATACTCACGTGCACCACTTTGTCAATGCCATCGAAAGTGGGCATCTGCAGCGAAGGGGGCTTAATGAGGCAGATGTACCACACCACGACGATACAAAGCAGTGTCAGCGGAAAAGAACGTAGAAACTTTACCAAAACTTGTTCAGCTTTTCGTTATACTCAAAACCGGCAGCTTGAAGTTGCTCCTGCAATTCGTGTTTGCAGACGTTCATGTCTTCACACAACGCATCGAGCGAATGGTATTCGTCGCGCAGTTTCATGTTTACGACGCTAAACAGCATCATGGGGTCCTTAGGTAATGTCATCAATGTATACTTAAAAATAGATTATTACAATGTGTGCATGCAAAATTACTGCTTTTAAGCAGACCTTGAGCCAAGGGGCATGTTTTTTGACAGAATATTTTATGCCCTACTCACAAAAAGCAAAACGAACCAAGCAGAATAAGCCTTTAAATACAATCGGGCGAAGGTTCAAAGTTTATGAATGACTTGCATGTTTTCAAGTAGCTGTTCTTTCTTACTCACGCCCACAATCACACTCGTTACGCCGGGATGATTAAGTACCCATCGAAGCGAATACTGCGATAAGGTAAGACCTAAATCGCGGGCTTCGGCATTCCACGTTGCTAATTGTTCGAGCAGTTGGGGCGTCAACAGGCTTTCTTTCAAAGTGACATCGGTTCGCATTCGCGAGTCGGATGGTATGCCGTTAAGGTAACGGTCGGTCAGCAGGCCTTGTGCCAAGGGAGAGAACACTACCAATCCCAAATGCTGTCTGTTGAGTTCATCCAAAATGCCATCAGTTTTCAGCGATTGGTCGAGCAAATTCAAACGTCCCTGATACAGCAGAGGACGAACGTGCTGTTCTGTCAAGTATTTATAGGCATAAGGCAATACGTCAACCGGCCAGCGTGACAGCCCTACATATAAGGCCTTGCCTTGATGTACAACGTCGGCCAGAGCCTGAAGGGTTTCGTCAAGGGGCGTATGTGGGTCGTAACGGTGAGAGTAAAACACATCGACATAGTCTAACTTCATTCTTTGCAAACTTTGGTCAAGACTGGCCATCAGATATTTGCGCGAACCCCAGTTGCCATAAGGTCCGGGCCACATGTCGTAACCAGCTTTGGTGGCAATGAACAGTTCGTCGCGATACGGACGGAACGAAGTTTGCATGACGCGACCGAAATTTTCCTCGGCCGAACCGTAAGGTGGACCGTAGTTATTGGCGAGGTCGAAATGTACAATTCCGTGGTCGAAAGCGGTGTGGAGCAAATCCTGACACTCGCTTAACGAACGATTTCCGCCAAAACCTTTCCACAATCCCAAAGAGATGCGGGGCAAAAGCACTCCGCTGTTTCCACAACGCTGATACATTTGTTCAGCATGATCGTAGCGAGTTGATGCGGCTTCGTAGGCTGTTTGTAATGTCATATCAAGAAGAGGTTAGTATAGTCAACATGTCGGCCCCGTCCAATTCACCAGATACACGCGGTCGGTTGTTCGGGTAAAAGCCGTGTAGAGCCAGCGCAGATAAGGGGTGCCGAGTGCTTCGTCGGGCACATAGCCCTGGTCGACATACACACGCGCCCACTGTCCGCCCTGTGCCTTGTGGCAAGTAACGGCATAGGCATACTTTATTTGCAGGGCGTTGTAGTACGCATCCTCACGCAGCGCCTTGAGGCGGTCTTTTTTGGACGGTAGGTGTGCGTAATCTTCCATCACCCGTTCGTAAAGTGTGGTTCGTTCGGCTGCCGTGAGCGAAGGCGATTCCGACTGCAGGGTTGAAAGGAGCAGACGGCAGTCGAGTTCGCAATCGTTGTAGTCGGGAAAACGGAGTGTGGCATCGGCAAAGCTGAAACCATACTGTTCATGCACATTGCGTATGCTCATCACCTCGGCCGTGTCGCCATTGGCAATAAAGCTAAAAGGCAATTCTTCCTTTTCGGGCAAGCGTTTGGCCGCGCGTTCGGTCCAGTAGTAATTGTTCTTCACCGCCATTACCAGGTCGCCGCGTGTCAATGCTTCTTCGCGGTCGAAGATGCGGGCTCTGATACCGTTGTTATACACATTGGCTCGTTTGTTCGAGCGGGTAACCACAATCACACCGTCCGTACCGTAGTCGCGGTAATCGCTCACCAGGCTCTCAATCAGTTCGTTGCCCGGCAAAACTCTCACTTCGCCATGCGCGCTGGTACTGATGGGCGGAATGCCATAATACTCCTCGGCCAAAAAGTTGACGGATGCGGGTAGCTCCTGCCAGCACATCGCTTTCGTGACTTTGGCGCACCACTTCGGTCAGGTCGGCACTGCCCACCAGCATACCGTAGCGTTCAAGGGTTGCATTGCTCAAGGCGGCGCTTTCGGTTTCGCCCACGGGGGGAAGCTGTGCCGTATCGCCCACAAAGAGCAGGCGGCAACCGGCCGACATATACACATAGCGCATCAAGTCGTCGAGCAATTCGCCGGAGCCGAACACCGAAGGTTCGCCTGTTGTGCCTGTAGCTATCATCGAGGCCTCGTCCACAATGAAAAGGGCATTGCGAAGTTTGTTGTAGCCCAGGTCAAAGCGAGTGCCTTCGCCGCGGAATGTTTCCTGCCGGTAAATCATGCGGTGAATGGTGTAGGCGCCTTCACCGGCCATGCGTGCAAACACCTTGGCAGCGCGTCCGGTGGGTGCCAGCAGCACCACGGTTTTCTGCCACTTTCGCATCACGCGCACCAGGGCGCTGACAATCGACGTCTTGCCCGTTCCGGCATAACCGCGCAGAATGCAGGCGGCATGGGGTTTCGGGGTGGTTACAAAGTGCGAAAGCAACACGATGGCTCGTTGTTGTCCGGCGGTAGGAACAAACCCTAATTCTTTTCAATGTCAAGTGCTATGTTTTCGCTACTCATCGTTCTTGGGGTTAAGTAGGTGCTCAAAATTATTTTTACTTTGCATGGTGCAAGCATATCATGCAAAGTAAAAATAATTCGATAGAATAATATAAATAATTTTGAACACCTACTTATACTTTTATTTTTCGTGAATCAAGCCGTAAGCATAAGCTGCAATAAACACAAAGCAAGCAAGGGGTACAGCAAAGGCCAGCCCCATGGTGGTGTGGTCGGCAATGTAGCCCATCAGCACGGGTGCCAATGCTCCGCCCACAATGCACATAATCAGCAGCGACGAGGCCAGTTTGGTTTGGCCGTTCACATGGCGCAGGGCCAAAGCAAAAATGGTGGGGAACATAATGCTTTCGCACAAGTAACACACCAAAAAGGCTGCAACGCCGGCCCATCCGGCACCGGTGAGCAGCACGCCCATCGACAGGGTGGCTCCCACGGCACACCAAAGCAGCACCACCTGACTGCGCACGCGGGCCATTACGCGACTGCCAAACATACGGCCTAACATGAACAGCCCCATGCCGCCGAACGAAAGCATCTGTGCAGCCACAGCGTTCGACACCGTTGTACTTTCAGTTACATAGTTAATAAAAAAGCTATTGATACCGGTTTGGGCTGCCACATAAAGGAACAGGGCTACCATGCCCCACACAAAACCGCGTTGCTGCCACAGCAAGCGGTGGTGCATGTCGTTAGTCTGCACTTCGGCATTGGCTTCCAGTTCATCGTCTTCGGGCAAACGTGCGCGCGAAAATATAAAGGCTACAATGAGTACCACCAGTCCGATTACGGCATAGGGGGTGGCAATATCGGCTTCAGCACTTCCGTCGGCAAACAGGAACCAACTGCCTACCAGCGGACCAACCATCCAGCCCAATCCGTTAAACGATTGCGACAAGTTGATGCGTCGTTCTGCGCCTTCGGCTCGTCCCAGCACGGTGACGTAAGGGTTAGCTGCCGTTTCAAGGCAGGTTAGTCCGCAACCGATGATAAACAGCGAGAACAGGAAAAAGGGGAACGAAAGCAGCCGTCCGCCGGGAATAAACAACAGTGCACCTATGCCGTAAAGCATCAGTCCGCTGATTACGCCGGCCCGATAGCCCCAGCGTCGTATAATGGTTCCGGCGGGCAGAGCCATCAGAAAATAGCCGCCATACACCACAGCCTGCACATAGCCCGACTCGGCTTTGCTAATGTGCAGCGTGTCTTGAAAATGCTTGTTCAGCACATCGAGTATGCTGTGTGCAAATCCCCACAGAAAGAACAGCAGGGTGACGAGGGCAAAGGGCCAAAAGTAATTGCGTCCGCTCTCGGTTGTAAATAAATTTTGCTTGGTTTGTTTCATTGTCCGGTTTCGGTTTGATTAGGATTATCCGGTAATTTGAATGAATGAAGTAAGGACTTTTCCTAGGAAGTTGAAAGCCCTTTTCTGCCGTTTCGTTGTCGCATTGGCATCAGTCGTATCGCACGCATGGCTTTCAGCCTACTTGCAAATATACAACACGTACACCCTAAATCCAAATTTTTGAGTTCCAAATCGCTAACCATCATCTCCAACCGGCTGTCAAACTCTTGTTTCTGTTAGTGATGAAATGAAATAATGATTCCATTTTACGCATTATCACAATCACTGTGTGTGTTAATTAAAATCTATCCAAAAAGACACTTAGTTTACAAAAACAACAATAATAAGTACCATTTCCCATCGATATGTAAAAACATTTATTTTTTATATTCCCAAAACATAAAATAAACCAAGAATAAAAATATTTAAAGATATACAATAGTTCGTTAAAAATTCGCCAAGCCTAAGCGGCTCTGGCAGTAAATAAAATGAGTTCTTTGAAAAGTTTGTCAATAACTTGCGGGTCTGGGCTAATCCCAAACACGCAAATAAATCGTTCAAGCATATAAGCATTGTGTATGAATGACTTGCAGGAGGATATGGAATAGGCTATTCCGAGCCTCTTACATGCCGCCTTGGCCAAGTTGACAGCAGCAAGCGATGCATTGAAGTGAAAATCCAATTTTCTGAAGTCGGTTGACTGACCATTGGTGATTCCTGCATGCTGCTTTCCATCTCTAAAGCAAAACTCCAGCTGAAACCTGGTTCTGTAATTATCCAGCACCTCGCGCCCATCCATGGAATCGTCTGTAGAGAAATAAAGCTGCCACTTGTCAGTCCTCCCGTCCATCGGATACCAGATGGCCAAGGAAACATACCTTTGAGAGCTTTTGCATATACCCTCAATCCGTATAGCTTTCCTTGTTCACCTTCTATTCCTTGCACCGGGTCAGATCCAGATTGGCAAAGTCAATCCTACCGTCAAACCACTTGGGATGGCCACGTTTTCCTGTTTTCTGTTCCAATGTCGGATAGTACAGGATTACGTCATTCCGAAAGCGGCTGATGACATGGAAATCGTTCTCACACATAGGCGTTATGAAAGTTTCCTTGGAAAAGAATGCGTCTGCAACCACCGTTCTGGATATGCTCTGTATCTTGTCTTTTTCTACTGATAAGATAACTGCTGTACCAGTCAACGAGGTTCTTGTCCATATTATCCAAGGTCTTACAATCCGGCGTCTGAATGGAACCTAAAGTCATGCATTCATGGTTGTCGATGTCAATGACACTGATGCCCATGATTTCCAATCCACGCTTGTACTCTCCTGCACAACCAGACCAGAAGTAGCCTATCCAAGTGTCTTCTTGCCTGATTTGGGGATATAGGAAGGATCGATGGCGATGGCTTTTCTTTTGCCTGTGAGATACTTGCTGATGATAGAGCCGTTGAACGCAAACCAATCGAAAGTTTCATGCTCAAAAAATTACGATAAGTCTGTTCTGAGAAACAGCCATATCTGCCCAATTGAAGGAAGTTTATACGATCTGGGATGGCCATGAATAATTTCATGGTGTCCATGAACGCTTTTTTCAAAAGGTTTGTGTATATTAGCAACTGATTTGAGAGCCGACAGGCACTCAGATTGGTATTGCATAAGGAGTGTTTCTTTAGTCATAATCAGAAGAGTTCAGAGACTTCTAATTTACTAAAACCAACGAATTATGCAATGCTTTTTATCTTTGTTATCAGCAGATTAGCACATTTTTTCAGCACATTTCTTCATGCTTAACCATTCGTTTTGACAACATTTCAATGACCTCTTTAGTGTTTTCGAACCGACTTTTGCCGGTTCTATGGGCAGCTGTTGCCGCAGGAACAAGTGTTTTGATGACTTCAGCTAAAGATATTCAAAAACTCGTTTTGCCCGGATTGAAAGCCAAAGTAACCACTTCTACGCAACCTGTCTTCCGTTTTTATTTCAACAATGATGGTAAGAGTGAATTCTCGCCCGAAAGCGGAAACTGGTATGAAATGGTAATGAACAACATTCAAAGTCCTAATGAATTCCAACTTATTAAGTTAGACGTAAAAACAAAGAAAAAAGGTGGAAAGCGTACTTTCCCTGAGAAAATGAGCTATACAATTATGGGATTCGAAGGTAACAATTCGGGTAAACGCCAAATGATGGATTTTGAAATCAAAACCATCAACAACAGCACATTTGAAGTTACCTTCAAAGAACCTTTGGAACCTGGTGAATATTGT